>Ga0081539_10000473_pt1 | contig 85174 bp, 71 predicted proteins | sample TabmetS4T2R2_FD_71023 | JGI IMG/M metagenome (GOLD analysis project Ga0081539, IMG submission 71023) | Tabebuia heterophylla rhizosphere microbial communities from the University of Puerto Rico - S4T2R2 | ecosystem: Host-associated > Plants > Roots > Rhizosphere ...
GGCTGAAGCTCCCGGCGATCCTCGCGACCTGCCTGTTCACGTTCGCGGTCTGGGACGCGCTCGACTCGTTCAGCGGCTGGCCGGCAGCGGAGTCGCCTCCCTCGCGCGCGCTCCTGCTCGGCAGCAGCGTCGACGAGCCGCGTGCCATCTACCTGTGGTTGATGACGCCGTCGGCGCACGGTCTGCTCGAGTACCGGTCGAAGGGGGCGGAGCCCCGGGCCTACCGCGTCCCGTACTCGCGCCAGCTCCACAAGCAGGTCGACCGCGCCTCGCAGCTCGCGCGCAAGGGCGAGCCCGTCGAGCTCAGGCGGATGCACGGCAATGGAGGCCACCAGGCCAAGCTCGTCGTGAGGCGCTACCGATTCCCCGAGACGGGGCAGTCGCGCAAGCGCGCGCCGGCCGCCGTTGCGGCGGGGGGCGTGCGTTAGGCATGTCGTCCGTCGAGGCTCACCGAACGAACGGCGCCCCGCCGGAGGGCGGGCCTCACGCGGCGAGCCGACCCTTTCTCCATGCGGTCTCGAGCGACCCGGACGACCGTTCCTCGGCGACCGACCGCGAGATGATCGAGGCGACGAACGCCGCGCTGGCCCTGTTCGGGGGCAAGTGGAAGGTGGACGTGCTGTACCTGCTCGCCTCGGGCGTCCGGCGCCGGCACAGGCTCCACGAGCACATGCTCGTCTCGAAGCGCGTCCTCACCGACGTCCTCCGGGGCCTCGAGCGGGACGGGCTCGTCCGCCGGCACGTCCTCGCCACCACGCCGATCCGCGTCGATTACTCGCTGACCCCACTGGGCCGCTCGCTGACCGCGCCGCTGTTCGTCCTGTTCGAGTGGGCGGAGGTGCACATGGAGCACGTCCATGCCGCGCGCGGCGAGCACGACGCGCGCAACGAGGCCATGGCCTTCCAGGATCGGCGCGAGCGCCGGGTCGGCGCCGCTTCGTGAGATGCGCCGCGCGCCGCGTCGCGCCGCCGCGCTGACGGCGACCGTCGGGCTGCTCGCATCTCTCGCCACACCCCGTGGCCTGTCGGCCCCGGAGGCCTGCTCGAGTGCACGCGGCAGCGCCTACGCATATGCCGGACACCAGGCGACACGCCGGAGCCACGGCATTCGCGCGACGATCGAGGTCCTCGGCGCGCCGCTGGTGCGCGCCGGACACGTCGCCGGCTGGGTGGGGCTCGGAGGACGCGGTCAAGGGCCTGGCGGCGGTGACATGTGGATCCAGGCGGGCGTCGCGTCGGTCCCCGGCGAAGGGACGTTCGTCTACGCGGAGATTGCGCGCACGGATGGGAGGGTGGCGCTCCGGCGTCTCGCCGACGGCCTGGGCGCGGGCGACAGGCGTGCGATCGCCGTGCTCGAGATGTCCCGCAGGCCGGGTTCGTGGCGGGTCTGGATCGACGGACGCCCTGTCACGGAGCCCATCCGCCTCCCGGGCTCGTCCGGCCGGTGGTCGCCGGTGGCGACGGCCGAGAGCTGGGGCGGCGGGGACGCTCCGTGCAACCGCTTCGACGTCCGCTTCGAGAGCGTCTCCGTGGCGCTCCGCCGCGGCGGCTCCTGGACCGCGTTCCGGCCCGGGCTCCGCCTCCACGATCCCGGCTCGCGCCTGCACGTCGTCGCCTCGCCCGGACGCCCGGCATACTCGTTCGTGGCCGGGTTCCGCTGACGCGCGGCGAGCGGCTCTTGAGGTCTCAGCCGTCGTCGGACTCTTCGTCCGCGGTGTCCTTCCACGGACAGTCGGAGCGGTGACCGCCCCTCCCGCCGCACCGCACGCATACGGTCTGACGCGCGTAGAGGGACCAGAGGGCGGCAAAGGCGATGAGGAAGGCGAAGCCGTGGTACGCCGTCATCCGTCGTCTCCGGCGGATTCGCCTTCGCCGTCGCCACGGGAGGGCTTGCCTTCGTCGGCTTGGGCTTCGTTCTCGTCCGGCTCGTCCTCGTCCTCGTCGCCGGAGATGCCGATCAGTCGCTGAATCGGGTTTGCATCCTCCGAGTCCGACGAGCCGGTGGAGAGGCCGATGCCGCCGACGAGCGCGGCCAGGAGGACGGCCACGACGACGGCTGCGATCAGCGCTCGTCTCATGCGCACAGCGTGCCCGCCCACCGCAGCGGGTCCGATAGCGCGTCGCGATCGGCGGAAATCCCCTCACGATCGGCCGTCCGCATTTCCTAGAAGATGCGAGAGCGGCCGGCGTTGCCGACCGCTCTCACGCCCGCGCCAGGGGGGATGGGCGGGATCCTGCGTCCGTGTGACCTCAGTCGTCCGAGGGCAGCGCCGGCCAGTACTTGTTGATCGTCTTCTGCGTCTTCGTGTCCTGGAGCGTCGCGGAGTTGAACACCCGCTTGGCACCCGTGGAGAGCGACTTGTTCTCCAGGAGCGAGTCCAGCTGCTGGAGCTCGTCGTCGAGGAGCTGCGCGACGCCCGGCATCACGGTGCTCCACGTGGATGCGACCGCACCACCGCTCACGTCGGCGCGCAGGTCGTCCGACGGCGGCGCCGCCGGCGCGTTCTGCTTGACGTACGCGATCGCAGCGTCCCGCTGGTTGAGCGCGGCGAAGAGCGTCGTGCTCAGCGCCGACTGGATCGTGCCCTTCGCGGTCTCGCTCAGCGCCACGGAGACCGTCGCGACCTGGTTGTAGAGCCTGAAGAGCTCTGCGCCCGAGTCCTCGGCGCCCGCGAACGGCGAAGCTCCGACCGGCGCGCCGCCGCTCGCGTCGGCGCGGAGATCGTCACCCGCAACCGGAGGCGGCGCATTGTCGATCAGGTACTTCTCGCCGGCCCACGCCTTCTTCAGCTGCGCGCGCACGGCCGTGAGCGAGGCGACCGCCTTGGCCGCGATCGTCGCGTCCGTGCCGGCCGTGTCCGCGTACTCGACCGCACGATCGAGGGCCGCGCGTGTGCGCACCAACGGCACGTTGAGGACCGACGGGAACACGAGCGGCGCGGCATCGCCGCCGGAAACCCCGGCGACGGGGTGGGGCACCGCACCGGCAGTCGGTGCGATCAGGAGGCCGACCATCACCGCGAGGGCCCCCAACATCTTGAACGAAAACATCGGAACTCCTTTCGAATGACTGTTGTGCGGCCACCGTAGGGCCGGGCGTGGCGCAGCCAGGGAACCTTCAGGTCTCCCGTGGAACGAGCGGTTCCCGGGATCGAAGAAGCGCCGTGCTTCCCTTGACGAGTGCTTCGCTTCACCCGCAAACGACGTGCGGTCGCCGCGCTGCGGCTGCTGTTCGGGCTTGTCCTGATCGTCCTCTACGGGGCCCAGGCGCTCGCCTCCCCCGGTGCGTCGGGTGTCGAACGGCTGCCCGACCTCGACCAGGAGGCGCCCAGCCAGCTCCAGATCGTCAGCTCCCGGTCAGGCGACGCCGTCTCCTACCGGCTCGGGTTCCGTTCGGCCGTGCGCAACGTCGGCGCTGGCCCGTTCGTCATCGACGGCCGGCGCACGTTTCCGGCGAGCGACCTCGTGATGGAGGCCGACCAGCTCGTGCAGCTCGCAGGCTCGTCGGCGGCCAGGCGGATCAGAGGGGTCGGCGAGCTGCGGTACGTGCAGTCGACCGACCACCAGCACTGGCACCTCGTCGGCTTCGACCGCTACGAGCTCCGCCGCGCCGGCGACACGAACGCCGTCGTGACGGACCGCAAGAGCGGCTTCTGCCTCGGGGACCGCTACGTCGCCACGACGCGTCGGCTCCCGGCGATGCCGCTCCGAAAGGTCTACCGGAGCCGCTGCGGCCTCGGCCAGACCGGCCTGCAGCGCATCCGGGAAGGGATCTCCGTGGGATACGGCGACGACTACGACCCGTTCCTCGAGTACCAGGACCTCCCGCTCACCGGCCTCGCGGACGGACGGTACGTCCTCGTTCACCGCGTCAACGCCGACGGCCGGCTGCGGGAGCTCTCGCAGGCCAACAACGCCGCATCGGTTCTGCTCGATCTCCGCTGGGACGCGGGTCAGCCGGTGATCCGCATCCTCGCAAGCTGTCCCGACACAGACCGATGCGACCAGACGCGCTCGGTGTCGTCGGCGAGCGACGTCCAGATCGTCGCCACCGGGCTCGAGGTGCCGTGGGACATCGCCTGGCTGCCGGACGGGCAGGCGCTCGTCACGGAGCGCGCCGGTCGCGTCCGCCTGCTCGACCGCGACGGCACGCTCCGCGCCGAGCCGGTGGCGACCGTTCCCGTGAGCGCACGCGGCGAAGGAGGTCTGCTCGGGATTGCGGTCGACCCCGACTTCGCCGCTCAGCCGTACGTCTACCTCTACTACACGACGGCGACGGGCATGAAGCTCGGTCGGTGGCGGTGGACCGGCTCCGAGCTCGTCCCCGAGGCGACGCTTCTCCCGGCGATCCAGGCCGGTGCGGTCCACGACTCCGGCCGAATCGACTTCGGGCCGGACGCGCGCCTCTACGTCGCCACGGGCGACGCGGGCAAGCCGCAGCTGGCGCAGAGCCCGCAGTCCCTCAACGGCAAGTTGCTCGCCCTCCGCCCCGAGGAGTACCGCGGTACGGGAGCGCGCGCTCCGGAGGTCGTGGCCCGGGGCCTGCGCAACCCGCAGGGATTCGACTGGCAGCCGGGAACGGGCGTGCTCGTCGCCAACGACCACGGCCCGACGGGCTTCGACGGTCCCCACGGCTACGACGAGGTGAACGTCATCGTCCCGGGCGGCAACTACGGCTGGCCGCTCGCGATCGGCTCGGCGACGGCGAAGGGCCGGTTCCGGGCGCCGATCCGCGTCTACCGGCAGGCGATCGCGCCGTCGGGCGGGGCGTTCGTCACGACGACGGGCTCGAGCTGGGCCGGGGACTACGTGCTCGCCGCGCTCCGCGGACAGCAGCTACGGCGTCTGACGATCCGCAACGGCCGCGTGGTCGCCGAACAGGCGCTGCTGACCGGGCGTTTCGGCCGCCTGCGGACCGTCCGGATGGGCCCGGACGGCGCCCTCTACGTGCTGACGAGCAACCGCGACGGCCGCGGCCGGCCGAGCGGCGGCGACGACCGGATCCTGCGCATCGTCCCGCCTGCCCGTTGAAGCGGGCGGCGGCTCTCCTCGCGGCGCTCGTGGCCGCGCTTCCCGGCGCGGCGACCGGACCGCCGGCTCCGGCCGACGGCCCCCTCGCCCATGTCGCGGGCGACTTCACCCCGAACGACACCGCCGGATCGAGGCTTGCAGGCTCGTGGGCGCGAGTGCAGTGGAACTTCGCCGGGCCCCACGGCGTGAAGGCTCCCGCGGCCTGGACGAACCTCGAGCGCGCAGGCGCGCCGGGCGGCGCCGGCGTCGTCGTGGCCGTGCTCGACACGGGCGTCGCCTACGCCGACCGGCCTCCGTTCCGGCGCTCGCCCGATCTCGATCCGGCGACGTTCGTTCCGGGATACGACTTCGTCTCCGACGACCCGTACCCGCTCGATCTCCACGGCCACGGCACCCACGTCGCGTCGACGATCGCCGAGCAGACGAACAACGGCATCGGGCTCACCGGCCTGGCGTACGGCGCGAAGCTCATGCCGGTGCGGGTGCTCGACGGCACTGGCACGGCGGACGCGCCGACGATCGCGCGCGGAGTGCGCTTCGCCGCCGACCGGGGCGCCAAGATCATCAATCTCAGCCTCAACTTCGCGGGGAGCGTCACGGCGGAGCAGATCCCCGAGCTGATCGACGCGATGGAGTACGCATACGGGCACGGGAGCCTCGTCGTCGCGGCCGCGGGCAACCAGGGCGTCCCGGCCGTTGCGTACCCCGCGCGGGCGGACCACGTGCTCGCGGTTGGGGCGACGACCGAGAGCGGCTGCCTGTCCGCGTTCTCGAACACCGGCCCGCAGCTCGACCTCGTCGCCCCGGGCGGCGGTAGGGATGCATGGATTCGCGATCGCGCCTGCCTGCCGGGACGCCGTGGACGACCGATCTACCAGATCACCCTGGCGAGGAGGCGCGTCGACCGGTTTGCGATGTCGGGTCGCTTCGTCGGGACGTCGATGGCCGCCGCGCATGTTTCGGCGATCGCGGCCCTGGTCGTCGCGAGTGGCGTGCTCGGGCCCGACCCGAGCCCCGAGGCGATCGCGGAACGACTGACGCGGACGGCACACGACCTCGGCGCCCCCGGCTACGACGTCCGGTACGGCTGGGGCCTCGTCGACGCGGGCGCGGCAACCGCGCCGCCGGCGTCTCGGTAGGGGAGCCGCCGTACCGCGGCGGGAGTACGGGCCGGCCCGCCGTCCACCCGGGGGAGCAGCCCGAATTGCCTTCCTGCGGACGACGACACGGTCTTCGCGCTCGACGACCATTTGGGCAACTGCTTCCGGCCGAGCGAGTGGAGGATCGACGATGAGCATGCAGGATCTAGCAGCCCGAGAGACCATCCCCTCCCCGAGGGCTGACAGGCGCCCCCGCGCGCTGCCTCCCGTGGCGGAGTTCGGCTTCGTCGCGTGCTCGTCGTGCCTCCGTGTGCAGCGTGGTCCGACGTGGGTCGATGCCGAGGACGTCATCCGGGAGCTGCGCTCCTACGAGCTTCCCGACGCGCCGCGGATCAGGCCAGGGCTCTGCGACCGGTGCAGGGCGACACTCGACGCCAAGCGTCGGCGCCAACCCGCTTGAGCCGCAGCTACTGCTGACGACACGAGCTCGGAGCGGCCGGCAACGGTCGACCGTCCGGGGACTTGCGCTAGCGGCTCGCAAGGACGGCGAGCGCGCGTCGCAGCACGAAGGCGAACCGCACGTCGAACTCCGCGCGCGACTCCTCGGGCAGATGATCGCGCTGGCGGGCCGATGCGATTGCGTGTGCCACGGAGCCCACGTCTCCGGCGAATTGCCGAGCTCGCCGACGGCGGTTCCAGCGTCGCGGATCAGCAGCCGGCCTCTGCGGCGGCATCCACCAACGCACGATGCCGCCGGTGGAAGGACTGCTAGACGCGGCGCTTGGGTCGCTCCCAGATGCTCAGGAGCTTCGCGAAGACGATGTAGTTGTCGACGTAGTGGCCCGTCGACCGGTCGAACGCGCCGTCACAGGTGATGAGGCGAAGCGTGGGCTCCGGGGTGCTCTTGTAGACGAGCTCCGTCGGAAACCGCTTCTTCTTCACGGCCTTCGAGCCGGTGACCACGAACCGGACGATCGTCCCGTCCGCCGTCGTGATGCGGACCTTGTCGCCGCGCATCAGCGCGCGCAGCCGGTAGAAGACGGCCGGCCCGCGCTTGGAGTCCACGTGACCCGCGACGACGGCGGCGCCCACCTCACCGGGCTCGGGCCCACCGTAGAACCATCCGGTCTGCGCGAAGTTCCGCGGGACCTGGAGCGTGTGGTCGCGGTTGAGCCGCAGAGGGATGACCGCGGCTCGCACGCCGATCGCGGGGATCGAGATGCGGACCGGGACGGCCATCTGGCGGCGCCGCGCCACAACAGCCGCCTCGGTGCGGACCTCGAGCCCGCCGGTGACCTTCGCGGGCGGAGGCAGGTCGCGCCGCAGCCGCGGATCGGGCGCCTTCGCAAACGCGGTCACCGCAGCCGCGGCGAACAGCGTGAGCGACACGCACGCCAGCGCCGCCGCGAAGAGGCGGCGGCGCTGGGAGCGCGCTCGATCGGTGGACCTAGATCGCATCCTGCTCGAGGCGGCGCCGATACGTGAGGCCGCTCGCGGCCAGCACCAGGACGCCACCGCCCACGAGGGCGAGCGGAACGAGCGTGGTCGGGTCGGCCGCCGTGGCCATCGCGCCGGCGCCGGTCTGGACGCCTCCGCGGGCGGACTTGGTATCGCTGCCGCCGCCGCCGCCGCCACCGCCGCTGCTGCCGCCGCTCGACTCGGGTGCCGAAACAGCCGGAGCCGGCGTGTCTTCCGTGTCGTCGTCGTCGTCCTCGCCGGCGTACGCGGGGACGGCGAACGCGAAGGCGGCAAGAAGGCTCGCGCCGATCGCGAACGGCCGCCTCAGGTTCGTATTGGACATGAGCAGTAGTCCTCCTTGACAGGAATTGACTTGGACACGTCCGACGGTAGGCCCTCCACCCGGCAGGTCTGAGAGCGACGCCCGATCACGAGCGCACGATCGCTTCTCTCAGGCGTACTTCGTAGGGAGTACGACCAAGTGTCGCCCCGCGACCGACGACAATCGCCTGATACGCCGCAAGTATCTCGTGGTCGGTTGTTGCATTCGAAGGGAGAGATCACGTGGAACTTCGTCGTCTTCGCTATTTCGTCGCAGTCGCCGACGAGCTGCATTTCCGTCGCGCGGCGGCGAAGCTCCATCTGGCCCAGCCGGCGCTCAGCCAGCAGGTGCGAAAGCTGGAGCTCGAGCTGGGCGTAGACCTCCTGATCCGGACGAAGCGGGACGTGTCCCTGACCCCTGCGGGCCAGGCGCTCCTCGTCGAGGCACGCCGGGTGCTGCAGCAGGCGGACGAGGCCGCGCGTGCCGCACGCGAGGCGCAGGACGGCGTTTCGGGCCGGCTCCGCATCGGTCATCTCGCCGACTCGCTGCCCGTCGTCGTGCCGCGCGCGCTCGTCCGGTTCGCCACGCTCAATCCGGACGTCCGGGTCACGCTCGAGACGCTCCCGGCGCGCCGGGCGGTCGACGACCTGCGCAGCGGGCGCCTCGACATCGCCGTCGTCGGCCTGCCGGCTCCGACCACGGGCCTGCACGTGACGCCGATCGACACCGACGGGACCGTGGCCGCCGTCGCCGACCGTCACTTGCTGAGCGGTCGCCCGACCCTTGCGCTCGCGTCGCTCTACGAGACGCCCGTGGTGCTCCTTCCCCGGGACGCCAATCCCGCGTTCCACGACGGCGTCACCGCCGCCTGCCGCGACGCGGGCGTCGCGCCGGCGCTGATCGAGGCGCACGAACCCCGTGTCGAGCACCTCCTCCTCAACGTCGCGAGCGGCGCCGGGATCGCACTGCTCCCGTCGTCGATCGCCGACCGGTACGTCACGCCGGGCGTGCGGTTCCTGCCGCTGGAGCCCCCGAGCCCCACGACCGAGGTCGCTCTCGTGACACGCGCGGAGGCGGATACGGGCAGCGTGCCGGAGTTCCTGCGGCTCGCCCAGACGCTCGACACACGCCGGACGACTGCAGCCCCGGTCATCCGGCTCGTCGAGCCCCTGGCCGAGGCAGCCTGAGCCGGCGCTGTCTCAGCCAGCCGGGCAGGGCCGATCACGCAGCCGCGGTCGGTCCTGCCCTCGGCTGTGCTCGTGCGATCGTCGTCCGCGATCGCCGGCGGCGAGCCCGAACTCCTGTCGCTCGATCGGGGGCTCGTGTCAGAAGACGTCCTTCGGGCGCGTAGCTTCGAAGGGGGACCGAGAGTCCCTGAACGCGCATGCCCGAGCCCATCAACGCATTCGGTCGGTACCAGGTGCTGCGCGAGCTCGGCCGAGGCGGAATGGCCACGGTGTACCTCGCGCGACAGGTCGATCTCGACCGGCTCGTGGCGCTCAAAGAGCTGCGCGCGCTGCGCGACTCCGACCCCTCGCTCGCGCCCCGCTTCCTCCGCGAGGCGCGGCTCGCAGGCTCGCTGAGCCACCCGAACATCGTCACGGTGCACGACTTCTTCGCGGAGAACGGCGTGCCCGTGATCGCGATGGAGTACGTGCGTCGCGGCTCGCTTCGTCCGTATGTCGGCGCGATCTCGCTCGCGCAGGTCGGCGGAGTCCTCGAGGGCGTCCTCGCAGGTCTCGCGCACGCGGAGGCGCACGGCATCGTCCACCGCGATCTCAAGCCCGAGAACCTGCTCGTCTCGGACGAGGGCCGGGTGAAGATCGTGGACTTCGGCATCGCCAAGGCGACGAACGACGTGCGGCTGGGCACCTTCGTCACGTCCACCGGCGTCGCCCTCGGGACACCCAACTACGTGGCGCCGGAACAGGCGATGGCCGGCCGCGTCGGCCCGTGGACCGACCTGTACTCCGTCGGCATCGTGACCTACGAGCTGTTCGCGGGCCGAGCGCCCTTCGCAGACACGCCCGAGCCGATGGCCGTGCTCCTCAAGCAGGTCAACGAGCAGGTGCCGCCGCTGACGGACATCCGCCGCGACGTCCACCCGGCGATCTCGGAGTGGGTCGCATGGCTCCTCGCGAAGGACCCGACCCTGCGACCGCAGAAGGCGCAGGACGCGTGGCTCGAGCTCGAGGCGAGACTGGTCGGCGTCCTCGGCGGTCAGTGGCGACGCGGTGCCGTCCTGCCCGAGGCGGACACGGCGCCTCTTGCGCTGCCCGGACGGACGGCCCGCGGCCCGTCCGTCGGAGCGACGCAGGCGCCGACCGTCGCGCCGGCGCCCCACAGCTGGCAAGGGCCGTCGGCGGCTGCGCCGCGCGTGACGGGGCGTCGCATGCGGTGGATCTCGGCGACGCGGGCGCTGGCGCTTGTCGCGCTGGCCCTCGCCGGTCTCGTCGGCGCACAGCGCCTGCGCCACTCGCCGCCGCCGTCGGCCGCGCCGCCGGCAGCGCCGCCGGCATCGGCCACGCCGAAACCCGCCGTGGACGTCACCGCCGCCCCCGCGCGGGGAGCCAAGACCGGTGGATCGACTCCGGCGACCGCGACTGCCGCTCCTCCGACACGGGGCGACCTGACGGCTCGCGCCCCGGCGCTGCGCTCGATCGCGAAGCAGTACGAGACGGCGGCCGCCAACGTTGCCGCCCTCGAGGCCAAGTCGTCCGTCCCGGCACGCAAGTCGCTGCTCGATGCGCTCCGTCAGGCGTCCACCGGCTACGCGAAGGCCGCGCGTGCCGCGGCGAAGAGCGACCAGGCAGGCTATGCGGCGGCGCTCGACGCGGCCACGTCCGCGAGGGCCCGGGTCGAGGCAGCGACGCAGTCGGTCACGGCCTCGCGACCGTCGACGAGCGGAGCCTCGCCCGGAGAGACGGCACCCGACGGCTCGAGCGCGACCGACTCGCAGCCCGGGTCGGGCGACTCGGAGTCCGGCCCGGATGGCGGGGCCTGCGTCGGGGACTCGGTCTCCGACGATCCGAGCGACGACTCCTGCGAGCCGTAGGTAGGACGGCTTTAGCCTCGGTGGGCGCCGTCCGCGTCGCCCGCGATCGCCGCGTTGACCTTCTCCAGCCGGTCGAGCCGCTCGATGCCGATGTGGAGGTGCGGGACGCCGTTGGCCGATGCACCCGAGTACCCGAGGAGCTCGCCACGCTTCACGTGCTGTCCCGCCCGGACCTCGATCTTGCTCAGGTGGCCGTACCAGTAGTTGTTCACCGACCCCTCGAGCGTGAGGCGCCGGCCGTCGCCCGGACGGGAGGCCATCGGTCCGATCCGTGAGCCGATGACGCCGTCGTCGACTGCGTACACCGGCGTCCCGCGTGGCACACCCAGGTCCCAGGCGTTGTCCGACTGCCAGTTTCCGAGCGCGCGGGCGTGGTGCTCGGCGGGCCCGCCGAGGTTCGACCACTTCGCCCCGCCGACGGCGAGGTCGAAGGTGTTGTCGTAGTCGCCCGGTGAGACCGAGTCGACGGCGTCGGCGGAGTCGCCGCGCGCGTCTCCATCGGCGCCGTCGCCTCCGTCTCCGCCCGAGCCGTCTCCCGAGCCGTCGTCGCGTCCGTACTTCGCGCTCGCCTTCGCAAGCAGCTCGCGCGCCTCGTCCAGCCGCTCCTGGTAGCGGCCGCGGAACTGCGCGGCGGGGCGCTGGACGTCGGCGATCCACTCGCCGTACTGGTGCGGATCGTCGACGGAGAGCCCGCGGTCGAGGCGCTGCTGCTTGACCGCTTCCGCCTGGTCGAGGAACCACTTGAGCTGGAGGTCGGGATCGTCCTGATAACCCTCGTACTCGCCGCTGTTCCAGACGCTCAGACGCATCTGGAAGAGCCCCACGGAGTCGGCATCGCCGTGGTCGAGGTTCCTCATGCCCGACTCGACGAGAGCGGTCATGACCGGAAGCTCGGACGGGAGCCCCCGCTCGGCCGCCTTCGCGCCCATCCACGCAGCGACCTCCTCGCGCGGCGCGTCGTCGCCGGGATACGAGTCCGGCGCGTCGTCGAGAGACGAGGCTCCGTCGTGGGCGCTCGACGGGTCGTCCTGGCCGTCCCCGCCAGAGTGGCCGGAGCTGCTCGCGTCGCTGGAGTCGCTGGAGCTGTCCGAGTCGTCGGAGCTGTCCGAGCTGTCGGAGTCGTCGGAGCTGTGCGAGCTGTCGGAGTCGTCGGAACTGTCCGAGCTGTCGGAGTCGTCGGAGCGGTGCGAATTGTCGGACGACTCGGCGTTGTCGTCGGTCGCGTCCTCGCCTCGCGAGCCCTCTCCGATCTCGTCTTGGCCCTCGTTCTCGTCCTCGCCCTCCTCGTCCTCCTCGTCTTCGCCCTCCTCCGGCTCGTCCGGCTCGTCCTCGTTCGAGCCGTCGACGTTGTCCGAGCCGTCGACGTTGTCCGGGCCGTCGACGTTGTCCGAGCCGGCGCTCGCGTCGTCGAGGTTCCCCTGCGGGTCGTTCGGGTCCCACGACTGCGCCGCCTGCTCCGCGCGCGCAACCTGGGCGGCGGCGTCGGCCTGGGCCAGGGCGTCGAGCGCCTCCGCCCGATCGGCTGCCGCCTGCGCAGGTGTGACCGCCGGGAACGCGCCGGCATCGGACGAGGGCCCATGTCCGCCCGACGTCGCAACCGACCGCAGCTCGTCGACCGGCGCGGGCGCGGCGGACGCAAGATGGCCGTCGTCCGAGGCGGGACCGGCTGACTCGGGTGGGTGCGGCGTGTCCGGCGCCGAGCCCGCCGTCGATGAACCATCCGCGAGCGAGACGCCCTGATCGCCGAGGTCGAGCAGGCTGAGGCTCTCGAGCGCCGCGGCCATGAAGAACCCTGCCGCGCTCGAGCGGGACTCGCGCACGTCCAGCCGCCGGCCGTCGCGATCGTCGGCCCGCGCCAGTGCGTCCGCGAGCTCGGGGAGCCCAGCCTCGCGTGCGACCGCAGCCGGATCCGCCTCGAATCGGCGGCGAAGGGCCGGGTCCGAGAGCAGGCGCTCGAGCAGGACGGCGGGGTCGGTGGGCATCGCGCCCTACCGCGTGTACGAAGGGAACTTCCCGTTGAAGTCCTCGAGCGCGTAGGACGCGTAGCCGCTGACGTCGTCGCCCGACTGGTTCGGCGCCAACACCGGGTTGACGAGCCGTGGGTCGACGCCGTTGCGAACGACCCAGTCCACCACGGACTTCGGGTCATACGTCGTCTCGTACGTCGCGCCGTAGCTCTGGGGCCATACCGACGCCCCGCGTTGCACATATGCGCCGTAGTCGAAGTCGTCCTGGTACCCCATCACCGTGACCGCCCACCGCTGGTTCGGCGCCAGCTGCCGGTACAGCTTCGCGAACTGCTCGCTGTAGTCCCACCCCGGCGAGCCCGGGTAGCCCTTGCCCTCGATCTCGACGTCGGGCACCACGATGTCCGGCTTGTACTGCTCGCCGAGCTCCGCGAGACGGCGCGCAAACGTCGCCGGATCCTCCAGGTTCGCCGGCGCCCAGATCCCGACGCTCTGGAACCCCGCCGCGCGCGCCGACGCGATCGCCTCACCCAGATGCGGATCGTTCGCGTGGAACAGGATCCCGTTGTAGCCCGCCGCCTTCAGCTCCCCGTACCCCGGCGTGTTCAGGGAGTCGCGCACGAAGCCGTAGTGGACCTGCGTCAGGTGGGTCGCGGCATCCTGAGCTGCGGGATCGAGCGGGGTGTCCGCAGCGGCGGGCGGCGCCGGGGTCCCACCCGAGCCCGCGCGGTCAGCCGCACCCTCTGCGCCGGAAGCCGCGGGGCGGGACGGCGGCTCGCCCTTTCCTCGTTCCTGCCGCTCGAGCGCCTTGAACAGTTGCGTTCCCGGCCGACGTGCCTCCGCTGCATCACGCTCGACGCCCCGCTGTGCGCGCCGGACAGCTTTCGCCTCTGTCTCCTGCCTGGCTTCGTCGACATGCGGCGCCGGGGAGCCGCCCCGCTGTCCACCTTCGACCGCAGCGGCGATCCGCCGACCGCCTGCGAACTCGCGCGCGTAGTAGGGCTCGTTCAGGCTGGAGATCTTCACGACGTCACCGGTGTGCGGCGCCTGGATGAACTTGTCCCCACCCAGGGACATCCCGACGTGGTGCACGTCGCCGCTCGCGTCCTGGAAGAAGACCAGGTCTCCCGGAAGGAGCTTCGACCGCGGGATGTGCTGCCCCACGTCGATCTGGTCGTACGTGACGCGCGGGATCCGGATTCCGGCCTTCGCATATGCCCACTGCATCAGCCCCGAGCAGTCGAATCCCGTTGTCGGGCTGGACCCGCCCCAGTGGTACGACGTTCCCAGCTCGCTCCTCGCGGCAGCGACCGCCGTCAGAGCCCGCGGGCCGGCCTCGAGGCCGTCGACGCCGTCCTCGACGCCGGGCGGGGCGTTGCCGCTCCCGGCGTGGTCGCCGTCCGGCGCGGGGCTGGCGTCGCCGCCGCCGTCGCTGCTCGAGTCGTCGGACTGCTCGGAGTCGCCGGACTCGTCGGAGTCGTCCGAGCTCGCGGAGGTATCGGAGTGGTCGGACGACCCGGCGTTGTCGTCGGTCGCGTCCTCGCCTCGTGAGCCCTCTCCGATCTCGTCCTGGCCCTCGTTCTCGTTTTCGTCGTCCTCGTCCTCGTCGGGCTCGTCCTCGTTCTCGTCGTCGCCGCCCGCCTCGGCCGACGCCGCACCGTCACCGGTCCCGGAGGAAGCCGAGTTGTCGTGCGCGCCGCCGCCCACGTCCGGCTCGTTCTCGTTCGAGCCGTCGACCTGGTCGGAGCCGGCATCCTCGTCGTCGAGGTTTCCCTCCCAGTCGTCCGGGTTCGGCGACAACGCCGCCGCCTGTTCCGCGGCCGCCGGGACGGGGTCGGGAGCGTGGGAATCCGCGGCCGTCGATGACGCCGGCGCGGCGCCCGGCGGGGCCGCCTCGCCCGCGGCCGATGCTTCGTCCGCTCCGAAGTCGAGGAGGCTGAGGCCCTCGAGCGCAGCGGCCAAGAAGAACCCCGCGGCGCTCGAGCGGGACTCGCGAGCGTCGAGCCGACGGCCGTCGCGGTCGTCCGCATTCGACAGCGCTTCGGCAAGCTCGGGGAAGCCCGCCTCCTTGGCGACCGCGACCGGATCGGCCTGGAAGCGCCGGCGGAGCGCGCCGTCGGCGAGGAGGCGCTCGAGCAGGACGGCAGCGTCGCCCGCCATCTAGGCCGTCCTCCCGCGGCGCTCGACGAGTGGGGGCACGATCATCGCCAGCACCGGGAGCAGGGTCAGGATCCACAGGAAGCCGAGGGCGGCGTAGACGGCCGGATGCGGCATCAGCGTCGACAGCGACGAGGCATATCGCAAGGACATCCCTGCGACGAACGCCGCCGTGCCGATCGACCATGCGACCGACAGGATCGAGTACGCCGCGAGCGCTCTCGACCGGGGTGCACCGCGGCCGCTCAGCCGCCCTCGGAGGTAGGCCCGCGCACGGGCCCGCAGGCCGGGCTCGCGCAAGACGTCGACGAGGACGAAGTATCCGTCCCGCTCGAGCAACGGGCTCAAGTTGAAGATGCAGCCGATGTAGGCCGCGAACGCGAGCTGGAAGAAGACGTCGCGCGTCGTTCCCGCGGGCGACGCGAGGCAGCAGAGCGAGAAGGCCCCGCCGAGCGTGAAGTCGGATGCCGGCCCCGCTGCGCTGACGGCGATCCGCCGTCGGCGAGGCTCGAACCACATGTCGGACGTGTCGACGAACGCGTACGGGAAGACGAGGATCAGCTTCGCGCCGGCGCGCCCGGGTCTGCGCCCGAACGACGTCATCGTCAGTCCGTGCGACGTCTCGTGGAATGCGACGACGACGCCGCGACCGACGAGGAAGACGAGACCGCCGAGCCCGACCTTGTTCGCGACCACGAACGGCGTCCCGTACCTGTTGACGACGAGCGCCACGAACGCCGCGACCCCGGCGAGCCCGAGGAGGAAGATCGCGGCGAGCACGGTTCGCGTGAACAGCAGCCAGCCGCCGCGCTCGTACACGCGCTCGAAGAGCCGGCCCGCGCCCGGCCACGCCTTCTCTCGGGGCCTCAGCAGTCGCCGTGGAGGCATGCGGTCGCCGGCTGCGTCGCTCGCGTCGACGTCCGCGAGGAAGCCGCCGTCCCCGAGCTCGGTGAGCAGGCTGACGAGCCGCGCGATGCCGCCGTCGCCGAAACGGCGCTCCGCCTCCCCGACGAGCTCGGGCAGGGCGTGCGTCCCGTCGAGCAGGTCGAGCAGCTCGGCGTTCGCGTCGGAGAGCTGGACGAAGCGGCCGTCGTCGAGTCGTTTCAGGACCCACCGATGCGCTCCCTCGGCGGCCTCGAGGCGCTTGAGCGCGTAGCCGGAGCGAAGGCGCGGACGGAGACCGAAGCGCGTCGTCGCCGTCTCCACCGCGGCCGACCGTCGCCCAGAGGGAAGCACGACGGAGGCTCCGCGGGGCACGACGATCGTCCGGCCCGGCTCGGAGTCGCTGCGGCGCCGCTCGACCACGAGCTCCTGGTTGCCGAGGCGGATGCGCGACCCGTCCCGCACACGGCTCGACCCGTGCAGCGTGTGGCCGTCGAGCCACGTGCCGTAGGACGATCCCGCGTCCTCGAGCACCGGCGGCGAGCCGTTGCCGTTGGCGGTGATGCGCGCATGCCGGCGCGAGATCGACGGGTCGAGCAGCTGGACGTCGTTGCCCGACGACCGCCCGAGGGTCAGCTCGCCCAGCACGGGGATGCGCGAGCTGTCACCGAGCACGAGGTCGTAGACGCCTCGGCCGCCCTTCAATGAGGCGCCGCACACGGTGCAGTGACCGGCGCGACGCGCGACCTGACGGCGGCAGTTCGGGCAGAGCACTACTCGCCCCGCCGGCTCGGGCTCGCAGATCGGTGCTGACGATGGAACTCGCTCGAACACACGGACGCCTTCATCTCCCGGAGAGGGTTCGAGTCCACCGAAGCATCCCTCCGCGGCGCGGCCGATAAGGGAGCATTCCGAGCTGATTCCGGTCCCCGATCACGGGCGACGACAGCCGGTCCTCGCGATCAATCAAGAGCCAAACGCTTCGTCCGAACGCGCCTCGGGCGCCTACCGTCTGGGCGTCGGACCAACACCCCGACGACCCTCGAGGCAGCTCCACACAGGGGCGATCGTCATCCCGTACGACTGGAAAACCGAGATCCCTGGTGTCTTCGCTCGTCACGCGGACGACTGTCCCGTTCGCAACGGCCGCCCGTGCACGTGTGGACCGCTCGCCTACCGCGCCACCGTCCGCGACTGGGAGACCAACAGGCGCGTGCTGAGCCCTGACTTCCCAAAGGCCACGGAGGCGAAAGCCTGGCTGCACGATCAGAAGGCATCCCTCGAGGCTGCCGGGGGCGTCGCGCTGGAAAGCGGACACCTGGGATCGGTCGTCGAGGAGTTTCTCCACGCCGCGGAGGACGGTCGCGCCCCGGATCCGTCGGGCGAACGCTACTCGCCTGCCGACATCCGTGAGCTGCGCGGAGCGTTGAGCTACGTCGCCGCCGAGCTCGGAGACACGAACGTCGAGGATGTCGGCAGTCGCGACGTCCAGCACCTCGTCGATCGACTTCAGCACTCCGGGCTGAGCGCGACCCGCGTCGACGCGGTCGTCGCGGGGTTGCACGCGCTCTTCGCCTACGCCGTCGACCGCGAGCTCTTGGCGACCGACCCGGTCGGGCACCTGACGTCTCGCGGATCCGCTCCCGCGGTCGCCGACAGGCCGCCACGACTGGACGCGGGCGGGCCGACGTCGGATGGTGTCATCAACGCGGCGGCCTCGCCGTCCGTGCCCGCGACGCCCCGCGCCCGACGCCCGTCGGTCAGCAGGTCGCGTCGTCCACGCAGCCCAACCTCGGGGCCGACCCTCGACGCCGTGGTCCGCCAGTTCCTCCGCGCAGCCGACGAGGGCAGCATCGACGAGCGGCCTGGTGAGCCGTACACGCACGAGACGCTGCTCGACCTCCGTGGCTCGATGAGCTACGTCGACGACCGGCTTCGGGGGATGGCGCTCAGAGAGATTCGGAGGCGTCACATCCAGAAGCTCGTGGACGACCTGCGCGCGGTCGGGCTTCCCCCCACGGTGGTGGCGACCGTGGTCGAGTCGCTCCGTGCGCTGTACGCCTTCGCGATCCAGCGGGGCCTCGTCGATTTCAGCCCTGTCGTCGAGCTGACCATGCCGCCGGACGACTACCGCGCGCCGGAGGATACGGGGACGTGGTCGCGGGTCCAGGCGACGCCGACGCGTCCCCCGGTGGCGCCGACGCCTCCGCCGCCGGCCTGGTCGGCGCCTCCTCCACCGTTTGCGACGGCGCCTCCGCAGGCGGCTCCGCTGCAGGCGGCCCCTCTGCAGTCGGCCCCTCCGCAGGCGGCGCCTCTGCAGACCCCGGTCGAGCACGCGCAGACGCCGCCGCACGTACCCGATTGGCAGTTCTACGGGAAACGGGCCAAGGAGACGCTCAGCCCGACGGCCGCGATGCTGGCGCTGGGCGAACGGGCCGCCACGTGGGTGACGAGGCTGGCGCTGATCGCGTTCGTCCTCCTGGTTCTCGTGTTGGCGCGCGAGCTCGGCCTGACGCAGCTCATTCCGTGAGCGAGGCGGCGCCGTCCGGGCCGTCGGTCGGGCTCGCGCCCTGGCAACTACGGATCGCGCTTACGGGCGCCTGCACGGTGCCGGGATTCTTCGTGCGGCTCACCGGCGGCGTTCCGTCGTACCCGATCCAGCTCGTCACCTACGGCGCAGCGGTCATCGCAGCGGCCTTCCTGCTCGCGTGGGCCTGCGAGGCGGCCCAGGTCGACTTCGCCAACGGCATCGTCGTGGCGGCGGTCGCCTTCGTCGCGATCCTCCCGGAGTACATCGTCGAGCTTCACTTCGCCGTCACCGGGCAGGCGGAATACGTCACGGCCAACCTGACCGGGGCGAGCAGGCTGCTCGTGGGGTTCAGCGTCGCGATGCCCGCGGCGCTCACCCTCCTCCCGGTGCGCTGGCGGCCTCCGCCGCTCCGGCACATCGACCTCGACCCCGCGCAGCGTCTCGACCTCGTGATCCTGGGGGTTGCGGCGGTCTGGGCCCTGCGCGGCGTCGTCACCGGGCACCTGACGCTGCTCGACTCGGCCGTCCTCGTCTCCCTGTACGTGTTCTTCCTGCGCCGAGCGGGCGACTCGGGCAGCGAGGCCCCCGAGCCCATGGGCGTGGCCGCGCACCTGGCTGAGCTGCCCAAGCGTCAACGCCAGCAATGGGCCGGCGGCCTCATGCTCTATGCCGCGATCGTCATTCTGGTCACAGCGGTGCCGTTCGGAGACGCCGTGCTCGGCACGGGATCGCTGGTCGGGATCAGCCCCTACCTGGTGCTCCAGTGGCTCGTGCCGGTGGCAACCGAGATGCCGGAGCTCGTCGTCGCCGTCGTGCTCTTGCTGCACCGCCGCAGCCGTCAGAGCATCGCCGTCCTGCTGGCGGGAGCCGTGAGCCAGTACACGCTCGCGCTCGGCACGCTTCCGATCGCGTACGCCCTCGGAGCGGGCACGGGGCCTCTGCCGCTGCAGGGACGGGAGCGCATCGAGCTGATCCTGACCGCGGGCGTCGCCCTCTACGCGGTTGCCGCCCTCGTCACGCTGCGTCTCAGTCGTGGGGACGCCTCGCTGATGCTGATGCTCTTCACCGCGCAGTTCATCCTCCCGCTCGGAGTCACCCGTGTGGTGATCGCGGTGATCTTCCTCGCTCTGGCGGTGGACGTGCTCATCGCCGAGCGCGCGCAGCTGCGTCCTCTCGCGCGGGCGCTGCGGGCGAGAGCACCTGCCTGAGCGCCGACTCGACGTCGTCGCCGTAGCCCACCCGGCCGTTCGCGTGCACCGTGACGAGCTCGAGCCTCTGCACGCCCTCGCCGCCCGCGGTCGTGTAGATCGGCTGCACGGTGACGAGCTGCTCGCGGAGCGGCAGGACTCGGGGCACGCCGATCACGGTGCGCTCGACGGAGGCCTTGCCCAGATCGCGCGTCTCACGGTTGAGGAGCTCGAGGCGCTTGCTGACCTCGGCGCTCGCGAGGATCCGGCGTGTCGCCTGCGCCGGGCCGAGCGTCAGGCGGTCGCGGGGCAGGCTCAGGGAAGTGAGTCGCAGCCTTCCCTGCGGGTCGACCCAGCCCGCGACGTAGCCGACGACGTTGGCGCGCCCGCGCGGTGTGAAGGCGCTGGCGATGACGAAGCGGTCGCGCGAGTCGCCGGGCAGTCGAACCAGTAGATACGCGGGCCGCATCCGGAACGACTCCGCCGTCACGCCGTGCTCCGTCCGCTCGTCGGAGTCGATCGATCGCTCCGGGTTCGGAAAGTGGATCTCACCGGCCCTCTCGATCGGCCCGGCAATCTGCAACGGCCGCTCCCAGGCGTCCGTCCCCGTCCAGAACGCGGTCACGTCGCGGGCGTGGTACGTCGCATACACCTCCATCTGCGCTGTGAAGAGCGCGAGGGGGTAGCGGAGACGGGCGCGAAGAGCTCGCGGCATGCGTGACGGTGACTGGAACAGGTCCGGGTACGCCTCCTGCCACGCGCGCATGATCGGATCGGCAGTGTCGGCCGCGTAGATGCGGACCTCGCCGCTGTAGGAATCGACGGCCGCGTACGCGGCCTGGCGCATGTAGTTGACGCGCGTCGTTCCGAGCCGGACGCTCTCCGAATACGGGTAGGCGTCGCTCGTCGTGTAGCCGTGAAAGAGGTACGTGATCCGGCCGTTGACGACGGCAAGCTCGGGCCGGTCGTCCCAGCGCAGGAACGGGGCGAGCGCGACCACACGATCGCGCACGTTGTGACGGAGGATGATCCGGGAGCGGCCGGTCACCGTTCGGGAAAGCAAGAGCTTGAGGTCGCCGAAACGAGCGGCAAACGCAACGCGCCGCAGGATCGAAGACAGCGGAATTCCGCCAGACCCCTCGTAGTGGTACTCGGCGGCGCGTGATCCCGGAATCGGCTCTTCGATCTCCCCGCGCGTGCTCGGCGCGATCAGGTACGGCGGAGCGCGGCGCCGCAGCTCCCCGAAGTAGATCCGGGGCTGGCGAATGCCGAGTGGATCGAACACCGACCCGAACTCCCGCTGGTCGAAGGCCGGAAAACGGTCCGCGTCGAGCGATGCTGCGCCGATCCCCGCGATCCCGTATCCATGCGTATAGGCGAACCGCACGTTCGCCCAGCTGCGAACGTCGCGCGGCAGCCGGGCCAGATCGAGCTCGCGGGCGGCGATGGTCATCATGCGTGGGACGCCGTCGATCGCGTACAGACCGACGGTCGTATGGCCGAACCGGTAGTAGCTGCCGATCGTCTCGAGCTCGTTCATCGCGGAACGAGCGACCGTTTCGTCCCACATGGTCACGTTCTCGATCGCGCTCCGGTTCTCGACGAGGTCGGCAGCGGACAAGGCGGAGCTGCCGTCGAGCGAGACGAGTCCGATGTCGTCGATCCCGTACGCGTGCTGGGTGGCGACGATCGACCGCTCGATGAAGGGCCGCTCCCGGGCGAGCTGCTGCGGGTCGACGTAGTAGCGCTGGACCCACGAGGGAAGCGTGTGGAGGGCGATCGGCGCGAGCGCGCCCAACGCGACCACCGACGCGACGAGGCGCAGCGGCAGTCTTCGCGCGATCGCCCACCCGCAGAGCACCGCGCCGGCGAGCGCCAGTCCGGTGAGGAGCTGCAGCGCAGGCAGTCGAACACGCACGTCGACGAAGGACGCGCCGGGCAAGTCCGTCCGCCCATGCGGCACCGCGAGCCCGAACTGCTCGAGACGGAGCCGCCAGGCGAGCACCAACAACACGAGAACGGCGACGCCTAGCAAGTGTGCGCGTGCTCCCCGTACGACCGCCCGCGTCGGCGTGACCTGAAGGCCGCCGGCGAGCGCATAGGCGAGGACGGTTGCCACGGACAGCATGACGACCGTCTCCAGGAACCAGGCCGTGACCTCGCGATAGACGGGCAGCGAGAAGATGAAGAAGCCGATGTCCCGATCGAACAGCGGATCCTTCACACCGAAGTCGCTGCGATGCGCCCACAGAAGGAGGTGTTGCCACGCGACGTTCGGCGACCGCTGACTGCTGACGACCCCGCAACCGAGCGCGACGAGCGCGTAGACGAGCCAGCGATTGCTCCAGAGAGGAACGACGCGCCGGGAGACCCTCGCGTCCGGATAGCCGGCCATCACCACGTCGACGATCGCGAAGTTCGCCAAGAGCGCCGTGATCGTCCCGAGGGGAACGACGGTCTCGGCCAGGAGCTTCCACTTGAGCGTCGTCCAGTAGACCTCCGGGTGCCGGAGCTCCTGGAACCACAGCAGCTCCGTGAAGACGTTCGAGGTCAACCAGACCAGCGCGGCGACGCTGCCGAGGGTTCCGAGCAGGAGTAGCGCGCGGGTTCGCGGCGTCCGCCACAGCGACACGGGCCGGGCGCGCACGTCGCCGATCCGTACGCCGGGTATCGCGTAAGGCGTCTCCGTCACGGCGCCCTCTTCGGGCGGCGCCGATCGCGAGCGCGATCACGACGTGGGCCCGGATCGGCGCCGGCGAGCGTGAGCATGCTCAACCGCATCGAGCGTCTTCCAGTCAGGACGCCGTCAGGACCGCTCCGCCCGCCGACTGGGCTTCGCCGTCGCGCGGACGCGCGTCCAGCGCACCCGACGGGTTGTCGTCGGCGGCCGCCGTCGTCTCGGCGCCCTCCGCGTCCGGCGGCATCGGATCCTTCCCACGAGGGAGCGCCAGCCGGACGACGGGGCTGTGTCCGACGATGTCGTTGTCGATCGCGTACGCGTAGAGCGTCTCGAGCGCGTCGACGACGTCGTACACGCGCACGAGCGCGAGCCCCGAGCCGACGAGCCGGTCGACCAGCCCTTGCACGTCCGTGCGGCGAACGTCCGCCACGTTGAGCAGCCCGAGCTCGGCGTCCACGTAGCTCAACGCACTGCGCAGCTCGCGTACCCCCTCCCGCGTGTACTCCCTACCCCAGCGGTCGCGCACGCGGCCCTCCTGCGCCGCCTCCAGGAGCTCGTCGACGACGTCCCCGAGCTCTCGGCCGTCGATGGCCACGCCCCGGAGCGCCTGCAGAGCCGCCAGCTGGTCGGCCAGCCACGCCCGCGCCTCCGCAACCGTCGCGAGCTGCGGGCTGAGGATCCGCCGGTTGGCCTCCCAGTCCCGCACGCTCGCGCGGTAGCCCAGAACCCCGCAGGCGCAGTGCCGGCCGTTACGGACCGGGCAGGAGTCGTCGTGACGCGCGAACACGCCAGGGATCTCGGTCTTCCAGTCGTAAGCGATCGCGATCGCCCTCCCAGCGCTCTTCGAGTTGTGGGGTCGGTGATGCCACGACATGACGGCCGACACGTCACCGTAGGTTCAGGAGGGAGCGATCCCGATACGAATGCGCTCTCGCCCGAGACCGATGCTCGTCCGCTACACCTGCCCGTTCGCCGCTCCGCCCGCGCGCACGAGCCCTGCCTCGTAGGCGAGGGCGACGAGCTGGGCCCGATCGTGGGCGTGCAGCTTCCGCATCGCGCGGCTGACGTGCGTCTTCGCCGTCGCACGACTGACCACGAGACGCTCCGCGATGGCGTCGTTCGTGAGGCCCATGGCGACGAGCGCCATGACTTCACGCTCGCGCTCGGTCAGCGAGCTCAGGCGTTCAGGCGCGGAGCGCGTCACCTCCGGAAGAGCGGCGAGGTCGCTGAGCAGGCGACGGGCGATCCTCGGCGACAGGAGTGCGTCACCCGCCGCGACGACGCGGATCGCGCGAAGGAGCTCGTCTGGGTCGCTGTCCTTCAGCATGAACCCGCTGGCGCCGCTGCGCACGCCCTCGTAGACGGTCTCGGACGACTCGAATGTCGTGAGCAGCAGGACGCGCGGCCCCGCGTCTGCTCCCGCGGCGAGGATCTGCCTCGTCGCCTCGATCCCGTCGAGGCCGGGCATGCTGATGTCCATCAGGACGACGTCCGGGGACGTCAAGGCAATAAGGGCCACCGCCTCCTTTCCGTCCCCGGCCTCGCCGACGACGGTCATGTCGTCCTCGCCTTCGAGCAGCGCGCGGAAGCCCGCACGCAGAAGCGCGTGGTCGTCCACGAGAAGGACGGCGATCAACGCCGGATCGACGTCGGGAGCGTCGCCGTCACCCGGAAGCCGCCCCGGCGCTGTCTGTCCGCCCGAAGCTCGCCACCGAGCAGCTCGGCTCGTTCGCGCATGCCGCGGATGCCGTTGCCCGAGCCGTCGCAGAAGGCCGGCGCGTGGGGGGCGCCATCGTTCTCGACCATGACCTCGAGCGATCGCGGCTCGTAGGAGACGACGACCCATGCGGTCGCTCCGTGCGCGTGGCGGACGACGTTCGTGAGCGCCTCCTGGACGATGCGGTAGGCAGCCCGGTCCACCTCGACCGGCAGCGAGCGCGCCTCGCCGCGAACGATGACGCGCGTCGGGACGCCGGCGTCCGTGACGCTCTCGGCCAGCGCGTCGAGACGGGCGAGCCCCGGCTGAGGCTCGGCCTGGGCCTCTGCGTCGCGGAGCGACCCGAGGATCGTGCGGAACTCGTGCAGCGCCGCCTGGCTCGCCGTCTTGATCGCCTGGAGCGATTCGGCGACCTGGTGCGGCCGGTCCTGGATCGAGCGGCCGGCGACGCCCGCCTGCACGATGATCGTCGAAAGGCTGAACGCGACCACGTCGTGGAGCTCGCGCGCGATCCGCTCGCGCTCTGCGCGGAGGTGATCGAGCACGTCGTCCTCGGTGAAGCGCTCGGCCGGGGACGGATCGATTGGAAGGAATGCGACGTTCGACATCGATGCAACCCGCCTCTCCCCCCGGTTCGAATGACGCCGACGATCTCCGTTCTACGCCGCCGCGCGACCGGCGGGGTCGTCGTCGTGGAGCAGCAGCAAGTCGCGGAGCCGCGACTCGCGGACGTGACGGGCGAGGGCGAGCGACGCCGGCCGCTCCGCCGTGACGCACTCGTGGCAGCGGCGGTATCCCGCGCGGACGAGATGCGTCATCTCGTTGCCGCAGGCGACGCAGATCGGCGCGTCAAACCTGGGCATCGACCGTCACCTCGAAGCCTTGCCGGTCGCCGGCCAGCTCGAGGCCGCGTGCGCGTGCATACGCGAAGGGGTGGTAGAAGACGTCGAGCGGTCGCTCGTTGTCCGCGACGACGAGCTCGAAGTAGTCGCCCGTCGAGGTGTCGGCCACGGTCACCGCGAGTGCGTCGGTTCCGCGCGTCCAGTAGAGCGCCACGGAGATGCCGTTGGAGTCGCGGGTCGCGAGCTCGACTGCGTCGATTGCGCACACGGCCTCGAACATCGCGTCGAGGTCGATCCGGCTGAGTCGGTGTGGGTCGTCGAAGAACACGTGTCAAGGATGGCGCGCCGAGGCCGTTCCGTCGTCGGAACCACCCCCCATTCGAGGTATGCGTCGGCCCGAATCCGGGAGTTCAGGCTGGCTTCAGGGTCCTCAGCCCTTGACGGCGCCGCCGAGCCCCGTCCCGCGCAGGAACGGGCGCTGGAAGATCAGGAACCCGACGATGGGCACGAGGCACGCGATCAGCATCGCCGCGAGGAACACCCCGAGCTCGGTCTGCGACTGGATCGTGGGAAGACGCACGGAGAGCGGCTGCTTGTCCGGGTCCGACAGTACGAGCAGAGGCCAGAGGAAGTCCTTCCAGGAAGCGAGCACGGCGAAGACGGAGACGACCGCGAGGACCGGACGCGACATCGGCAGCGCGATCGCCGTGAACATGCGGAGCGGCCCGGCGCCGTCGATCCGGGCGGCCTCGAAGACCTCGCGCGGCAGGTTGTCGAAGAAGCGCGTCACGAGGATGACGTTGAAGGCGCTCGCACCGGCCGGGAGCCAGATCGCCCAGTAGCTGTCGACGAACGAGCGGTCGATCAGCGGCGGGTTCACGATCTCGATGTACAGCGGGACGAGCAGCACGACCGCGGGGACGAAGAGCGTGAGGAGGAGCAACGCCCGCAGGACGCGCGCGTAGGCCGGTCGCAGCACGGAAAGCACAAAGCCGCCGGTCGTGGCGACGAGGATTTGGACGAGCCACGAACCGATCGCGAGGACGACGGTGTTCCAGAAGTACCGTCCCACCTCGACCTCGGACCACGCCCGGCTCAGGTTGTCCCACGCCGTCCCGTTCCGGAACAGCGACATCGGATGACTCAGCGTGTCCGCGGTGGGGGTGATCGCCGACTTGGCGAGCCACAGGATCGGCCCGAGGCCGACGACCACGAGACCCACGAGCAGGATCAGCTGGGCCCCGCCGACGGCCCACCGCACCCGACGGCGATCCCACTCGATCGAGGAGATGACGCCGACGGGGGCATCGGCGCCGCGCCTTCGACGGCGCGTCACTCCGTGCTCCAGGAGCGCGTCAGGCGCAGGTAGACGAGAGAGAAGACGGCGAGGAACGCCGCCAGCATCAGGCTGAGCGCCGCGGCGCTCCCGTAGTCGCCGCCGAGCGAGTTCGCGAACGCGTAGTTGTAGATCAGCAGGAGCACCGTGAGCGTCGAGTTGTTCGGCCCGCCCGACGTGAAGAGGTACGGCTCGAGGAACACCTGCGCCGTCGCGATGATCTGCAGGATCATCGTCACGAGCAGCACGCCGCGGAGCTGGGGCAGCGTGATGTGCCAGACCTTGCGCCAGAGCGAGGCGCCGTCGACGGAGGCCGCCTCGTACAGCTCGCTGTTCACGCTCGTCAGCGCGGCGAGGTAGATGATCACCGTCGCGCCGGCGTTGGCCCAGGTCGCCTCGAGCACGAGCGACGGCATCGCCGTGCTCGCCGACTGGAGCCACGGGTACGGCCCGAGGCCGACCCAGCCGAGAACGGTGTTGAACGCGCCCGCGGAGCTCCCGTCGTAGAACGTCTTCCAGAGCAGGACGGCGACGACGGGCGGGATCACCACGGGGAGGTAGACGAGCGTCGCGTACACGCCCCGGAAGCGGCGGAGCTCGCTCATCAGCACGGCGGCGGCGAGCGGGATGGGATAGCCGAAGAGCAGGGCCAGCCCGGCGAAGTACGCCGTGTTCTCGATCGCCTTCGGGAGGAGCGGGTCCTCGAGGACGGTGCGGAAGTTGTCCAGGCCGACCCACGTCGGCGGGTCCACGAGGTTCGTGGACTGCAGCGACATGATCACGGTCTGGACGATCGGATACCACGAGAACGCCCCGAAGACGAGAAGCATCGGCAGGATCAAGAGCAGCGTCGTGAGGCCGCCGCTCCTGGCCCAGGTGAGCGGCGTCCGCCGCGGCCGCCGCCAGAGGTCCGCCTCACGCAAGGCGGCCGCGGCTGGCGGCGTCGTGCTCTCTCCCGGTATCGCGTCCACCGCGGACAATGCTGCCTCCCTCGGCCGTGGACCGTCCCGGGATGGGCGCGTCACGCCCATCCCGGGGAAGCGGCGACCCCTACGTCGAGCGCCTCATCAGGTCCTGGGCCGTGGTGTTCGCCTGCTGCAGGAGCTGCGCGATGTTCGCATTGCGGTCCGTGAGGACTGCCTGCACGACCGTGTCGAGCGAGTGGTAGACGCTCTGCGTCGCCACGGCCGGCTCGGGGATCAGCTTCTGCCCGAAGATCCGGCTCGTGAACGGCGCCATCTGCGCTGTCGGAACGTTGATGTAGGGCTTGATCCAGGTGTTCGCCAGGTCGTACTGCTTCTTGTTGAAGAGCGGTAGCGCCGGCACGCCGACCGGCTGCTTGTTCGCGACGAGCGATTTGGCGTTGCGGATCGCCTGCGACTTCGTCACGAGCTTGCGGACGTAGTAGAAGTCGATCCACTTCACCGCCGCGGCCTTCGCCGCCGAGTTGGCGTCCGGCCGCACCGCGACCAGCGTCCCGCCGCCGAGCACGCCGGCGGTCTTGCTCTTCGCGAGCGGGATCGTCGTGACGCCGTAGATGCCGGGATCGATGTTGCTGGCCTGGACGAGGTTCGTGTAGACGTCCGAGCCGCTGATGTACATGCCGACGTTGCCGGCCGCGAACGCCTGGTTGATGTCGCTCCAGCCGTAGTCGAAGTTGGAGCCCATCGAGTTGTCCGTCCAGCGCATGGTCTTGATGAGGTTCAGTGCGGTCGCGGTCTGCGGGTTGTCGAGCGTCGCCCGCGCGCTGGTGCCCGACCCGGACTGCATCCGGCCCCCCAGCGAGTACGTCACGGTCGTGAGGATCCAGCCCGCGGTGTTGTCCGCCTTGCCCATCTGCAGGTAGCCCGCCTTGCCCGTTCGCTCGGCGATCTGCTTCGCGTACGCGCGGATCTGCGCCCACGTCGTCGGCGGCTTGCTCGGGTCGAGGCCGGCCTGGGTGAACAGCTTCCGGTTGTAGTGGAGCGCCTGGGCGTACGCGCCCTTCGGCAGCGCCACGATCTTGCCCCTCGCCGTCGTCGCCTCGGCCAGCACGGCCGGGTTGAGCTTGGAGAAGTACGGCAGCGCCTTGATCTCGCGCGTGAGGTCGGCCAGCTGACCCCGCTCGCCGAGCGTCCGCGCGTCGGTGAACGGAACCTCGAACACCGTCGGGAGCGTCTTGGCCGCGAGCTTCGCTGCGAACGTCGGACCGGTCCACTGGTACTCGACCGGCTTCACCTTGATGCTCGGGTTCGCCTTCTCGAACTGCGCGACCTGGTTCTCGAACTCCTTGACGGCGGCGGGCGTGCTGCCCGGGATCAGCGATGCGACGCTGATCGTGACCGTCGCCTGGCTCGAGCTGCTCTTCGCGGACGCACCCGCGACACACGCCGCCAGCAGGCTCGTCACGACGACGGCGACGGTAGCGGCCCTGTGAGTGGACTTCATCGTCCTACCCCTTTCGTGTGCATCGAGCCTTGGCTTCGATGCACGATCGTCGTTGACCTACTGCGATACGTCCGGCCGGCGGAGCCAAACGGTCGTGTCGGCTGGGAGCGCACCTCCTTCGAGCTCGTTGCTGGCGATGAGGACCTCGGCGCCTGCCGGCAGCGCGACGCTTTCGGGGCCGAAGTTGACGAGGCACGAGAAGCGCTCGCCCCGTGAGAACGCGAGCACCGACTGGGAGGAGGGCACCCATCGGAACGCGCCGTCTCCCCACGGGGCGGCTCGGCGAAAACGCAGGCCGTTCCGGTACAGAGCGAGCATCGACGTCGTCGTCCCGGACTGCGCGGCCACGGTCAACGCCGCCCAGTCGTCGGGCTGGTCGAGCCACGTCGTGGCGCCATTGCCGCTGAACCCGTACGGCGGGCGGTCGCCCGCCCAGGGCAGCGGGATGCGACAGCCGTCGCGGCCGGGGTCGATCCCGCCCGAGCGATGCCACATCGGGTCCTGCCGCCGATCGTGCGGGATGTCCTCGACCTCGGGGAGGCCGAGCTCCTCGCCCTGGTAGACGTACAGCGACCCGGGAAGGGCCATCGCGAGCAGCGCCGCGGCCCGGGCGCGGCGCGTGCCGCGCTCGAGGTCGGTCGGCGTCCCCTCTCGTTTCGCCTCGAACGAAAAGGACGTGTCGTCTCGGCCGTAGCGCGTGACCGGCCGGGTGACGTCGTGGTTCGACAGCACCCACGTGGCGGGAGCGTCGAGCGGCGCGTGCGTGGTGAGCGCCGACTCGATCGAGGCGCGCATCCGGCCGGCCTCCCAGGGACACGCCAGGAAGTCGAAGTTGAACGCGGTGTGCAGCTCGTCGGGTCGCAGGTACCGCGTGAGCCGCTCGGGATCCGCCAGCCACACCTCGCCCACGAGGACGCGCGGCTCGTCGTACCCATCCGCGATCGCGCGCCACCGCCGATAGATGTCGTGGAGCTCGTCGCGATCCGTGAACGGGTGCGCTCCCTGCGTCCCGTCGGCCGCGACCTCGACGAGGTCGGGGTGCTTGACGAGCAATGCCGCGGAGTCGATGCGCATCCCGGCGACGCCGCGGTCGAACCAGAACCGGAGAATGTCCTCGTGCTCGGCCCTGACGTCCGCATGCGTCCAGTTCAGGTCGGGTTGCTCCGGCGCGAAGAGGTGCAGGTACCACTCGTCCGACTGTCCGACCCGCGTCCAGGCCGATCCCCCGAAGATCGACTGCCACCCGTTGGGCGGCCCGCCGGCGTCCATGGATCCCGGGCGGAACCAGAACCGCTCCCTCGCGGCCGACCCCGGCGGTGAGGTCAATGCCTCGCGAAACCACGGGTGCTGGTCGGACACGTGGTTCGGGACGATGTCCACGATCGTCCGCATGCCGAGCTCGCGTGCCTCTGCGATCAGCTCCTCGGCCTCCTCCAGCGTCCCGTACACCGGATCGATCGCGCGGTAGTCGGCGACGTCGTATCCCGCGTCGGCGAGCGGCGAGGGGTACCACGGGTTGAACCACAGCGCGTCGACGCCGAGGTCGCGCAGGTACGGAAGGCGGCTCCGAACCCCCGCGAGGTCGCCGACCCCGTCGCCGTTCCCGTCGGCGAAGCTTCGGACGTACACCTGATACACGACGGCGTCGCGCCACCACTGAGACGTCGCGTCCTCGGATCTCCTTGGCGCCGTCGTCGACCGCTCCAGCTGCGTCATCGCGCTCGGGACAATCCCAAAGTTAACAATTCAGTGCAAGAGTCACACGAGAAATACGCACATTTCGCACGGTTTTCGCAAGTCTTGCGTAATCGCCGGGCTGAGGATCTACGTCGGCGCAGCCGCAGTCGAGCCGCGCGCCACCATCTCGGGCTCGAAGAAGAGCTCGTCGGCCGAGACGGGCGAGCCCTCGATCTGCCCGGCGAGCATCTCGACGGCCGCGCGGCCGATCGCCTCGATCGGCTGGCGAACCGTCGTCAGCGGTGGATCGGTGCAGCTCATCAGCGCGGAGTCGTCGTACCCGATCACGGAGAGCTGAGCGGGCACGAGCAGCCCGCCGCGCCGGGCCGCGCGAACCGCGCCGAGCGCCAGCGGGTCGCTGGCGCAGATGATCCCCGTGACTCCCTGGGCGATCAAGCGGGAGGCGGCGGCGTGGCCGCCCTCGATCGAGAAGCGCGTGCGCTCGACCAGCCCGTCACCCGGCGGGCGTCCATCCGCGTGCGTGGCTCGTTCGAATGCAGCGAGCTTGCGGCGTGAGGGCACGTGGTCCGGCGGACCGAGGATGAGCCCGATGCGGCTGTGCCCGAGGTACGCGAGGTGGGCGTAGGCCTGCTCCATCGCGACTGCGTCGTCGGTCGAGACGCGGGGGAAGTCGAGATGCTCGGCCGCGGCGTTGACGAGCACCACCGGCAGGCGCAGCTTGAGGAGGCGCGTGTAGTGCTCGTGCGGGGCGTCGGCCTCGGCGTACTGGCCGCCGGCGAAGATCATCCCCGAGACCTGCCGGTCGAGCAGCATCTCGACGTACTCGGCCTCGGACATGCTGCCGGTGCGCGTGCACAGCACGGCGTTGAAGCCCCGCTGGGCGAGCGCGCCGGCGACGACCTCGGCGAAAGCCGGGAAGATCGGATTCTGGAGCTCGGGGACGACGAGGCCGACCATGCGCGCCCGTCTGGGGCGTAGATGGGTCGGGCGGTCGTAACCGATGACGTCCAGGGCAGTGAGCACGGCGGCGCGCGTTGCCTCCGAGACGCCCGGCTTCCCGTTCAGGACGCGACTGACCGTCGCCTCGCTGACCGCGGCCTGCTTCGCGATGTCCGCAAGCCTTCCAGCCACGCTGCAATTCTATGACAGCGGCGCGCAAGCCTTGCAAGCGCGGTTTCGCCTCGTGTCGCCGCCTGACGTCTCGGGCTACGACCGAAGCAACGTCGCGAAGACGATGTAGTTGTCCGGATGGTGACCGGTCGCTGGATTCAGCCGTCCCGCGCACGTGATCACGCGCAGCGTCGGTTGCGCGGTCCGCGCGTAGACGCGGTCGGTCGGGAAGCGATTCTTCGGGACACGGATCATCGAGCGAGCGACGAACCGCACGCTCGAGCCGTCTGCGAGCACGACGCTGATGACGCGCCCGGGGCGGAGCTGCGACAGACGAGCGAAGACGCCCGGCCCGCTTTTGCCGTTTACGTGGCCGACGATCACTGCGGCTCCCTGCTCACCGGGCTCGGGCCCCGGCATGAACCAGCCGGCGTCGGAGAGGTTCCTCGGCACCTCCATCGTCCGATCGCGGTTGAGCCCGAGCGCGACCACGCGCGCGTTGACCCCGATCGCGGGGATCACGACGCGCACAGGGTTCGGCATCTGCCTCCTCGGCGCTGCACCCGCGCTCGGAGCGGTCGACGACGCCGCGAGCAACGCGACGGCGATCGCCACAGCCGCCCACGCGGTTGTCCGTCCCATCCCCAAGGCGAGCGCGATCCTACTGGCGGTGCGTGAAGTTCCTGTATGTGCTTCGTATGGGTCGACTGATCGGCGACCCGCTCCACCTCGCCCGGCCGGCTACCTCATCGAAGGAGCCTCGCGAACGGGTCGTCGAAGCCGCGTGGCGGCAGCGGGAACGCGGCGGCCACGGCCCCGAGGTTCCTCTTCGTCACGAGCACGATCGGCGCGTTCACCCGCACTGGCAGGGTCTTGTGGCGGGACGCCGCGACGCACGCCTCGATTGCCATGCGTCCCATTGCGTAGGGGTACTGGGCGACGGTGGCGGTCAGCAAGCCCGAGCGGACGGCGTCGAGGGCCTCCGGGATCGCGTCGACCCCGATCACCTCGACGGCGTGCGCTTTGCCGAGAGCCTCCAGGACGTCGGCGATCCCGAGCGCCATGACGTCGTTGGCGGCGAAGAACCCGGCGACGCGCGGATGCTCCTGAAGGACGCGCCGCGCCGCCAGCTGGGCCTTTGCCCGGTCGTAGTCGGCGACGATCCGGGCGACGATCCGGAGCCCGGTGCCGGCCGCTGCGCGGCTGAACCCGCTCAGACGGAGGGCGCTGTTCCGGGAGTCGCGGTTGCCGGCGAGGAGCGCGACCTCTCCCGGGCCGCCGACCGCGCGCGCCATCTCCGCCGCGGCGAGCGCTCCCGCAGCGGCGTCGTCGGTTCCGATGTACGTCAGAACACGCATGCCCGCGCGCTTCGCCGCTGGCCGGTCGAGCGGGCTGTCGACGTTGACGACCGGCTGCGGGCTCCCGCGGAACGCCGGCACGACGTTCGTGCCGTTGATCGGATTGACGACGTAGCAGTCGCTCTTGCCGCTGCGGACGAGCGTCCGGGCTCTGGCGGCCTGACCCTCGATGTCGTCGAGGTCCGACGGGGCCCGGAAGGATGCGATCACCTCGCGACGAGCTGCTTCGGCGCGCGCACCCTCGTACATCGCGACGAAGAACGGATTGTCGAGGGCCTTGAGGACCACGCCGACGCGTACCGGCGCGGGCCGAGCGCCGGCGGCGACCGTGAGGAGCAGCCCCGCGAACACTGCGGCAACAGCAACGCGCAGGTACCTCAACCGAACGCTCCCTCCGGATCGTTCACCCAGCCCCGTGCCGATGCGCACAATACTCCTACCCCGACGGAGGGATCCACATGCGTCCGCGCCTTGCCGTGCCCGTTCTGCTCGTGCTCGCCCTGACGGCCGTCGGCTTCCTCGCTGCGCGGGCCCTCACCCAGCGGGACGCAGCCGCCGACGCCCAGCATCGCGCCGAGATCGCGGCCACCGAGGTTCGAGGCGGCCTCGACCAGGCGGCGAACCTGATCGAGAGCCTCCGCCGCTTCCTCCTCGGCGACGATGTGACGAACACGGAGTTCGTCGACATCGGGCAGCGCTGGCTGAGCCCCGTCGGCCTGCCTGCGGCGGCGTGGGTCGAGCGGGTGCCCAGGTCCGATGGCAGCGAGGCGCTCCGAGCGACGCTCGTGACGGGCGCAGACCCGCTGGCGACCGCCGGGATCGACCTTGGGACCGAGCAGGCTCTCGCCGCTGCGATCGCAGACAACCGGACGCTCTTCCGTGTCAGGGCGACGCCGCTGACCCGCGTCCGGGGCGGGCGAACGGGCATCTTTCTCGCTCAGTCCGCGCCGCGGCTCGACGAAGGCGTGCTCCAGCCGGGATTCGTCGTGCTCTTCGTCCCCGGCTCGTGGCTCGTCGCCGAGGTCACGAAGGAGGCGGACCCCAACCTCGAGTTGCGCGTGGGCAAGACGAGCTACGGCGGGCTCGGCGGGGCGAGGCCGGTCGCGAGCAGCTTCGAGGCGGCGGGACAGCGCTTCGACCTCCTCGTCCCCGAGGAGCGCCTCCGGGGCGCGGAGGCCCTTCTCCCCTGGCTCGTCGTGGGTGCGGGGATCCTGCTCGCCGCGCTGGCCGGGGTGCTCGCAACCATCGCCGAGCGCCGCACGAGGGCGCAACGCGAGGTCGACCGCATCTTCACGCTGTCGCCCGATCCGATCGTCGTCGTCGGCCCCGATGGCTATTTCACGCGCGTCAATCCGGCCTTCGAGCGACTCCTGGGATACACGACGGAGGAGCTCCGGGCCCGACCGGTCCTCGACTTCGTCCACCCGGACGACCGCGATCGCTCCGAGGCCGAGGGGAGAGCCCTACGCGTCGGCCGTGCGACCGTCGGCTTCGAGAACCGATACGTCTGCAGGGACGAGTCCGTCAGGTGGCTCGAGTGGACGGTCACGCGCGCGCCGAGGGATCTGGTGTTCGCGGTCGCGCGCGACGTGACCGAGCGCCGTCAGACCGAGCACGAACAGGCCGCTCTGCGACGCGTCGCGATACTGGTCGCTCGAGCAGCCACGCCCGACGAGCTGTTCGAGGCGGTCGTGACCGAGGTGGGCGGCATCTTCGACTGGCCGTGGGTCGGGCTGATGCGGTACGACTCCGACCACTCGTTCGTCGTCGTCGCGACATGTGGGAACCATCCGTTCCCCGTCGGAAGCCGCTGGCCGCTCGACGGGCCGAGCACGTTCGAGTCGGTGCTCCGCACGGGTCGCCCCGCACGGTTCGCGGACTACTCGGGTGCGTCCGGTGCGGTTGCGGAGGCGGCGCGACGGGGCGGCATCCTCGGAGGGATCGGGGCGCCGATCATCGTCAACGGCAAGACGTGGGGAGTGATCGCCGCTCCTATCACCTCCGCCCGCAGCATCGCCGAGGGCGCCGAGGCCCGGCTCAGCCGGTTCACAGACCTCGTCGCGACGGCGATCGCGAACGCGGAGTCACGCGCAGCCGTGGCGCGCCTGGCCGACGAGCAGGCGGCGCTACGGCGGGTCGCGACCCTCGTCGCGGAGGGCGCCCCGAGCGCCGAGCTGTTCTCGGTCGTCACGAAAGAGGTCGCGGGAGTGTTCTCGCACGCGGAGCCGGATCTGGTCGCAACCGTGATCAGGTTCGATCCCGGCCCGGAGAGCGTCCTCGTCGGTGCATCCAGGGCGTACGAGCGCGAACCGGTCGGATCCCGCTGGGAACCCAAGGAGCTCTACGTCTCGACGCGCGTCCTGCGCACTGGGCGCTCCGCGCGCGTGCACGAGTCCGAACTGGATTCCATCGGCGGCCCTGACGCGGAGGTGCTCCGCCTGCGCGGTTTTCACCATCAGGTCGGAAGCCCGGTCGTCGTGGAAGGTCGTCTATGGGGCGCGATGTGCTTGAACGCGCGGCACGCACTCCCACCCGACACCGACGGGCGTCTGGAGAGCTTCACCGAGCTGATCGCGACGGCGATCGCGAACGCCGAGTCACGAGAGGCGCTCGCAGAGCTCGCCGACGAGCAGGCCGCCTTGCGCCGTGTGGCGACGCTCGTCGCCCGTGGCATCGGGCCGGAAAGAGTGTTCCAGGCCGTGGCAGCGGAAGTCGGCGTGCTCATCGGCTCCCAGGTGGGCGCGATCGTCAGGTTCGAGGACGACGCGACGGTGACCGTGCTCGGGGACGTCGGAAGCCCGCACAAGGTCGGCGCACGCGTTACGCTCGACCCTGGCTACGTAGTCGACCGGGTTCGCGTGACGAGCCGCGCCGCGCGTTTCGACACGGACGACCCGTCGGCCGAGCAGAAGTTCTCGCTCGTCCGTTCGCTCGGTATCCGGTCGGCCATCGCGAGTCCGATCGTCGTCGCGGGCGAGCTTTGGGGAGCGGTGACGACGGCATCGCTGGACCGACTGCTGCCGCCCGGCGCCGAGCGACGGCTCACCGAGTTCACCGCGCTCTTGGCAACCGCAGTCGCGAACACGGAGGCCCGGGAAGAGATCACAGGGCTTGTCAAGGAGCAGGCCGCACTGCGACGGGTGGCAACGCTCGTCGCCGAGGCCGTGCCGCCGGCCGAGATCTTCTCCGCCGTGAGCCGGGAGGTGGAGCTCGTCTCCGGAGTGGATCCCGATACGACCGACGCCGCGACCGTCGTCAGGTTCGACCCGGGCGACGAATGCGTCCTCGTCGGTGCGTCGAAGCCCATTGCGGAGACGCCGCTCGGGCTGCGGTGGCAGCCCAATGAGCTCTACGTCTCGACGAGGGTGCTTCGCACCGGCCGCTCCGCCCGCGTCGACGAGGCCGAACTGGACGCCGTGGGCGGGCCCGAGGCGGTGAAGCTCCGCCGCCAGGGCTACCTCTCGCAGGTCGGCAGTCCCATCGTCGTCGAGGGCCGCCTGTGGGGCGCGATGACGGTGAGCGGGCGCGAGACCCTTTCGCCCGGCACCGACGGCCGGCTCGAGAAGTTCACCGAGCTCGTCGCTACGGCGATCGCCAACGCCGAGTCGCGCCAGGCGATCGCACGGCTCGCCGACGAGCAGGCCGCGTTGCGCCGCGTCGCGACGCTCGTCGCGGAGGGCGCGCCCCAGGCGGAGGTGTTCGACAAGGCGGCGCGCGAGGTCGCGCAGGTCCTCCGCGTGCGGATGGTGACCATCGACCGGTACGACCCGGACGAGTTTTCGACCGTCGTCGCATCCGTCGAGGATCCGGGCTTTCCCGTCGGGAGCCGATGGCCGCTCGACGGGCCAAGCCTCGGAGCGAAGGTGCTCCAGACGGGGCGTCCCGCCAGGATCGACAGCTACGCGGATCTCGAGAGCACCGCTGCAGCGGCGATGCGGGAATGGTCGGTGCGGTCGGCTGTCGGCGTTCCGATTCTCGTGGACGGTCGCGTCTGGGGCGTGATCTGTGTCGGGACAACCGAGGAAGCGCGCCTGCCCGACCGCACCGAAGAGCGCCTTGTGGACTTCACCGAGCTGCTGGCGACCTCCATCGCGCGGACGGAGTCGCGCGACGCAATCCAGCGCGTCGCCGAGGAGCAGGCAGCACTCCGTCGGGTGGCCGAGCTCGTGGCGCGCGAAGCGTCGCAGAAGGAGGTCTTCGCCGCGATCGCCGAGGAGATCGGACGACTGCTCGGGACGGACGAGATACGGATGCTGCGCTACGAAGGCGACACCTCCGCGGTCGTCGTGGCCGGCTCCGGCGACCGGAAGGATGTATTCCCGGTCGGCTTCCGGGCACCGCTCGGTGGTGACAACGCCGCCTCCCGAGTCTTCCGTACAGGCCTCCCCGCACGGATCGAGGACTACCGACAGGCCAGCGGGCCGATCGCCGACGCCGTGCGCCCGAGCGGCCTCCGAAGCGTCGTTGCCACGCCCATCGTCGTGGAGGGCCGGCGCTGGGGCGTCATGGTCGTGGGCACGCTGAGCAGTGATCCCCCGCCTCCCGACACGGAACGCCGTCTGGGCCAGTTCACCGAGCTGATGGCTACGGCAATCGCCAACGCTGAGGCTCGGGCCGAGGTCGAGCGACTCGCCGAGGAGCAGAGCGCGCTCCGGCGGGTGGCGACGCTCGTCGCGGAAGGAGCGCCCTCGGACGAGGTCTTCGCGGCCGTCGTCGAGGAGGTCGGCCACCTGCTGCCGGTCACGAGTGCGGCGCTGGGTCGCTTCGAGCCCGACGACAGGGTCACGACCGTGGCGGCCTGGACCACGAGCGAGGTCGCCTTCCCGGCAGGCAGGTCGTGGACCACCGAGGGCAAGAACGTCACCGGAATGGTCCAACGCACACGGCGCCCGGCGAGGATCGACGACTTCTCGGACGCGTCCGGCCCGATCGGGATCAACGCGCAAGAGGCCGGCTACCGGTCGAGCGTCGGGAGCCCGATCATCGTCGAGGGCCGCCTGTGGGGGATCGTGTCGGCCGCCTCGACCGCGATCGAGCCGCTGCCCGCGGACACCGAGGCGCGCCTCTCCTCGTTCACCGAGCTCCTGGCGACGCTCTTTTCCAGGCTCGAGGCGCGCGAAGCGCTCGAGCGCCTCGCCGACGAGCAGGCGGCCCTACGACGTGTCGCCACGGTCGTCGCGAGCGCCGCGCCGCCCTCGGAGGTGTTCGCCGCCGTCGCCGAGGAGGTCGGCGGGGTCCTTGGCGTCCAGGTCGTCAACATCGTCCGGCACGAGGGAGACGCTGCGACGGCCGTCGCCAGCTGGAGCGCCGTCGGCGGCACGATCCCTCTCGGCACGCGGCTTCCGCTCAGCGGGCCGAGCATCATGGGCGAGGTTGCGCGGACAGGCCGACCGGCGCGGATCGACGCCTATGCGGACGTCCCGGGTGCCGTGACCTACCTCGTCGAAGGCATCGAGATCCGCGCCGGCGTCGGAGCACCGATCGTCGTGGACGACCGCGTCTGGGGAACGGTCGTGGCCCTTACGACGCAACCGGCGCCGCTACCGGCCGACACGGAGGCGCGCCTCGCCGACTTCACGGAGTTGGTCGCGACCGCGATCTCCAACGCGCAGGCCGGCGAGAACCTGCTTCGACTCGCCGAGGAGCAGGCAGCTCTCCGCCGGGTGGCGACGCTGGTGGCGCAAGGGGCTCCGCCGGCCGAGACGTTCGCGGTCGTGAGCGAGGAGGTCGGGCAGCTCTTCGGCTCCGGCACCGCCGCGATCGAGCGTTTCGAGGAGGACGGCCGGACACTCGTCTACGTCGGGGTCTCGAAGAAGATCGAGCCGGTGATCCCGGTCGGCACACGCTGGCGGATGGACGAGTCGCTCGCGGCCGCCGAGGTGTATCGCACTGGGCTTGCCACGCGTTCGGACGATGTCGATTGGTCGGCGCTCGAAGGACCCATCGCGCTGGCGGGACGGCGTATGAAGGTCGCATCCACGGTTGCAAGCCCGATCCTGGTGGAGGGGCGCCTCTGGGGCGCCGCCATCGTCACCTCCACCAAACGGTTGCCGGACGACGCCGAGGAGCGCCTACAGAAGTTCGCCGAGATCGTCGCGACCGCGATCGCGAACGCCGAGGGGAAGTCCGAGCTCGCCGCCTCGCGCAAGCGGATCGTCACGGCCTCGGACGAAGCGCGACGGCGGATCGAACGCGATCTGCACGACGGCGTGCAGCAGCGGCTCGTCTCGCTGGGCCTCGAGGTCGGCGCGATCGAGGCCGCGCTCCCGACCGACCCGGAGCTCGACGCGAAGCTGGCGCGGATCACCAGCGGCCTCGCCGGTGTCCTCGACGACCTCGTCGAGATCTCCCGCGGCATCCACCCGGCGATCCTCTCCCAGGGCGGTCTCGGCCCCGCGCTCAGGACGCTCGCGCGCCGCTCGTCGGTTCCCGTCGAGCTCGATTCCCGGATCGAGGGACGACTGCCGGAGCCGGTCGAGGTCGCCGCCTACTACGTCGTCTCCGAGGCCCTCACGAACGCGGCGAAGCACGCCCACGCATCCGTGGTCCGTGTCGGCGCCGCGACGGATGAGGGCGTGATCCGGCTGTCGATCCGCGACGACGGGATCGGCGGCGCGGATCCCGGCCGCGGCAGCGGCCTCGTCGGCCTGCAGGACCGCGTCGAGGCGCTCGGCGGCACGATCTTCTTCGAGAGCGCGCCGGGGAAGGGAACGTCGCTGTTCGTGACCCTTCCACTCGACGTGGCCGCGACGCACGACTGATCGACTCGACCGATCTCGGGAGCCGCAAAGTCGTATCGCCCGCCCGATCCGGGCGACCTACGCTTTCTCGATGCGCGGCCGACTCGTTGCGCACATCTCGGTCGCGCTCGCTGCAGCGGCTGTCGGCGCGATGCTCGTCTCCGCCGGTTCCGGCGCTGACGCCAGCTCGTCCGCCGCGGCGCTTACGGCCGTGCGCCCGACGGTTGCGCTCGAGAGCCGATTCGTCGCGACGGTGAAGGCGGTCGCGCCGTCGGTCGTGGAGATCAAGACAGGCGCCCGCCTCGGATCCGGCGTCGTGCTCGACCGCCGGGGGAACATCGTGACGAACCGCCACGTGACGGGCAGCTCCAAGCGCTTCCGAGTCACGATCTCCACCGGGCAGCAATACGACGCCACGCTCGTCGGTACGTACGCGCCCAACGACCTCGCGGTCATCCGTGTCTCGGGTGCGAATCTGAAGCCGCTGCCGCTCGCGGACTCGTCGCGACTCCGTGTCGGCGATCTCGTCCTTGCGGTCGGCAACCCGCTCGGTCTCCGAAGCAGCGTCACCCAGGGGATTGTCAGCGGCCTCGGGCGCACGGTCACCGTCCAGAGCGGCGGGCTGCTGCCGGACGTGATCCAGACGAGCGCGGCGATCAATCCCGGCAACAGCGGCGGCGCGCTGGTCGATCTGTCCGGCCGCCTGGTCGGCATGCCGACGCTCACCGCGCTCCAGCCGGAAGGCTCGCGACTGGCGAACGGCATCGGCTTTGCGATCCCGAGCAATACGGTCAAGGCGATCGCGAGCCAGATCGTCCGCTACGGACGCGTCGTCCGCACCGGTCGCGCGTCGCTCGGGATCCGCCTCGCGACGACTCTGTCCGGACGTGTCTTCGTGACCGACGCAGACCCGAGGGGACCTGCGGCGTCGGCGGGGATCGTGGCCGGCGACACGATCACCGCGATCGACGGCCGCATCGTCCGCTCCATCGACGACGTCGCTGCGATTCTCGGCGGCCGGGGAGACGCGGGATCGATGACGATCCGGATCCGCCGGGCAAGCGGGAAGACGGCGAGCCTCGTCGTCGTGGCGGGACGGTTCGTGGGAGACTGAGGCCTCGGCCGCGCCCCGGCGTCTTCGAACGACAGGCTGCGAGTCGATAGAATGGCCCGCAGCGCGCCGGCAGGAGAAATACCTGCAAAACCGGTATTCCTGCGCCCCCGTAGCTCAGTGGATAGAGCAGCGGTTTCCTAAACCGCGTGCGCTGGTTCGATTCCGGCCGGGGGCACTTCGAACCTCCGCCGAAAGTTCGTCGCGTAAGCGCGTCGGACTTTCGGCGGCTGAGCGGTTTCCTAAACCGCGTGCGCAAGTTCGATTCTTGCCGGGGGCACTACAGCGGAGAGCGAGGCGCCCGGGAGCGGCCGCCGCGAGGCGCCGCCGCCGCAATCCCGCTTCGTCACCTCACAGCTCGCGCTTTACGAGCCAGGGGCGAGGCCGACCGTTTGCGCTCTGCGAGGCGCGGGAACCATCCGCTGGATGTCGGCAGGTCGCGCGGCGGACGGCAGCCACGTCGCTCGTCTCGCCTGAAGACGCGCTGAGCGCACCGTGACACGCGACTCCTCCGCACACCGACGAGCGCCCGGCAGCACAGCTGCCAAGCCGAACGAGCGCGCCTTCCGAGGTCTGGCGCTCGTGTTCGCGCTGTCGTTCGTGAACCTCGTCGGCGTCCTGGTGACGGCGGCGGCGCTCGGCGGGATCGAGCCTTGGTCGGGTTGGCAGTTCGTCGGCATGTTCGGCGTGGTGGAGGTGGGATCGGGTCTCGCGAACGTTCTCTCGCCGAACATCTGGAGGCTGCCGGTCGCGCAGCTGCAGACGAGCCCGCGGACGGACGTGAAGCTCGCCGCCTCGGCTCTCCTCCTTCCCCACTGGGGCGGCCTTGCGCGCGCGGCCGCCGGCTTCGCGTGCGTGCTCGCCGCCGGGTGGCAGGAAGGGGTCGGGCCAGGCACGCTCCTCCTGCTGCCGTTCGTGCTGATCCTCGCGTGGGCGGTCCTCGCGGTATCCGCCGTCTTGGCGCGAGCCGGCGTCGCCCGCCCGGATCTCGACGTCCTGCAGTTCGTCGTGCGCTGGGGCGAGCGTGAGAAGGAGATGCCGCCGATCAGCATCGGCGCGTCGGTCTTGCAGCTACTCCTGAGCGTCGCGACGCTGCCGATCGCGAAGCTGCTCTCGCCGACCGTCCTCTACCGGCCTGCGCTCGGGCCTTCGGCGCTCGTCCTTCTCGTCGCCCTCGCAGTCTCGGCGGCGTCGACCGTGGCCGTGTACCTCGCCTGGTCGCATCGCGTCGTCTTCGAGGCCCCGCAGGAGCAGCAACGAGAGGCCGAGGCGCAGAGCTGACCGACCGGCCGCACGGTCGCTCCGCGCCACGGCCCGTTGAATCCGCTACAGCAGCAGGATGATCAGCAGGATGATGATGATGACGAGTAGAAGGCCGCCACCGATGTACATGTGGACTCCTTTCGCGTCGGCTAAGCGTCGTTACCCGTCCGAGGCCCGACTCACACCCGCGTCAGCGCGGCACGGCGAAGCGGACGTGCATGTGATTCGCATGGTTCGGGTACGGGACGACGACGTCGCTCGGGCCGTGGAGACCGGTCGAATAGCCGACGAAGACGATCTTCGCGCCGGCGGCGAGAAACCGGTCGAGAAGATCCTGGGAGAGCCCGCGGTCGATCTGGGTCGCCGCCGCCGGCGGCCTGAGCCAGCGGTCGAGCCGTGGGTAGTACACGTCCACGTCGAGCCCGTTCTGGTGCGAGACATGCTGATCCATCGGCCCGCCGTGTCGGAAGCTGACGTCGCCCACGACGACGCGCGCCGCATCGGGGTGTGCGGCACGGTAGCCCGCCAGGACCGAGATCACCGCCCGGATCGTGCGCTCGTGACCGTACAGGCGGCCGGGCAGGTTCGGGCTCGAGTCGGTGGCCGGGTTCCACGTGACCCAGTTCGGCCCTTCCACGGGCAGCTGTGTGCCGTCGACGAGTCGCCCGGCGTACTGAAGGCCGATCGACGCCGCGGTGCGCCACTCCACCTCCGCCCGCTCCGGTCGCTCGACGGCTGAAGGACCCGGCGTCGGCCGCCCGGGGAGCTGGAAGCCGAAGTCCTCGGCGCGAAACGTGAGGCTCGGTGGATCCTCGAGGAGCGGCTGGAGCTCATGGGCGCCGGCGCGGTTCCGCAGTGCCGAAACCGACAGCATCGACGCCGAGCCGACGACGAGCGCCAACGCCGGCACCGTGCGCGTGGCGAGCCGCCGCCTGCGCGCCGACTCAGCTGCGAACCGGCGGCGGCGAGACGCGTCGAGTCCCGTCTCGGCAGGCCCGAATCTCGGCAGCTCGACCGCGACCGCCGCTGCGAGCGCCGGCACCTGTGGCTCGCGAAACCACTGGAGGTCCACGTCGAGCCACACCTCGCCGGATCGCCAGCCCATGAGAGCCGTCCTTCGTCCGTTGGCGCGCATGTCCTCCGCGCGCCGAGCCGTCAGTCGGCGATGCCGCCTTCGGGCGTGGCCGGGCCGAGCGCCGGTGCCGACTCCGAGGGCGCGGCGCCCGGCTGGGTCGCTTGCGCCCGCAGCTGGGCCTCGATCTCGCCCCTCGTCGGCGGCACCGCCCCCGTACGCGTGCACGTCACGGCGGACGCCGCGACCGCGTAGGAGACGGCCCGTGCAAGGACAGCCCGCTCGAGCTCGCGCGCCGGGCTCGGTCCCAACGCGCGTTCGTCCACGAGCGCTGCGACGAGCGCGGCGCCGAAGCTGTCGCCGGCGCCGATGGTGTCCGCCACGACGACGGGTATCCCGGGGACGTCGACGGACGCCTGGGCGGATCGCGCCGTCGCGCCGGCGGCGCCGCGTGTCACCGCCACGAGCCGTGGACCGAGGTTGAGAATCAGCTCCGCGACATCGGCGAGCCCGAGCTCGGGATAGATCCACGCGGCGTCGTCGTCGCTCAGCTTGACGACGTCCGCGAGAGCCGCCAAGCGTTCGAAGCGGCGTCGGTACGTCACCGCGTCGCCGAAGATCACCGGCCGCACGTTGGGGTCGAGGATGATCTGCCGCCGGCCCGCCTCACGGTCGAGCAGCGCCTCGTACGCCGAGGCAGGCGGGTCGACCCCGAGTGCCAGCGCACCCGCGTAGATCGCCCAGGCCCTCTCCGGCAGCGCGGGCAGGGTTTCCGGCAAGAGGTCGGTGAACGCCGTCTCCGGGAGTGCGAACCGGTAGGCGTTGCGCCCGTCGCACCCGCGTTGCACGGTCGCCTGCGGCGTCGGGTAGTCCGACCAGCGGACGAGGGACGTGTCGACGCCCGCGTCGAGGAGGAGCTGCGCCAGCATGCGACCGCCCGAGTCGCGTGAGATCGGGCCGAGGAAGGCGACGGGAACGTCGAGCCGGCCGAGCGCGACGGCCGTGTTGAACGGCCCGCCGCCGGCGAGCGCTCGACGCGACCCGTCGTCGTCGACGAGATCGACGAGGGCCTCGCCGCCGACGACGATCACGACGCCGCCGAGCTCGGGGGAAGGATCTCGCCGGAGCCTCTCTCGATCAGCCTGACCGGGATCACGCGGTGCGTCGACTGCCTGCCGTCGCCGTCGAGACGGCGGAAGAGCAGCTCGGCGGCCGCGCGACCGAGTGCCTGCGGATCCTGAGCGACGACCGAGATGCCTGGATCGACCATGTCTCCCAGGGAAATGTCGTCGAAGCCGATCAGTGCGACGCGCCGTTCGAGCCCGGCCTGGCGCAGCGCCCGCACCGCGCCGATCGTGAGCAGGTTCTGGCCGGCGAAGATCGCCGTCGGGCGATCGTCGAGAGCGAGAATCTCTCCGACCGCCGCCGCGGCGACGTCGGGGTTGCGCAGTCCGGTACGGATCAGGTTGTCGTCGATCGCCACACGGGCATCGCGCAGCGCCTCCGTGTATCCCCGCAGGCGCTCCTCCGCGGTCGAGATCGAGAGCGAGTCTCCGAGGAACGCGATTCGCCGGTGGCCGCTGTCGAGCAGGTGGTCGACCGCGGCGGTCGCACCGCCGCGGTTGTCGGAGACGACGCTGTCGGCGTCGAGGTGGCGTGCCCGGCGGTCGACGAACACGAGCGCCGTTCCGGCGCGGCGCTCCTCGTGCAGGTACGTGTGGTCGTGTCCGGCTGGCACGACGACGATCCCGTCGACCCGCCGCTCGCGAAACGAGCCGATCAGCTCGCGCTCGCGGGCCGGATCCTCGTCGCAGCTTCCGGCGAACACGAGCACGCCACGCTCACGCGCTGCGTCTTCGACCGCCCGGTGGAGCGCGGACGAGAAGGGGTTGGCGACGTCCTCGAGCACGAGCCCGATGGTCTGCGTCTTTCGACCGAGCCGCCGGAGCATCGAGGCATTCGCGTCGCGGCGGTAGTCGAGCTGCTCGATCGCCTGCCGCACCCGGGACTCGAGCTGCGCGCTGACGCCCGGCTCGCCGTTGACGACACGCGAGACGGTCTTCAGTCCAACGCCGGCGAGCGCGGCGACGTCGACCATCGTCGGCCGGCGTCTCGCCTCGGTGACTGAATCTGACAACGAAGCTCCTCGCGTCCTCTCGACGGAACGCGCGGATTCTACATCCATTGCAAGTCCTTGACTTGCGTGCTTGACAACGTTATCTTCGGCATCGTCTGTGAGCGCGTCATCGACCGTTCGGCCACGACCGCGTGGCAGTTGGCAGACGCCCGGCGCTGTCCCGGCCGGCATCTGGTTCTCCGAGCGCGCATCCTCTCGCGGTGCAGGACGGCACGCGAGAGACGAGGCGCGCGCGCCGACCCGACCGCACAACCACGTCCGATTCGCCCGCAGACGGGCTCTTCGACCACCCCACCGTCATTCGCTCGGGAGGAGGCACCGACGATGTTCGAACGAACGAGGCGCGCGCGCAGTCGCACGGCACTCCTGACCCTGGCCGTCGCCGCGGCGGGCCTGGTCGCGGCCGGAGTTGCTTCGACCGCATCAGGGGGCAGCAACGCGAAGACGATCAGCGTCGCGATCGTCGCGAACCCCCAGATGCAGGACATCGCGAAGCTGACGCCGTCGCTGTTCACGGCGAAGACCGGCATCAAGGTCAAGTACACGATCCTCGACGAAGGCAAGCTCCGAGAGGTCACCACCCGTGACGTCGGGGCAGGCGGCAAGGCGTTCGACGCGGTGATGATCGGCATGTACGAGGCGCCGCAGTTCGGCGCCGCGGGGCTGCTGCAGGACCTGACGCCGCTGGCAAAGGCCGACAAGGCGTACAACTTCAACGACCTGATCCCGGCGGTCCGCAACGGCCTGTCGGCGAACGGGAAGCTGTATGCGTCGCCGTTCTACGCCGAGTCGTCGTTCCTGATGTACCGGAAGGACGTCATGGCCAAGAGCGGCGTCAAGATTCCGCTGCGCCCCACCTGGCAGCAGGTCGCATCGATCGCCCGGAAGATCAACACTCCCTCCATGGCCGGCATCTGCCTCCGTGGAAAGCCCGGCTGGGGCGACCTCGGTGCGGCGTTCACCACGGTGCTGAACACGTTCGGCGGCACCTGGTGGTCGTCGACGCCGAGCGGCAAGCCCGACAAGGCGCAGGTCGACCAGCCGCCCTTCAAGAGCGCACTCGACTTCTACGCGAAGCTCGTCCAGGACGCGGGCGAGAAGGACGCTGCCAACTCGAGCTTCAACGAGTGCCTGAGCCAGTACCAGGCCGGGAAGGTCGCGATGTGGTACGACGCGACCGTCGCCGCCGGGCTGCTCGAGGCAAACGACAGTCCGGTCAAGGGCAAGAACGGGTTCGCGCTCGCGCCGGTGTACAAGACGAAGGCGTCGGGGTGGCTGTGGAGCTGGGCGCTCGCGATCCCGAAGAGCTCCTCCGACCCGGCGACCGCGTGGAAGTACATCGCGTGGGCGACGGGGCCCGACTACATCAAGGCGGCCGGCACGAAGACCGCGGGCGGCTGGGCGGCGATCCCGCCGGGCACTCGCAATTCGACGTATCGGATCCCACAGTACAAGGCGGCCGCGAAGGCGTTCGCCTCGACCACCCTTGCGGCGATGAAGGCCGCGCCGATCACGAACCCCGGAACGACCAAGCGGCCCGGTCTGCCCGGCGTGCAGTACGTCGGCATCCCGGAGTTCCAGGACGTCGGCAACCGCTGCACGCAGCTGTTCTCGAGTGTGATCGCGGGCTCGACGAAGAGCGCGGACGCTCTGAGTCAGTGCCAGCGGATCGCAACCCAGGCGGTGAAGTGACCCTCCGCACTTGACCGCCACAGCCGCCGACGCCACGCTTGCCAAGGGGAAGCCCGCGGGCCTCCAGGGCTCGGCCTGGCGTCGGCGGCTTCCGCTGCTGCCGGCGCTGCTCTACATGGTGGCGATCACGCAGCTGCCGTTCCTCGTCTCGATCTACTACAGCTTCACCAACCTCAAGGACAAGACGCAGTCGATCATCCCGGAGCCGACGGAGTTCGTCGGCTTCGAGAACTACCGGCAAATCGTCAGCGACCCGTTCTTCCGCCAGGCGATGTGGACGAGTGTGAAGATGACCGTCCTCGCGGTCGTCCTGTCGCTCCTCTTCGGGACGCTGTTCGCGATCCTCCTCGACCGCCGGTTCCCGGGCCAGGGGTTCGTGCGCACGCTGCTGATCACGCCGTTCCTGCTGATGCCGGTCGTCGCGGCGCTGATCTGGAAGCAGCAGATGTTCTCGTCGCTGTTCGGCGTGCTGAACAAGGTCGTCGAGTTCCTGGGGTTCGAGTCCGTCGCGTTCATCTCGGACCACCCGCTGGGCTCGATCGTGACCGTGCTCGTCTGGCAGTGGACGCCGTTCATGATGTTGATCATCCTCGCGGGGCTGCAGAGCCAGCCCGCCGACATCCTGGAGGCCGCGAACGTCGACGGCGCGAGCGGCGTCGGGATCTTCCGCCAGCTGACGCTCCCCCACCTGCGGCCGTACCTCGAGCTCGGAGCCCTGCTGGGATCGATCTACATCGTCCAGACGTTCGACGCGATCAACGTGATGACCGGCGGCGGCCCCGGCTCGACGAACGTCCCGTACTACGTCTACCAGGAGTCGATCGGCGGAGGGTTCCGCTACGGCGCCGCGTCCGCGTACGCGATCGTCGTCGTCGTCTTCTCGATCGTGATCGCGACCTTCGCGCTTCGCGTGCTGTCGAGCCTCCTGCGGGACGAGGAACGGGCCTGACGGGCATGGGCTTGCGTGGAACGAGGCTGGCGGTCGGCGAGCATCGCGTCGTCGTCGCCGGCCTGGGCGCGCTGGCCTGGGTCGTCGGCCTGCTCTGGTTCTTCCCGGTCGCGTGGACGGTCTTCACGAGCTTCAAGACGGAGCAGGATGCGGCGGCGCAGACGCTGCACGAGGGGCTCAGCCTCGACCGCTACAGCGACGTCGCACACTCGACCCCGGGCACGCTGTCGCTCCAGTCGGCATTCACGAACTCGCTCGTGGTGGTCGTCGTCTCGACGGCGATCGTGCTGCTGCTCGCGTTCCCGGCGGCGTACGCGCTCGCGATCCGGCCCGTTCCGAAATGGCGCGACGTCCTGTTCTTCTTCATCTCGACGAAGTTCTTGCCGATCGTCGCGTCGATCTTCCCGATCTACGTCTATGCGCAGAAGTGGGACCTGCTCGGCACCCGGACGATCCTGATCGTCCTGTACATCGCGATCAACCTTCCACTTGCGACCTGGATGCTGCGCTCGTTCTTCAGGGAGGTGCCGCGCGAGCTGATCGAGGCCGCGGAGATCGACGGGACGAAGCTCATCAACCAGCTGCGCTCGGTGATCCTGCCGATCGTCGCGCCGGGCATCGCCGCGACCGCGCTCCTGTGCGTCATCTTCGCCTGGAACGAGTACTTCTACGCGTTGCAGCTGAACTTCGCGGACGGCTCGACGATGCCGCAGTGGGTCACGAGCAACGTCTCCACCCGCGGGAACTTCCTGGCGAAGCTGTCGGCCGCTTCGACGATCGCGTGCCTGCCCGTCGTGCTGGCCGGCTGGGCGGCACAGAAGCGAATGATCCGCGGCCTGTCGATGGGCGCAATCAAGTAAGGAGGAGAGGTTTGGCTGCCGTCCAGTACGACGAAGCGACCCGGCTGTATCCCGGAACTCCGAGGCCGGCGGTCAACAAGCTCGACCTCTCGATCGCCGACGGCGAGCTGATCGTCCTCGTCGGGCCGTCGGGCTCGGGCAAGTCGACGGCGCTGCGGATGCTCGCGGGGCTCGAGCCGCTCGACAGCGGGCGGATCCTCATCGGCGGCAACGACGTCTCCGCGGTGCGCCCGCGCGAACGCGACATCGCAATGGTGTTCCAGAACTACGCGCTCTATCCCAACCTCGACGTCGCACAGAACATGGGCTTTGCGCTCAAGCAGCAAGGCGTCCCGAAGGACGAGCGGATGAAGCGCGTCCGCGACGTCGCCCGGCTCCTCGACCTCGAGCCGTATCTCGACCGCAAGCCGCGCAACCTGTCGGGCGGCCAGCGCCAACGCGTCGCCATGGGCCGCGCGATCGTGCGCCACCCGCAGGTCTACCTGATGGACGAGCCGCTCTCGAACCTCGACGCGAAGCTGCGCGTGCAGACGCGTGCCGAGCTCGTCGAGCTCCAGATGCGGCTCGCCGTCACGACCGTGTACGTCACCCACGACCAGGTCGAGGCGATGACGATGGGGCATCGCGTCGCAGTGCTTCGCGACGGCGACCTGCAGCAGGTCGATGCGCCGTCGACGCTCTACCACCAGCCGGCAAACCTGTTCGTCGCCGGGTTCATCGGCTCGCCGGCGATGAACATGCTGCCCGTGTCGGTCGACCGGGCGGTCAGGGTCGCGGGAGCCGAGATCCGGTTCGGCGACGTGCTCGGTGACGGCCAGCGGGCGACGATCGGCTTTCGCCCGGAGAGCGTCGCGATCGGCGACGACGGCCCGATCCCGGCTCGCATCCGCCTTGTCGAGGACCTCGGCTCGGAGGTCTTCGTGCACCTCGTCATCGACCACGACGGCGACCAGCATCGAATCGTCGCGAAGGTCGACCCGCCGTTCGCCGGGACGGCGGGCGAGAACGCGCGGCTGACGCTCCGCGGCGCCGTGCACCTGTTCGACGGCTCGGAGGCGCGAAGGGCGACCGTGACGCTGTGAGCGCGGTGACAGTTCCGCTCCGCTCGTCGAACGTCGACGCGATCGCGCAGCTGGGCGTACCCGTACCCACGTACGACCGTTCCGCGCTCGTCCCACGCATCGTCCACGTCGGAGTCGGAGGCTTCCATCGAGCGCACATGGCGCTCTACACGGAGGAGGCGGCCGCCGCCGGAGGCGACTGGGGGATCCGCGGCGTGGGCCTGCTCGAGGCCGACCGGCGCATGGCGGACGTTCTCGGGCGACAGGACCGTCTGTACACGGTGGTCGAGCGCGACGGCGACGGCTCGCAGGCTCGTGTCGTCGGCAGCATCGTCGACTTCGCGTTGGTCGCGGGCGACGAGGCCGCATTCGCCGCGCACGTCGCGGACCCCGACGTGGCGATCGTGTCGCTCACGATCACCGAAGCGGGGTACTCGCTGACGACGAGGAACCCGACGATCGAGGCGCTCGTTGCCGGGCTCGACGCGCGACGCGCCGCCGGCGGTCGTCCGATCACGGTTCTCAGCTGCGACAACCTGCAGCGCAACGGCGACACGGCGCGCGCGGCGGCGACCGCGGTCGCGCAGGCGCGAAGCGTCGATCTCGCCCGCTACGTCGAGGAGGCCTGCACGTTCCCGAACTCGATGGTCGACCGGATCACGCCGCAGACGACGGACGAAGACCGTACGTGGTTGCGCGACGAGATCGGGATCGACGACGGTTGGCCGGTCGTCTGCGAGCCCTTCCGGCAGTGGGTCGTCGAGGACCGATTCGCGGCTGGGAGGCCGAGCTGGGAGGACGTGGGCGTGCTCTTCAGCGACCGCGTGCACGACTGGGAGCAGTACAAGCTGCGGATGCTGAACGCGAGCCATTCGTGCATGGCGTATCCGATGGCGCTCGCGCACGTCGTCCACGTCGACGAGGCGATGGCGGTTCCGGTGGTGCGGCGCTACCTCGAGCAGCTGCTCGGCGCCGAGGTGATCCCCACCCTCGTCGAGATCCCCGGTCACCCCGCGGTGGAGTACGCAGACACGGTGCTGCGGCGATACGAGAACACCGGGGTGCGCGACACGATCGGGCGTCTGTGCGCCGACGGGACGGCGAAGTTCCCCAACGTGCTGGTCCCGACGGTCGAGGCCCAGCTCGAGCGCGGCGGCCCCGTCTCGTGCGCTGCACTGGCCCTCGCCGCGTGGAGCCGCTACCTGGCGACGGTGCCGGCCGGCGACCGCGCGGTCGACACGCGCGGCGAGCGCGCCGCCCAGCTCGCGAGCCGCGCGCTCGCCGATCCGCTGGCCTTTCTCGAGCTCGACGAGGTCTTCACCGCGCCGGTCCGCAACGCCAAGTCGTTCCGTGACGCCTTCGCGGCAGCGAGTCGAGATCTCGCCGAGCATGGTCCCATCGAGGCGATCGAGCGCGTGCTCGACCGCGACGTCTCGTAGGCTCGAGCTGCGACTCCGGTTCACACGCGCCGGCGGCGGGTAACACCGAGACATGAGCGCGCGGGCCCGCTCCGGAGACTCGCTCGTCGCCCGCGCACTTCCGCTCTACCTCGCGCTCCTCTTCGCGATCCTCACCGTGGCCGGGCTCGCGACGCTGTACCTCCTGCGCCACGTGCTCGTCGTGCTGTTCGTCAGCGTGCTCTTCGCGGCTGCGCTGTCCGGGCCGACCGAGTGGCTGCACCGCCATGTCCGGCTGCCCCGCGGAATCGCCGCGGTGTCGATCTACGTCGTCTCGTTCGGCGCGCTCGTGGGCGTCGGCTGGCTCGTCGTGCCGCCGCTCCTCGGACAGGTCGCGGAGTTTGCCGACCGCGCACCGGACTACGCGCGACGGTACGAGGGGCTCCGCGACGCATACGGGGGCCTCCGGGAGGACTTCCCGGCGCTGCCCCCCTTCGACGAGCAGGTGTCGAGGCTCGGAAGCGCGATCCTCGACCGTGCCGGCAGGCGCGCGGTCAGCCTCCCGGGCGAGCTCTTCGGCCTCTTCCTCGACCTGCTCAGCGTGTTCGTGATCTCGCTGCTGCTCGTCACGAACCGGTTCAGGATCCGGCGCTTCGTCCTCTCGCTGATCCATCCCGACGATCGCGATCGCGTCGCGGGGCTGCTCGACACCGCCTGGACACGTCTGGGCGTCTACCTCCGCGCGAAGGTGATCGTGATGGCGATCGTTGGCGCGCTGACGTACCTGGCGCTGCTCGCGATCGGCGTGCCGTTCGCCGTGCCGCTCGCGATCGTCGTCGCGTTCGGCGAGCTCATTCCGCGCGCCGGTCCGTGGCTCGCGCGCATCCCGCTCCTCTCGATCGCAGCGCTCGACGGCTGGCGGTCGTTCCTACTCGCGTTCGGCGCCTCGATCCTGATCGAGAACCTCAAGGGCTACGTGATCTCACCCGTCGTCGAGGGCGACCAGCTCGACATCCACCCGCTGCTCGTATTCGTCTCCGTGCTGGTCGGGGCGACCCTCGGTGGTCCGGCGGGAGCGTTCATCGCCGTGCCCGCTGCGGCGATCGTGGACATCGCCGTGCGGGAGGTTGTCGTCCCGTGGCGCCGGGCCCAGCTCGAGTAGCCGTTCGTTCGCACCTTGCGGGAAGATCCCCGTCCCGGGCGTTCACACGCGTGTAGACGTGGACTAGGCTCCTCCGGATGGTCGAGCGGCTCGACGAGGAGCGTCTGGAGATGCTCCGCACGTGGGGGACCGGCCTCTCGACACACGCCCGCGACGAGCTCCGGGCGGCCGGCAAGGCCATCCTCATGCTCATCGACGAGGTCGAGCGGCTCCAGGTCGACGTGTGGAACGCGCGGGCCGCGCTCAACGAGGCAACGGAGCAGCGCTCGTCGCAGTCGCTCGCGAGCGCGCTCCGCGACCGCCTCGCGCATCGCCAGGTCCCGGAGGAGCCGAGCCCGCAGTAGGCCTACGTCGGCCGGTCGAGGTCGCCCGGCAGCAGGGAGTACAGCGCCCAGTCGATACGCCGTCCGTCCTGCCGGTCGTTGCGGCGGACGGAGCGCATGACGCCTTCGCGCACGAACCCCGCCTTCTCGGCGACGCGGCAGGAGCCGACGTTCTCGACGTCCGCCCGGAGCTGGACGCGCTCCGCGCCGACCGACTCGATCGCCCACCGGGAGACGAGCACCGCCGCCCGGGTCGCCGCGCCGCGTCCGCGGCCCGCCTCGGCCACCCAGTAGTCGATCTCGACGACGTCGTGCCCCTCTGGCACCACGTGCGCCCCCGCCGAGCCGAGGAGCTCGCCCGTGACCGCGTCGACGAGGGCGAACGAGGCGTGCGTGCCCTCGGCCCACCGCGCGTTCGAGCCGTCGACGAAGCGCACTCCGTTGTCGGCCGTGAACGGCTGCGGCACCTGGTCGAGCCACGCCGAGATGACCGCGTCGCCGTCGAGCGCGGCGACCAGCGCGGGCACGTCGGCGTGCGTCCACGGCCGCAGCTCGACGACGCCGTCCGCGAGGTTCGGCTCCGGCTGCGTGAGCCTCACGCGAAGAGCTCGGCCAGCGCCTCGAGATCCTCGGCGCTCGCGTGCCACGACCCGGCCGCGGCGTTCGCACGCACCTGCTCGGGACTCGTCGCGCCTGCGATCACGGAAGCGACGCCCGGGATCGACGCGAGCCCGCCGATCGCGACCTCGAGCAGCGCGACCCCGCGCTCCGTCGCGAAGCGCTCGAGCTCCTCGACCTGCGCGAGCCGCTCGTCGGTGACCTCATCGTGGCGGCCCGAGAGGCGGGCACCTTCCGGATGGGGCTCGCCGCGCCGGTACTTGCCGGTCAGGAGGCCGCTCTCGAGCGGGAAGTACGGGACGTAGCCGATGCCGAGCTCGCGACAGAGCGGCAGCACGTCGGCGTCGTCCCTCCGGTACACGAGGCTGTACCGGTTCTGGACGGCCGCGAGCGGAATGCCGGTCGCGGCGGCTTCGCGCAGCAGGCCGGCGTCCACATTCGAGAGGCCGAGCGCGCCCACCGTCCCCTCCTCGACGAGCTCCTGCATCGCGCGGAGCGTCTCGGCGATGGGCGTGACGCGGTCGGGGCGGTGGTAGTAGTAGAGGTCGATCGTCGTCGTCCGGAGCCGCTCCAGCGACGCGTCGATCGCCCGGCGCAGGTGCTCACGTGACCCGCCCGGGCCCGGAACGCTCTCGTCCTGCCCGAACTTCGTCGCGAGGATCACCTCGTCGCGCCGCTCCTCGAGCACGTCGCCGATGAAGCGCTCGCTGTCTCCGGACCCGTAGACGTCGGCGGTATCGAAGAGGGTGACGCCGGCCTCGAGCGCCGCCTCGACGACCGCCCGCGTCGCCTCGCGGTCGAGTCGGCGGCCGAAGTTGTTGCAGCCGAGCCCGACCCTCGAGACCTCGAGGTCGGAGCCGCCGAGCCGCGTCGCCTCCATTCAGTCGAGCCTACGTGAGCCGGGTTGCGAGGGCGCGCCGCTAGGGTGCTTGCGGTGACGCGCGCGCTGCGCTCACCTCGGATTATCGCGGCGGCCGGGCTGGTGCTGCTTTGGTGCGGACTCGCCGCGGTCCTGTCGACATGGTTCGCCGGACGGATCCGGGACTGGGCCGTGATGACCGACGAGCTCCAGTACGCAAAGCTCGCACTCGCCGTCGTCGAGTCGGGTTCGCCGCTGCCCGAGCTCCACGGTGCGTCCGTCGCCGCCACGAACCAGCTCTACCCGCTGCTCCTCGCACCGTTGTACGGCTCGATGACCTCCCCGCACGCCTTCCGTGCCGCGCACGTCCTGAATGCGGTGGTCATGACGAGCGTCCTCTTTCCCGCGTACCTCCTGGCGCGCGAGCTGCTCCCACGCCTGTGGTCGTTCGCCGTCGCGCTGCTCGCCGGCGTCGTGCCGTGGATCGTGCTCACCGGCTTCCTGATGAGCGAAGCCGCCGCCTACCCCGCCTTCCTGTGGGCGATCCTGGCGTTCCAACGGGCTGTGGCCGAGCCGAGCACGCGTCGGGATGCGCTCGCGGTCGTCGCGCTCGGCTTCGCGATCCTCGCCCGAACGCAGTTCACGGCGCTCGCCGTGGTGCTGCTCGGCGCGACGCTCGTCCACGAGCTCGCGTTCCGGCAGGGGCCGCTCCGAGCGAGAGCACGCGCCTGTCTGTCCCGGCACCGAGCGCTGTGGACGGCGTTGGTCGGCGCTGGCCTGCTCGTAGCGGTGCTCGCGCTCCTGCGCGGCGGACTGCTCGGCGCGTACTCGACGACCGTCGAGGAAGGCTCGATCCTCCCACGGGGCGTCTGGTGGTCCGCCCTCGAGCACCTCGCGGTCGTCGGTATCGGGTCAGGCTTCGTTCCCCTTGTGCTCGGCGCCGGATGGATGGTCGTCTCCGTGGCCGCGGGAAACGAGCGGGCTCGGGCCTTCGCGACGATCTCCCTGTTCACCCTCATCGTCCTCGCGCTCGAGACCGCCTCGTTCGACATCCGCTTCGGGGGCCCCGACATCGTGCGCGACCGATACCTGTTCTACGTCGTCCCGCTCCTCTTGGTCGGTGCGGCCCTGGCTCTTCGCGAGCGGCGGATGAGGGCGGTGGTCACGGGCACGGCGGCCATCGCGGCGGTGTTCGCGGCGGCTGCCGCGCGCGCTCCCTATCCCACCTTTCCGGGACTGTCGGTCGACACGCCCGTGAGCATCCTGAACGAGACGCTGATCGACCAGTCGGGAGCGCTCGCCGTCGGGACGTTCGTTGCCCTCATGATCGTCGCGGTCGGCGTCACGCTGGGACTGGCGCTGCTCGTGGTGCCGGCCCGGCTGCTCTCGATCGTCGCGTTCGCCACCGTCCTCGGCTTCTCCCTCCTCGTCCTGCGTGCCGAGGGGAACCGCGTCCTCGAGGGCACCGCACTGACTGGGCGACCGTTGGCAGACCCTCCGGGCGTCGTGCTCGACTGGATCGACCGCGTCGTCCCCGATGGCGAGACGGCTGCGCTCCTACCGTTCCCCGTCTCCACCGCATGGGACATCAGCGCGATCCAGTGGTGGGACGTCGAGTTCTGGAATCGGTCGGTGGAGCGCGCATACACCGCCCCGGACGGGAACTTCGCGTACACCACGTTTCCGGTGCTCGAGCTTCGCGTCGACCGAGCCACAGGGTTGGTCCGCGGAACCGGCGACGCTCCGGGGTTTCTCGTCGTCGCGCCGGGCGACCCTCGCCTCGGCCTCGCCGGTGACGTCCACGCGGAGAACGTCGGGCTGCGCCTGGTCGCCGTCGAACGCCCGTATCGCGCCGTCTGGTCGAGTCAGGGGCTCACCACGGACGGGTGGACGATCCCCGGCAGGCGTGCGTCGGTCCGCCTCTACGCACCACCCGGCTCTCGGCCCGCGGTGCAGCGTGTGACGCTCTCGCTTCGTGCACCCCCGCGGTCTCCCGGCGGCTACCGGCTCTCGACCGAGAAGGCGGTCAAGACGGGCGCAGTCGCGGCGGGCTCGCTCGCAGACGACGTCGTGCTCGTCTGCGTCTCACCGACGTCCCCGGTCGACGTGACCATCACCCCGACGACGGCCGCCGTGGTCCCGAGCGCGCCGCTCGGGCCGGAGCCGGGGCCGCGCCGCCGCGTTGGCGTCGGGCTGGCTGAGATCGACGTGGCGCCGACCGGGCGCCGGTGTTGAGCGGGGCGACTCCGGGGTGCCGGCGCGGCCTCTAGCGCGCCCGGACGCGTACCTCCGAGATCTCGCCTGCGCCTCCGGGCGGCAGGCCGACGACCCACACGACGACATAGCGGGCCGGCTTCCGCGCCACGGTGAAACGGGTTCGCGCCGCGAGCGTCGCGGCCGGGGCCGCCACGGCAAAGGGGCCCTCGCGCGCGTCGCCGAGGCGGATCTCGGCGCGGATCCCGGGCGTCGGCGTGTCGACGACGACCTGCTCGACCCGTACGCGGCGCCCGGCGTCGAGGACGAGGCCGACGCCGTTCTTGAAGAACCGCGAGTACCGCTCGGTCCGCCAGAACGTCTCCGGCCGACCGTCCACGGCCATCGGCGCCTCCTCGTCGCGCTCGTGCCCGTCGCCCTCGGGGTCGAACGCGCCGGCGCCGGTGAGCGCGATGAACCGCGCCGGCTTTCGCCTCGGCGGCGGCGGAGGAGTCCGCGTCTTCGGGACCTGGGCGGTCGTCGTCGGCACCGGGGCCGCGGTCGAGTCGTCGTCGCCGAGGCCGCGCGCGATCGCGATGCCCAGCCCGATGAGGAACACTGCGAGCGCTCCGCCCGCGAGGAGCCGTCTGTACTCGATCGTCGTCACGCCGTCATCCGTGTAGTCCTTCGAGTCTAGGGCCGAACATCGCGCGTTACCCTCACCCGGTGGGGTTCGCCGCCACGCTCTTCGTGGTCGTCGCCCTCCTGGTCGGACTGCCGCTGCTCATCGTCGGTCTCGCGGCCGCCGGCCCGGTCGGCTGGATCGTCGCCGCGGTCGTCCTCCCGCTCGCCACGCTCGGGACGATCCTGTGGCTCGGGCGCAGCCGGCCCGGCGACGGCGAGCCGCCCGGCGGGGTCGGCTGAGGGAGGCAAGCAGGGCCGGTACTACGACGCCTGCTCGACGTGTACGACGACGACGGGGCAGTGCGCCCGGTCCGACACGATCGCCGAGATCGAGCCGAACAGCAGGTGCAGCAGGTTGCCGCGCCCGCGGTTCCCGACGACGAGCAGGTCGGCGTCCTCGGACGCCGCGATGAGGACGTCGGCCGGCTCTCCCTGGACGACCGAGATCGTGACGCGATCGTCGTTCGCGACGACATGCTCCACCTGCGCGGCCGCGAGGCGCTCGGCCGCCTGACGCGTCGCGTCGAGGAGGTCGGTGTCGTCGGTGAGGGCGAGCGGGGCGAGGCCCGCATCGGGAGCGGCTGCGACGGGGACGAAGCTCCACGCGTGCACCGCCTCGACCGTCGCGTCGCGAAGCTCGGCCTCCTCGACCGCCCACCGGAGCGCCGCGGCCGCATGCTCGCTGTCGTCGACGCCGACCACGATCTTGCCGGCCATGAGGGCGGTGTTCCCATCCGGGAAACGCGTTGAAACCTGCGCTCAAGCTCCCGTCGTGTGCGGCCGATGCCTTCCGGAGAGCTGTGAACCCTCCCCCGAACATCTCGGCGGCCGCTAGGGAGGCGCGCGCAACTGCGGACGAGGCGACGGACCCCCGGGTCGAGTCGTACCGCAAGCTCGCCGACGTCTTCCACGAGCTGCTCTCCGAGCAGTCGCTCGACGACCTGCTCCAGCGCATCGCCGACACGGTCGGGGAGCTCATCCCGTACGACGACATCACCTTCTACGAGGCCGACGAGACGAAGCGTCAGCTGAAGGCCGTCTACGCGTCTGGCAACGACGCCGAGCAGGTGCTCGCCGACGAAGCGTTCTCGTACGGGGTCGGCATCACGGGCTGGGCGGTGGAGCACCGTGCGCCGGTGCTCGCGAATCGCGCCGAGCTCGACCCGCGCGTCCGCTTCGTCGCCGACACCACGCCGGACCCGGAGTCGTTGATCGTCGTCCCGCTCATCGCCCGCGGACGCCTGAAGGGCACCGTGAACATCTATCGCTCGGGGTTCCAGGAGTTCACCGAGGACGAGTTCGGGCTCGCCGTGCGCTTCGGCGACGCCGCCGCGCTCGCGATCGACAACGCACACATCCGCGAGTCGCTCGAGCGTCAGGCCCAGACCGACCCGCTCACGGGCCTCTGGAACCACCGTGCCTTCCACGAGCGGCTCCGACAGGAGCTCGTCGGCGTCTCGGCCAACCAGTCGTCGGTGGCTCTCGTGATGCTCGACCTCGACGACTTCAAGCGCGTCAACGACGTCTACAGCCACGCGACCGGCGATCACGTCCTCTCCGAGGTCGCGGAGATCCTGCTCGGCTCCGTTCGCGGCGGCGACTGCGTCTGCCGGATCGGCGGCGAGGAGTTCGCGATCATCGTCCCGACGAGCGGGCTGACGGAGGCGTTCAGGCTCGCCGAGCGCGTGCACGAACGCGTATCGCGCACCGAGTTCGGCCCCGTCGGCCAGATGAGCCTCTCCGTCGGGATCGCCGCGGCGCCGGACCATGCGGCGAACCCCCGCGAGCTCGTCGCATGCGCCGAGGTAGCGATGATGACCGCCAAGGCACGGGGCAAGGGCCAGATCGTCGTGTTCCAGGAGACGGCGGAGCGGCCGGAGGCGACCGCGACGCGGCCTGCGGAGTTCCGCTCGATCGCGCACCTGAAGATGCTGCACGGCGTCTCGACGAAGCTGAGCCGTCTGAACGACGTCGCCGAGATCGGCTCGACGATCGCCGACGAGCTCCGCCTGCTGATCGACTACCACAACTGCCGCGTCTTCGTCCGCGAGGGCGAGGATCTACGGCCCATCGCCTTCCGCGGCGACCTGTCGGCCTCGGGGTCGGCGATCGAGGTGCTGCACACGCGTGTGGGCGAGGGCATCACCGGCCACGTGGCGCTCACGGGCGAGCCGTTCCTCACCGGCGACGCAGCCCATTCGGGCATCGGCGTCCACATCGAGGGAACCGCGACGATCGAGGAGTCGCTCCTCGCCGTGCCGCTGCGGTACGGCACCGCCGTCGTGGGCGTGATCGTCGTCTCCAAGCTCGGGCGCGACCAGTTCGACGCCGACGACCTCCGGCTCCTCGAGGTGCTCGCGGGCCACGTCTCCGTCGCCCTCGTCAACGCGCGGCTCTACGAAGGCCAGCGGCGCGAGGCGGAGAGTGCGAAGGCGCTGCTCGAGCTGACGCACGAGCTGTCCGCCGTGACGAACCTCGACGGCGTGCTCGAGCAGGTCGTGAACGGCGCGGCGCGGATCATGGAGTCCGGGCGCTGCTCGATCTGGCTGCCGACGCCCGACGGCGGGCTGATCTGCCGTGCGGCCGTCGGGGACACGTCCTACACCGCGACGGTCGGCAAGGTGCTCGAGGCGGAAATGGTCGCGCCGCTCGCCAGCCGCGGCGCTCCCTTCGTCACGACGGAGGAGGAGTCGATGAAGTTCGCTCGGGCGCTTCGAGCCGCTGCGATCTCGATGCCGCACGCGGTCGCGTTCATCCCGCTCGAGCACGGCGATGCGGCCCTCGCCGTGGCGATCGAGGCGAGCGTCGGCCCCCGCGAGCTCGAGCTGCTCGGCGGCATCGCGAGCCAGGCGCGTCTCGCGATCACGAACGCCGGCAGCTTCGCGACGCTCGAGCGCACGTTCCTCTCCACCGTCGAGGCGCTCGCGAACGCGCTCGAGGCGAAGGACTCGTACACGTCCTCGCACGCGCGGTGGATCTGCGACATGGCGATCGAGGTCGGCCGCGAGCTCGGGCTCGAGGGTCATCGGCTGAAGCGCCTCGAGCTCGCCGCGCTGTTCCACGACATCGGCAAGATCGGGATCCCCGCCTCGATCCTGATGAAGCCCGGCCCGCTCACGGACGAGGAGCGCGCGCTGATCGAGCGACACCCCGAGCTCGGCGAGCGGATCCTTGCGCCGATCGAGCAGCTCGCCCAGGTGCGGCCGATCGTTCGCGCCTGTCACGAGCGCTACGACGGCCGCGGCTACCCGGACGCGCTGAGCGGCGAGCACATCCCGCTCGAGGCGCGGATCATCTTCGCCTGCGACGCCTTCCACGCGATGACGACCGACCGTCCGTACCGCGAGGCGCTCCCGGTCGAGGAGGCCTTCCGCCGGCTCGCCGAAGCCTCCGGCACGCAGTTCGACCCGCGGGTCGTGGACGTGTGCATGCGCGTGCTGCGGAAGCCTCCGCCCGCCGACGTTTAGGAAGCCCTCCTAGCGGTCAGCCGACGCGCCGGAGCACTCGGAGCGAGCGCCCCTCGAGCGGCACCGCCGCCCGCGCGGGCAGCGTCGTCCCGTTCGGCGGGAGCTCGGGCTCCGCGGTCGACAGCTCGTGGGCCCAGCGACGGCCGAAGCGGGCCGGTGGAAGCACGAACGTCACGGGCTCGCGCCACGCGTTGAACAGCACGATGAACGACTCGTCGACGATCGGCTCGCCGTACGGGTCGAGCGTCGGGATCTCCGCCCCGTTGAGGAATGCGCCGAGCGCGAAGGCGTCGCCGCGGGCCCAGTCCGCCTGGGTCATCCGCCGGCCGTCGGGCCGGAACCACCAGATGTCCGGGGCGCCGGAGCCCTGCAGCGACTCGCCGGTCAGAAACGCGGAGCGGCGGAAGACCGGATGCTCCGCGCGGAGGCGAAGCAGCCGCTTCGTGAACTCCTGGATCCCACGGACGCGCTCGTCGAGCTCCCAGTCGAGCCACGAGATCTCGTTGTCCTGGCAGTACGCGTTGTTGTTGCCCCGCTGCGTGTTCCGCAGCTCATCGCCCGCGAGCAGCATCGGCGTGCCCTGCGAGAGGAGCAGCGTGGCAAGGAAGTTCCGCGTCTGGCGGTCGCGGAGGCGGTTCACCTCGGGATCGTCCGTCTCGCCCTCGGCCCCGCAGTTCCAGGAACGGTTGTCGTCGCTCCCGTCCCGGTTGTCCTCGAGGTTCGCCTCGTTGTGCTTGCGGTCGTACGAGACGAGGTCGCGGAGCGTGAACCCGTCGTGGCACGTGATGAAGTTGACGGACGCCGACGGGTGGCGGCCGTCGTCCTGGTAGAGGTCGCTCGAGCCGGTGAACCGGCGCGCGAACTCCGCGACGGCGGTGTGCCCGCGCCAGAAGTCGCGCATCGTGTCGCGGTACATCCCGTTCCACTCGGACCAGAGAATCGGGAAGTTCCCCACCTGGTAGCCGCCCGGCCCGACGTCCCATGGCTCGGCGATCAGCTTCACCTGCGAGAGGACGGGGTCCTGGTGGATGACGTCGAAGAACGCGGACAGCCGATCGACGTCGTACAGCTCGCGTGCGAGCGCGGACGCGAGATCGAACCGGAACCCGTCGACGTGGCACTCGGTCACGAAGTACCGCAGCGAGTCCATGATCAGCCGGAGCACCGACGGGTTGACGGGGTTGAGCGAGTTCCCCGTGCCGGTGAAGTCCATGTAGAACCGGGGGTCGTCGGGCTGGAGGCGGTAGTACGCGGCGTTGTCGACCCCCTTGAAGGCGAGCGTCGGGCCGAGATGATTCCCCTCGGCCGTGTGGTTGTAGACGACGTCGAGGATCACCTCGATGTCGGCCCGGTGGAGCGCCTTCACCATCCCCTTGAACTCGCGGACCTGCTCCCCCCGCGTGCCCGTCGCGGCGTACCCGGCGTGGGGCGCGAGGTAGCCGATGGTCGAGTAGCCCCAGTAGTTCACGAGGCTCTTCTTCGCGACGTGGTCCTCGTCGGCGATGTGGTGCACCGGCAGCAGCTCGACCGCGGTCACGCCGAGGTCCCGGAGATACGCGATCGCCGCCTCGGACGCGAGCCCGGCATACGTGCCGCGGAGGTCCTCGCGGACGCCCTCCATCTGCTTCGTGAACCCCTTCACGTGGAGCTCGTAGATGACGGTCTCCGCCCACGGCCGCCCGAGCCGCCGGTCGCCCTCCCACTCGAATGTCTCGTCGATCACGACCGAGCGCGGGATCGCCGGAGCCGAGTCCGCGTCGTCGAGGAGGTCCTCGTCACCCGGTGCGTAGGCGAGCACCCGCGCGCGGTCGTAGGCGATCGGGCCTTCCACCGCCTTCGCGTAGGGGTCGATCAGCAGCTTCGCGGGGTTGAAGCGGTGGCCCTCGTCCGGTTCCCAGGCACCGTGGACGCGATACGCGTAGCGCTGTCCGGGGCCGACGCCCGGTAGGTAGGCGTGCCAGTTGTGCGCCGTCTGGTTGGCGAGCTCGACCCGCTCCTCCGCGTCGTGCTCGTCGAACAGACAGAGCTCGACACGCTCCGCGTTCTCGCTGAAGAGCGAGAAGTTCGTGCCATTCCCGTCCCATGTCGGACCGAGCGGAAACGGCGCCCCCGGCCATACCTCGCGACTCACCGCCGCACCCTAGCCGCGGCGCCCGACAGCCCTCACGTCGGCTTTACGGGGCGCCGCCCCAAGGCAGTGGCCGATGAGCGGCGCTTCGCGGCCGGAGGCCGGCTTTGCCGGCCGGGAGGCCTCACGAACGCCGACCCGTGGGCCGCGGAGAGGAGGGGGCCGACGGGGGAACCAGGGGTTCCCCCGTCTTCAGCCGGCGGCCTCCGCACGGCGAAGCCCGCGCACGCCCCAGACGGCGAACACGGCGATCAGCGCGAAGCCGACGGCGAACGCGAGCCCCACCTCGGTCGGGGCCCCCGAAAGCAGGCTGCGGCCGGCCTCCAAGACGTACGTGACGGGGTTCACGGTGGCGACGGTCTCGATCCAACCGCTCAAGAGGTCGAGCGGCACGTACACCGGCGCGAAGAACAGCGTGAGGAACACGGGCATCTGCATCACCGGGCCGACCTGGATCGTCCGGAAGCGGAAGGCGAGCCCCGCCGCCCAGCAGAGCGCGGCGATGTTGAGGAGCAGCGCGAGCGTGTACAGCCCGACGACGTCGACTGGGCCGCCGCCGACGTCCATCCCGACGAGGAGGGCGATCGTGGTTAGCAGCGTCGCTGTGATCGACCAGCGCGCGAGTGCGGCGAGGGCGTAGCCGACGAGGATGCCGAGGCGGTTCGGCGACGCCAGCAGGAGCCGCTTGCCGAAGCCGCTCTCGAAGTCGCGTGCGACCCCGAAACCGGTGAAGACCCCGCCGAACGCGGCGGACTGGAGCAGCACGAAGACGAACTGGAACGAGGTGTAGTCGCCCGCGTAGTCGAATCCCGGCACGTTCCGCACCTGCGAGAGGCCGCCCGCGAACGCCGTGAAGAAGAACAGCGGGAAGAGGACGGTCGGCATGAGGAGCGCCGGCGTACGCAGCACGTTGTGAATCGTCCGCCAGGCGACGCCGAGCGCAACGGGCGCGACGGACCTCATGTGCGCGTCATCCTCACCGTCAGCGCCCACGACGCCAGGGCGACGGAGACGACGACGATCGCAACGGCGATGCCGAAGCCGAGGAGCAGCGCCTCGGCGTCCCAGCCCGTGATGATCAGGCTGCGGACGCACTCGATCAGGTACGAGACCGGGTTGACCGTCGCCACCCAGCGAAACCAGTCGACCGCGATCAGGTCGCGCGGCGTGTTCATCGACGAGATGAACAGGAGCACGAACATCAGCGGGAAGAGCCCCTGCACCGCCTCGCCGCTGCCCGTGCGGAGGGCGAGGAACGAGCCCAGCGCGCCGAAGCCGAGCGAGACGATGAACGCGAACACGAGGAGGACGGCGATGCCGCCCGCGCCCGAGGCGAAGTGAACGCCGGTCAGCAGCCCGACGACGACGTAGGCGCACGCCTGGACGACACCGAGCACGACGATCCCCGACAGCTGCCCGATCATGAGCGACGACCCGCGGAGCGAGGTGAGCGAGAGGCGGTTGAGGAATCCGGTCTGGATGTCCCGCGCGAGGTCGGTTCCCGCGTTCATCGTCGAGAACAGCGCACCCTGGATGAACGGCACCGCCAGGGCGAATGCGAGGAACGAGTCGGTCGGGAAGCCGGGGAGCAGCGTCGAGGCCTCGAGTCCGGCCGCGTTGACGAGCATCAGCGCCACCGGGAACAGGATCGGCGGGATCGCCATCGCGGGCTGTCGCACGGTGCGGCGGATCGACCGGCCGGCGATGGCGCCGATCTGGACAGCGGCCGTGCTCATCGGCGGCGAGGCGCGCTCTCGGCCTGGTCGGTTCCCTCGGCGGCTCCCTCGAGCGTGCGCCCCGTCTTCGCCAGGAACACGTCGTCGAGCGTCGGCGCGCGCAGCTCGACGTCGTCCAGCTCGACGCCCTCGGCGTCGATCCCGCGGACGACGTCCGCGAGCCCGATGCCCTCGCGCAGGCGAACCGCGAGGTCGCCGTCCTCGCCGAACGGCTCGCCGTACGCGCCCAGGAGCGCGTGGATCCGCGCCCGGTCCTCCTCTCGTCGCGGGATCGCGTGCACGCTCGGCCGCCCGATCTCGGCCTTCAGGTCGACCGGGCGTCCCTCCGCGACGATCCGGCCGTGGTCGATGATCCCGACGCGGTCGGCGAGGACGTCCGCCTCCTCGAGGTACTGGGTCGTGAGGAAGACGGTGACCCCCTCCTCGCCTGCCAGCCGGGCGACCTCCTCCCAGAGTGCCGTCCGGCTCTGCGGATCGAGCCCCGTCGTCGGCTCGTCGAGGAACAGGACACGCGGCCGGTGGACGAGCGCGAGGGCGAGATCGAGCCGCCGCTTCATGCCGCCCGAGTAGCCGCCCACCTTACGGTCGGCCGCCTCGGTCAGCCCGACGCGCGCCAGGAGCTCCTCGGCGCGGCCCTTCCGCTCGGACTTCGGGAGCCCCTGGAGCATCGTCTGGAGCTTGAGGTGGTCGCGGCCGGTGAGGAGCGCGTCGAGCGCCGCCTCCTGCAGCGCGGCGCCGATCGTGGCCCGCACCTTCGGTCCTTCGCGCACGACGTCGAACCCGGCGACCCGCGCCGTCCCCGCGGTCGGGGGAAGAAGGGTCGTGAGCATCAGCACCGTCGTCGACTTCCCGGCGCCGTTCGGCCCGAGGAAGCCGTAGATCTCGCCGGGCTCAACGCGGAGGTCGATCCCGTCGACCGCCCGTGGGCCCTTCTTGAACTCGCGGACGAGCCCTTCCGCGACGATGCTGTTGTCGGTCACCACTCCTTGACGCTAGCCAACGGCTCGGTGTCCTGGCTTCAGCCAGACACCTGCTCTTCCGGCGCCAACCAGATAGTTGCCAGCGGCGGCAGCGTGACGTCCGCGGAGAACGATCGGCCGTGCATCGGCTCCTCGACCGCGTCGACCCCGCCGCCGTTCCCGACGCCTGAGCCGCCGTACTCGGCCGCGTCGGTGTTCAGCACCTCGCGCCACCGGCCGCCACGCGGCATCGGCACACGCCAGTGGTGGCGGACGACGGGCGAGAAGTTGACGAGCGCCACCAGCACACGGGAGCCGTCGGCCGAGAACCGCGCGTACGCGAGCACGTTGTCCTCCCGTGCGTCCCCGACGAGCCACTCGAACCCCGCCGGCTCGAAGTCGACCTCCCACAGCGCGGGCTCGTCGCGGTAGAGGCGGTTCAGGTCCGTGACGACGCGCTGGACACCCTGGTGCAGCGGGTAGTCGAGCACGTACCAGTCGAGCGACTCGGCCTCCGTCCACTCGCGGCCCTGGCCGAGCTCGCCGCCCATGAACAGGAGCTGCTTGCCGGGGTGCGCCCACATGTGCCCGTAGAGCGCCCGTAGGGTCGCGAACTGCTGCCACTCGTCGCCGGGGAGCTTGCGGAGGAGCGCGCCCTTGCCATGGACGACCTCGTCGTGCGAGAGCGGGAGCACGAAGTTCTCGTCCCAGGCATACACCATCGAGAAGGTCAGCTCGTCGTGATGCCACCGGCGATGCACGGGCTCGTGGGCGAGGTAGCCCAGCGTGTCGTGCATCCAGCCCATGTTCCACTTGAAGGTGAACCCGAGGCCGCCGGCGTCGGTCGGGCGCGAGACGCCGGGCCAGGCGGTCGACTCCTCCGCGATCATCGCCACGCCCGGATGCGTCCCGTGGACGACGGCGTTCAGCTCCTTCAGGAAGGCGACGGCGTCCAGGTCCTCGCGGCCGCCGTAGCGATTCGGCACCCACTCGCCGGGCGCCCGGGAGTAGTCGAGGTAGAGCATGGACGCCACCGCGTCGACGCGGAGCCCGTCCGCGTGGAACTCCTCGACCCAGTAGAGCGCGTTCGCGAGGAGGAAGTTCCGCACCTCGTGGCGGCCGAAGTTGAAGACGAGCGTGCCCCAGTCGGGGTGCGCGCCGCGTCGCGGGTCGGCGTGCTCGTAGAGCGCGGTACCGTCGAACCGGGCCAGCGCCCAGTCGTCGCGCGGAAAGTGCGCGGGGACCCAGTCGAGGATCACCCCGATCCCGCGCGCGTGCATCGCGTCGACGAACGCGCGGAAGTCGTCCGGCTCGCCGAGCGTCGACTGCGGCGCGTAGTACCCGGTCACCTGGTACCCCCAGGACGGGCCGAACGGGTGCTGCGTCACGGGCAACAGCTCGACGTGGGTGAATCCCCGCTCGGCGACGTACTCAGGCAGCTCGTCCGCGAGCCGACGCCAGCCGAGACCCTGCCGCCAGGATCCGGCGTGCACCTCGTAGACCGCGAGCGGCGCCGCCAGCGGGTTGGTCGCCGCGCGGCGCTCGAGCCACTCGTCGTCGTTCCACTCGTAGCCCGAGCGGTAGACCACCGAGCCGGTCGCCGGCGGAATTTCTGCCTTGAACGCGAGCGGATCCGCCTTCTCCCGCGTCACGCCGTCGAAACCCCGGATGGAGTACTTGTACGCGTGGCCCGCTCGCGCGTTCGGGACGATCGCCGCCCAGATGCCGGACGAGCCCTGCGGCTCGAGCACGTCGGCATTCGCGCTCCACTCGTTCCAGTCGCCGACCACCGACACGCCGCGCGCGCTCGGCGCCCAGACGGCGAAGCGCACGCCCACGTCGTCGTCCAGCGGGTGCGCGCCGAGCTGCTCCCAGAGCCGCTCGTGCCGCCCCTCGCCCATCAGGTGGAGGTCGAGCTCCCCGAGGCCCTGGCCGGCGCCGGCTCCCGCCCGGCTCGTCATGCGGCCGTCTCGAGCAGGCGGAGGAGGCCGAGCACGGGGATCGACGCCCACTCCGGCCGGTTGCGGGCCTCGTAGCGGAGCTCGTAGACGAGCTTCTCGAGCTCGAACAGCGCGACGAGCCGGTCGAAGCCGGCGCGGCTCGGGGGCAGGAGCGGCTCCTCGGCCGAGGCGAGGTACCCCTCGATGAATCCGTCGCGGCACGCGTCGACCCAGCCGTCCGGTGGCTCGCCCTCCTCGAGCAGCAGGCCCGCATCGGCCGCGTAGGCGAACGACCTGGTCATCCCGGCGACGTCGCGGAGCGGCGAGCGCTTGCGGCGACGCTCGGGGAGCGACCGGCCGGGCTCGCCCTCGAAGTCGATCACGACCCAGTCGTCGTCCATCGACCAGAGCACCTGGCCGAGGTGGTAGTCGCCGTGCGTGCGGATCGCGAGCCCGGACGGGCCCACCGCCGCGAGCTCGTGCACGAGGTCGCGGAAGTCCTCGGCACGATGCGCGACGGCCCCGAGCGCATCGTCCGGCGGCAACGTCGCGAACGTCGACGCGATCTCCTCGTCGATCGCAGCAGCAAGAAGACCCAGGGACTCGGCGCTCGGCTCCTCCGGGGCGAGGTGCGGGTCGGACTCGTTCGCAGCGAGCGCGGCGTGGAGGCCGGCCGTCACCTCGCCGAGGCGCCAGGCGCGCTCGGGGAGCCAGCTCGGATCGTCCCGGAACGACTCCAGGGTGAGCTCCCACCCACCCCCGGCGGACGGCACGAAGGCCGTCACGGACGCGAGCGCGGCCTCGACCGGCGGCCCGGTCGTCTCGAGCGCCCCCTCGAGTCGAGGCGCGTTCGCGTAGCCCTGGGAGGCGAGCGCGCGCAGCAGCTCGAGCTCGGGGTTCGGCCCGGCCTCGAGCCGCCGGTACAGCTTCAGCACGTGCAGGTCGTCGAGCACGACGGAGCTGTTGGACTGCTCGACGCCGAGCGACCGCGCGCGGGCGCCGTCCGACGGCACGCCGGACAGCGTCGCGATGCGGTCCGCGACCTCCTGCCGCTCGAAGGCGTCCGCGACCTCGTCGCCGTCGTCGAGCGCGACCTGGTAGTGCTCGTGCGTCCCCGAGGCGAAGCGAACCTCGACGATCGCCAGCCAGACCGAGCCGTCCTCCACCGGGCGGCCGACCACCTCGGCGCTCTCGGGGGTGCGGTCCTTGGCCGCGAACCAGCGGGCGTCGCGGATGATCGAGAGGAGCTCGTCGCTCGAGAGGGTCGTCGGGTCAGGCACCGGAGCCCTCCTCGGGGAGCTGGAACCAGTAGAAGCCGCGCGGCCCGAAGGTGAGCAGGTACGGGAGCTCGCCGATGCGGGGGAACGAGGTGCGGCCGATCATCTCGACGGGCGTGCGTCCTTCGAAGCGCGAGAGGTCGAGCTCGACCGCCTGGGCCGAGCGCGCGAGGTTGTGGACGCACAGCACGGTGTCGCTCTCGTGCTGCCGGACGTGGGCGAAGATCCGGGGGTTCGACGTCGCGAGCGCCTCGTACGTGCCGAGGCCGAAGACCGGGTGCTCCTTGCGGAGCGCGACGAACCGCTGGAGCCAGCGGAGAAGCGACGTCGGCGAGCGCAGCTGCGCCTCGACGTTGACGGCCTGGAAGCCGAACACGGGGTCCATCAGCGGCGGCAGGTAGAGCTGCGCGAAGTCGGCGCGCGAGAAGCCGCCGTTGCGGTCGCCGGTCCACTGCATCGGCGTCCGCACGCCGTCCCGGTCGCCGAGGTAGACGTTGTCGCCCATCCCGATCTCGTCGCCGTAGTACAGGACCGGCGAGCCCGGGAGCGAGAACAGGATCGCGTGCATCAGCTCGATCTCGTCGCGTCCGCCGTCGAGGAGCGGCGAGAGCCGCCGGCGTATGCCGAGGTTGAGCTTCATGCGGGGGTCCTTCGCGTACTCCTCGTACATGTAGTCCCGCTCCTCGTCGGTGACCATCTCGAGCGTCAGCTCGTCGTGGTTCCGGAGGAACAGCCCCCACTGGCAGTTGTCGGGGATCGGCGGCGTCCGGTCGAGGATCTCCACCATCGGCCGCGCCTCCTCGCGTCGCACCGCCATGAACATGCGGGGCATGACGGGGAAGTGGAACGCCATGTGGCATTCGTCGCCGTCGCCGAAGTAGTCGACGACGTCCTCCGGCCATTGGTTCGCCTCTGCGAGCAGCACGCGGTCCGTGTAGCTCGCGTCGATCTCCGCCCGCAGGCGCCTGAGGAACTCGTGCGTCCGCGGCAGGTTCTCGCAGTTCGTCCCCTCCTCCTCGAAGAGGTACGGGACGGCGTCGAGCCGGAAGCCGTCGAGACCGAGGTCGAGCCAGAAGCGAAGCGCCGCGAGCATCGCCTCGGCGACCTCCGGGTTCTCGTAGTTGAGGTCGGGCTGGTGATGGTAGAAGCGGTGCCAGAAGTACGCCTGGCGCACGGTGTCGTACGTCCAGTTCGACTGCTCGCTGTCGACGAAGATGATCCGCGCGTCCTCGTACTTGTGGACGGTGTCGGACCACACGTACCAGTCCGCCTTCGGGTTCGACGCGTCCTGGCGGGACTCCTGGAACCACGGGTGGTCGTTGGACGTGTGGTTCATGATGAAGTCGCTGATCACGCGCATCCCCCGCTCGTGCGCTGCCTCCACGAACGAGGCGAACTCGTCGACCGTCCCGAACTCGGTCGCCACCGAGAGGAAGTCGGCGACGTCGTAGCCGCCGTCGCGCAGCGGCGAGGGATAGAACGGGAGCAGCCAGATGCAGTCGATCCCGAGCCACTGCAGGTAATCGAGCTTCTCCCGCAGTCCACGGAAATCGCCTACCCCGTCGTCGGAGGAATCAAAGAACGCCCGTGTGTGCAGCTCGTAGAAGACGGCGGTCTTGAACCAGTCCGGCTGCGACTCGAACCAGTGCTCTGCGCCGCTCATTCCTGGTCCGCCAAGCAGGATTCGGCAGGAGCCGAACCCTGCGGCTCGATCCCGCGCCCCCGGCGCGGGCACACCCCTGAAGGCGTCGGCTTCGCCGCCGCAACGACCTCTTCTCCATGAGTCGCGCGCCCGGTGTCTGGCTTCAGCCAGACACCGGCTCTCGGCGTCACGCGTGCACCTCCATGACGTGCGCCTTGCCCGGCCCCAACCGGACGTAGTTGCGGCCGCCCCAGTCGTAGCTCTCGCCCGTCAGCCCGTCGACGGCGTCGAAGCGGTCCGGCAGCTCGAGGCCCGGCGGGATCACGCAGACGCCGTCGTGGACGGCGAACGGGTCGAGGTTGACGACGACGAGCACGGCGTCGTCGTCCAGCGAGCGTGCGTACGCAAGCAGGTGCTCGGATTCCGTCTCCAGCCAGGTGACGTTCTCCAGGCCGGCGCCCGTCAGGGCACGGTGCGCGCGGCGCAGCTCGTTGAGGCGCCGGATGAGCGGAAGCAGCGGGCCCTCGAGCCGCCGTTCGCGCAGCTGGTACTTCTCGGAGTCGAGGTACTCCTCGCTTCCCGAGCGCACCGGCACGTTTTCGCACGCCTCGTAGCCGGAGTAGATCCCGTAGCTCGGCGACAGCGTCGCGGCCAGCACGAGGCGCGACTCGAACGCGGGACGCCCGCCCGTCTGCAGCGTGGCGTGGAGGATGTCGGGCGTGTTCGGCCAGAGGTTCGGCCGGAGGAACGTCGACCACGACCGCAGCTGCTCGACGAAGTCGACGAGCTCCCACTTCGCGTTCTTCCACGTGAAGTAGGTGTAGGACTGCGAGAACCCGGCCTTCGCGAGCAGGGTCATCATCGACGGCCGGGTGAACGCCTCGGAGAGAAACACCGTCGCGGGGTGCTTCTTTCGCACGTCCGCGATCAGCCATTCCCAGAACGGCACGGGCTTCGTGTGCGGGTTGTCGACCCGGAACACGGTCACGCCGGCGTCGCACCACCGGAGCACGACGTCGCGGATCTCGTTCCAGAGGCCCTTCCGGTCGGACGTGTCCCAGTCGAGGTTGTGGATGTCCTGATAGCGCTTCGGCGGGTTCTCGGCGTACTTCAGCGAGCCGTCGGGGCGGTGCTGGAACCACTCGGGGTGCTTCTCGAGCCACGGGTGGTCGGGCGAGGTCTGGAGCGCGAGGTCGAGCGCGAGCTCCATTCCGCGCTCCCGAAGCGCCTCGACCAGGTTCGCGAGGTCCTGCTCGTCGCCGAGCAGCGGGTCGATCGCGTCGTGACCGCCCTCCGCCGCGCCGATCGCCCACGGGCTGCCGACGTCACCGGGCTCGGCCCGCTCGACGTTGTTGCGTCCCTTCCGGTTCGTGCGGCCGATCGGGTGGATCGGCGGGAGGTAGACGATGTCGAAGCCGAGCTCCGCGAGCTCCGGCACCACCTCGGCGACGCCGGCGAGACCGCCCCACGAGCGCGGGAAGAGCTCGTACCAGGCTCCCGCGCGGGCGCGTTCGCGCTCGACCTCGACCTCGAGCGGGTCGCTCTTCGCAGAGCCGTGCCGCTCCGCGTCACCGAGCTCCGCGGCACGGGCGCGCCACTCCTCGACGGTGCCGGGGCCGAAGAGCGCCTCTCCCTCGGCGAGCTCGCCCGCGAGGTCCTCCTGGCCGGCGGCGACCTTGCGGTCGTACTCGTCGAGCCACCCGGCGTGGCGGTCGGCCCACGCCTCGATCTCGAACCGCCAGCGGCCGGGGGCGTCCACGTCGAAGTCGCCGACGAACCGGTCGCTGCCGATCGTGGCGAGCGGCGCCTCGCGCCACTTGCCCCTCGAGCGGCGCGAGCGCACGACGGCGCGGAGGACCTCGTGCCCGTCGCGCACGATCGTGGCGGCGACGTCGACACGGTCCCCGACGCACGCCTTGGCAGGCCAGCGGCCGCAGTCGACCTGCGGCTCGACCTCGGAGATTGTGATCCGGTCGGCGGGCACTCGCCCGACACGGTAAACAGTCGCGCGTGCACCTGGTCCGGTCACTGGGCATCCAGCTCCATCCTGCGTCGCTTCCCGGTGGTCGCCTCGGGCCCGAGGCGTACGCGTTCGTCGACTGGCTTGCGGACGCCGGCGCGGCATGGTGGCAGGTGCTTCCGCTCAACCCGCCCGACGAGTTCGGCTCCCCGTATGCCTCCGCCTCGGCGTTCGCGACGTGGGGCGGCCTCCTCGCTGAGCCCGACCGCCCGGTGGACGAGAGCGCCGTGCAGAAGTTCCTCGACCGCCAGCGCGCGTGGGCGCCCGACTGGGCCGCGTTCGCGGGCGTGGAGTCGATCGCCGACCAGGTGCGCTTCGAGCGCGAGTGGCAGGCGCTCCGCTCGTACGCGGCGTTCCGCGGCGTCCGGATCATCGGCGACGTTCCGATCTACGTGGCCGCCGACGGCTGCGACCACGTCTGTCACCCCGAGCTGTTCCTCCCCGCCGACGAGGTGGTGAGCGGCGCGCCGCCCGACGACCTGAACGCCCTCGGCCAGCTCTGGGGGAACCCGCTCTACGACTGGGAGGCTGCGCGCGCGACGGGCTACGCCTGGTGGATCGAGCGGTTCCGGCGCGTGCTCGAGCTCGTCGACATCTTCCGGATCGACCACTTCCGCGCATTCGCCGCGTACTGGACCGTGCGGGCGGACGCCGAGACGGCCCGAGACGGATGGTGGACGGTCGGACCGGGCGCGGCGCCCTTCCGCGCGGCCGAGGCGGAGCTCGGCCCCCTGCCCGTGATCGCCGAGGACCTCGGGGTGATCACGCCGGACGTCCATGCGCTGCGCGGCGAGCTCGGCTTCCCGGGGATGGCCGTCTTCCTGTGGTCCTTCGGCGGCCTGCCGGATAACCCGCACCGCTTCGAGAATCACCGTGAGCAGCAGGTCATCTACTCGTCGACGCACGACACCGACACGCTCGCCGGCCACACGGGCGCGGACGACGTCTGGCCGCTCGTCGAGCAGACCCTCTCGGCGCGCTGCGCCCTCGCGATCGTCCCCGCCCAGGACGTGCTGGGGCTCGGGAGCGAGGCGCGCATGAACCGGCCGGGCGAGATCGGGGGCAACTGGCAGTGGCGCCTCGAGCCGGGGCAGCTGACGTCGGCACATGCCCGTCGCCTGCGCGACGCCGCCGAGGCAAGCGGGCGCGCCTAGAACAGGATCTGGAGCGCCGTGTCCGGCGGGCAGCCCCGCGCGAGGAGCGAGACCGCGACATGGAGGTCGACGTCGCGGTCGAGCGCGAGCACAAGCGCCGCTTCGCCGTCGTAGCCGGCGGCCAGGAGGCGCTCGACGCGCCAGGAAACGACCTCGTCGCGCTCCTGCTCGACCGGGAATGGAGCTGTGGGGGTCTGAATCGTCATCGCACTAGAGAGAACGTCGGACATGTGTGCAGACCCTGAACGCCCATTACGGGGGTGTTCCGGGCGTGTTGTGCTCGTGTTGCGTCCGAGCGTGACCGCTCGGGGCTGTTGCTAATCGTCGAACCGCAGCTTCGCCGCGACGACCGGCCGACCTTCCCGCTCGTAGACGACGTCCACGGAGTCGTCCTTGCCGTACGAGCCCGCGATCCCGAGCACCATCGACGTCCAGCGTCCCATCCCGACCTTCTCGCGCGCGAGCTCCCGTTCGAACTCGAGCGTCCCGTCGCGGACGACGTAGTCCGATCCCTCGGTCTGCTCGACGCCGTTCAGGAAGACGGTGAACGGCCGCTGGACGTCGAGCGGCAGGCGGACGCGGGTGCGGCGCGTCGGTTCGACCACGTTCATAGAATGCCCCACGAGGTGAGGCTCGAGATCAAGCCGCAGCGGCTCGTCGCCGCCGGCGCGTTCGTCGCGCTGCTCGCACCGGCGACCGCGGCGGCGGGTAACGGCGGCTTCGCGCCCCTCGAGCCCGAGTCGCCGAACGCGCACCGCATCCTGACGAGCTACTGGCTCGTCTCCATCGTCTGCATCGGGATCTTCCTGCTGGTGGAGATCCTGCTCTTCGCGTTCGTGATCCGGTACCGGCGCAGGCGGCGGGCGCGCAACGTCGACGGTGCCCAGATCCACGGGTCGACCAGGCTCGAGCTCGCCTGGACGGTGTTCCCGGTCCTGCTCCTGTGCGTGATCGCGACCTTCGTCCTCGTGAAGTTGCCCGGGATCCAGGACGTTCCCGCCGCGTCGGCGGGGCAGCAGAACCTCGTCGTCGAGGTGAGCGGGTCGCAGTTCGCGTGGCAGTACCGGTACCCGAACGGCGTGATCGCCGTCGATCGGATGCGCGCGCCGCAGGGACGAACGGTCGAGCTCCGCATCACGGCGCCCGATTGGGACGTGATCCACTCCTGGTGGATTCCGCAGCTCGGCGGCAAGCAGGACGCGATCCCGGGCCAGGTCAACACGACGTGGTTCAAGACCGACCGGACGGGGGTCTTCCTCGGTCAGTGCGCCGAGCTCTGCGGCCTGTACCACGCGGACATGACCGCGTCGGTCGAGGTCATGGACGGGGCGGCATTCGACGCGTGGCTCGACGAGCGTGCGGCACAGCAGGAGTCGGGTAGCTCGCCGCTCGGCGAGGAGGAGTGGACGGGCTGGTGCGCCAAGTGCCACGGCGACGACGGCGAAGGCGGCTTCGGCCCCCGTCTCGCGGGGACCGACCTCGTCAAGAATCCCGACACGATTCGCAACGTCGTCCGGAACGGCCTCGGCAAGATGCCGCCCGTGGGCCGCGACTGGAACGAGACACAGGTCGACGCGCTGACCGCGTACCTGAAGGACCGTTTTGGCGGTTAGGGTCGAACAGCCTCCGGTCCCCTCGTGGCAGCGCGGCAGGGTCGCGAGCTGGCTTGTCACCGTCGACCACAAGCGGATCGGGATCCTCTACATCGCGACGGCGGGATTCTTCTTCGCGCTCTCGGGCCTGCTCGCGCTCCTGATGAGGACGCAGCTCGCCCAGGCGGGCTCCGACCTCCTGACCGGCGACTCGTACAACGAGGTCGCGACGATGCACGGGACGGGGATGATCTTCTTCGTCGTCGTCCCGGTGCTCGCAGGGTTCGCGAACTACGTCGTGCCCCTGATGATCGGCGCGCCGGACATGGCGTTTCCACGGCTGAACGCTCTCTCGTACTGGCTGTACGCCTTCGGCGGCCTCGTGTTCTGCTTCTCGTTCTTCGCCTCCGGGGGCGCCGCGAGAAGCGGCTGGACCGGGTACCCGCCACTCTCGGTCCTCTCGCCCGGGAACGGGCAGGACCTGTGGATCCTGTCGCTCCACATCCTCACGCTCTCGTCGGTGTTCGGCGCGATCAACTTCATCGTGACGATCCACAACATGCGTGCGCGGGGCATGAGCTGGATGCGCATCCCGCTGTTCGTCTGGACGGTCGAGATCTACGCCTGGCTGCTGCTCATCGCGCTGCCGGTGCTCTCCGCCGGGCTGACGCTGCTGCTGCTCGAGCGGCAGTTCCCGGGCACCTTCCACTTCTTCCGGGCGATCGACGGTGACGGCTCACCCGTCCTGTACCAGCACATGTTCTGGTTCTTCGGGCACCCCGAGGTCTACATCATGATCCTGCCCGCGATGGGGATCGTCTCCGAGGTGATCCCCGTCTTCTCGCGGAAGCCGATCTTCGGCTACAAGGCGATCGCGTTCTCGACGGTCGCGATCGGCTTCTACTCGCTGCTCGTCTGGGGCCATCACATGTTCGCGGTCGGGCTCCCGACGTCCCTCGACATCTGGTTCATGATCAGCTCGATGATCATCGCCGTCCCGACCGGCGTGAAGATCTTCAACTGGCTCGCAACGCTCTGGCGCGGGAACATCTCGCTCGAGACGCCGATGCTGTTCGCGCTGGGGTTCGTGAGCGTCTTCACGATCGGCGGGCTGTCGGGCATCTACCTCGCCGCCTTCCCGATCGACTGGCAGGTGCACGACACGTACTTCGTCGTCGCGCACTTCCACTACGTGCTGTTCGGCGGCTCGATCTTCGCGATCCTGGGCGGGCTCTGGTACTGGTGGCCGAAGTTCTTCGGCCGCTTCCTCTCGGAGCGGCTCGGCAAGTGGGTGTTCGCGCTCGTGTTCATCGGGTTCAACGTCACGTTCTTCCCGCAGCACCTGCTCGGGCTGCTCGGGATGCCGCGTCGGGTGTACACCTACCGCGACGACGGCCTGTGGGAGGCCTACAACCTGATCTCCACGATCGGGTCGTACGTGATGGGCCTCGGCATGCTGCTCCTTCTCGTCGCGATCGTGAAGAGCGTCAACGGCCGCCGGGCGGGGAACGATCCCTGGGAAGCGGACACGCTCGAGTGGTACACGACCTCCCCGCCGCCGCCGCACAACTTCGACGAGGTCCCGTACGTCACGAGCGCCAGGCCGCTCTACGACCTGCGCCGTCGGCTCAGGAACGCGGGGGCACTGTGAGGACGGACGGCGCAGCCGGGCCGTTCCTGCGGGCGGCGATCGTCGCGAGCGCGGTCGCGGCCGGGCTGGTCGTCGTCAGCGCGGCCCTCGACCTCGGCCGCGCGCACTGGGCGGCTGCGCTGGTCGCGCTCCCGCTCCTGACCGGCGCCCTCGTCGCGGCGCTCGTCGCATACCGGCGCCTCGTCGTGCCGGCCGGCGCCGCGCTGGTGCTGATGCTCGCCGCGATCGCGACGGGCGGGCTCGTCGCGTGGGTCGACGCACGATGGTCGGTCGCCGTCCACGTCGCGGCGGCGGGCGGCGCGCTCGCGGCGGCGCTCCTGACGCTTGCCCTCTCGTACCGCGGCGAGCCCGCCGCCCTCGGGCCGTGGCGCGACTACGTGACGTTGACGAAGCCGCGCATCATGTCGCTCCTCCTGCTGACGGGCGTCGGTGGGATGTTCGTCGGTGCGGGCGGCTGGCCGGGCGCGTGGCCGCTCGCGGCGATGGTCGTCGGGCTCGCGCTCGCGTGCGGCGGCGCAAGCGCGCTGAACCACGTGATCGACCGCGACATCGACCGGCTGATGGGGTCACGCACGGCGGCTCGCCCCGTCGCCTCGGGCCGCGTCCCGGCGCCTCGCGCCCTCGAGTTCGGCCTCGTCCTGTCGGCGCTCTCGTTCGCGCTGCTCGCCTCGACCGTGAACGTCTTGACGGCGCTGCTCGCGCTCGTCGGGAACCTGTTCTACGTCGTCGTCTACACGGGGTACCTGAAGCGATCGACCGACCAGAACATCGTGATCGGCGGAGCCGCGGGCGCCGTGCCGCCGCTGGTCGGCTACGCGGCCGCGACGGGCAGCCTCGCGCTGCCCGCGCTCTGGCTGTTCCTGATCGTCTTCCTGTGGACGCCGCCGCACTTCTGGGCGCTCGCGCTGATGCTGAAGGAGCACTACGCGGCGGCGAACGTGCCGATGCTCCCGGGCACGCGGGGCGAGGCGGAGACGACGCGCCAGATCGTCCTCTACTCGCTCGCGCTCGTCGCCTTCACGCTCGTCGTCGGGATCTGGCTCGGCCCGATCTACACCGTTGCCGCGGCGCTGCTCGGCGGCGCGTTCGTGCTCCTCGCCCGCCGGCTGCGCGTCGACACGAGCCGGCGGAACGCGGTCGTGCTGTTCCACTACTCGCTCGCGTACCTCGCGCTGCTGTTCGTCGCGGCCGCGGTCGACCCGGTGGTCCTCTGATGCTGACGCCCGAGCTCGAGCGGAGGAACGTGCGTCTCGGACTGGCGCTGTTCGCCCTCGTCCTCGCGATCTTCGTCGGCGCCGTCCTGATCGCGCTCCTCTACCTCCAGGTCGACTAAAAACGTGGGGGAACCCATGGTTCCCCCACGAGCCCCCTCCTTCTGCCTTGCGCCCGGACGGACGCAGCTTGGCCTCCCGGCCGGCAAAGCCGGCCTCCGGCCGCGGATGGCTCCGCCTCACCGATCGTCAAGGCTGGGGTCCGACCTCCCCAGCGCGTCGCGCGGACCACACGTCGTGCGAGCCGAGGAGCGGGGCAAACGTGGCTGAGCAGAGCGCGGACCTCGAGCTCGCGCTCCGGCTCGCGGACACCGCGGACGCCATCTCGCTCGGCCGGTTCCGCGCCCGCGACTTCGCCGTCGACACGAAGTCGGACCAGACCCCCGTGACGGAGGTCGACCAGGCGGTGGAGCACGAGCTCCGGACGATCCTCGCGCTCGAGCGTCGGACGGACGCGATTCTCGGCGAGGAGGGAGGCGCGGCTGGCTCGGGTCGGCGCCGCTGGATCATCGACCCGATCGACGGCACACGGAACTTCTCGCGAGGCGTCCCGGTCTGGGCAACGCTGATCGCGCTCGAGGACGACGGCCGCGTCGTTCTCGGCGTCGTCTCTGCGCCCGCTCTCCACCGGCGCTGGTGGGCCGAGCGGGGCGGCGGCGCGCACGCGGGCGGCGACCGCGTCCACGTGTCCGCGGTCAGGCGGCCGGAGGACGCCGTCCTCAGCTTCGCACTGGAGCAGGCCGTCCCCAGCCTCGCCGCGCGCGCGTGGCATGCCCGTGGCTACGGGGACTTCTGGAGCCACATGCTCGTCGCCGAAGGCGCCGTCGACGGTGCGATCGACGCGATCGGGGTCTCCGTCTGGGACCTGGCGGCCGTGCAGGTGATCGTCGAAGAAGCGGGCGGGACGTTCACGGACTTCGCCGGCGAGCATCGCATCGACGGAGGCAGCGCGATCTCCTCGAACGGCCACCTCCACGCCGACCTGCTCGAGGCGGTGGCGGGAAGCAAGTGACACCGTGTTACTTGCCGGCCGCCGCGGCACGGACGGCCGCCTCGAAGACCGGGTCGCGCGCGAGGGTGTCGAGCTCGGCCGAGAGGAGCTCGCTGCCCGACGGCGGCTCGGCTCGCGGCGGTTGCACCGGATCGCCGTCGACGAGCACCGACCGCACAGACGTCGCCGCGCGGCGCGTGAGCGCGACGTCGCCCCGGAGGCGCGAGCGAAGCCAGCCCACGAGGAGGAGCGCATCGGCCTCCGGCCCCTCGACGGTCAGGCGGTCGAGCTTGCGGATCCCCGGCCAGCGTGCCGCGAGCGCTGCCCGCCACGGCAATGTCCTGCGCCACGCGAGGTCGGATACGGCGACGCGGTCGAACAGCCGCGCGACCTCCGCGTAGGCGCCGGGAATGCCGGGCCACTCCGACGAGTCGACGACGAGCCGGTCGACGACGTCGGTGATCTCGGCGAGCGACTGACCCTTCCAGTCCGGCTGTCCGCGCCACCGGCAGAACGCGGGCAGGTCGGCCATCAGGAGCGGGAGGACGAGGGACGCCGGGTGGTTCGCCGCCTCGCCGTGCAGGCGGAGCTCGATCACCTCGGACAGCACCTCGCCGCCGCTCACGGAGAAGTCCTTGACGTCGGCGTCGGCCTCGACGCCGCTCGACCGACCGCCCACGGGTACGAGGAAGATCGTGCGCGACGGATGACGCTCCGCGAGGCCGGCGAGCACCGCCTTCGCCCGGTCGAGCCACTTCGGCGGCGCCCAGACGACGTGGGTCATCGTGCTCGTCCGCAGCTCGGGAACGGCGTCGGCCGCGTGGCGGAACCGCCGGCGGGCGAGCTGCTCTTCGATCTCCGCGACGACGCCCATCGGTGTCAGACACCTGTCCTTGTCAAGCCGGCCGATTCCGACAGGGCTCGGCGAGCCAGTCGCAGCCTGCGATCGCAGTACGCGCCGCCTGTGACGACGCGGCCCTGCGTGTGGAACGACTGGCACGAACCTGACCGTGGCCGCCCTTGACAGGGAACGGTGTCTGACACCGTCAGTGCCTCCGCCACGAGCGGCCGTCGCGCTCGAGCAGCTCGTCGGCCCGCGTCGGGCCCCACGTCCCGGCCGCGTAGTTCGGGAAGCTCGGCCGGTCGCGCTCCCACGCGCCGACGATCGCGTCGACGAGCTTCCACTGCTCCTCGACCTCGTCCTCGCGCGTGAAGAGGGTCGCGTCGCCGAGCATCGCGTCCAGGATCAGCCGCTCGTATGCCTCCGGCACGCCCTCGCGGAACGAGCCGCCGTACAGGAAGTCCATGTGCACGGTGCGGATCGACATTCCGGCCCCCGGCACCTTCGCCCCGATCGCGAGCGACACGCCTTCGTCGGGCTGGACGTGGATGAGAAGGACGTTCGGCCGCAGCCCCTCGCCGGCGATCTCCTCGAACGGCGGATGCGGCGCCCGCTTGAACTGGATCGCTACCGTCGTCTCCCGGCGCGCGAGCCGCTTTCCCGCCCGCACGTAGAACGGCGTGTCGGCCCAGCGCCAGCTGTCGACGTAGAGCTTGGCGGCGACGTAGGTCTCGGTCAGCGAGTTGGGATCGACGCCGGGCTCCTCGCGGTACGCCGGCACCTCCTCGCCCTCGACCCAGCCCCGCCCGTACTGCCCACGCACGACCGACTTCGGGCCGGGCGTGTGCATCGCCCGCAGCACCTTCACCTTCTCGTTGCGGACCGCGTCGGCGGTGAAGTCGATCGGCGGCTCCATCGCCGTCAGCGCGACCAGCTGCAGGAGGTGGTTCTGGAAGATGTCGCGGATCGCACCCGCGCGCTCGTAGTACGAAGCGCGTCCCCCGATCCCGATCGACTCGGCGACGGTGATCTGCACGTGGTCGACCATCTGGCGGTTCCAGATCGGCTCGAAGATGCCGTTGGCGAACCGCAGCGCCATCAGGTTCTGGACGGTCTCCTTGCCGAGGTAGTGGTCGATGCGGAAGACCTCGTCCTCGCTGAACCACTGCTTGATCGTCCCGCTCAGCGCTCTCGCCGAGGCGAGGTCGTGTCCGAACGGCTTCTCGACGATGACCCGCGACCAGCCGTTCACGTTGCGCCGCTCGCCGACCGCGCGGATGACGACGTCGAAGGCCTGCGGCGGCACCGCCAGGTAGTTGAGGCGATTCCCCCCGCAGCCGTGGGAGGCGTCCAGCTCCTGCAGTACGCTCCGCACGCGGTCCTCGCCGCCCTTGTCGGCGAAGTCCGTCGAGACGTACCGTGTCACGCGGGCGAGGGACTCGAAGACGTCGCTGTGGTACGGGTCGCGCCCGTGCGCCTTCACGCCGGCACGCATCGCGGTCAGGAACTCCCGGGTCGTCTGCTCGCTTCGCGCGACGCCGACGACCGCGAAGCCCTCGGGCAACAGGCCGCGGTACGCGAGCGCGTAGAGCGCCGGGAAGATCTTTCGCTGCGTCAGATCGCCGGATGCCCCGAAGACCACGAGCGCGCAGGGATCGGGCGTCCGCCGCAGCCCGAGGCCCTGCGCGAGAGGGTTCGCCGCCGGCATTCGCGAGCTCAGCGGGAGGTGACGGCTCCCACCTTCGCCCGGATCCCCTCGAGCAGCGACGCGAACGAGTCGGAGAATTTCTCCACGCCCTCCCGCTCGAGCGTCTCGACGACGTCGCCGTAGTCGACGCCCGCAGCCGCGAGCTCGTCGAGGAGCGCGCGGGCCTCGTCGAGCCCCGTCTCGAGCGTGTCGCGCACGACGCCGTGGTCCTGGAACGCACGGACCGTCTCGAGCGGCATCGTGTTGACGACGTCCGGGCCGATCAAATCCTCGACGTACAGCACGTCGCGGTACTCCGGGTTCTTCGTCGACGTCGACGCCCACAGGCACCGCTGGTTCTTGGCGCCCTTCGCCTCGAGCGCGGCCCAGCGCTCGCCCGCGAACGTCTCCTTCCACTGCTGGTAGGCGAGCTTGGCGTTCGCGACCGCGAGCTTGCCCTTGAGCTCGGGCCGACCGACCTCGTCGAGACGCCTGTCGGCCTCCGTGTCGACGCGCGAGACGAAGAAGCTCGCGACCGATCGCACCGCCGCGACGTCGCCGCCGCCCCCGGCGAGGCGCTCGAGCCCGCGGAGGTACGCCTCCATCACGGCGCGGTGGCGCTCGAGGGAGAAGATCAGCGTCACGTTGATCGACTTGCCCTCGGCGATGCAGTCCTCGATCGCGCCGAGGCCGGGCTCGGTCCCCGGGATCTTGACGTAGAGGTTCGGCTTGTCGACCTCGTCGTGGAACCGGACCGCCTGCTCGTACTGCGCCTGGCGGTCGTAGGCGATCGTCGGATCGACCTCGAGCGAGACATAGCCGTCGACGCCGCCCGTCCGCTCCCACACCGGCCGGAGCAGGTCGCACGCCTCGCCGATGTCATCTTGGGCGAGCGAGAAGAAGATCTCGACGGGGTCGTCGATCCTCGCCGCGACCGCGCGGAGCTGCTCGTCGTACCAGTCGCCTTCGGCGAGCGCCTTCTGGAAGATCGTCGGGTTCGAGGTCACGCCGACGACGGCGTCCTCGTCCATCAGGCGGGCCAGCAGCCCGTTCTCCAGCCACTCGCGCGAGAGCGAGTCGATCCAGACGCTCACCCCGTGCTCGCTCAGCTCGTGCAACCTCGATGTGCTCATGCGATGTCTCCGATCAGCCTTCGACGAGCTTCTCGAGCTCCTCGACCTTCTCCAACCGTGCCAGATAGCGGCCCGCGCCGATGAACTCCGCGCCCAGGAACAGCGCGACGATCTCGCGCGCGAGCGACGGCCCGACGACCTCCGAGCCGAGGCAGAGCACGTTCATGTCGTCGTGCTCGACGCCCTGGTGGGCCGAGTACGGGTCGTGGCAGATCGCGGCGCGGATGCCCGGGATCTTCGTGGCCGCGACCGACGCGCCCACGCCCGACCCGCAGACGAGCACGCCGCGCAGCGCCTCGCCGCGGCGGATCGTCGATCCGACGTCGCGCGCGAGGTCGGGGTAATCCACGTGGACGGCGTCGGTGTCGACGCCGAGGTCGACCGCCTCGTGGCCCGCGGCCTCCACGGCCTCGAGCACCGCCTCCCGCAGGCGAACTCCGCGGTGGTCGAACGCGACTGCCACCTTCATCTCAGCGCTACGTTACGCAAACGAGGGTGCGGGAAACACGGACGAGGGAGTTTCCATGGACGATCGCGAGCTCTGGCGCGAGCTGGGACAGCAGCTGAGGGTCGACGCGGTGCGGGCGAGCGCCAGGGCGGGCTCGGGCCACCCGACGTCGTCGATGTCCGCGGCCGACCTCGCGGCGGTCCTCCTCGCCGCGCACTTCCGGTACGACTTCGACGACCCGCGGAGCCCCGCGAACGACCGGATCGTGTTCTCGAAGGGGCACGCGTCACCGCTCGTGTACGGCCTGTTCCGCGCCGCCGGCGTGCTCGGCGAGGAGGAGTTCGGCACGTACCGGCAGCTCGGCAGCCGGCTCGAAGGGCATCCGACGCCGGTGCTGCCGTGGGTGGACGTCGCGACCGGCTCGCTCGGCCAGGGCCTTCCGATCGGTGTCGGGATGGCGATCGCCGGCAAGCGGCTCGACCGGCTTCCGTTCCGGGTGTGGGTCATCTGCGGGGACAGCGAGATGGCCGAGGGCTCGATGTGGGAGGCCGCCGAGCACGCGGCGTACTACGAGCTCGACAACGTCACCGCGATCGTCGACGTGAACCGGCTCGGGCAGCGCGGCGAGACGATGCACGGCTGGGACCTCTCCTCGTACAGCAAGCGCCTCGAGGCGTTCGGCTGGCACACGATCGAGATCGACGGGCACGACGTGGAGCAGATCGACGCCGCCTACCGCGAGGCCGAATCGACGAGCGGCCGCCCGACGGCGGTCGTCGCACGGACGATCAAGGGCAAGGGCTACTCGAAGGTCGAGGATCAGAACGGCTGGCACGGCAAGGCGATCGCCGAGGAGGCGATCGCGGAGCTCGGCGGTATGCGGAACATCAAGGTCGACGTCCCGAAGCCCGAGCGGGCCGAACCGCACCGCTTCGAGACGGGCGCCGCCCAGTGGCCGTCATACGAGCCCGGGTCCGAGGTCTCGACGCGCAAGGCATACGGCGAGGCGCTTGCCGCGCTCGGAAGCGAGCGTCGTGACGTCGTCGCGCTCGACGGCGAGGTGTCCAACTCGACGTTCGCCGAGATCTTCGCCAAGGCGCATCCCGAGCGGTTCTTCGAGATGTTCATCGCCGAGCAGCAGATGGTCGCCGCGGCCGTCGGCATGCAGGTGCTCGGGTGGAAGCCGTTCTGCTCCACGTTCGCCGCGTTCCTGAGCCGCGCATACGACTTCGTGCGCATGGCCGCCGTCAGCCGGGCGACGCTGATGCTCTGCGGGTCGCATGCGGGCGTCTCGATCGGCGAGGACGGCCCGTCGCAGATGGGCCTCGAAGACCTCGCCGAGTTCCGGGCTGTGCACGGCTCGACCGTGCTCTACCCGTCCGACGGGAACCAGACGACTGCGCTCGTGCGCGCGATGGCCGACCTCGAGGGCATCTCGTACCTGCGTACGACGCGAGGCGACACTCCGGTCGTCTACGGGGCCGACGAGACGTTCCCGGTCGGCGGCTCCAGGACGGTGCGCGACGGCGACGACGTCGCGATCGTCGCGGCGGGAATCACGCTCCACGAGGCGCTCCGCGCCGCCGAGACGCTGGCCGAGGAGGGGATCGGAGCGCGGGTGATCGACTGCTACTCGGTCAAGCCGATCGACGCCGAGACGATGGCCGCGCTTCGCATGCCGATCCTCACCGTCGAGGACCACTGGGCCGAAGGCGGGCTCGGCGACGCGGTGCTGTCCGCGCTCGCGGAGTCGGGGGTCGAGACGCGCGTCGTGAAGCTCGCCGTGAGGGAGATGCCCCACTCGGGCAAGCCCGCCCAGCTCCTCGCCGCCGCGGGAATCGACGCGGAGCACATCGTCGACGCGGCACGAAAGCTCGTCCGCGAGGGCGTCGCCGCGTCCTGACCCGCCGCTGGGGACACACAACGGTGTCTGACACCTCCGATCGCGCGCGGCGTCCCGACCTGCGGCGGAGTCAAGAGCGTACTGACACATCGGATCGATAATCGATCAAAAGTGTCAGACACCTCTGGGGGGAACCAGGTTCCCCAACGTTGCTAGGCGACAACGGCGTCCGCGGGACGCAGGTTCGCGTCCGTGAGGCGCGTCACGTCGTCGACGACCGGCCTTTGGCGCAGCAGGTCGCCGATCTCCACGGCCACGTCGGCCGAGTGCCCGTGCACGACTGCGCCGACGAGCTCGCGCTCCTGCGTGAGGTGGAACCCGAGCAGCTTCCCCTCCGCGATCGAGCCGCGGAGCAC
>Ga0081539_10000474_pt1 | contig 85045 bp, 76 predicted proteins | sample TabmetS4T2R2_FD_71023 | JGI IMG/M metagenome (GOLD analysis project Ga0081539, IMG submission 71023) | Tabebuia heterophylla rhizosphere microbial communities from the University of Puerto Rico - S4T2R2 | ecosystem: Host-associated > Plants > Roots > Rhizosphere ...
GGGGGGGGGGGGGGGGGGGGTTGGGGGGGGGGGGGGGGGGGGGGGGGGGGGGGTTGGGCCGAGGTCGCCCCGGGCTTGGGGGGGGGGTGGGGTTGGGGGGTTGGGCAGCATGGCTGTGAGGTGGTCTGCCACCTGTGCTGCGTCTGGGGGGCGGCGGTCTGGGGTGGTCGCCAGGAGTCTGGCTACCAGGGTGGACAGGCCTACCGGGACGTCCTGGCGGTTGATCGCCGGGACGGGTTCGCCCAGGATTCTCAGGACTCGGTCGCCTGGTTGTTCGCCCAGGCGGCCTGGGTGGGGGGAGCGCCCCGTTAGGGCGAAGTGTAGGACTGCGCCTAGACCATATAAGTCTGTTAGTTCGTTCAGGGTTCCTGTTCTCAGGGTTTCCGGGGGCAGGTATTCGATGGCGTGCAGCGGGTCTCTGGTGAAGGCTTGACGCAGGGTTATGCCGAAGTCCGCCACTACCGGTTCGTTGTTTTCTCGGAACAGGACATTGCTCGGGGAGACACCGCCATGGACCACCTCTACGCTGTGGGCCGCGGCCAGGGCTGTTGCCATTGCCCGCCCCAGGACCGCCACGTCCGGGGCTGAGAGGGGGCCTACTCGCTCTACCAGGTCCGCCAAGGACTGAGTGCACAGTTCCATGCGCAACGCCGACTCGCCGGACGGCATTTCCTCCACGCCGTCCACCATCAGGATCGACGTTATCCGCCTTACCGTGGCCAGCTTCGCCTGTTCCTTGGAGAACGCCGACATCGTGCGCTTGTCGAAGCGTTTCGGGAAAACCTTCACAGCCACGGGCACGCCAGCACGATGACCTGAATACACCGTTGCTACCGGGCCGTCGTCTATTCTGGTCAAATCCGTCATTGCGCTTTGTCCAGATAACCGCAACTGTTGGCCAGCAGGGGCCGCAGGTCCGCCAACAGGTCAGGGACCATCTCCATCGGCACGGCGTCCGCCACCTTCGCGCGGATTTCGCAGGTGTGCCACAGGGTTGGCGCGAGCGCCGACCACTGCCACAGCTCGTAGCTCCCCGCCCCCAGCCTCGCCGGGTCCGTTCCAGGCAGGCCCACCAGGTACGTGTCGGGGTCCTCATCCGTGTTGCCCAGACCGATCTGCAGCGGCTCCAGGCGATACGACCGCAGGAAGTCGACCTCGTCGGTCACCGTGGTCAGGAGGCCCACCGACAGGAGGCGGTCCACGGACTCGGCAGCAGAGGGCAGTTCCGCGCTCGCCGCCAGGGCCAGCACGTTCTCGACACTCCACTGTGGACTGTCCTCGTGCGACAGGACCCACACGCCGAACTCGTCCGCCGTCATCGTCTGGTCTTCTAGGCCCAGGCGAACGTAGTGCAGGCCCTCCGGGTGCCGTTCGCCCAGGTAGTGGCCGATCGGGAACACGGTCATCGCAGGCCCTCTATCCGCACGTCGAAGCACGCCACCTTGGCCGACAGCAGCTGGGGCACCGTTTCCAGGGCACCCGCCAGCACCTGGGCGGGGTCCGTCTGCTCGGGAGCGGTGACACCCGCCTGGACGGCCACCGCGGCCGCCTCCCGGCAGGCCGCCCACAGGTCCGGGGACAGGTGGGCCCACTGCCACAGGTCGTACAGCGGACCGGTCATCGCCACCACCGGCTGGTACAGCACGCCCGCCGAGAACAGCCACGGCTCCTCCGCCGTGTTGCCCAGGCCCAGCGCCAGCGGCAGCAGGCGGTGCGTGGACGCGAACGCCACCTGGTCCTCAACCGGGGCCAGCAGGCGCCTGGACACGAGCGCGTCATCCGGGCGGGCGGCCAGCCACGTCTCGTACTGGTCGTCCGTCAGCTCCTCGATCTCGGCGCCGACGCGGACCTGACGGCACGAGCCGCCCGTGCCGTCGTGGAAAACGCCGAGGTCGTGGCCTACCGGAACCAAGTCCACGTGCCGAACCTCCTGGCATGTCCGCTAGCTGCCGAGCCCGTTCCCCGGATCTGCCTGTCCGGTCATGGTAGGTGGGCCCACCAAACGCCATGGAACCGTCGGCAGGAAGCTGCAAGGACATGAACACCACTGGCCTCGTCCGGGTGACCGTCGCGGCGCCCGCTCGCCGGATCGACCTCGCGCTGCCCGAACGCGCGCCGCTCGCCGAGCTCCTCCCGGGACTGCTCCGGCACGCGGGCGAGGACCTCGCGGACACCGGCGCCCTGCACGGCGGCTGGGTCCTGCGCCGCGCGGACGGCACCGCCCTCGACTCCGCGCGCACACTCGCCGCGCAGCGGGTGCGGGACGGCGAGGTCCTGCACCTCACCCACGCGCACACCGACTGGCCCGAGCTCGAGTACGACGACCTCGTCGACGCCATCGCCACCGGGTCGGCCCGCACCGGCGGCACCTGGGGACCCCGGCACACCCGCGCCACCGGGCTCGCGATCGGCGCGCTGGGGGTCGTGCTCGCGCTCGCCGCCGTCACCCGGTCCGGGCCGCCGTGGAGCGGGCCCGCCTGGTGGTCGATCGGTGTCGCCGCCGTGCTGCTCGCCGCCGCGCTGCTGCTCGCGCGGGCCGCGGGGGACACCGGCGCGGGTGCCATGGCGGCGGCCGTCGCGCTGCCGTTCGCGTTCGCGGGGGGCGCGCTCGCGTTCGCCGGGGACAAGGACCTGCTCGACCTCGGCGCGCCGCACCTGCTCGGCGCCGGTGCCGCGCTGCTGCTCGCCGCCATGGTCGCCCTGCTCGGCGTGGTGGACCGGGCCGCGGTGTTCGTCGGCGCCGCCACCGTCGGGGTCTTCGCCCTGGTCGGGGGCTGGCTCACCACGTTCGACTCGCTCGAGGGGTACGAGGCCGCCGCGTTGGTCGCCGGCGTCGGGCTCGCCTTCTCCCCCGTGCTCGCGCCGCTGTCGATCCGGCTGTCGCGGGTGCCGATGCCGGTGCTGCCGAAGTCCTCCGCCGACCTCCTGCGGGACGACCCGCAGCCGCCGCGCGGCGCCGTCTACGCCTCGGTGCTCCGGGCGGACAGCCTGCTCACCGGCATGGTCGGCGGGCTCGCCACGGTCGTCGTGCCCTGCCAGGTGCTGCTGATCACCAGCGGCAGCGAGGCCGGGCTGATCCTCGTCATGGTCCTGACCGTCGGGTTCCTGCTGCGGGCCCGGCTCTACCCGATCGTGCGGCAACGCGTGCCGCTGCTGGTCGCCGGGCTGTCCGGGGCGGTGTGCCTCGGACTCGGGCCGCTCATGTCCGACCGGAACGACCTGCTGTCGGTGGCCGGGCCGGTGCTGCTGCTCGCCGGCGTGGCCGCCGCGCTGCTCGGCGTCCTGCACTCGACGCGCGAGCCCAGCCCGTACTTCGGCCGGTACGCGGAGATCCTGGAGGTGGTGCTGGTGCTGGCGATCGTGCCGGTGACGTGCTCGGTGCTCGGCCTGTACGGCTACGTGCGCGGGCTGGGCGGCTGACATGGCCTCCAAGCGCGACCAGCTCCACGCCTACCAGTTCCTGGTCCAACGCGTCATCTCCGCGCTGGTCACCCGGGAGACCGACCCCGAGCAGCCGCCGTTCCGCCGGCCCGTCAACGCCGCGTTCGGCGGCATCGCCATCGCGGTGATCATGCTGGCCGCGGTCGGGATCTACGGCCTGCTCAACCCGGGCGGCAACCAGACGTGGGCGGACGGCAAGAAGGTGGTCGTCGAGAAGGAGACCGGCACCCGCTACGTCTACCTGGACGGCCGCCTGCACCCGGTCGAGAACTACACCTCGGCGCTGCTCGCGCTCGGCGACCACGCCGAGACCGTGAGCGTGTCGCGGGACTCCCTGGCCGGCGTGCCCCGCGGGCCGCGGATCGGCATCCCGGACGCGCCGGACGCGCTGCCGGGAGCCGACGGTCTGCTGAAAGACCCCTGGACGCTCTGCTCGCAACCGGCGCCGGACCTGACCGGGACGATCGTGCCGACGTCCGTGCTGATGGTCGGGCAGACCACGCACGGCGGGCTGGCGCTCGGCGCCGAGGGCGTGCTCGTGGACGTGCCCGAGACCGCTGAGCGGTACCTGGTCCTGCGTGGCTACCGGCACCTGATCAGCAAGCCGGACCAGCTCGCGGTGGGACTCGCGCTGCACGCGACGCCCGCGGTGCGGGTGAGTCCGGCGCTCGTCGAGTCGATCCCGGCGGGCCGGCCGATCGCGCCGGTGCCCGTGGCGCAGATGGGACAGCCTGCGCGGGTGGTGGGTCCGGACGTCCGCGCCGGGCAGCTGTTCGCCGTGTCGACGTCCCGGGGCGTGCAGTACTACCTGGCCGAGGTGGGGCAGCTGCGGCCGATCACCGAGCTGCAGTACGACATCCAGCGCGCGTACCAGGAGACGGCGAAGGCCTACCCGAACCAGGAGCCGAGGGCGCTGCCGCTGGGGTTGATCGAGGCGAGCGGGGCGCCGCAGCCGTCCGCGGCGCCGCCGAAGCCGGGTGACCCGCCGGCCGTGCGGCCGGACTTCGTGCAGGTCGGCGACGAGTCGACGGTGTGCCTGACGGTCACGGCCGAGGCCGACGTGCCGCGGGTGACGGTGGCGCCCGTGATGCCGAAGGTCGACCCCATGTCCGCCACGCCGAAGCGGACCGAGCAGGGCACCGTGCTCGCGGACCGGGTGGTGGTGCCGGCGGGGCGGGCGGCGCTCGTCGAGGCGGTGCCGTCGGCCGACACGCCACGCGGGACGTTCCTCGTGGTGACCGACCAGGGGATCGCGTACCCGCTCGCGTCGGCGGACGTGCTGAAGGTGTTCGGGTACGACGGCGTCAAGCCCGTGCGGGTGCCGGCAGGGCTGGTAGCCCGGATCCCACTGGGCACGGGCCTGAGCCACGAGGCCGCCCTCCAGCGCTTTCCCGTCAGTTCGCCAGGCGGCGGGCTGGGGCCACCACTGGCTCCTCGGCGGCCGGCTTCTGCTCCACCTGCCACAGGTCCTCGTCGATGAGCTGGACCGTGGTCGGGACGTCGGACTCCGCCACCTGCTTGCGGCCGCGGCCGGTGAAGGCGTTCATGTCGGCCATGCCCGCCTTGCCGCTGAGCATCGCCGGCAGGCCGGGCGTGACGACCTCCTTGCGGCGGTTCCGGTTGCCGCCCGGCCGCGCCGTCGCACCGGTGCCCGGGCCGATGCTGGAACCGGCGCCGCCCATGCCGCCCGGCGGCATCATCGGTGGGATGCCGCCACCCATGCCGCCACCCGCCAGCGACGCGGCGGTGGGGGTGCCGGCGGGAGGTGGTGCGGCCGGCGCGGCGCCGGCCGACACGGGTGCGTTCGGGGCCTGGTACGGGGTCGCGGCCGCCGGGATGGTGGTGTTGCCACCCGCCCCGCCGCCAATTCCGCCGAGGGGGCCGAGGCCGGCGCCACCGCCGCCGCCGATGCTCACGCCCGGCAGCTTGACCCCCGCGCCGCCGCCCGACCCGCCAGCTCCCGTGCCACCGCTCGGCAGGCCGGTGATCGGGTCGATGCCGGAGCCGCCACTCGGCAGGCCGGTGATCGGGTCGATGCCGGAGCCGCCACTCGGGAGACCGGTAATCGGGTCGATGCCGGAACCGCCACTCGGGAGACCGGTGCCGGGTTTGACGCCGCCACTGGGCAAGCCGGTGATCGGGTTGATGCCGGAACCGCCACCAGGCAGACCGGTAATGGGGTTGATGCCGGAGCCACCACCGGGCAGGCCGGTGATCGGGTTGGTACCGGATCCACCACCTGGTAGGCCGGTGATCGGACCGATGCCCGTCCCGCTGCCACCCGAACCGGTGCCGCCGGTGCTCGGGCGGGTCGAGCCGCCGCCACCCACCGGACCGATGGGCAGCATGGGCGTGCCGGTGCCAGCGCCGCCGGCCGGCAGACCGGTGCCGCCGCCCGGCAGGCCGGACAGCGACGGTGCCGTGACCGGCCCGGTGCCAAGACCGCTCAGCTCGGGGTTCGTACCGCTGGGGTCGACGCCGGTCGGAAGGCCGGTGACCGGGTCGATGCCGGTGCCACCAGCGGGCAGACCACCGCCACCGCCCGGTCCACCGCCGGCCGGGATCGGGCTGACCGGGTCGGTACCCACCGGTAGCCCGGTCTTCGGGTCGATGGGGACCTGGCCGCCCCCGACCGAGCCACCCGGTACGCCACCACCGGCTGGGAGACCGCCCCCACCACCGGTGGGCAGACCACCACCGCCGGCAGGCAGACCACCGCCACCACCGGCAGGCAGACCGCCACCGCCACCGGCAGGCACGCCGCCACCGCCACCACCACCGCCGCGTGGCTGCACGTTGCCGGTCGGCTTGCCCCACTCCGGGCCGCTCGACGCCGCCTTCACCGCCCGGCCGGCCTGCTCGTACAGGTCGGCGATGTTGTTCATCAGCGTGCCGCTCGGCTTGCTGTAGCTGAGCTCCAGCTCCGACTTGCTGCCGATGCCCGGCCCGGTGGGGTTGACGGCACGCTGTGCCCAGTCCTTCTCCAGCAGTTCCTTGTTCTTCTGCGCCAGGTCGAGCGCCTTGGGGATCAGGTCCCTGATCTGGACGAAGAACTTCTCCGGATCGTTCTCCTTGATGTTCTGCGCCCACATGTCCATCGACCGCTTGGCGTTGCGGGTCCGGTCCACGAACCCGACGCCGTTGTCGTCGGTCCACGCCGGCTCGACCGCGTCGGTCGCCTTGCCGAGGTTCCCGCTGGCCTTGTCGAGCTCGCCGTGCACCCGCTGCCACATCTGGCCCTTGACCCAGAGCAGCCGGCTGTTCGTCTGCTCCTGCCGCAGGAGGGAGATCTGCTCGTCGAGCGGCATCACCGTGTAGTTGGGCATGTCGTCCCCCTATGCGTAGTAGATCGCCCACTTGTTCTTCTGGTTGTCGACATCGGTGACGTCGTGGATGATCCCGGCGCCTGCCGCGTCCGCGTCGAGGTAGTCCTGCCCCGAGGCCTTCGCCGTGCGGGAGTAGGACTCGATCCCGTGGGTCGCCTGGAACATGTACTCCCGGACCCGCTTGGTCGCGTCACTGTCCACTGTGGCGAAGGCCTTGCCCTCCGCCATGCCGGGCAGGAGGTCCAAAGTGGGGTCCACCCTGGCCGGGCCCACGACGTTGAACCCCCTCATCTCGTCCGGCTTGCCGTCGATGCGGTCGTCGCCTGGCTCTGCCATTCGATGCCCTCCTTGGTTGACTTCACTCGGTCGGTGGTAGCCACGCGAGCTGCACGAGCTGCGGCTCGCCGCGGCGGGTCACGAGCTTCGCCCGTCCCGGCGGCAGTTCCTCCGCCTTCTGGCCGCCGAGCAGCTGGCCCTCGCTCTTGTCGCCGGACATCAGCAGGCCGATCGCGCCGACGTCCCGCAGGCGGGTGAGGAACTGCTCGAACAGCGCCCGGCCCGCGCCGCCGGAACGCCGGGTGACGATCACGTGCAGGCCGATGTCCCGCCCCTGGGCGAGGAACTCGACCAGCGGCAGCAGTGGGTTGTTCATCGAGGTCGCGACCAGGTCGTAGTCGTCGACCAGCACGAACAGCTCCGGGCCGGTCCACCAGTTCCGCTTGCGCAGCTGCTCCGGCGTGACCTCCGGGCCGGGCAGCCGGCCACGCACACCCTGTGCGACGGCGGCGACCAGCTTGGTCGTCGCGTCCGTGTCGGTGCCGTAGCCGAGCAGGTACTCGGCCGGGATCTCGCCGAGCAGGCTCCTGCGGTGGTCGACCAGCAGGATCCTGGCCTGCGCGGGGGTGTAGGTGTCGACGATCCGCCTGGCGAACGCGCGGATGAAGGTCGTCTTGCCGGACTCGGCGTCGCCGAGCGCCAGCACGTGTGCGTCCGCGTTCAGGTTGAGCCGCACGGCTCGCAGGTCGGCCTCGGCGATGCCGACCGACAGCTGGTGCGTCTCGGGGTCGTCGGCCGGCAGCGCCAGGTACGGCAGACGGCCGGGCAGCATCCGCACCTCCGGCGCCGGCTCCCCCGGCCACCCGTCGCGGACCGCCGCGACGAGGCCGGCGACACCCGCGGCGAGGTCCTCGACCCGGCCGTCGAGCCGCGGCAGCGCGGTCATGATCTGGTGCTTGGAGGGGCCGAGGCCGCGCCCCGGTGCGTTCTCCGGCACACGCAACGCGCCGTTCCGGTCGATCATCGTGTCGATGGGGTCACCGAGGCGCAGCTCGACGCGGCTGCCGAACAGGTCACGCACCTGGGGGCGCAGGTCGAACCAGCGGGCGACGGCCGTGAGCACGTGCACGCCGTACGCGAGGCCGCGCTGGGTGATGCTCGCGACGATCTCCTCCTGGTCCTCGAAGTCCTTGCGCAGCGTCAGCCAGTTGTCGATGACCAGGAACACGTCGCCGTGCGGGTCGTCGACCGTGCCGGCGGCCCGCAGCGCCCGGTACGTCGGCATGCCGTCGACGTCCAGCTCGGCGAACCGGCGCTCCCGCTCCGCGAGGACCGTGGCCACCTCCGCGACCGTGCGGCGCACGGCCCCGGCGTTCTGCCGGCCGGCCACCCCGCCGACGTGCGGCAGGTCACGCAGCGGGCCGAGGGAGCCGCCGCCGAAGTCGAGGCAGTAGAACTGCACCTCGCGCGGGGTGTTGGTGAGGGCGAGGCTCGCGATCACCGACCGCAGCGCGGTGCTCTTGCCGGACTGTGGGCCACCACAGATGACGGCGTGCCCGGCCGAGCTGGACAGGTCGAGCACGAGCGGGTCGCGGCGCTGGTCGAGTGGCCGGTCCACGATGCCGAACACGGCGTGCAGGGCGCCGTTGTGCTCGTCGCGGACCGGTCGCAGGCCGCGCGCGGGATCTGCCGCCAGCTCGCCGAGGAGCTGGTCGAGGGTCGGCGGCACGTCCAGCGGTGGCAACCAGACCTGGTGCGCCGGCACGCCGCGGCCGGCGAGCCGGTCGACGAGGATGTCCAGCAGGCTCTCCCCGACCGCGTCGTCGTCGAGGGCGTCCGGCGTCGCCCCGTCCTCTTCCTCCTCGATCGCCGGGGCGACGTAGGTGGTCGAGTACACGTTGAGCCCCAACGGTTCCGGCCCGCTCGACGGGGCGCCGTGCGGCTGGTCCGCACGGTGCACGCCGGACACGTACGCCGACCGGAACCGCGCCATCGGCTCGTCGCCGTACCGCAGGAATCCGTGGCCCGGCGCGCGGGGCAGGGAGAACGCGTCGGACACGCCCAGCACCGTGCGGGAGTCCATGTCGGAGAACGTGCGCAGGCCGATCCGGTACGACAGGTGGGTGTCGAGCCCACGCAGCCGGCCCTCCTCGAGCCGTTGCGAGGCAAGGAGGAGGTGCACGCCGAGGGACCGGCCGACGCGTCCTATCTGGACGAAGTTGTCGATGAAGTCCGGGCGGGCGGAGAGGAGCTCGGAAAACTCGTCGACCACCACGAAGAGCGTCGGCACCTCGGGCAGCGGGGCGCCGGCCGCGCGTGCCTTCTCGTAGTCCCGCAGGGACGCGAAGTTCCCGGCCGCACGGAGGAGTTCCTGGCGGCGGATCAGCTCGCCGTTGATGGCGTCGGCCATGCGGTCGACCAGCGGCAGCTCGTCGACCAGGTTGGTGATCACGGCGCTGGTGTGCGGCAACCGGTCCAGCCGCGTGAACGTGGCGCCGCCCTTGAAGTCGATGAGCGCGAAGTTCAGCGAGTTCGGCGGGTGCGTGATGGCGAGCGCGAGGACGAGCGTGCGCAGCAGCTCCGACTTGCCGGAGCCGGTGGCGCCGATCAGCAGGCCGTGCGGGCCCATGCCGTCCTGCGCGGACTCCTTGAGGTCCAGCTCGATCGGCGTGCCGTCCGGGCGGATGCCGAACCGCACCCGCAGGCGGTCCCGGTTCGGGCGCGGCACCCAGGTCTCCCGTGGGTCGAACGCGTACGGGTCGCCGAGGTCGAGGAGCTCCTCCAGGCCCAGCTCGGAGCTCAGCGGCTGCTCGCCCCGCGCACCCTCGGTGAGGCGCAGCGGAGCGAGCTGGCGGGCCAGCGCCTCGGCGCTCGTCTCGGGCAGCGAGTCGGCACGACCCAGGTCGACCTCGCCGTCCGCGGTCGCGCTGGTGAGCGTGCCGTCGCCCGCCACGTGCAGCACGACCGCGGACCGGTCGGGCGCACGGGGCGGCGGGGACGTGAGGTCGATGACCGTGGCGCCCTCGACGCCGTTGCCGGCCATGAGGTGGTCGGAGCCCGCGGTCTCGCCGCCGTCGAGCACGACCACGAGGTGCGGGCCCGCGACCCGGGTCATGCCGTCCTCGGGGTCGAACCTCGGGCGGTCGGCGAGCACGTCGTCCAGCAGCGCCTCCAGCATGGTGATCGTCGGGGCGACCAGGCGGACCGGGCCGAGCGCGTCCGTGCGTTCCGGGTGCAGTGCGTGCGGCAGCCACTTGAGCCATTCCCACTCGCCACGCCGTGCCGGGCCGACGCACACCGCGATGCGCAGGTCGTCCGGGGACTGCAGGGTGGCGAGCTGGCAGATCATCGCGCGCACGAGCCCGTCGACGCGGTCGCCGCCGCGCAGGTAGACGCGGCTGAACCCGTTGACCGCCATGGCGAGCGGGAGGTCCGGCACGGAGGAGTACGCGGTGATGAACCGGCGCAGTGCCAGCGCGGACAACGGTTCCAGCTGCTCCAGCGGCTTGGTGTCCGGCGCGATCAGTTCCGTGGCAAGGGTTTGCGCGCCGACGCCGATGCGGGCGACACCGAAGTCCGCGTCGCCACGCCGGCGTTCCCAGAGCCGGTAGCTGGCGGCGACCGACCACAGCGACGTCGGGTCGGGATGCAGGTACCAGAGGGTCTCCCGTTGCCGGCGTGCCGTGCGGCCGACGCGAACCCGGTGCTGGGCAAGGGAACGCAGGTACATCCGGCGCGCGTAGCCCATCTCCTTCTTGCTCGGCCCGCCGTTCTGCAGGAAGGCGGCGCCGATCATCAGCAGCATCGCGACGCCGAAGATGCCGAACACGACGAAGCGGATCGTGGTGAACGTCCTGCTCCCGCTGAAGCCGGCGCTGAACAGCAGGATCATCGCGCCCATCATGAGCATCATCGGCAGGACCATGAGCACCTGCGCCCACTGCCGGCCCGGGGGTGGCGGGATCTCCGGCGGCGCGTCGAGCACCAGCTCACCGGCCGGCATCTCCGGCGCGGGCCGGCGCAACGGGCGGCGCACCACCACGGTCCCCACGGCGGGCCTCCTCTCCTCGCCGTCGATCGTGACCGCGATGTGGGGCGTATGTGCTCGTCGTGGCAGGAACGTGCCGGTCACGCCTCAGTGGACGCGCACGCGACCTAGCGTCGGGTGATGTCGCCGCGGACGCGGCGCTCGCACAGGTGTGACTTGTGAGGGAGTGAAGCCATGGCCTTCGACAACATCCATGTCGAACAGACCGCGATGACGACCGCGGTCAGCCGGTCGTCCGACGTCCACACGCAGATCATGGACTTCGAGAAGCAGATGTCCGGCATCGCCGAGATGGTCAAGTCGGTGTGGGGCGGTCGCGCGAAGCAGGCGTTCGACGTCAAGCACAACGAGATCCGCCAGTACATCGGCGTCAACGCCCAGGACGCCTCCGGCATCTCGGAGGGCACCAGCCAGGCGCTGAACCACAGCGTCTCCGGGGACGACGCGTCCTACGCGGTCATCGCCGCCATCCAGGGCCACTGACCGAGACCATCCGTAGCAAGGAGTAGCGAAGTGCCCGTTTCCGACGACGCGATTTCCGTCAAGTTCGAGAACCTGCAGGAGCTGCGCAACGCGATCCAGACGGCGCAGCAGAACCTCATGGCGAACCGCGAGAACTGGATGAGCTTCACCACCGGCACCATGACCGTCGGCTGGGCCGACGACGCCGGTGAGGGCAACCAGCTGCGCAACGCCGACTTCAGCAAGTACGGCGAGGAGAACGAGACCTTCCTGCAGAACCTGATGCAGGCCGTGGAGAAGGCCGAGCAGGAACTGCGTGGCGCGGTGCAGCGATCCCGCGCCGCCATCTACAACGCGTGAGCCGGGTTGCCCTGAAGGACCCCTTCGGGACGTTGAGCGTCCTGAAGGGGTCCTTCAGGGCTTTCGGCCGGTCGGGAACAGGAAGATCTGGTCGGGTGTTTCGGTTCGGATTGGGTTTTCCGGGAGCGGGGCGCGGCGGGTGGCGGCCCAGCGCCTGCGGCGTGCCCTCGGCAGTGCGATCGCGAGGGTCGCGACGACCAGGATGGCCGCGATCACCAGTCCCGCGCCCGCCTTCGCGCCGGCGCTCATGTCGGCCCACCACGCGGCCTCGCGGAGCTCCGCCGGGGCCGGCGGTTTCGGCGCCACGGTGGGTTCGGCGAGCGGCTCGCGGGCGGAGAGGTCCTCGGTCACCGCGCGGTACGGGTCGACGATGCCCGCGCCGTACTCGATGCTCTTCTTCCCGCCTGGGGCCGGATCCGCGGTCGCCATGAGCCGGTCGGCGACCTGCTTCGCGGTGAGCTCCGGGTATGCCGAGCGGACGAGCGCGGCGACGCCGGACACGAACGGCGCGGCGAAGCTGGTGCCGGAGCTGTAGTAGTGACCGGCCACCCGGGCCGCGACGACCACCTCCTCGCCCGGCGCCACGAGGTCCACGTAGGACCCGATCTGCGAGCCCTCCATGCGGACGCCCTCGATGTTGATGGAGCCGACGCCCAGCACGCCGTCGTAGGCCGCCGGGTACGACGCGATGGGGCCGAACTCGTCGTGGTTGCCGACGGCCGCGACCACGAGGACGTCCCGTGCCTGGGCGTAGCCGATGGCCTCGCGGAGGTCCGGGAAGTCGCCGTAGCCGGACAGGGACAGGTTGATCACCTTGGCGCCGCTGTCGGCGGCGTAGCGGATGCCCTCGCCGACGATCGCCGGGTTGATGGGGCTGGCCTCGCCGCCGTCGTTGAACTTCTGGTCGTAGATGCGCACCGGCAGGATGCGGGCGTCCGGAGCGACGCCGCGGAAACCGACCCCCGGCACCGGCGACGCGGCGATGATCGAGGCGACCGAGGTCCCGTGGGAGACGCAGTCGAAGTCGCCGGGCAGGTCGCCGACGAGGAAGAAGTCCGCGCCGGGCAACACCTTCCCGCGCAGCTGCGGGTGATCGGCGTCCACACCGGTGTCGACGACGGCCACGGTGACACCGGCGCCGGTGCTGTGCGGCCAGGTGCGGTCGAGGTCGAGCAGCTGCTGCGCCCACGGCTGCTGGGTGACGACCTCCCGCGGCGCCTCCGGCTCGCCGCGGCAGGCACCCGCCGGTGGTGCGGCGCTGGCCGTGCCCGGCACTGCCACGGACGCGACGAGCACGGCTGCGGCGATGACCCCTCTCATGCCGGTTGATCCTCCTTCTCGTGCGTAGCCCGGCCGCGCACGTGGCCGGAACCGGTCAGCGCGGCCGGAAACCGTGCCGCGGTGGTCATCCTGAAAGTCCGGCTCGACACGTGGGGAGGTCAGGGGTGGAGCGATCGACCACTGAGCTGACCGGACGGCTCGCCGAGTACGCACGGCTCGCCGAGCAGGCGAAGTCCCTGCGGGACGGCGTCGGCGAGATCCGCGGCACCGGCTACTCCCCGGACGGCCTCGTCACCGCGGTCGTCGGCGGACGCGGTGAGTTGGTGGAGCTGGAGCTCGACCCGCGGATCTACCGGGAGCAGAACGCCACCAGGCTCGCCGAGGAGATCCTCGCGGCCGCCCACGAGGCCGCGGCCGAGGCCGAGCAGGAGGCGACGAAGATCGCCGAGAAGCTGCTGCCGCCGAGCCGCGGCGACATCGACCCCAGGTTCGACCCGGCCCTGCACATGCTCGCCGACACCAAGTCGCTGGAGGCCAGGCGATGACGACACCCCGCGAACAGGGCTGGTCCGGAGTCGACGTCGACGGCGCCGGCATCGACATGTACCCCGTCCTGGCATCGAAGATGATGACCGACATCGCCCAGATCCTGACCGACGCGCGGGACGGGTGGACCGGTGCCAGTGGCCGGATCTCCGCGCTGGAGGGCAAACTCGGCGACGGCCCGCTCGGCAAGGCGGCGATGAAGCAGTACCGCCCGGGTGCCAAGCAGCTGAGCGAGATCGTCGACACCATGGTCGAGCGCTTGGGCAAGCTGTCGGACGCGGGCACGAAGGCGGTGCCGACCTACGTGTCCTCGGACCAGCAGGCCGGTCAGCACTTCGAGTTCTGAGCCCTCGGTCATGGGGTGGATACCGGAGCCCGTCGGGGATCTGTGGGACGCCGTCAAGCGGAACACGATCGACCAGGTGTGGCCGCCGGACAGCGAGGACGACGCGTGGCAGCTGGCGGAGGAGTGGAACGCCGTCGCCAAGCTGATGGAGGACACGGCGGCCGGCATCGAGGCGCAGGCCAAGGTGTCGAAGCAGGTGTGGGTCGACCCCGCCGGCGCCGTGTTCACGTATTTTCTGGAGAACCTCCCGGACGACTTCCGGATGGTCGCGTCGAACATGCGCTCGCTCGCGCAGGGCATGAACGACTACGGCAACCAGGTGCGCGAGGCCCGGATCAACATCATCATCGAGCTGGCGGTCAACGTCGCGCTGTTCGCGGCCCTGTCCTGGCTCCCGGGCGGTGGCTTCCTCGCCGAGGGCCTGGCCCGCATCATCGCCGGCCGCCTCACGTCGATGATCACCACCATGGTCGGCCGAACGCTCGCCGGTCCCCTGTCCCGCGTGGCGACGGGTGTCGCCCGCATGGGGGTTGAGGTCGGCAAGGAGGCGTTCGACGAGGCCTTCATCGACAGCATGACCCAGCTGACCAGCATGGCGATGGGGTCCCGCGACAAGTTCGACTTCAACCAGCTCGGCAAGGCGACCCTCGCCGGTGGCATCGGTGCGCCGCTGGGCGAGGTCGTCGGGAAGGTGACGGCGCCGCTGTCGCGGTTGAGTGGTGCCGGTCTGAACAAGGTCCTGCCGGACAGCGTCGCCAGGAACCTGAACGCCGGCTTCGCGTCTGCTGCCAACAACGCGGTCACTTCGCCGACGGCGGGGTATATCGCCAACAACCTCAACAACCCGTCGGCATTGACGGATCTCGGGGGGTATGTCGATTCGATCAAGCAGAACGGGGTCGCGTCGGCTCTGGTTGGTGCGCCCCGGTCGATGGTGATCGACGGCGTGCAACAGATGAACCCGGGCAATCATCGGATCGTTGACGATCTGGTGAACCGGTTCGGCGGGAATTCGACGGGCACGCCTGGGCCGGGGGCTGGTGGGACGGGCGGTACCGGTGGGGTGGGGACGGGTGACGCCGGCGCTGGTGGCGCGGACGCCGGCACGGGCGGAGCAGACGCCGGGACGGGCGGGGCAGGCACGGGCGGGGCGGGGACGGGTACTGGTGGCGCGGGCACAGGCGGAGCAGGTGGAGCGGGCGCCGGTGGAGCGGGCGCCGCCGGCGGCCAGGCCGGCGGAAATGCCGGTGGTGGCGCGGCAGGCACCGGAGGCGCGGGTGCGGATGCCGGAGGTCAGCAGGCCGGAGGCAGCCAAGCCGGTGGAACACAGGCAGGCGGCGCCACAACCGGCGGCGAGGCGGGCAGCCAGACCGGAGGCAACGCCGGCGGCACACAAACCGGCGGCACGGGCGCAGGCGGAACGCAGGCCGGCGGCGCAGGCACAGGCGGGACACAGGCCGGCGATGCGGGCGGCACACAAACCGGTGGTGCCGGCGCACAAACCGGTGGTGCCGGCGCACAAACCGGTGGTGCCGGGGCAGGTGGCGCGCAGGCAGGCGATGCCGGCGCGGGCGGCACTCAGACTGGCGGCGCAGGTGCGGGCGGGACGCAGGCTGGCGGTGCAGGCGGCGCGCAAGCTGGTGGTGCTGGCGGCACTGCCGGTTCGGGTGCACAGGCCGGCGGCGCCGGTTCGGGTGGCGCGCAAGCTGGCGATGCAGGCGGCACGCAAACCGGCGGCGCTGGCGGCGCCCAGACCGGCGGTGCCGGTTCGGGTGCGCAGACCGGCGGCGCCGGTTCGGGTGGCGCGCAGGCCGGCGGTGCAGGCGGCACACAAGTTGGCGGCGCGGACGGCACACAAACCGGCGAGGCGAGTGGCACACAAACTGGCGATGCCGGTGCGGATGGTGCACAAACCGGTGGTGCCGGCGCGGATGCCGGAGGGCAGCAAGCCGGCGGCAGCCAAGCTGGCGGAACACAGACAGGCGGCGCCAACGCGGGCGGTGAAGCGGGCGGCCAGACCGGCGGCAACGCCGGCGGAACGCAGGCCGGCGGGGCCAGCGCGGACGGCACACAGACCGGCGGCGCCGGTGCTGACGCCGGCGGCCAACAGGCCGGCGGGGACCAGGCAGGCAGCACTGACGCGGATGGCCAGACCGGCGGCGCACATAACGGTGGCGAGCAAGCAGGTGGCTCCCAGGCCGACTCGGGGCAAGCCGCTGATGGACAACAAACCGGCGGTGAAGCGGGCAACGGCAGCGCAGACTCCGGAAGTCAGCAGAACGGCAGCCAGGCCGGCGGGAACGATGCACAGACCGTCGGCGATGGCCAGACCGGGCACGGGGCGGGCAGCAACCAGGGGAGTCAGCAGGCCGGCAACCAGTCCATGGGCGCCACCACCGTGCCCGCTCACACGTCCGCCGGGCAGGCCGGTGTCCAAACGGGTGGGGCCGCCCATTCCGCCGGCACGGCGCAGTCCGCGGCTGCGGGAACTGCCAACCAGTCGGCCAGCAGCCAGTCCGGCAAGGCCGCCGCGGCGGCGTCCGCCGCCGGCAAAACCGGCGGGAACAACGACAACGCCGGCGAGACCACCACAACCACCGAGACCACCACCGGCGAGGCCACCACCACCGGCCAGAACAACACCACTAGTCAGAACAACACCACCAGCGACCACAGCACAGCCAGTGAGACCAGCAGCAACGAGACCAGCAGCGAGACCAGCAGCGAGACCAGCAGTGAGACCAGCAGTGAGAACGGTGACCTAGCCGGCGACACGCGTGACGGTGCCGACCAGTCCGAAACAACGCAAGAAGCGTCCACAAAGGAATCCGCGCCTACGATCGTGGTCACCCAGTCGGGGGCTGCCGTTGCGGTTCAGGCGGCTGCGGTTGCCGCCACGCCGGAGAACGACACCGCGCCGACCGCTCGACCGGCGCCCGCGCACACCAGGGTCGGTAGGCCGACCGTTGACCCGCAGTTGCGGGGCTCGTTGCCGGCGGGTCCGGATCCTGGGGCCAATCCCTCGCCCGGGCCGCGGAGCCGGGTCCACAGTGTCGCCGCGGTGCCGCATTCGCGGTTCGCGGTTGGGGAGCATGCCCGGGCCGACAGTGAAATCGCCAGCCGGGCGGCGCGGGCGATGTTGAGCGTTGCCAGGGACGCCGGGGTCCGGACGGTCACGCAGACCAACTGGGACGAGTTCCAGGTCATGCGTACCGACGGCTCGACGTTCACCGTTCGCCTGGTCACCGGGCCGATCAGTGAGCCCTCGCAGGTCGGGGTCACCACGCCGGGGCGGGAGGGGCGGGTGGACATCCTTGTCTCCGCCAAGGCCGATCCGGCGATCGTCGAGCGGGCGGTTGCCAACGCGGTCGCTCAGGCCAGTGCGGTGCTCGACAACACGCAGACCGACAAGAACCTGTTGAGCCGGGACACGCATCCGGGCGGCGAGACCGAGCTGTCCGCCGCGGATCACGGTCGCCAGGCTGAGGTTCGCCACCTCGACCGCGCCAGGCAGGAGACCTCGCGGTTGCGGGTGCTCCGCCGCCACCGGATGGCCAGCGAGATGAAGGCGCTCGTCGAGCACCTTGGGATGCACCCGGACGAGCCGGGCGCGCCGCAGCGGCACGCCGTTTCGGATGTCGCGGACACCGTGGGTGCGCACGTGCATGAAGGGGATCGGCGGCCGGCCTGGGCTCGGGCGCCGGACGGGTATCCCACGTGGAAGGCGTTTCTTCTCTACCACCTGCCTGCCGAGGTGCTGCCGGGCATGGCGGCCGGCAGTGCCATCGCGGCCACCGGTGCGCCCGTGGTCGGTGCCGCCATCGCCAGTTCCGCGGTCGCCTCCGGCGTGACCGGGACGATCGTCAAGCGCTTCCACGGCCGTCAGGACAAGACCAACACCGACACCGGGCACGGGGTCAAGGGCAAGATCCGGGCGCACGAGACCGCCGAGCGCCGCAAGCAACTGCTTGACCCGCTGTTGGCGCGGACCAGGGCCACCAGGCCCACCGACCCCGCCGAGCCGAAGCCCGACGACACGATGCCGCCCAAGTACCAGGAGTACCGGAAACGGCTGCTGGCCAGCGGCGTGCCGGCGTTCAGCGGCGCCGGCGCGGCCACCGCCTACCTCTCCGCCGGCCTGCCGTTCTGGACCGCGGCCGCGCAGGTGGGGGCCGCCGTCCTCGCGACCGGGGTGCGGCCGGTCACCGAGTGGTTCTTCCGCAAGAGCCTCGTCGAGCGGGAGTGGACGCTGCTCGACAACATCGGCCGGGCGAACGACAGGCGGGCCGCCGCGTTCGACGCCGCGTTCGTCGAGAAGCTGTCCCGGCTGCTCGACCGCATCGACCACCTCGCCGGCGCCAAGCCCGCCGCGGCGACGCCGAACGCGGCGCCCGTCAAGGCCGAGGACCCCAACCGGACCTGGCTGCACCGCTACATGGGTGGTCAGGCCGGCCAGCTGAACAACATGATCAACGCCGGCGCCGACGCGATCACCAAGCGCGAGGACGCCATCGCCAAGGCGAACAAGCTCCCGGCGGGCGGCACCGACCAGCAGGCCGCGCTCAACACGGGGATCAACGCCGCCCTCGACTCGCTGTGGGCCGGTGCCATGCGGGCCGGCGTCGGCATGCTCATCAACGCCTACCTCGACCAGCGGTTCACCAACAACGAGTACAAGAAGATCCTCGAGCAGGTCGAGTACGACTTCGGCAACAAGATGGTCGAGCAGGTCGAGCTCGAGCACCGGATCCTCACCGCACTCCTCGACGCCCTCACCACCGAGGTCGACACCGCCGAGCAGGCGGTCAACCGCGTCAACACGACGCTCGCGCAGCGGGTCAAGGACGTGGCGATACCGGCCGCGCCGACTCCGGACACCGGTGCGCGACCGGCCGGGCACCAGGGAAAACGCGCGTTCGCCGTCCACCACCTGTTGCAGGGCACCACGATGACCGGACTGATGGGCGCCGCCGTGGGGCTGCTCAACCAGGCCCCCACCGGCCTCGTCGTCATCGGCTCGGTCGCCGGGGCGGTCGTCGCCTCGTTCCCGTTGCGGTACCTGTTCCGGCACGCCGAGCAGGTCGCCGTGGACGAGACGATCTTCGCCGACCGGGGGAAGGAGCGACCCGTCGAGGAGGCGGAGGCCGAGGCGCGCCGGCAGTTCCTGCTCGACTTCTTCACCCGCGAGATCGCCGCGGCGGCGGGGCAGCACACGCCGAACACGCTGCCGGCGAAACCGGCGGATCCCGACCCGGAAGCGGCGGACTTCGCCGACCAGGTCGACGCGTTCGTCCGCCACGAACGCGCGTTGCTGCGCAACGAGCCGAGGCCGTGGTCCACGCTCGGCGCCAAACTGGTCGCCCTGGCCCGGATGGACACGCTGGCCCAGCGGGTGCGTGACTTCCACGACCACGCGGTCACCACCGGCAACAGCCGGCCGGAACAGCAGGCCCGGGCGGACCTCGACGCGATCCGGGAGGCCTACCAGGAGCTGGACAAGGACGAGGCCGACCGGACCGAGGACAAGGCCATGCCGGCCGACCACGAGCGGCAGACCGAGTACGACGAGCGGAAACGCACGTCCGGGTTGCGTGGCGGCGAGCCGGGCACCAACGCACCGTCCCCCCAGTTGCAGTCCTATCTGGACGACAGCATTCCCACGCGGGCCGGCCGCGCCTTCTTCGCGCACGGCGACGTCCTGCGGCGCCAGGCGCACGACGTGCCACCGGTACCCGGCCAGTACACGATCGACATCCACGGTGACACCGACTCCGTCCGCATCGGCGACGACCGGCTCACCGCCGCGGACCTCGCGACGATCATCAGGGCCGACCCGAACTGGCACGGCGAACCCATCCGGCTGCTGGCCTGCAACACCGGCCAGAACCCCGACGGTTTCGCGCAACAGCTCGCCGACGAGCTCGGCGTCACGGTGCACGCGCCGACCGACTACGTGCAGCTCGACGCGGACGGCCGGCTGCTCGTCGGCCCGGCCGAGGTGGGCGCGGACAACGTCCTGCGCATGACCGCGCCGACCGGCACGATGCGTGCCTTCACACCCCGCACCCCGGCGACCACCGCACCGGACACGAACCCGGACGCCGTGCCTGGCACCGAACCGGAAACCGTGCGTGCCCACGGTCCGCCCGGTGCGCTGCGGTCGGGCACCCGCGACTCGCAGCCGGACCAGTCGCCGATGCGGCCGGTCCGGACGTACCCGGGCACCATGGGCACCTTCGCCGAGGAACGGTTGACCCGCGACGAGTCCGGTCGCATCACCGAGATCGACAGGCTCCCGGTCGAGGAGAAACTCCGGCAGCTGGCCGAAACCCGCGTGGAGCAGTACTGGAACGCGCAACGCTACGAGGACCCGACCCGGTTCGAGGGGCCGAACGCCACGCCGCGCCCCACCGCGCCCTTCGACACGAACCCCCGCCAGCAACCCGACGTCCGGCTGAACTACGAGACCTACACCGACCGGCGCGGCAACGTCCGGATGCGGAACAAGAACCTGACGGGCAACGTCATGGCGCTCGCCATCGACCTCGTCACCGGCGAGGTGTTCGAGGCCGTCAACGGGACACCGGCCGAGCCCACCCACGGCAGGGTCCAGGCCCGGCTGAACGCGCTGACGAAGCCGAACGGCTACGTCAGGATGGACACCACCGGCCACCCCGTGCCCGGCGAGCACGACCACCTGCCGTACGACGGGGACCCGCTGTCCCACGCCGAGGTCCGCGCGGTGAACCAGGGCCTGCACAGCAGGCCGAACGCCGACTTCAGCGACTTCGTCACCGACGTCCAGTTCATGCGCGGGCAGGGCGTGAAGCCGGCCTGGTACTGCCCCAACTGCGCCGGCATCCTGCACGACGTCCCCACCAACGCGGGCCGGCGCGTCTACGACCCGAACGGCTACCGGTACGAGCCCGGCCACTTCGGCGACGACCCGGAGGCCCCGCTGCGGCGGCCAGCGTCTCCGCTGCGTGGCGCCCCACCCGGGCCACGCAGCCGCGTGTACGGCGTCCGGTCCCTCGACCACTCCCGGTTCGGGATCCGGCCGAGAGCCGCCGTCCGGACCGGCCTGGTCAAGGAATGGGCCAAGGCGGCGCTGCGGGCCGTCGCGGAGGACGCCGGGGTCCGGCGGGTCGAGTCGCTCGGCGTCGGGACGAGCAGGTTCACCGTCACCCCGACCAGCGGGTCGGACTTCGAGGTGGAGGTCGTCGCCGGTGAGGTCGGCGCGGGGAACGTCGCCGAGGTCACGGTCGATCCCGACACGCGCAAGGTCGTGCTGCGGGTGTCCGCCCAGGCCGGGCACGACGTCGTCGAGCGGGCGGTGGCCAACGCCGTCGCCCAGGCGAACACCGCGCTGAACGGCACACCGGGCAACCGGAACGTCCTCGACGGCACGTCGCACCCGAAGGACGCGACCAAGCTGTCCACCGAGGACCGCGGCCGGCTCGCCGAGTTGCGCGCCCTCGACCGCGGCAGGCAGAACCTCGACCGGCACCAGCTGATCCGCCGGCAGCGGATCGCCAACGAGACGAAGGCGCTGGTCGAGCGCCTCGGCCTGCACGCGGACGACGAGGTCGCGCCGCAGCGGCAGGCCGTGGCCGGCGTCGACGACCTCGTCCGGGCGCACGTCGAGCCCGGTGGCCGGCGGCCCGCCTGGTCCGTGCCGCCGGACGGCTACCCGACGTGGAAGGCGTTCCTCCGCTACCACCTGGTCGCCGAGCTGGTCCCCGGGTGGGCCGCGGGCAGCACGATCATCGCCACGGGACCGGACGTGATCGGTGCCGCCGTCTTGGCCGCGACCACCGTCAGCGGGACGACCGGGACCGTCATCAAGCGCTGGTACGACCGGCGCACCAAGGCCAGCCCCGCCGGCGACCTTCGGTCCTACTTGGACAACAGCGTGGTCACGCCGGCCGGTCGCGCGTACTACGCGCCGGGTGAGCTGCTCGACACGGCGTTCGCCGTGGTGCCGGAGCCGGGCCGGTACACCATCGACATGCACGGCGGCCCGGACTTCGTCCGCATCGGCGCGGACCGGCTGACGGCCGACGACCTCGCGGTGCTCATCGAGGCCGACCCGAACTGGCACGGCACGGCGATCCGGCTCCTGGCCTGCGAGACCGGGCAGCGCGCGAACGGGTTCGCGCAGCAGTTGGCCGACCGGCTCGGCGTCGTCGTGTACGCGCCGACGGACGCGGTCGGGGTGGACGCCGACGGCCGGGTGTACGTGACCTCGCTGACGCTGGACGAGAACATGATGCTGGTGCCCGGGCTGCCGGGCAGCATGTACGAGTTCGAGCCCACGGTTTACCGTTCGCAAGCGCCTGCCGTGCCCCGGGCGGGGTTCTGGTGGCCGGACCACGACGAGGTGGAGTTCGGCGAGATCGCGGAGCCGCCGGTGCGCGAGGAGCTGGGCGAGCTGACGCTGACGCGGGACGGCCCGACCGTCTACACGGGCGCGGACCAGCTCTGGCCGGACGAGCTGGCCGACATCATCGCCGCGAGCGGCGACTGGCAGGGCGGCCCGACCCGCCTCCAGGTCCGGGGCGGGCACGTGGACCCGACGTTCGTCCAGCGGCTCGCCGACCTGCTCGGGGTGCCGGTCGTGATCCCCGCCGACGCGGTGGCCGGCGAGTTCGCGACGCTGTCGTCGGGCACGCTGGAGGTGTACGACGAGCCGTCGGCCGAGGCGCCCGCGGGTTGCCGGGTCTACGAACCGAGGAGCGTCACGGCAGGGAAGGGGAGGTCATGAGGATCGCCCAGGTCTTCGACTCGCAGGACGACCGTGGTGAGTGGACGTTCGCGCCGGATCACCCCCGCATCGCCGACCCGGTGGAGCGGGCCAGGATCGCGGAGTTCCTGGGCGGCGGCAAGGTGATCGTCGGAGTGCGGGGGTCCGATGTGGACCGTCTCGATCCGGCGCTGGGGCGGATCGTGCCGCTGTCGACGCTCACCGACGGGACGTGGATCTGGAGCGCGGGGCTGCGGTACTACGTCGAACGGCACGGGATCGCGCCGGAGGCGGAGTTCCTCGCGCACATGGCGGCGCACGAGTACGTCGCCCCGGAACCGGACGAGGCGTCCTGGCGCGCGGCCCTCGCCCAGCTACGGGGCTGACTACGGAACCAGCGTGCGCGGGTTGAGCGCCGCGCGGAGGCGGACCGGCCACGGACGTCTGGCCAGGCCGCGGCGGACCGTGCGGACCGCCGTCCAGGCCTCGTCGGTGGCGGTCGGGGTCGGGCCGGTGCGGGACCAGAGTGCGAGGTCGACGGTTCTGGCCAGGTCGTTCAGTCCGGTCACGACCGACTCGTCGACGTGGGGGCGGGCCGCGGTCGCCATGTCCCGGACGGTCATGCCGGCCGTGTACGGGATTCCGTGGGCGCGCAGCCGGTCCCGGGCCTCGGCCACCGCGCCGGCCACCGCGCGGGCGCCTGGGCGGCGGCGTCTGAACCAGCCGCGGGCGAACCGGGCCAGTGGGACGCCCAGCACCCACAGGGCCGTCAGCCCGCCCACCGCCACCATCGCCTCGACGACCGGGAGCGCGAACTCGTCGCCGTCGTCGGGGTCCTCGTCCGTCGCGGGGTCCTCGCGTAGTTCCGGGTCATGCAGTTCTGACGGCGGCGGCAGGTTCTCGCGGGCCTCGGCGGCCGCCTCGGCCAGGCCCTTGGGTTGGACGCCGGCGCCGCTGGGTGTGCCGGCCGGGTCCAGGGGCACCCAGCCGACGCCCTCGACGGCGACCTCCGGCCAGGCGAGGACGTCGCCGCTGTGCACGACCACGTCGTCGCCGGCGCCGCTCGCCCGGAAGCCAACCGCGATCCTGGCCGGTAGGCCGATCATGCGGGCCAGCACGACGTACGCCGCCGCGAACTGTTCGGTGGTGCCGCGTTTGGTGTCGAGCAGGAACGTCCGCAGCTGGGGCCAGCCGCTGCCGCTCGGGAGGTCCGCGCCGGTCGCGAGGGTGTAGTGCTCCCGCAGGTACCGCTCGAGCACCAGCGCGGTCTGGAACGCGGGCCTGGTGTCCTGCACGGCCTCGCCGGCCAGCTCCGCGATGCCGTCGGGGACCTGGCCGATGTCGCCGAAGCCCGTACGTGCGGTGGCGTCGATGGCGGCGCCGGCGAGGACGTCCGCCCGCACGGTGGGTTCCCACCAGGACAGGTCGTAGCTGACCGGGCCGTCGCGGCCGGGGACGAGCAGGGCGCCGGACGTCTCGTCGACGAGTGGCGCCAGGCCGGTCACCTTCGCCGGCAGGGCCTGGCTGGGCACCCACGGGCCTTCGGTGTCGGCGTACTCGACGTGCGCGGTGTGCTCGGTGGTGGGGACCGTGACGGCCGGGGCCGGTGGCAGCGCGGTGCCGAGGCGGCGGGGCTGCACGCTGGGCGTCCACGTGACGCCGTTGAACTGGTCGAGCACGACGAGCCGCCAGCGGTCGACGGGGGCGTCGGTGGAGTAGGTGAGGACCTCGTCGTCCGGGGCGAGCATGTGCTCGGTCAGCTCGTCGAGCGGGCTGGCCACGCGCTCGGGCGGGAGCGGCGCGAACTGCCGGTCCCGTAGCGAGTACGCCGGTTCGCCGGTCGGGTCGGCGACCGCGCCGAGCATGGCCCCGCCGACGCTCAGCACGACGAGCAGCACGGCGACGACCGGCCGGCGCGTGACCGGCCCGGTGTCCCCCGCCGACGCGAGGAGCACGGCCACGACGAGCGCGAACCCGAACGCGACGAGCATGGCGGTGACGCCGGTGATGGCGGCGTACGCCTGGCTGAGCCCGAGCACGGCGAGGCCGGGGAGCAGCGAGACGAGCGGCCAGCGGACCCGGAGGAGCAGCTCGACGGCGAGGGTGGCGGCGGCGAGCGCGGCCAGCGGGACGAAGAGGAGCAGCTCCGGGTCGGAGCGGGCCGGCCAGGTGGACTGGAGGGTGAGCTGCCAGGAGTCCGTCAGGCCGGCGGCGAGCGTGCGGACGGTGTCGCCGGTGGGCAGGCCGCTCGTCGTGGTGGGGAACAGGAGCGCCTCGACGAGGGCGACCAGGCCGACGATCGGCATGAGGACCGCGCGCCACGGGACGAGCGCCGGCCAGTGCCGGCACGCCTCGACGACCCCGAAGGCGGTCACGATGACCAGGCCGAGCGGGAGGAGCAGCGGCGCGATCCCGAAGACCGGCGCGAAGAGGAGCCCGGGCCCGACGGCGGCGAGGAGCACGGCGACCACCGCCGTCCGGCCAACTGCCCTGAAGGACCCCTTCGGGGCATTGAGCGTCCCGAAGGGGTCCTTCAGGGCATTGCTGCCAGGCCGGGTCATGACGGCACCGCCACGTTCCAGCGGCGGGTGGCGCCGCGGGCGTTCGGGGCCTTGATGACCTGCACGCCGGGCACGCTGATCTCCACGCCGGTCCGCGTGCCGCCGGCCAGGGTGATCACCACGGTCGAGGCGTAGTGGGGGCGCAGGGCCGCGACCGCGGTCAGGTCCTCGTGGTACGCGCTGGCCAGGACCACGACCAGCGAGCCGCCTCGGTCGCCCGTCCGCGTCAGCGATACCGGGACCAACGGGGCCGCGCCGGCCATCGCCTGTAACTCGCACAGCTCGTCCAACGCCTGGCGCACCGACTGTTGACCGCCACGCAGCTTCAGGTCCGAACCCGCCGTCACCAGGCGGCACCGGTAGCCGGCCGTCGCGGCCGCGTTCAGGAGCGACGCCGTCAGGTCCACCGCCTCCTCGAACACCTCCGGCGGCAGCAGGTCCGCGCGGGTGTCCAGCAACGCGGTGAAGCGGGGCTGGTTCGGGTCCACGTAGTCGCGGACCATCAGCCGGCCCGTCTTCGCCGTCGCCTTCCAGTGGAGGTGGCGGACCTCGTCGCCGGGGACGTACTCGCGGACGTCCCGCAGGTCCAGTGAGCCGTGCGGGGAGTCGTCGCTCGTGCGGCCCTCGTGGTGGTGGCGCGGGTAGCCGGCGACCAGGGCACGCACCGGGTAGGTCTTCGGGTGCACCCACATCGTCGCCGTGTCGCCGGTGGTCAGGCTGCTCCGGCCCAGGCCGAGCGGGTCGATCCGCTCCAGGGTCAGTGGGCCCACCTGGATGCGGCCGCGGCGGGTGGTCGGCAGCTCGTAGTGGTAGATCGCGTCGGCGCCCGGCGCCAGTGGGCGCACGGCCACGGCGTGGAAGCCGCCGTCCACGCGGTCGCCGGCGGTGAACCCGCCGTGGCGGCGGGGGTTGTCGTTGTGCACGCGCAGGCGCGCGAACGCCGGGCGGCCACGCTGGACGCGGTCGGGGTAGACCTCGCGGGTCACCACCACACGTGGTCGTCGCGCGGTGACCACCAGCGCGGCCGCGACCGCACCGAGGCCGGCGCCGCCCAGTGCCCGCAGCACGGGGAAGCCGACCCACGCGCCGCACGCGTAGGCCAGCACCGCCGCCACGAGTACCGCCCAGCCCCGGCGGGTGAGCCGTGGCATCAGCCCGCCCTCCGCCCGCGGCATGCCCTGAAGGACCCCTTCAGGGCGTTGAACGTCGCGAAGGGGTCCTTCAGGGCATTGGGCCGGGGCATCAGGCGGCGGAGCCGACCGCGGGTGCCGGGATCGCCGCCAGCACCTCGTCGACGATGTCGCTCGTGCCGCGCTGGTTGAGCTCCGCCTCGGAGGTCAGGATCAGCCGGTGTTCCAGCACCGGCTTCGCCACCTCCTTGATGTCGTCCGGGGTGACGTAGTCGCGCCCGTACGTCGCCGCGATCGCCTGGGCCGCCCGCACCAGCGCGATGCTGCCGCGCGGGCTCGCGCCGTACCGGAGCGCCACGTGCGTGCGGGTGGCGGCCGCCAGCCTGGCCGCGTACTCGACGACGGCCGGGTCGATGTGCGCGGCCCGCACCTCCTCGACAGCCCGCCGCAGTGCCGCCAGGTCCACCACCGGCGACAGCTCGTCCGGCCCGACGCCCGCGCAGTCGCTCATGATCACCAGGACCTCGGCCTCGAGGTTCGGGTAGCCGACCGACAGCCGCATCAGGAACCGGTCCAGCTGGGCCTCGGGCAGCCGGTAGGTGCCCTCCATCTCGATCGGGTTCTGCGTCGCCACCACGAGGAACGGGCGAGGCACCGCGTGCCCGACCGAGTCGACGGTGACCGTGCGCTCGGACATCACCTCGAGCAGCGCCGACTGCGTCTTCGGCGTGCCGCGGTTGATCTCGTCGGCCAGCACGACGTTGGCGAAGATGCCACCCGGCCGGAACTCGAACGTCTCGCTGCCCTGCCGGTACACCTGCACGCCCGTCACGTCGCCCGGCAGCAGGTCCGGCGTGAACTGGATGCGGCTGTAGGTGCCGCCGATGCTGCGAGCCAGGCACCGGGCCAGCGTGGTCTTACCGAGGCCGGGCACGTCCTCGATCAGCAGGTGTCCCTCGGCGAGCAGTCCAGCGATCGCCAGCCGCACCAGCTGCGGCTTCCCCCGAATCACTCCTTGCACGTTCGCCGCGATCAGCTCGTACACCCGACCCGCGGTGGGGGGATTCATCCAAGTTTCTCCCAGACCAAATCGTTGGACCGTGTCTCGACGCCGTTCGGGTCCGTCGCCACGACCCAGACGGTGTCGCCCTCGACGTGGTAGGCGAACTGCTCGGTCACCGCGCGGCCGTTCGCGTCGGTGGTGACGTACCCGCCCGGGTTGCTGTAGGTCGGGCTGCTCGCGTGTGGCATCAGCGTGTACCTGGTGTTCGGCTGCATGCCGCTCAGCTCGATGTGCATCCACGAGCAGTCGGGGTCTCCCGCGCACCACTCCTGGGTCGCCGCGCCCTGGGTCAGGGCCACCGTGCCGGCGGGGGCCGGGGGCGGCGCCTCCTGGGTCGTCGTGGCGACCGCGCCGACGAGCTGCTGCCCGTCCGGGGTCGTGGTGACGGCCCTGACCGTGAACGTCAGCGTGCCGGACGCCGTGACGTCGAACCCGGCGGAGTTGCCGGTCACCGTGACGTCCGGCTGGCCGGTCATGGTCGCGATGTAGTGCGTGAACGTGCCGGTGCCCATGTCCGCCGGGGTGTCCCAGTCGAACAGTGCCCGGCCGCCGTTGATCAGGACCTGCAGGTTGGTCGGCTGGGCCGCCGCGCGCGCCGGCGCGACCGGGGTGACCGGGTTGGACGCGGCGCCCGGGCCGGCGCCGACGCCGTTGATCGCGGTCACGGTGAAGACGTACGTGGTGCCGTTGGCGAGGCCGCTGACCACCGAGGTGCGGGCGGTGGCGGGGACGGTGGTCTGGCCGCCGGCCCAGGTGACCCGGTAGCTGGTGATGGCGGACCGGTTGTCCTGGGCGGGGCTCCAGCTGACGGTCGCGGTCGCGTCGCCGGCGGTGGCGTTGACGACGGTCGGCGCGCCGGGCGGGCTCGGCGGCACGGCCGGCGGCTGCTCCTGCTCCACCGTGGGTGGCTCCGGCTTCTCGGGCTCCGGCGGTTTCGGCGTCTCCGTCTGCGGCTTCGGCGTGCCCGCGTTGTTGCCCGACCTGGGGACCGCCGGGGCGTCCGGGTCCTTGCCGCCGGTCGGGGTCCGGTCCTTGCCGGCCACGTCCTTGATCGGGACGTCGGTGAACTCGCCGTTCTCGTCGACGACCACCACGTGCTCGCCCTGCGCGCCGTCGACGTAGATGCGGTCGTCCTCGCCGCGGGTCAGCCGCGGGTCGCCGTTCTCGGCCGGGATCTCCTTGGTCTGCTTGCGCTTGCCGGCGCTGTCGTAGGTGATCAGCGTGTTGGTGGTGCGGTTGACGACCGCGACGACCGAGCCCGTGGCGACCGGTCCGGCGTACTCGCCCTCGCCGAGGTCCACGGTCACCGGCTCGGCGGGGTCGATGCCGGCCGTGCCCATCCCGGCGTCGACGAGGTGCATCCGCTGGCCGTCGAGGATCGCGAGCCGCCCCCCGACGTCGGTGCTGGCGAGGCGGGCGTCGTCGTGTGCGTCGACCCCGAGGTCGCGCGGCTCCCCGAGCCCGTCCTTCTCGACGACGTGCAGCGTGTCCTTGGTGGTGTCCACGAAGACGGGGCGGTCGCTGACGGTCGAGAGCTCGCCGGCGTGGCCCTTGGGGAGGAGGACGGGGCAGGAGACCTGTTTGGCGTCCTTGCGGAGCTGGCAGAGGAGGCCGGCCTTGGTGCGGGGCAGCCAGAGCGTGCCGTCGCGGGTGGCGACCGGGGTGCCGACCGGACCGCCGAGGGAGAGGACGGTGTGGTGGTCACCGAGCCGGACCACCTTGCCGCTGGTGCGGTAGACGAGGTAAGGGCCACCGTCGGTCTCGACGCCGACCGGCAGCTCCTTGGCCGGGGGTGTCGTCGACTCCTCGACGGACAGGCTCGACTTGCCGAACTCGGTGATCCGCGAGTCGCCGACGACGTAGCCGCTGGTGTCGCCCTGGTACACCTGGTCACCGGGGCCACCGCCGGGGACGCGGGCCTGGGCGTCGACGTCGCCCGTGGCACCGTCCACGTGGAACACCGACTGCAGGGAGGCGTTGTAGATCCAGTGCCCGGGAAGCAGGAACTGGACCGCTGACACGGGGTTCGCGGCCCCCGTCACCGCGGCGACGACCCCGGCCACACAGGCGACGACGACCGCCACCACGGGCAGACGGCTCCGCCAGGACCTCACGAGCGCCGTCTTGTCAGTCATGGCCACACCGTAAAAGTAATCGGTTGGGATCGTCCATCTTCGATCGATGGCAGGTTCAGGTCAGAGACGTTGACTCTGCAATTACCACCGTCGCATGCGGACCCGGTCAAACCACCTCGGGGATGAGGTGGGCGGTGTAGCCCGCTGCCACGAGCCGCTGGTACGCGGCTTGGACCTCGTCGGGGATGTGCTGGTGGATGGCGTAGCCACGCTCGGCGTGGAGGCGTATGCGTTGGGTGTCGCCGACCATCACATTGATCATGCGGGTGATGTCGCCGATGCCTGCGGCGTAGCGATCGAGATCGACTCGCTGCGAGGTGCACAGGACGTCGACCTCGGGCCACAGTTTGCGGCATGTCGCGAACGCTCGACGCTCCTGGTACGGGCGCGAGATCACCATGACCGCCCTCGGCCTGATGTTCTCGGCGACCAGCAGGTCGCGGCTGAGCGTCATGTTCTCGCCAGTGTTCCGCGCCTTCGGCTCCACACGGATCACGTCGTCCGGCACACCTTCCCCGAGCGCACGCTCCCGGTAGTGCACTGCCTCGCCACGTGGGAAGCGGTCGATCGTCGTCGGCGCGTTGGCGCCGGTGAACACGATCAGCGGGAACATGCCCTGGTGGTACAGCTCCGCAGTCCGGACGGCGACACCGATGTCATGACTGCCGAGTCCGATCCCGACCTCGGTGGGCCGCGGCTCGTGGCCCAGTCGGTGGTAGTTCCACAGGATCTCCACGTCGTCGCGGATCGCTGCGGGGACTGTGTCGGTCACGTTCCTCCTCAGTCGGGGAGCTTGAAGCTGTACGACCACGAGAAGCGGCTGGCCACATGAATACCTCGCGCGAACTCCACCGCCAACCCGTCGACGGTGTAGGTGGTGCGACGCAACTCGACCACCGGCTCCCCGGCTGACAACTCCAACTCGGCGAGTTCCTGAGGTGTCGGCATGCGCGCCTGAACCGTCTCGGAGATGTGGTCCGGCTCCAAGCCCTGCAGGGGGAGCACGGCAAACCCGCCACCCGGCGTCGCCGTGCCAGGGGTGGGTTCCAGGATGGGCGTTCCCTCCACATGCTCAGGTCGGTAGTAGCTCGTGTGCGTGGGGGCGCGGGGTGTGAACCCGGGCGAGTGGGTGCCACAAACCAAGCGCCGGCCGGAGCTGGACCTGGAAGGCCGGGCGATCGTCGCGGACATGGGTCAGGGCACCGCGGGCAGGGCCAGCTCGAAGATCGCGCCCGCGTCTTCCGCGTTGTAGACGGACAGGGTGCCGCCGTGGGCCCAGGCTACCCAGCGCACTATGGACAGTCCCAGGCCCGACGAGCCGCTGCCCGTGCGGAAGCGGTCGAAGGCCTCGTCGGCGAAGTCGCCGTCCACGCCGGGGCCGTGGTCGGCCACGGTGACGCGGCCGTTCGCGACGGTGATGTGGACGATCGCCGGCTGGTTGGGTTGGCGGCCGTAACGCAGGGCGTTGTCCAGGAGGTTGCCGATCGCTCGCTGCAGGAGGGTTGGGTCGACCATTACCTTGCACGGGGCGGCGGTCAGCGTCACCGACGCGCCGTCCGCCGGGGTTTCCTCCACCACGCCGGCCACCAGCTGGTCCAGCCACACCGGCTGCACGGCCAGGCGCTCCACGCCCGCGGCCAGGCGGGCGCGGACCAGCAGGCCGTCGATGATGCTGCCCATTCGCGAGGCCAACCGCACGGTCCGCGGCAGTAGGTCGCCTCGCTGTGTCGGGTTGCGGAGTGCCGTTTCGGCCAGGGCGCGGAGGGCGGCCACCGGGGTGCGCAGGTCGTGCGCGGTCTCAGCCAGCAGCACCTCTTGTTGTTCCAGGGCCGCCACGGCAGGACGGATGGCGCGGGCGGACAGGAGGTGGCCGGCCAGGGCGAGGCTTCCGATCAGCACCGCCGCGCCCACCACCACCCACAGCACCAGGCGGTCGTGTTCCTCCAGCGTCGGCTCCGCATCGCTGACCGCCACGACCGCACCGAGGTACCCCGACTGGCCGCGGAACGGCTGCGCACGCACTCGCACCATCTGGTCATCCATGCTGCGCATGTAGCCGTACTGCTCGCGCCCGGAACGCACTGCCTCCGCGGCCAGCCCGCCCAGCACCGCACGGGACATCCGCACGCACTGGCGTTCCGAGTAGACCTCCGGGAACGAACCCGAACCGCCCGGCAGCACGGCGAACTGCGGGCACTGCTGGTTGATCTCGTCCTGTCCGACGAGCGCTGTGATGATCGCGTCGCCGTCGCTGCCGATCAGGCGGGCCACCGTGGAGGTCACGCGGGACAGGTCCAGGTCCATCCGCATCTCGCCACTGTCCCGATCGGCACGAATCACCAGCCAGGCGAACACGACCAGCCCCACGGCGTTCATCACCGTGAACATCAGGGTCAGGACCCACCGCAGGCGACGAAGCCGGTCTGCCGACGAACGGTTCACGAGACGGGACCGTATGCCCCGAGGCGGTAACCGCGCCCGCGGATCGTGTGAATCAGCTCCGGCGTGCCGAGTTTGCGGCGCAGGCGCTTGACCACCACGTCGACCACATTGGACATGGGATCGGCACTCGCGTCCCAACAGTGTTCTATGAGGTCGGTGCGGGAGACCACCTGGTCCGGGCGGATGGCCAGGTACTCCAGGACCGCGAACTCCTTGTCCGACAACGTGAGCAGCACGCCACCGCGCCGCACGGCCCGGCGCGCGCAGTCGACCTCGAGGTCCGCGTGCCGCAGCACCGACGGGCGGCCGTCCCCGCGCCGGCACAGCGTACGCACGCGGGCGGCCATCTCGGCCACGGAGAACGGCTTGACCAGGTAGTCGTCCCCACCGGCCGCGAAGCCCGCCACGCGGTCGGCGATCGAGTCGCGGGCGGTCAGGAACAGCACGGGCACGCACCAGCCGGCACGACGTCGGTGCTGGACGTAGTCGACGGCGTCACCGTCGGGGAGCATGCGGTCGAAGACCACGCAGTCGAACTCCGCGCGCCGCAGCAGGTCGTCTGCGGTCCTCAGGTCAGGCGCCGGCAACACCTCGAGACCGGCCGCGCCCAGCTCCACGGACACCGATATCCGCAGGTCCTCGTCGTCCTCAACCACCAACACGCGCATGTCATCGAAACCTAATGTGCCGTGGCTGATCGTGATCCACCTGAGACGAGGCTCGCTCCGCAAGCTCCGCTCAACAGAACCGTAGCCGTCCAAACAGGCCCCCCACCGGCATTGGCCGGAACAGGACGCCAGAAGGAGGTGACCGGTGGACGCATCCACAGGGAACGCGGCCGCACTCACGGGCCAACAGGCCACGACGCAGCCCGCGACCACCACGGCGGCCGCGCCGACGAGAGCGGCACCCCCGCTGCGCATCGCGGCGAGCACCGCCCAGGCCGCGGCCGTCGCCCGGCCATTACCCCAGCAGCTGCCCGACGCCGACGTGCGGACGCGGCCGCTGCTGCTCACGCCCCGGGTGCGACCGGCACGTGCCACGCCGGTCGCACCGGTCTCCATCGCCCCACCCCGGCAGACGTGGTCGCGGCACGCCCGCGAGTACGTGAAACGTCTCAACCCCCTCCAGGTGCTCTGCTGGCAGGTCGCCGCCATCGGCGTCGTGCTGACCGTCCACCAGCCGTGGCCCGTGCTCACCGCCACCTCGGTGGCCGCGGCGCTCGTGCTCGCGTTGACGAGCGTGCGGGCCGGCGGGCGCTGGCTCTACGAGCTGACCGGGCTCGCCGCCGGCTTCCTCGCCCGCCAGCGCCGCAGGGACCTGCCGAGGACCGGCGGCGCACCGGCCACGACCCTCGCGCTCCTCGACCTGCTCCTGCCGGGCTCCTCCGTCCGGACGGTCGAGACCAGCCAGGGCCCGGCCATGGCGGTCAGCCACCAGGGCGGCCTGACCGCGCAGCTCAAACCACCCGCGCTCACCCCGGAACTGCTGAGCGCCCTCCCCATGCCGGCCGCACTGCTGCCGACCGCCACCGACCACGCCTTCGCCGTGCAGCTCGTGCTGCACGTCGGCGTCCGGCCGGACACGCCGCGCCGGCTCTGGGTCGCCGTGCACGCCGCCCGCACGGTCGACACCCCCGTCGACGCCGAGCTGTCCCTGGCCCTGCGCAACGCCCTGCGCCGCGTCCGCCGCGCGCTGGACCGCGCCGGGGTGCCCGCCCAGCCGCTCGCCGAGGAGCAGGCGCTGTCCGCGATCGCGGGCCTCGCGCACGTCACCGGTGGCCGGACCGAGGTCCGGGAGGACTGGCGGTACTGGCGCACCGGCCCGGTCAGCCAGGCCACCTACCGGCTCACGGGCTGGGACCGGCTCACCGACGCGCAGGTCCGCGGGCTGGTCAGCAGCATGCTGGCCGGCGTCCCCGGCGTCGCGTCGACCATCACGCTCGGCGCCCGCACCGAACGACGCGGCGATCCACGCGGCGGGGCCACCCTCCGCCTCGCCGCCACCACCGAAGCCGCCGTCGAGATGGCGGCCGGCCACCTGACCAACCGGCTGGCGCCCTCCGGGGTCCGCCTCGTCAAGTTCGACGGCACACAGCGCACCGGTGTCGCCGCCTCGCTTCCCATCGGAGTTCTCTCATGACCGCCCTCGCCGACAACCCGGTCACCGTCCTGGCCGGACACGCGACCCGCCTCCCGTCGAGTGCCAGCGTGGAGGCGCTGCTCGCGGCCGCGAACCGCGAGGTGCTCGTGATGAGCACGCTGTCCGTGGCGGCCCGCGACCCGATCGGCGGGATACGCCGCGTCGACCACGAGAACCTGCGGCGCGGCGTCAGGTACCGGGTGATCGTGCCGGACACCGCGCGCACCGCACCCGTCCTGGCGACCCGGCTCGGCACGCTGGCACTCAACGGCGCGGACACCCGCACGGTCCCGGACGTGCCGACCGACGCGCTGGTGATCGACGGCTCGGTCGTGGTGCTGCCGGTCGACCGCACGGCGGGTGGCCGGGCGCTCAGCACGGCCGTGTTCCGGCTGTCGAGCGTGGTCACCACCACCATGGAGCTGTTCGAGCGGGTGTGGCTGTCCGCGGTGCCGATGAGCCCGAACGAGATGCCCGACGCCGCCGAGCTGTCCGCCCGGGAACGGGAGCTCCTGGCCCTGCTGTCCTCGGGCAGCACCGACGAGTCTGCCGCCGCCCGGCTCGGCGTCTCGGTACGCACGGTCCGGCGGATGGTCGCGGACATCATGAACCGGCTCGGGGCACGCAGCCGTTTCCAGGCCGGGGTCAAGGCCGCGGACCGCGGTTGGCTGATCGAAAGGGCGGGGTAGGCATGACCACGATCGCCTCCCGCACGCTCCTCGTCGCACCCGGCCGGCACGGCGCCTACCCGACCATCGGCGACGCGCTCGGCAACGCGCCGGACGGTGGGGTCGTCGCCGTCGCCGCGGGCACCTACGCCGAGACGTTCGAGCTGGAGGACCGCCGACTCACGATCCGCGCGCACGAGGGTGGCGAGGTGGTCCTCGACGGCAGCGGCGGCGACTGGCCCGTGCTGAAGGTGCGGGGCGGCTCGCTCGCGCTGCACGGGCTCACCCTGCGGTCCCGTGCCGCGGCCGTGCAGGCCGAGGACGTCGAGCTGACGCTGGAGCGCTGCACGCTGTCCGCCGAGAAGGGCCCCGGCCTCGCCGTGCGGGGCTGCCGGCGGTTCACCGTCAACCGGTGCACGGTGGACGGCGCCGAGCAGGGCATCGTCGTGGAGAGCTCGTCCGGGCGGGTCGAGGAGGCCAAGGTCACGAACGTGGCGGGCGACGGCATCGTCATCGGCCTGGGCGCCGACCCCGAGCTGCGCAACTGCACCGTCACCGACTGCGGACAGCGCGGCATCTACGTCTACCAGTACGCCCGGCCGGTCATCGAGACCTGCGACGTGGCGCGGACCGGGCACGAGGGCATCGCGGTCGCCCAGCAGAGCCGGCCCGAGGTGCGCAAGTGCAAGGTCCACGACGTCGGCGGGGTCGGCATCTCGTTCGCGCCCGGCTGCGCCGGGGCCATCGACGAGTGCCACGTGGACAACTCCGCCCCGCCCGGGATCCTGGTCGCGGAGGGCGCCACGCCGACCGTGACCGAGCCGGCCAGGCGGGCCGTCTCCAGCGGCGACGCGGGCGTCGACGACCTGCTGGCCGACCTGGACGCCATGGTCGGGCTGCCGGGCGTGAAGTCCGAGGTGCACGCGGTCGTCGACGAGATCCAGGTCAACGAGTGGCGCAAGCGGGCCGGGCTGTCCGTCGGCACGGTCAGCCACCACCTGATCTTCGCGGGCGCGCCCGGCACCGGTAAGACCACGGTGGCGCGCACGTACGGCCAGCTGCTCAAGTCCCTCGGCGTGCTGTCGAAGGGGCAGTTCCGCGAGGTGTCCCGGCGGGACCTCGTCGGCCAGTACATCGGCCACACCGCGGAGAAGACGTCCGTGGTGTTCGAGCAGTCGCTGGGCGGCGTGCTGTTCATCGACGAGGCGTACACGCTGTCCCGGCAGTCGGGCGGCGCCGGCGCCGACTTCGGCCAGGAGGCCATCGACACGCTGGTGAAGCTGATGGAGGACCACCGCGACGAGGTGGCGGTGATCGTCGCCGGGTACACCGTCGAGATGCAGAACTTCCTCGACGTCAACCCGGGTCTCGCGTCCCGGTTCTCCAAGACGATCGAGTTCGAGAACTACACGGCGGACGAGCTGGTGCAGATCATCACCCGGATGGTGTCCGCCGGCGACTACCAGCTGGACGAGGACACGACGCCGCTGCTGCGGGAGTACTTCGCCCGCATCGCCGACGACCTGAACTTCGGCAACGCGCGCGACGCGCGGCGGGTGTTCGAGGGCATGCGGAAGTCCCAGTCGCAGCGGCTGCGGCAGCTCGGCCGGATGCCCGAGATGACCGAACTGCGCACGCTCACCGCCGAGGACGTGCGGGCTGTGACGAACTAGTCGGTACCTTCTCGTGCGTGCGCGTACTGGTGGTCGAGGACGATGAGAACCTCCGGGTCGCGATCGCCGCGTCGCTGCGTGCCGCCGGGTTCGCCGTCGACGCGGTCGGTGACCTGCCCGCCGCGGACGAGGCGCTGTCGGTGAACTCCTACGACTGCGCGGTGTTCGACCGGATGCTGCCGTCCGGGGACGCGCTCCACTACGTCCAGGCGCGCCGGCCCGCGGTGCCTGTGCTCTTCCTCACCGCCCGGGACGCCGTGGCCGACCGCATCGCGGGCCTCGACGCCGGCGACGACTACCTCGTGAAGCCGTTCGCCGTCGAGGAGCTCGAGGCGCGGGTGCGGCGGCTGTGCCGGCGGGTGACCAGTGGTCTGCCACCAGTACTGCGCTGCGGCGACCTCGAGGTGGACAGCGGGCGGCACGAGGTGCGGCGCGCGGGTGTGCTGCTGACGCTGACCGGCAAGGAGTTCGACGTGCTCAGGCATCTGGTGGCCAGACAGCGGCAGCCGGTCGAGCGGTCCGAGCTGCTCAGGGAGGTGTGGGACCCGCTGGTCGATCCCGCGTCGAACGTCCTGGACGTCGTGATCACGCAGTTGCGCCGAAAACTTCGGAACCCTCCGCTCATCCACACCGTACGTGGTTTCGGATACCTCATCGAACCGGCGTGAGGGCAGTTAGCCTGGATCGCACACGAAACCTTCGGGGGGAAACCGACATGCGTCGTGTTCTGCTCGCCGTTCTCGGCATGGTCAGCCTGGGGCTGGTCGCCGGGTGCAGCTCGGCCATCGCCGGCCAACCGGTCGCCGCCGCGTCCCCCGACCACGACCGCGAGCTCGTCCAGGAGTACTTCGACGACCTGAACGAGGCGGCGTCCGAGGGGACCTCGCAGCAGCGGGAGTTCCTGCAGCGCAGCCAGCACCCGGACTACACCGACGAGCTGTGCGACCTCGGCGACCTCACGCTGAGCATCTACCCCGCCATGTCGACACTGCGGGTGGACCCCGACTGGGTGCCGCCGGACGCCGGCCGAAACGCGACACACCCGCGCGGCATGGTCTACGTGCTCGGCGTGTCGGTGTCGATCCGGCAGGACGGCGCGTTGCTCGGTGAACAGATCGGCTCACAGCGCGTGGTCATCCTGGACGACAAGGTGTACGGGTTCGCGCCCTGTCTCACCCGCCAGTAGCGGAGCGTCACACCCGGGTCACTCTGTACACCGGTAGAGGGAAATCCGAACCAGCACGCCCCAACTCCTCAAGCCCGCCAGCCGCCGCGACGAAACAGTCGTAGGTAAGGAGGGTGAGCTCGATGGCCGTACTTGACCAAGGCGTCGCCGGTTGGCGGGGAGACCGCCACATCGGCGAACCGACGGTGCCCATCCAGCACCCGGCCCGCCAGGTCGAGCTGGAAGAGGCGAGCCTCGTCGAGCTGCACCAGTCCATCGCCTCACTGCTGGCTTCGCGCGGCGAGTGGCGGCAGGCCTACGAACACCTGCGGCACGCGCTCGACCTGGCGACGGCGGAGAAGACCCCGCAGGTGCCGGAGCAGTTCCGGCAGGAGGTCGCGCGGCTGCGGCGTGAACACGCGGAGGCCCGCGAGCAGAGCATCCGCGACTCGCTGACCGCGAGCTACAACCGCCGCTACCTGGACCAGCGGCTCGACCAGTCCGGGCGCGGCGAGTTCGCCGTCGCGCTCGTCGACCTCGACTGGTTCAAGCGCGTCAACGACACGTTCGGACACCTGGTCGGCGACCGGGTGCTGCAGCAGGTGGTCGAGCTGCTGCAGGTGGGGCTGCCGGAGGACGCGTTCTGCGCCCGGTACGGCGGCGAGGAGTTCGTGCTCATGCTGCCGGGGCTCGAGCCCATGGCCGCGTGGGCGGTGGCCGAGGCGGCGCGGGCGCGGGTCGAGCAGTTCCCGTGGTCCACGATCGTCCGCGGTCTGCACGTGACCGTCAGCATCGGAGTGGCGCACGAGTCCGGCGCCAGCGGGCTCACCAGCCCTGAGCAGCAGCTTCGGCTCGCGGACGGGTTGCTCTACACGGCCAAACAGTCCGGCCGGAACACTGTCGCTTATCGTGTGGGTGGACAGGTCCGCCTCTCCGGGGCGGCCGGGCAACGGCGTCCGCGTGGCTAGTTGCGGTCACCCTTGACCGCACCCTTGCGTCGGTTCGATAACATTTAGGGCCGCGGTGGTTGCTACCCCGATTGGGCTAGACGATTGGGACCACTTGCCCACTGTTAGTGAGCAAATTTGGCTTGGCAGTCGTCTTGGGTGCCATCCGTACGTACTATCTGGGCCGACGCAGCACACACTGGGTTCGCAACCAACGCAGGATGTGCAACGTCTTAATAACGGAAGCGCCACGGAAGTGGCCTTACCTGATCGAGAGGAGTCCGGGTGCCCGACGACGAACGCCTCGGTGGCACCCGCGACCCGCACGAGTACGGCAGACGGCACCGCCGCGACAACCCGGCACCCGCCCCCGCCTCTGACGAGCAGCAACCCAGGCGCCGCCGCAGGTCGGTGGAGTCCGGTGGGGTGAGCGTCGCGGACCTCGTCCAGCGGCATACCGGCTCCCGGCCGGACCTGACGCCGGTGAACCCGGACGAGCTGCGGCAGAACGGTGTGATGACCGGTCGCCGCGCCCGCCCGGACGAGCCGCAGAGCAGACCGAGCCCGGCGCCGCGGTCGATAGCGTCGGCGCTGGACGGTGGGCCCGGCTTCCCGCCGGACCAGGCCGCCCCGCCGCGACCGGCCCCCCAGCCCGCGGAGAACTTCCCCCGCGACGAGGCGGCGAACCGCCGGCCGGGTGGCACTTCCTCGTACTTCACGATCCCCAGCGAGGCCGTCCGCAACTCGTTCTCGTCGGATGCCGCGGAACCGCCCCAGGACAAGGGTCTTCCGGTCGATTTCCCGATGGACTTCCCGGAGGAGGACGGGCCGGCCAGCCGGCCCCGCGGCATCGGCGAGGGCTCCGGCCCCCGTCCTCGCCGCGGCCGGGAGAGCTCGCTCGCCGACGCCTTCCAGCAGGAACCCCCCGGCGGCTACGGCCCGGAGGGTGGCGCACCACGTCGCAAGGGCGGCCGCCGCGCGGACTTCCCCGGCGCTGAGTCGCCCCGGCCTGGCGAGACGTCGGCCCACTACCCGATCCCGGGTGAGCCCCCGAACGGGCTGGGCCGCGGCCGGCGCGGGGGTGAGGCACCCAACGGGTTCCCGGAGGGTCCGCGGCGCGGCGGCCACCGCGCCGGCGAGACTTCCGGCTTCTACGGCACCGACGCACCGAACGGCTTCCCGCCGGACCCGGAGGCGCCACGCCACGGCGGTCACCGGGCCGGCGAGGCGTCCGGCCTCCACGGCACCGACGCCCCCAACGGGTTCCCGCCGGACCCGGACGCCCCACGCCGCGGCGGCCACCGTGCCGGCGAAGCCTCCGGTCACCACGGCGTCCCCGGGGCCGACGGCTTCCCCGCCGACCCAGATCCCTCACACCGCAACGGCACCCGCCGGGCCGGTGAAGCACCCGGCCTCTTCGGCGCCGACGCACCGAACGGGTTCCCGCCGGACCCGGAGGCCCCCCGCCGCGGCGGTCGCCGTGCCGGCGAGGTAGCGGCCCATCACGGCATCCCGGGCGCCGACGTGCCCAACGGCTTCCCGCCCGACCCAGCGCCGTCACGCCGCAACGGCGCACGCCGAACCGGCGAAGCACCCGGCCTCCTCGGCACCGACGCACCCAACGGGTTCCCGCCGGACCCGCAGGCCCCGCGTCGCAACGGCGCCCGCCGCGTCGGCGAAGCTTCCGGCCTCCACGACGCCGCCAACGGCTTCCCGCCCGATCCGGAGGCCTCCCGCCGCAACGGCGCACGCCGCGTCGGCGAAGCCTCCGGCCTGCACGGCGTACCCGACGGCTTCCCGCCCGATCCGGAGGCCCCACGCCGCAACGGCGCACGCCGAACCGGCGAAGGATCCGGCCTCCACGGCGTACCCGACGCCGCAAACGGCTTCCCGCCCGATCCGGAGGCCTCCCGCCGCAACGGCGCACGCCGCGTCGGCGAGGCATCCGGTCTGCACGGCACCCCCGACGCCGCAAACGGCTTCCCATCCGAACCGGACGCCCCCCGCCGCAACGGCACACGCCGAACCGGCGAAGCATCCGGCCTCCACGGCGTACCCGGTGCCGACGCACCCAACGGCTTCCCCGCTGACCCGGAGCCCTCACGACGCAACGGCGCTCGCCGTTCCGGTGAGGCATCCGGTCTGCACGGCGTACCCGAGGCCCCCAACGGGTTCCCGCCCGATCCGGAGGCGCCGCGGCGCGGTGGCGGGCGCCGGGTCGGCGAGACGTCCGGTCGCTACGGCACCGAGGCCCCCAACGGGTTCCCACCGGATCCGGAGGCGCCGCGGCGTGGTGGCCGCCGTGCCGGTGAGGCGTCCGCCCACCACGCCGTCCCGGGTACCGACGTGCCCAACGGCTTCCCACCCGGTGACGCGGCCGTCCCGGGTGCCGACGGGTTCCCGCCCGAGGGTGGTGCCCCGCGCCGCAAGGGCGGGCGTCGTGGTGAGGGATTCCCCCAGGACGGGCCGCGGCGCCGGCCGGTCGGTGAGAACTCCGGGCCCTTCCCCGGTTTCCCGCCGGACGGTGACGCCCCCCGGCCCGGCCCGCGCCGCGTCGGCGAGGCCTCCGCGCACTTCGGTGCCCCCGGGTTCCCGCCCGAGGCCGACCAGTCCGGGCCGATGGACCTGCCCGGCCGGCCGGAGGGCGCCGCACGCCGCCGTGCCGCACGGGCCGCGGCCGCACCGCAGCAGGAGCTCGGGCCGCGCCCGGGCCGGTTCCCCGCCGACGCACCGCCGCCCCAGCCGGGGCAGGGCTCCGGGCTGTTCCCCGTCGACGAGTTCCGCCGGCAGCCGGACGAGCTGTCCGACCCACGGATCACGCCGGCGGCCATCGACGCCCCCGACTCGAAACCGCGCCGCTCGACCGGTGTGCCGCCGGTGCCTCCGCCGCCGCCCCCGATGGGTGACGACGACCTCATCTCGATGACCACCGAGATGGAGGCCATCGGCAACGAGGAGGTCCAGAAGCGGCGCAGCATCGACCACACGCTCGCCCGCTTCTCCGCGGTCCACGACGAGATCAAGGCCGAGGAGCGCGAGAAGAAGGCCAAGCGCCGCAAGCTGCGGCCCTGGGAGCGCGACGACGAGATGGACCGCCTCGACGAGCTCGAGGCGCAGCAGTCCATGGCCATGGCGATCCCGAACCTCGACCCGCCAGAGGAAGAGGACGAGAAGACCGCCAAGCGGAAGCGTCGCTGGCGCAAGGGCAAGAACGCCGGCAAGGCGTTCTCGATCATCATCGCCGGCATGATCTTCGTGTCGACCGCCGTGGCGTGGGGCTTCAAGTCCTACATCGAGAACAGCGCGCAGCAGGTCGACGCGCTCGACCCGGACTCCGACGCCATCAAGGACGCCGGCGCACAGCTCGGGGACGAGAACTTCTTACTCGTCGGGTCCGACACCCGCGCCGGCGCGACGGCGGAGGACGGGGTCGGCTCCGAGGACTCGGTCCAGGGCGCCAGATCGGACACCGTGATGATCGCCCACATACCTAAAAATCGTGAACGCGTGGTGGTGCTCTCTTTTCCCCGTGACCTCGAGGTAACCCGGCCGGCCTGCGAGGGATGGGATTCAAAGACCGGAAACTACACAGGCCAGCAGCACCCCGAGGAGAAGCGGGTCAAGCTCAACACCGCCTACATGGTGGGCGGTCCGAAGTGCGTGACCAAGCTGGTGCAGAACCTGTCGGGGCTCGCCATCAACCACTTCGTCGGCATCGACTTCCACGGCTTCAAGGGCATGGTCGACGCGGTGGACGGCGTCGAGGTGTGCGTCGAGCGGCCGATGAAGGACAAGGAGCTCGGCGTGGTCGTGCCGGAGGCCGGGAAGGCCGTCCGGCTGGTCGGTGACCAGGCGCTGAACTTCGTGCGTGCCCGCAAGGTCGAGGGCGACCCGACCGCCGACTACGGCCGCATCATCCGCCAGCAGCGGTTCCTGTCCTCGTTGCTGCGCAAGGCGATGTCGAGCGAGGTGCTGCTGAACCCAGGCAAGCTCACCAACTTCGTCAAGGCGTTCTCGAAGTCCACGTTCGGCGACAACATCGGTGTCGACCAACTGTTCACGCTCGGCCAGTCGATGCAGGGCGTCGAGGCGGGGCGGGTCACGTTCATCACCGTCCCGACCACCGGCTACGAGAACGAGCGGCACAACGAGGACCTGCGGGTCGACGACGCCAACGACCTGTTCGAGGCCATCCGCCAGGACGTCCCGCTGCCCGGCGAGGCGCCGAAGCAGGACGACGCGTCGAAGAAGGACCAGCAGCAGCAGGTGCAGACCGGCCTCAAGCAGGAGCAGCCGGCCGGCCCGGTCGACCCGAGCACCGTCAAGATCCAGGTGCTCAACGGCGGCAACGAGACCGGCGGCATCGCCGGCGACACCGGCGACGAGCTGGCCGAGTTCGGCTTCCAGGTCATGCGGACCGGCACGACGGATCCGACGGACAAGACGGTCATCAGGTACAGCAAGTCCCGCGCGGCGCAGGCCCAGACGCTCAAGGCCGCCGTGCCCGGCGCGACGCTGGTGGAGGACCCGTCGGCGGGCGGCGCGATCCTGCTGATCATCGGCCCGGAGTTCGACGGCAAGGTCCAGTCGCCGACGACGGGTGGGCCTCCGGTCGAGGTGCCGGAGAACCTCTCCACGGTCAACGCGGGCGATGTTTCCTGCGCCTGAATTACCGTTTGGTGGTCGCGGGTTCATCTGGGATTCACCAAGCGATGCGGTTGCCGTGCGTACGCGGCCGTAGGCTGTCGCCATGCGTGAGGCCTACCAAGTCGAACTCGGGGAGCTAGCCGAAGAGCTGGCCCACATGTGCTCCATGTCCGCTACCGCCATGGAACTCGCCACCAGGGCGCTGCTGGACGCCGACCTCGGCCTTGCCGAACAGGTGATCGGCGACGACGCGAAGATCGACGACGCCCGGTCGTCGTGCGAGGAGCACGCGTACGCGCTGCTGGCTCTGCAGGCCCCCGTCGCGACCGACCTCCGCACCGTCCTCGCCGCCATCCACGCCGCCGAGAGCCTGGAGCGCATGGGCGACCTCGCGCTGCACGTCGCCAAGGCCGCGCGCCGCCGCCACCCCAACCCGGTGCTGCCCGAGCAGGTGAGCCCGTACTTCAGCGAGATGGGCCGCGTGGCCGTCGACCTGGCCCGCCAGGCGGAGAACGTCATCCTGAACCAGGACGTCGAGAAGGCCCGCTCCCTGGAGGAGGCCGACGACGAGATGGACGACCTCCACCGCCACCTGTTCTCGGTGATCATGGACAAGGAATGGCCGCACGGCGTCGCGTCCGCGGTGGACGTGACCCTGCTCGGCCGCTTCTACGAGCGCTACGCCGACCACGCGGTGTCGGTGGCCAAGCGAGTGGTCTTCGTCGTGACGGGCCGCATGCCCGGCTACGGCGAGGACGAGGACCTCTGAGGGCTCACCAGCCGTCCCGGGCGGCGGGCGCGCCGGCACGGGGTGCCACTGACTCGATCAGCTCGCCGAGCTGGTGGGTCAGGCGCGTCCTGTCGGCCGGGCTGAACGTGCTGCGGACCTGGCCGTCCTCGCCGGGCGGCCGGACCAGCGCGAGGTACCGGCCGGCGTCCGTGTCTATCCAGGTCAGGTGACCTGCCTGCCGTTCGCGGCCCGTGCGGCGGTCGCGGCCGGAAACCGTGAACATGCCTGTCCCCAGGCGGGGGCGGGACAGGTAGTTCTCCGCCAGTCGCAGTTGTTGCGCGTCGGTCGTCCGGGTGGAGTGGACCGGGGCCAGGATGTCGTCCGGGTCGTGCTGGTCGTCGCCGGCGGGAAGGGTGATCGTCACCGACTGGCCGGGTCCCGAGTCCATGGTGGGGAGCAGGCCGACCAACGTGATCGCCAGCGCGGTCGGGCGGATCAGCTCCAGGCGCAGGCTGTTCGGCTCCTTGACGGCGAGCACGCCGGTCTCACCGGCCGCCGCCGCGCGGGCGTAGATCGTCCGGTTCTTCTCCACCGTGCCCATCACGGACACGGTGATCACGTACTCCGACAGCGTGCGCAGTGCCCGGGTCAGCTCCGGGTCGATGTCGCCGCCGTGGACGAGGCCGCGGCGGTTCAGGTCGACGAAGACCTCGCGGGCGATCCGCTGGCGGTCGCGTTCGTACTCGCCGAAGTACGGGATCTGGAACGGGAACTGCCGGATGTTGACGTCCAGCGTCTGCGCCAGGACGTCCACGGCCGGTAGCGAGAGCGTGTACGACTGTGCCATCAGTCAGCCATCACTCACCGATCACCGGTGGGGCCGTCATCTCGTCGGTGCCGAACACCGCGTCCGGGTCGCCCTCGACGAGGTACGACGCGCGCTGGTGCTCGCCGTCCTCCTCGCCCTCGCCGCGCTGGCCGTGCGGCATCATGCCGCCGCCGGCACCGGCACGACCGGCCGCGCCCCGGCCACCCACGGCACCCTCCGCGGCCAGCGCGCCGCCGGGACCCATGCCGCCGAGGCCCGGACCACGGCCCATGCTGCCGGGGCCGGACCCGCCAGGTCCGTAACTGCCGCCCGGGGTGCCACCGGGGCCGAAGCCGCGACCACCACCGGGACCGAAGCCACGCCCGCGCTCCATGTCGCCGGCGCTCGGACCGGGCAGCCCGCCGATGGGCAGCGGCGCGCCGGGCAGACCGGGGTTCTGGCCCGGGTTGTTGCCGCCGCCGCTCGGACCCGGCGTCGGGAACTGGCCGGGGCCGGGGAGGCCACCGCCGGGCAGCTCGCCGCTCGGCGTGGTCCCGGAGCCACCCCCGGAGCCACCCCCGGAGCCACTGCCGGAACCCGAACCGGAGCCCGAACCCGAGCCACCGCCGGAACCGGATCCGCCACCGGAGCCCGACCCACCGCCGGAACCCGAACCGCCGCCAGAGCCGGAACCACCGCCACCCTGGCCGCCGCCGTCGTTGTCCTGGTTACCACCAGGCCCGCCAGGGTCACCGGGCAGCGTCGGCGGGACGTTGATCTCGCTGTTCGGCGGCTGGTTGGTCCGGGTGTTCGACGTGGTCGTGTTGTTGGTGTTGGTGGTGACGTTCTGGGTGTTGTTGTTGACCTTCGACTGCTGGACGTTCGTCTGCGTCGAGCCGCTCGAGCTCATCTGCGGCGGCGGGCCGAACGCGGGCATCGTGCTCGCGCTGGCCAGGCTGCTGTCGTAGGTGCCGACCACCCCGGCCGCCTGCTCGTGCGCGGCCTGCTGGTTGTTGTACTGCGTCTGGTACGTGCCGAGCTTGGCCATGTAGAGCATGGGGTTGGTGGTCGACTGCAGGTCCTTGTTGGCCGCGTCGAGGTCGAAGTTCACCGGGTCGGGCATGTTGCGCTTCGCCTCGGACAGCGCCACCGCCTGCAGGTTGGTCTGGGTGCCGGCGAGCTGCGCGCTCTGCCCCGCCTCGCCGACCCAGTCGCCGACCTGCGCCATGAACGTCCTGGCCGAGTTGCCGGCCTTGCCCTGCCAGTCGGCCTCGCTGTTGTCGATGGCGGACCGGACACCCTCCTGGAAGCGGATCATCGCGTTGCCGGCGTCGATCCACTGGTCGCCGGTGGTGCCGACGCTGTCCGGGTCCACGTCCTCGGTGACCATCGTCTTGAGCTGCGGGTGCGGGGTGGACATGTAGTTGTAGCACTGCATGATCGGGCCCTCGCGCGTGTCGAGGCCCTGGGCGAGCTCCAGCGCGCGGGCGTTCATGTCCTTGGTGTAGGTGTCCTGCACCCGCTGGCCGTGGTTGAACTTGTCGATCAGCCAGTCGATGATGTTGCCCCGGTTCACCTCGTCGGTGACCTGGTTCTCCGCCTGGTCGCGGGTCTCCTGACCGGTCTGCGTGGTGTTGCGGTGCCGGAAGTACCAGTTGTCGCGGTGGTTGTTGTCGCGAGGTGCCATGACGCTCCTCAGGGCAGTTTGCGTTCGACGATCGTGGCCAGCTGTTCGGCCAGCTGGCAGCCCTGCTGCTGGTCGCCGCCGACGGCGGCGCTGTCCACCCGGGAGTCGTCACCGACGCCGAGGCTCACCCCGCAGGTGCCGGTCGCGTCGGTGTACCTGACCGCGTCGTGGCCGCCGATGGCCGGCAGCTGCTCGACGTCCGGCACGTTCAGGTCGGCGAGGCCCTGGTCGTCGAACAGCTCGACGGACACCGTGAAGGTCTCGTTGAGCGTCGCACCGTCGCGCTGGTAGCGGCAGACGCGCGCGCCGCCGACCTTCTTCTCCTCACCGCCGGTGAGCTGCATGGCGGCGAGGTCGGTCTGGTCGAGGATGCCGCAGGGCTGGAGCTCGGCGACACCGGACGCGCTGCTGGGCGGCGCCTCCGTGGTCGTGCTGGTTTCCTCGGTGGTCGCGGTCGGGTTCGGCTCGTTGCCCGGGCTGGGGCTGCCCTCCGTCGTCTGGGAGCAGCCCGCGAGCAGGACCAGGAGCGTGGCGACGGCGGCCACCGCGGGTCTACACGACACGGAAGTTCCCCTGGATGCCCTGCTCCATGTGGCCGTAGTTCTTCATCGCGGCGAGGACGCCCTCCTCGGCGTCGGCCAGCGACTGGCGGAACTCCCTCAGCTGGGTGATGAAGCCCTGCTTGTCGGTCGCGACATTCTGCAGGTACGGCTTCATCAGCTCCGCGCCCTTGCTGCTGCCCAGAGGCTGCTGCTTGCCCAGCGTGGAGAGGTCGGCGAGATTGCCGTCGACCCATTTGGCCATCTCGCGGATGGCCGTGAGCAGCGCCTTGCCACCGGACTCGTTGACGGCGAACGAACCGCCCGCCGCCGCCTCCTTGAAGCTGACCATCGACGACGCCATGGATGCCATGGCGCCGCCAATCGGGTCAAGCATGAGCCGCACCCCCACGGATCACCGTCGTCGATCCCTTACACCCTGGGACACTATTGTGACGGATGCCCCAGGGCAAAGGTTCCCGATCGCGAAACGCGGGTGGGTGAATCAGGGCCGATCAGCCGAACCGGCCGGAGATGTAGTCCTCCGTCGCCTTCTGGTTCGGGTTGGAGAAGATCTTCTCCGTCGCGTCCATCTCGATGAGCTTGCCCGGCTGGCCCACACCCGCGAGGTTGAAGAAGGCCGTCTGGTCGCTCACCCGCGCCGCCTGCTGCATGTTGTGGGTGACGATCACGATCGTGTAGTCCTTCTTCAGCTCGCCGATCAGGTCCTCGATGGCGAGCGTGGAGATCGGGTCGAGCGCGGAGCACGGCTCGTCCATCAGCAGCACGTCCGGCTGCACGGCGATGGCCCGGGCGATGCACAGACGCTGCTGCTGCCCACCGGACAGCGACGAGCCGGGCCTGGCCAGCCGGTCCTTGACCTCGTTCCACAGGTTCGCGCCCCGCAGGGACCGCTCGACGACCTCCTCCGACGTGGCCTTCGACATGCGCTTGTTGTTCAGCTTCATGCCGGCGATCACGTTGGCGGCGATCGACATGGTCGGGAACGGGTTCGGCCGCTGGAACACCATGCCGATGGACCGGCGCACCCGCACCGGGTCGACGTCGCGGCCGTAGAGGTCCTCACCGTCGAGCGCGATCTTGCCCTCGATGCGGGCGCCCGGGATCACCTCGTGCATGCGGTTGAGCGACCGCAGTACGGTCGACTTGCCACAGCCGGACGGCCCGATGAACGCGGTCACCGCACGCGGCTCGACCGCCATGGACACGCCCTCGACCGCGAGGAAGTCGCTGTAGTAGATGTTGAGGTCGGAGATGTCCAGTCGCTTTGCCATTTTCCTCTGTCCTTACCGGCGGCCGGTCTTGGGCGCGAAGAACCGTGAGATGAGGCGGGCGATGAGGTTGAGCAGCATGACGATGATGATGAGCGTCAGCGCCGCGGCCCAGGCCCGCTGGTAGTTGATGTCGGTGATGCCCTTGGGCACGAGCCCCTGGCTGTACTGGCGGTACACGTACACCGGCAGTGTCATCATCCGGCCGTCGAACAGGTCGCCGTTGAGCGAGTTCGTGTACCCGGCGGTGAGCAGCAGCGGTGCGGTCTCACCGATGACCCGCGCGATCGACAGCGTGACACCGGTGACGATGCCGGCCGCGGCGGTCCGCAGCACCACCTTCACGATGGTCAGCCACTTCGGCACACCCAGCGCGTACGCGGCCTCGCGCAGCTCGTTGGGCACGAGCTTGAGCATCTCCTCGGAGGCACGCACCACGACCGGGATCATCAGCACGGACAGCGCCACCGAGCCGACCACACCCATCCGCACGCCCGGCCCGACGATGAGCGCGAACAACGCGTAGGCGAACAGGCCGGCGACGATCGACGGGATGCCGGTCATGACGTCGACGAAGAACGTGATGTACCGGCCCAGCCGGGTCGGCCCGTACTCGACCAGGTAGACGGCCGTGAGCAGGCCGATCGGCACCGAGATGAGCGTCGCGAACGCGGTGATCTCGAGCGTGCCGACGATCGCGTGGTACGCGCCGCCGGCGTCCATGCCGCCGTACACACCGCGCATGGTCGTGTTGAGGAAGTAGACGTCGAACCGCTTGATGCCGTTCGAGATCACCGTCCACAACAGGGTGATCAGCGGGATCAGCGCCAGGATGAACGCCGAGTACATCAGCGTCGTGGCCAGGCGGTCCTTCGCGGCGCGGTTGCCCTCGACGACCCGCGAGATGATCACCAGCGCGACCGCGAACACCACGGTGCCGAGCACGACGGCCAACACGATGCTGAACGACCCCAGCAGGGCCAGCAGACCGGACACGACCAGCAGCGAGACCACGAAGATCCCGAGCGGCGAGTACCTCGGCAGCTTGCCGTGGGTGAGGCTGACCGGGATGAGCGGCTTCTCCAGCGAGGTAGTCATCTCAGTTCGCCCCCGAGAACTCGGCCCGGCGGCTCACGATCCACCGCGCGAACATGTTGACCAGCAGGGTGATCACGAACAGCACCAGACCGGTGAAGATCAGCACGTTCACGCCCTTGCCCGACGCCTCGGGGAACTTGAGCGCGATGTTCGCGGCGATGTTCTGCTGCTGGCCCGCCTGCAGGATGAAGATCGAGTACATCAGTCCGGGCGAGAGGACCATGGCGACGGCCATGGTCTCGCCGAGCGCGCGGCCGAGGCCGAGCATGGTGGCCGAGATGATGCCGGACCGCGCGAACGGCAGCACCGACATGCGGATCATCTCCCAGCGGGTCGCGCCGAGCGCGAGCGCCGCCTCCTCGTGCAGCGTCGGCGTCTGCAGGAAGATCTCCCGGGAGACCGCCGTGATGATCGGCAGGATCATGACCGCGAGCACGATGCCGGCGGTCAGGATCGTGCGTGGCGGGTTGGCGGCCGGCCCCTCGAACAGCGGGATCCACCCGAAGTAGGTGGACATCCACTCGAAGAACGGGTGGACCTTGGGCATCAGCCAGAGGGCTCCCCAGAGGCCGTAGACGACGCTGGGGATGGCGGCGAGCAGGTCGATGATGTAGCCGAGGCCCGACGCGATCCGCCGCGGCGCGTAGTGCGAGATGAACAAAGCGACCCCGATGGCGATCGGAGTCGCGATGACGAGCGCGATGAGCGCGGCGAGGATCGTGCCGAACACCAGCGGCCCGACGTAGCCGATGAGCGAATGGCCCTCGAGCCAGTTGATCGACTTTGTGAGCGTGTCGGTCGACGTCGCGACCGCCGGCCAACCCTCGATCAGGAGGAAGGCGGCGACCGCCGCGAGGACGACGAGGATGAGGACGCCGGCGTACTTCGCGCTCGCCGCGAAGACCCGGTCGCCGGGGCGCTGTGGTGGACGTGGCCTGGCCGGCGGGCTCTTCTGAACCTTCGGCTCGTCCGTTGTGGTCACTTGCGGTCTCCGTGAACGGGAGGGGGACGGACCCAGGTCCGGTGGGCCGCTTTCCGCAGCTCACCGGACCTGGGTTGGACCGTACTGCTTAGGAAATGGCCTTGACGGCGGCGTCGACGTCGCTGCGGAGCGCGTCGGAGATCGGCGCGGAACCGGCCTCCTCGGCCGCGACCTTCTGGCCGTCCTCGCTCGCGATGTAGCTGACGTACGCCTTGACGAGCTTGCCCTTCTCGGCGTCGCTGTACTTCGAGCACACGACGATGTAGGAGACCAGCAGCAGCGGGTAGGCGCCGGCGGTCGTGGTGTCGCGCTTCAGGTCGATGGCCAGGTCGTGCTCGGGCAGGCCCTCCACCTTCGGGGACTCCTCGACGACCTTCGCCGCGCCCTCGGCGGTCGGCTCGACGTACGCGTCACCGACCTTGATCTTGGCGACGCCCAGGCTGCCGGCCTGGCTGTGGTCGGCGTAGGCGATGGTGCCCTCGGCGGCCTGGACGGCCTGGATGACACCGGAGGTGCCGTTCGCGGACTGCGTCCCCTGGCGCGGCCAGTTGCCGTCCGGCTTGTAGGTCCAGTCCGCCGGCGCCGTCTTCGACAGGTAGTCGGTGAAGTTCTTCGTGGTGCCCGACTCGTCCGAGCGGTTGATCGGCGTGATGGCGCCGGTCGGCAGCGTGACACCCGGGTTGTCCGCGGCGATGGCCGGGTCGTTCCAGGTGGCGATCTTGCCGTCGAAGATCTTCGCGATGGTGGCCGGGGCCAGCTGCAGGTTCTTGACGTCCTTGAGGTTGTAGACGACCGCGATCGGGCTGATGTACAGCGGCAGGTCGTAGGCGTCGGCGCCGCACTTCTCCTTGGCGGTGGCGCGCTCCTCCTCCGTCAGCGCCGCGTCCGAGCCGGCGAACTGAACGCCGCCCTCCAGGAAGGCCTTGCGGCCGCCGCCGGAGCCGACGGGGTCGTACGACAGGTCGACGTCGGGGTTGGCCTCCCCGAACTTCGCGATCCACGCGTTCTGCGCGGACTCCTGGGACGTGGCGCCGGAACCCGCGAGCGTGCCGGTCAGGTCGCTCTCGGCAGCGGTCTCGCCGCCGCCGCCGTTGTTGTTGCCGGAATCAGACGCCGGGTCGTTCCCACAGGCCGTCAGCGCGAGAGCGCCGGCAGTGACGATGGCCGCGATACGGCCGTAGCGAATGCGCTTCACTGGATCCTCTCGGGGTACCTCGAATGCACTACTGGTCGCACGACCCGTTGGCGTGCAGCGCGGACGCTAGGGAGCGGGGGTGGACAGTCCCGGGTATTGAGGTAAACAGAAGGTGAACAACACCAGATTGTGACCTTTGTTGCTTACGGTAACGGTGACTGAGCTATTACCGCTGGTAGGCGACGTTGGTGTACGCGAGGGTGAACCCCAATCGGGCGTACACAGTCACAGCCGGTCTGTTGTCCGACTCCACATAGAGGATTGTCTCGCGGACGCCGCGGGCCCGCAGATAATGCAGTCCGGCGAGGGTCAGCGCGGTGCCCAACCCGCCGCCCTGCGCGCCCGGGTCGACCCCGACGACGTACACCTCGCCGGTGTTGTCGCCGTGCACCTTGGTCCAGTGGAAGCCGACGACCGTGTCGTCCTCGTCAACGGCCAGGAAGAAGCCGTCCGGGTCGAACCAGGCCTCCTTCTCGGTGGCCTTGACGTCGTCCACGGTCAGCAGCCCCTGCTCGGGGTGCCAGTCGAAGGCCCGCTTGTTGACGGCGACCATGGCGTCCTCGTCCTGCCCGGGGACGAAGGTGCGGACGCGGATGCCGTCCCGCCAGCTCGGCCGCGGCAGTTCGACACTGTTGTCCAGGCGCATGAGGAGCAGCTCGCGGACCCGCGCGAGGTTCCTGTGCTCGGCGATCCGCGCGGCGGCGGGGTGGTCGCGGTGGGACCACAGGCGCAGCGGGCTGTCGATGGTGAGCACCTCGTCGACCATCGCGGTGCCGATCCCCTTGTTCCGGTGCTCGGGGTGGACGATCAGCTCGACGATCTGGTTGCCGAACGCGTCGCCGGCCGTGTCGACGTGCGCGTAGCCGGCCAGCGCACCCTGGTCGTGGGCGAACAGGTGCCGGCCGGTGCGGAACTCCCTGGGCAGGGGCCCGTCGGCCTCGACGTCCGGCGTGCCGTCGACCTCCCGTGCGGCGATCAGCAACCCACGAACGCTCTCGTCGACCTCGCCCCACGCGATCTCCACGCCCGCCACGGTACCGCCGCATGCCCTGAAGGACCCCTTCAGGACGTTGAACGTCTCGAAGGGGTCCTTCAGGGCATTGGTCAGAGCTGGGCGTCCGCCTTCTCGTCGGCGGTCTCCTCGCCGAGGGAGGACTTCGGGGGCTGGACGAACTTGTAGCCGACGTTGCGCACGGTGCCGATCATCTGCTCGTGCTCGCTGCCGAGCTTGGCGCGCAGGCGCCGGACGTGCACGTCCACCGTGCGGGTGCCGCCGAAGAAGTCGTAGCCCCACACCTCCTGGAGCAGCTGCGCGCGGGTGAACACCCGGCCGGCGTGCTGCGCGAGGTACTTCAGCAGCTCGAACTCCTTGTACGTGAGGTCGAGCGGACGGCCACGCAGCCGTGCCATGTAGGTCGCCTCGTCGATGACCAGTTCGCCGAGGCGCAGTGCGCCGTCGGCGCCGGGCGCGCCGGCGGGGCCGCGGGAGGTCAGCAGGCGCAGCCGGGCGTCCACCTCGGCGGGGCCGGCGGTGGGCAGCAGGATGTCATCGACCCGCCACTCGGAGTTAACGGCGACGAGGCCGCCCTCGTTGACGATGGCGATGACCGGGGCGCTGTCACCGCCCGACGTGAGGAGGCGGCACAGGCTCTTGGCGGCCGCGAGGTCGGTCCGCGCGTCGACGAGCACCACGTCCCGGGATCCGGCCTCGAGCAGGGCCGTGACCTCGGGCGCCTGGGTGCGCACGTGGTGGGGCAGCAACATGAGGGATGGCACAACCGAGCCCGGCGTTGGGTCCGCGGTGAGCAGCAGCAGGTCGAGGCTCATCAGGGCCCGCCTCTCTGGATACGCTCCGTGGCTTTCCGGAAGAGTAACGGGTGTGCCCGGGGAATGTCCTGGTCGTGACACATGCGTCACACGACTGCACCAACGCTCGAGTGAACTTTGGACACTCCTGTGACTCCTGTGACCACCGAAACATGAACGTAACGTGACGGGTGCTCGTGCGCACCCGGGTAAGGTCGGCACTCCCCACCCCAGGATCATTGGTGCCATGACGATGACAGACACGCCGCCCCGGCCCGCGCCTCGCAAACGCCGGTCCAAGACGGTGCGCAGACTCGTCATCACCCTCGTGGTCCTCGTCGGACTGCTGGTGGTCGCGGACTTCGGCGCGGCCGCGGTCTTCGAGTACCAGGTGTCCAAGCGGGCGCGTGAGCAGTTCGGGCTCACCGACGACCCGGCGGTGAAGGTCGGCGGCTTCTCCTTCCTGGCCCAGGCCATCTCCGGCGAGTACGGCCACGTCACGATCGACGCCAAGGGCGTGCCGGTCGAGGACACCCTGCGCGACCTCGAGGTGCACATCGAGCTGCGGGACGTGCAGGCCCCGCTCGGCGACCTCGTGTCCGGCTCGCTGAAGGAGGTCAAGGTCCGCGAGGTCGAGGGCCAGGTCAAGGTCAAGGCGTCGGACGTCAACCGGGCCATCGCGAACAACAAGAACACCGCGATCCGGTCCATCACGAACGTCACCATCGACCCGGTCACCGAGCAGGACGTGCTCACCGACCCGGACGACCGCACCGACGCCGAGCAGGAGGCCGCCGACCGGGCGGCGAAGGCCGAGATCGAGGACACGACCGCGGGCGCCCGGATCTGCGCCACCGTCGACGTCGGCGGCGAGGAGACCGAGCTCTGCACGTACGGGATCATCTCGCTGGTCGAGGGCGCCAAGATGTCCTTCACCCCGAGCCGCATCGAGCTGAGCAACTCCGTCCTCGGCACAGGTCAGCTGCCGCCCACTTTGGACGCGGCGGTCAAGCAGGCGCTCAACTTCACCCTCGACCCGGGCAAGCTGCCGTTCACCGTCACACCCACCGCCGTGACCGTCGAGCCGGGCGTACTGTCGGTCAAGGGCACCGCGAGCGACGTGGTGCTGGGAGGCCAATAAAAAGGAGTGTCATGGTCGGGGCGTTGGTGCTGGTGGGCACGCTCGTGCTCGCCACCGTCGCCGGCCTGCTCCTGAAGACGCGGAACGGACGGGTGCGCGTGGCCGGCTCGAGTGGACTGCCCGCGGACGTCCAGGCGCTCGTCGCGCCGGGCGGGGTCACGCTGGTCCAGCTGTCGACGACCTTCTGCGCGCCCTGCCGGCACACCAGGGTCCTGCTGTCCGACCTGGCCGCCCGCACCGACGGGCTGCACCACACCGAGCTGGACCTCACCGACCGGCCTGACCTGGCCAGAGAGCTGTCGGTGCTGCGCACCCCGACCACCCTCGCGGTCGACGGCCGGGGCACCGAGCTCCTCCGGGTCGGCGGCGTGCCCAAACGGGACGAACTGCTGGCCGCCCTGCGGCCTCATCTGGTGTCCCAGTAGATGGACAGACCGCCCACCAGCAGGGAGGCGGCGGTACTGTGCTAGGCGTGTACGCATTGCTGACCAGGCGCCGCGCGGTGGACTACTGCCGCGTGGACTCCAGCCTGTGTCTGGCAACTGACTGACCCGGGCGGCCCTCGTTCTCGGCTGCCCGCGCTGGTTCTCCCCCAACACCCAGCCGTGCAGTCAGGAGGTGCGTCCATGTCCGCTGGTCCAGCCCAGGTTGATCCCCGAGGTCCACGCTTCGCCGCGTGGGTCACCACCGCCGTACTCGCCGTCGTGCTGGTCACCGGCTGGTGGCCGCTGCTCGCCGCGCAGGCCGTGGTGTTCGCCGTCGGCGCGTTCGCCGGCCTCGGCGTCGCGCCGTACTCGATCCTCTACCGCAGGTTCGTCGCGCCCCGGCTCGGACCGACGGACGAGCGGGAGGCCACCGCCCCGCTGCGGTTCGCACAGGGCGTCGGGTTCGGGTTCGCCGTCGTCGGTGTGCTCGGCTACGCGACCGGCGTCCCCGCGCTGGGCGTTGTCGCGACCGCGTTCGCGCTGGCCGCGGCGTTCCTCAACGCGGCGTTCGCGTTCTGCCTCGGCTGCGAGACCTATCTCTTGATCCGCCGATTCACCCCAACGAAGGAGAAAGCGCTCCCATGAGCCGCGAAGACGTGCTGGTCACCGCCGAATGGGCCGAAGAGAACCTGGAGACCCCGGGGGTGGTGTTCGTCGAGGTCGACGAGGACACCTCGGCCTACGACGGCGGACACATCCCCGGCGCGGTGAGGATTGACTGGAAGACCGAGCTGCAGGACCCGGTGCGCCGGGACTTCGTCGACCGCGCAGGCTTCGAGAAGCTGCTGTCCGACAAGGGCGTCGCCAACTCCGACAAGGTGGTCCTCTACGGCGGCAACAACAACTGGTTCGCCGCGTACGCGTACTGGTACTTCAAGCTCTACGGCCACCAGGACGTGCAGCTGCTCGACGGCGGCCGCAAGAAGTGGGAGCTCGACGGCCGCCCCCTGTCGAAGGACGCGGTGAGCCGGCCGGAGACCGAGTACAAGGCCCAGGAGCAGGACCTCGCCATCCGCGCGTTCCGCGACGAGGTCGTCCAGGCCATCAACGCCAAGAACCTCGTCGACGTGCGCTCGCCCGACGAGTTCTCCGGCAAGCTGCTCGCGCCCGCCCACCTGCCGCAGGAGCAGGCGCAGCGCGCCGGCCACATCCCGTCGGCCATCAACGTGCCGTGGAGCAAGGCGGCCAACGAGGACGGGACCTTCCGGTCGGAGGACGAGCTGCGCGAGCTGTACAAGGAGGCCGGGATCGACGAGTCCAAGGCCACCATCGCGTACTGCCGCATCGGTGAGCGTTCGTCGCACACCTGGTTCGCGCTGCACGAGCTGCTCGGCTACTCGGATGTCAAGAACTACGACGGCTCGTGGACGGAGTACGGCTCGCTGGTCGGCGTGCCGGTCGAAATCGGCCCTGGCGCCAAGTAAGCGAAGCTTGCGAAGCGCACCATCGAACAGAGTAGGAGTATGGGATGACGGATGGTTGCGGAGCGCCGGTGCAGACCGCCGATCTGACGGCGGGAGTCGACCTCACCAAGGAGGTCCTGCTTGGCGGTCAGGTGACCGCGGACGGCGCGCCCGTCGGCGGCGCCTTCGTCCGCCTGCTCGACGCGAGCGGTGAGTTCACCGCGGAGGTCGTGTCGTCGGAGGACGGTAACTTCCGCTTCTTCGCGGCGCCGGGCGAGTGGACGGTGCGTGCCCTGCACCGTTCCGGCAACGGCGAGGCGAAGGTGACGGCGGACGGCCCGGGGCTGCACCCGGTGGCCGTATCTGTTGGCTGAGGGCTATTGATCTTGTTACCAGACGCGGGGCGGCCGTTTCATTGGGCCGCCCCGCGTTGCCATATCCTCCTCGGGTGGAACTGTTCGTCACCCTGCTGCTGATCGCCGCCGCCCTGGCCGGCACCGTGTCACTCGGCGTCCTGGCCGTCCGGATCGCGGGTCGACGCTCATGACCACCCCGTCGAACGAACCAGTCCCCGGCAGCGGCGACGCGGCCCTGCGCGCGGCCGCCGAGCGGGCCAACAGCACCCGCGAACGCAACCTTCCTCTGTGGCCGGACCTGCCGATCCCGAACGACACGGCGAACCTCCGCGAGGGCGCCGACCTGCACGACGCGTTGCTGCCCCTGCTGCCGCTCATCGGCGTCTGGCGCGGCGAGGGCGAGGTCGTGTACCCGACGATCGAGTCCCAGCACTTCGGCCAGCAGGTCGTGTTCGCCCACGACGGGCGGCCGTTCGTGTACTACGAGAGCCGCGCGTGGCTGCTGGACGCGGATGGGAAGGTCATCCGACCCGCGGCCCGCGAGGTCGGCTGGTGGCGTCCCCAGCCCGACGACACGATTGAGCTACTGCTGTCCCACGCGACCGGCGTGATCGAGATCTTCTACGGCGAGCCCCGCACCCAGACGTCCTGGGAGCTGGCGACGGACGTGACCATGCGCACGGCGTCGGCCAAGGAGGTCAACGGCGCCAAGCGGCTGTACGGCCTGGTCAACAACGGCGACCTGGCATACGTGGAAGAACGAGCGATGATGGGCCAGCCCTTGCAGCCCCACACGTCGGCCTATCTGCGCAGAGTCGCCGGATAACTCGATCGTGTCACACCGGCGCCGTGAATGATGGCCGGCGTGACCGTGCACGCCTTCGTCGACGAATCGGCCAGACCGCCCCAGTACCTGATCGCCGCGGCGGTCGTGGAGCCGGCGCAGGTCCGCCTTCTCCGCCAGTCGATGCGTGCGTTACTCATGCCAGGCCAGCGCGAACTGCACTTCAAGAAAGAGAAGCCACTCCGCAGACGAGCCCTGGCCGACGCCGTCGCCCGGCTACCGGTCGAGGTGTGCGTCTACACGCGCTCCTGCCGAAAGCTGGATGAATCCGCCCGCCAAGTGTGCGTCGCGCAGCTGGCGGACGACCTCCTGGCGCGACAGGCGCACAGGTTGGTCATCGACTCCCGCAACGAGCAGGACATCCATGACGAGCGCACCTTGCGTCGTCTCCTCGGTGCGCACCCGAGTGCCAGCCTGCTTGTATACGAGCATGTGGACAGCACCAGCGAGTCGCTGCTGTGGATCGCCGACATCGTGGCCTGGTGCTTCGGTGCCGGGGGAGACTGGCGAAAACGGATCGACCCGATCGTGAGTACGGTGGTCGACCTGGGGTGAACCCAAGACAGCGCAAAGCCCGTGACACGACCGTCCGGACGCACCACGGGCCCACTTCCTCGGCCTACGGGGCCTCGGCAAGTGAATGCTATCACGCCGTGTGACTACCGCCAGTGAGTAACCGCTAGTACTCCGACTCGTACAAAGCGGTCAGTTCCTGGCGCAGGGCGCTGGTGTCGGGCAGAGAGACCCCGTCCAACGTGTGCACGCGGGTGATCTTGCGGACGCTGGACGCCATGAACAGGGCGTCGGCGGCGCGTAGTTCGTCCAGGGACACCGGTTCGACCTTGGTGACCCAGCCGGCTCGTTCGGCCGCGCGGAACAGGGCGCCCTGGGTGGTGCCCTTCAGGATGCCGCTCGACGGTGGGGTGGTCCGCAGGGTCCGGCCGCTGACCAGGACCACCGACGACGTCGGGCCCTCCAGTACCGAGCCGTCGGCCGCCACGAAGATGACCTCCGACGCGCCCACCGACTCCGCGTGGCGGATGGCGGCCATGTTCACGGCGTAGGACAGGGACTTCGCGCCCAGCAGGAGCCAGGGCGCCTCCGACACGATGGACGGGTCGTAGCCGCGGGCCAGGGTCACCGCCGCGACGCCGGTCTCGCGGGCGCGCAGGACCTTCTCGGCGATCGGCATGCCCATGGCGTAGCCGGTCGGGGCGCCGTCGCCGAACTCCGGGCCTCGGGTGTAGACGAGCTTGAGCGCCATCTCGCCGCCGGCCTGCCAGTTGTCCAGGACCAGCTGGACGACGTGCTCCCACTGGGCGCGGTCGGGCACCGGCAGCTGCAGCATGGCGGCCGAGCGGGCCAGCCGGTCGAGGTGCGGCCCCAGCTCACGGGGCTTCCCGTCCACCACCAGGATCGTCTCGAAGACACCGTCGCCGCGGGTGATGCCGAGGTCGTCGACTCGGATCAGGGGCGCCGTAGGGTCGGCAAGGGTTCCGTCCAGCATCGCCAGCACGCGCATACGAAGAGCCTACGATTCAGTGTGTGGCAACCAACATCCAGGCGCTGAAAACCACGCTGCACGAGCGCGGGATGCGGATGACCCCGCAGCGCCAGCTCGTCCTCGACGCGCTGCTCGAGCTCGAACACGCCACCCCGGAACAGGTCTGCCAGCACGTCCAGCGCTCGACGCCGAGCGTCAACATCACGACCGTCTACCGCACGCTCGAGCTCCTCGAGGACCTCGGCATCGTGCGGCACACCCACCTCGGGCACGGCGCGCCCAACTACTCCGTGCACGAACACCAGCACGTCCACCTCGTCTGCCACCGCTGCGACGCGGTCATCGAGGCGCCCTGCGAGATCATGGACGACCTGCGCGGAACACTGCGGGCCCGCTTCGGGTTCGCACTTGATGCCAGCCATCTCGCGTTGTCCGGGCTGTGCGCGAAGTGTGAGAAGGAGATCACGTGATCCCGACGCCCGAGGGCTCGCCCGACGCCGGTATGCCGTGGCACTACGGCGACCCGTTCGCCGAGCAGCGGGCCGCGGCACGCAAGGTCGCGGTGGTCGACCGGTCGAACCGCGAGGTCATCGCCGTCACCGGGCCGGAACGCCTGTCCTGGCTGCACCTGGTCATCTCCCAGCACATGACCGAGCTGGCCGACGGCGCCGCCACCGAGGCGCTCGTCCTCGACAGCCAGGGCCGGGTCGACACGCACATGGAGGTCGCGCACCTCGACGAGACGGTGTGGCTCGACACCGAACCCGGCGCGCAGGCCACCGGCGCGCGGGGCGGCAGGCAGTCGCTGCTGGAGTACCTCCGGTCCATGGTCTTCTGGTCGAAGGTCGAACTGCGGGACGCGACCGCCGAGCGGGCCGTGCTGACCGTGCTCGGCCCGGACACCGACGACCTGCTCACCAGGGTCGGCCTGCCGGTGCCGGGGCCGCACGAGGCGGCCGGCGGCGAGGGTGTGCTCGTCCGGCGCGGCGCGCTGGGCGTGGACCTGCTCGTGCCCCGCGACGGCGGTTGGTGGGAGCGGTTGACCGAAGCCGGCGCCCGGCCGATGGGCAGCTGGGGCTACGAGGCGCTCCGCGTCGAGGTGGCGCGGCCCCGGATGGACCTCGACACCGACGAACGCACCATCCCGCACGAGGTCGGCTGGGTGCACGTCGCCGCGCACGTCGCCAAGGGCTGCTACCGCGGCCAGGAGACCGTGTCGAAGGTGCACAACGTCGGCCGCCCGCCGCGGCGGATGCTGCTGCTGCACCTGGACGGCTCCCCCGAGGTGCTGCCGGAGACCGGTGACCCCGTGGTGCAGGGTGAGCGGACGGTCGGCCGGGTCGGCTCGGTCGTGCGGCACCACGAGCTCGGTTCGATCGCGTTGGCGCTGGTGAAGTACTCCGTGCCGCTGGACGCCGAGCTGCTGGTCGGCGCGGAGGACCGCGTGGTGCAGGCCGCGATCGACCCGGACGTCGTCCCGGAAGCCACGCCCGGTCTCGGCCGTGAGGCCGCGCGGAAGCTGCGCGGCTGATTACCATCCTGGCCATGCCAGGCACGCTGATCACCGTCGCTCCCACCGGGGCCGAGCTGTCCAAGTCCGACGTCCCGAACCTGCCCGTCACACTCGACGAGCTGGTCCGCACCGCCCAGGACTGCGAACGCGTCGGCGCGGCCATGATCCACGTGCACATCCGGGGCGCGGACGCCGAACCGACGCTCGACCTGGGCCGCCTGAAGGAGACCGTCGCGGCACTGCGGGCCGAGACGTCGCTGGTCGTGCAGCTGTCCACGGGCGGCGCGGTGACCGACCCGGAGGAGGACCGGCTGCGGGTGCTCGAGGCCATGCCGGACTCGGCCAGCTGCACCATGGGCACGGTGAACTTCGGCGACGACGTGTTCATGAACCGCTGGGAGTTCGTGGTCGAGTTGCACAAGCGGATGCGCGACCGCGGGATCGTGCCGGAGTACGAGATCTTCGACATCGGCCACCTCGCCGCGCTGCACCGGCTGCTCGACGGGCACGGCCTGCCGGCCGGCGGGCACGTGCACGTGGACCTGGTGATGGGTGTCCCGGGCGGCATGCCGGGTGACGTGTCGACGCTGGTGGCGGCCCTGCGGCTCATCCCGGACGGGGCGACGTTCTCGGCCACGGGCATCGGCCGCACGTCGCTGCCGGTCATGCTGGCGGCGCTGTCCGCGGGCGGTCACCTGCGGGTGGGCATGGAGGACACGGTGTCCTACGCCCGGGGCGAGCGGGTGCGGGACAACGCGCAACTGGTCGCCAGGGCAGCCGGCCTGGCCAAAATTGCTCAACGCCCGCCGATGTCACCGGGCGAAGTACGTACGCTGTTGAGCGTCGCGCAAAGCAACTGACTGCCCGTGGTTGGCGGTCGGGGCCTCGGTACCGGAGGATAGGCCTGTGATCGAAGTCCGCCCTGGGGGACGAAGGCGCATCGACCGGGTGCTCGCGCCGGACTACGTGCGCGACCTCGCCGAGCTCGACCTGGCCGAGGTCCGCAGCCGCCGGGACGACGCGGCGCAGGAGGAGACGGACCTGTCGTACCTGCGCCGGCTACTGCACGGGCGCATCGACATCGTGAAGGCCGAGCAGAAGCGGCGGCGGGAGGGCGGGTCCAGCTCGGTCGTGGAGCGCCTGGCCGAGATCCTGGCGGACAACGTGGGGGGCAACGCGCCGTCGGGCGCCGGCCGGCACCAGCCGTTGGAGCCGTCCCGCGCGGAGGCCCACCGCCGGCACGTGGAGGCCCTGGTCTCGGACGCCGACCTGTCGGACGTGACGTCCCTGCCGGACGAGCGGCTCGACCTGGCGTTGCGGACCTACTCGGCCGAGGAGGAGTCGGTCTCCCAGCGGCGCCGCGAGGTCCAGCAGGTCGTGGACGCCCTGAACGACGAGATAGGCGCCCGCTACAAGGCGGGCAGCGCCTCGGTCGACACCCTGCTGGCCGCCGAACGCGGCGACGACGCCGACCGGGCCTGACACCGGATCAGTTGAACCGCTCGCGGACGGCGAGGTCGCCCCAGAAGTCGCGGAGGCGTTCGAAGCGGGTGGCTATCTCCTCGACGTCCTCGCGTTCCAGGGCTGAGACGATCGCGTTGACGTCGGCCGCCGAGGTGTCCTCCTGGAGCTGTTCGTCGGTCATCAGCTGGACAAGTCCGCCGTAGTCGAGCTCCACCGCCGAGGACGGGTGGAAGTGCTCCAGCCACCGGCCCGTGTCCTCCAGGACCTTCGTCGGGCCCTGCTCGCCCATGGCGCGCTCCGCCAGCTCGTGGGCCTTGGCGACCCGGGCCCGGGCGTCGGCCATGGTCACCCGCCAGCACACCTGGCGCCGGGGGTCGTCCTGGGTGGCCAGGACCAGGTGGCGCCTCTCGGGGTCGACGATCGTGAACCAGGGCAGCGGCACGGTCCACGTGGTCGACACGATGTGCACGGCCCCGCTGGGCAGCTCGGACAGCACCCGCGTCGCCCTCTCCCGCACGGTGTCCGGGCGGACGGTCAGCGCGGCGTCCCGCAGGACCTGCTGGGACGTCGCCAGGAACCCGACGAGCGCCGCCGCCGAGCGGGCGCGGATGTCGAGCGGGCACACGAGCGGCTCCGACCCGGTCAGCCCGGGGACCGCCGACGGTGACAGCACCAGCACGTCCCGCAGCGCGCGCGGCGCCGGCGAGCCGTTCGCCAACTCGCCGGGCAGCAAGGTCGGGGGCTGAGACAGCTGTGATCTGAACCACAGGTCCCGCTCCCGGTCAGCTACCGTTGAGTAGTCAATTTGTCCGCTTCGTACCGATTCCTGTAAGCGGTCTGCTACGTCCGAGTCGAATGCGGACAACGGTTCGTACACCCTCAGGTAGGCGACGAACGGTCGGGGCACGTGCGCATGGTTTCACGGTTCTGCCGAACGCGATCAGTCGGCACTCGAACGACGTGCCCCTTCGCGTTAAACCCCATCGGCACGGTACGGTAGTTACCAGGAACCAGTTGTCGAGATCAGCGGGGCCGCCGTTTCCCCCGGCCGCCCCGCAACTGTGCGAGGGGGTCGAGCCATGGGGCGCGGCCGGGCGAAGGCTAAGCAGACCAAGGTAGCCCGAGAGCTCAAATACAGCACTCCCCAGACGGACTTCGAGGCGCTGCAGCGAGAGCTGTCTGGCACCAAGTCCTCAGAGGGCGGCAACGGCGACGAGGCCTTCGACGACGACGATTATGACGACGACGATTACCGTCGCTGATGCTTGAAGGGCACCCCGTGCGGGTGCCCTTCAAGTGCGTGTGGCCTCAGGGATGTGTGAGGTAACGGACCTGGCCGACCTTGGCCTTGTCCAGCGCCGCGCGTGCGTCCGCGATCTCGGCCCTGGTCGAGACCTCGGGCACGCCCACCTCCCACCAGGCACCGGCGTCCGTCCATGACGAAGGATGCGTGCGGATCACCACGACCGCGGGCTTACCGGCTCGCGCGGCCGTGCGGGCCCGCGCGTACGCGGCGGCCAGTCCGCCGAGCTCGTCGACCGTGTGCACGGCGCAGCCCAGTGCTGCGGCGTGTGCCGCGAAGTCCACTCTGGGCGGTTGCTCCAGTGGAGTGCGGCAGTCGACGTACATGTTGTTGAACGCCGACCCGCCGTTGCCGCGTTGCAACCGGTCGATCACGGCGTAGCCGTCGTTGTCGCACACCACGGCGACGAACCCGTGCCCGGCGAACGCGGCCGAGTACAGCTCGGAGTTCAGCATCAGGTACGAGCCGTCGCCGAGCAGTGTGGTGACGACCCCGGACGTGCGGGCCATCGCGGCACCCCACGCGCCGGCCAGCTCGTAGCCCATGCACGAGAAGCCGTACTCGACGTCCATGCCCGGTCCGCCGGGGGTGGCGCGCCAGCCGCCGATCAGCTCGCCGGGCAGGCCGCCGGACGCGGTCATCACGTAGTCACCCGGCTCGGCCGCGTCGTTGACGACCCCGACCACCTGGGCGTAGGTCGGCAGCCCGGCGGAGGGCTCCCGGAGCTTGTCGATGTAGTCGTCCCACCCCGAACGCTCCACGAACGCGCGCCCGGTCCACGACTCGTCGACCGCCCACCCGTCCACGGTCAGCTCACGCAGGGTCTCCCGCGCGTCGCCGACCACCGCCAGCCCGCCGTGCTTGACGGCGTCGAACCGGGCCGTGTTGATCGACACCAGCCGCACGTCCGGGTCGAACACCGACCAGGACGCGGTCGTGAAGTCCTGCAGCCGGGTGCCGACCGCCAGGACCAGGTCGGCGTCCGCGGCCATGGCGTTGGCCGACGCGGAGCCGGTGATGCCCAGCGGCCCGGCATGCAGTGGGTGGTCGTGCGGGACGAGCGTGCGGCCCGCGGTCGTCTCCGTGATCGGCACGCCGTGCGTCTCGGCGAACGTGATCGCGTCGTGGGTGGCGTCCGAGTACCGGACACCACCACCGAGGATCATGAGCGGTCGCCGGCTGGCCCGCAGCAGGTTCACCGCATGGGTCAGCGTCGTCCAGTCCGCGCGTGGCCGCGTCGGCCGGTGCACGACCGGCTCGAACAGCGACGACGGGAAGTCGAACGCCTCCGCCTGCACGTCCTGGGGCAGCGCGAGGGTGACCGGCCCGCAGTCGGCCGGGTCGGTCAGCACTCGCGCGACCTGCGGCAGCGCGGACAGCAGCTGCTCGGGCCGGGTGATCCGGTCGAAGTAGCGGCTGACCGCGCGGAAGGCGTCGTTGACCGTCGCCGTGCCGTCGCCGAAGTGCTCCACCTGTTGCAGCACGGGATCCGGGGCGCGGTTGACGAACGTGTCCCCCGGGAGGAGCAGCAGGGGCAGACGGTTGGCGTGCGCGACCCCGGCCGCGGTGACCATGTTCAGCGCACCCGGCCCGATCGACGACGTCGCCACCCCGACCTGCCGGCGGTGGCTGGCCTTCGCGTAGCCAACCGCGGCGAGGGCCATGCCCTGCTCGTTCTGCCCACGCCACACCGGCAGGCCGGACTCGGCCAGCGCCGTGCCCAGGCCGAGCACGTTCCCGTGCCCGAAGATCGCGAACACGGCGCCGAAGAGCGGCGCCTCGCTGCCGTCCAGCAGCTGGGTCCGCTGCGCCGCCAGCCAACGGACCAGGGCCTGTGCCGTCGTGAGCCGCTCTGTCAGGCGCATCTAGGTGCTGACCTCCCGTAGCTCGTGTTCCAGTGCCTCCAGCTCGGCGCCGCCGGCCATCTGCCTGGTCAGCTCCTCGAGCGAGATCTCCGACTTCTCGAACGACCCCAGGCTCACGCCCCGCTTGAGCAGCAGGAACCGGTTGCCGACCGGGTAGGCGTGCCGGGGGTTGTGGGTGATCAGCACGACGCCGAGCCCGCGGTCCCGCGCCTGCGCCACGTACCGCAGCACGACCCCCGACTGCTTCACGCCGAGCGCGGCCGTCGGCTCGTCCAGGATGATCACCTTGGCACCGAAGTGGATGGCCCGCGCGATGGCCACGCACTGCCGCTCGCCGCCGGAGAGCGTGCCGACCGGCTGCTCGACGTCCCGCAGGTCGATGCCCATGTCGGCGAGCGCGTCCCGGGCGATCTGCCTGCCCTTGCGCCGGTCGAGCCGCTGGAAGGGCCCGAACCCGACCGTCGGCTCCGAGCCGAGGAAGAAGTTCCGCCACACGCTCATCAGGGGTACCACTGCCAGGTCCTGGTGCACGGTGGCGATGCCGGCGTCCAGCGCCTCGCGGGGCGAACTGAACCGGACCAGCTCCCCGTTCACGAAGAAGTGGCCGGAGTCGTGCTGGTGCACGCCGGAGAGGATCTTGATGAGCGTGGACTTGCCGGCCCCGTTGTCGCCGAGTACGCAGGTCACCTCGCCCGCGTTGACGACCGTGGACACGTCCCGCAGCGCGATCACGCTGCCGTAGCTCTTGCCGACGCCTTCGACCTCGATGAGAGCAGTCATCGCCGGACCCTTTCCGCTCGCCGCCGGAAGGTGTTGTTCACCAGCACCGCACCCAGCAGCATGACGCCGAGGAAGAGCATGAACCAGTCGGAGTTCCAGTTCGCGAACACGATGCCCTGCCGGGCCATGCCGAAGATCAACGCGCCGATCGCGGCGCCGATGGCCGAGCCGAAGCCGCCGGTCAGCAGGCAACCGCCGATCACCGCCGCGATGATGTACTGGAACTCCAGGCCGATGCCCTCGTTGGCCTGCGCGGTCGTGTAGCGCAGGATGTTGATCGTGCCGACGAGCCAGCCGGCCGCGGCGGTCGTCATGAACAGCAGGATCTTGGTCCGGGCCACCGGCACGCCGACGGCCCGCGCGCTGGTCGGTGCGCCGCCGGCCGCGAAGATCCAGTTGCCGAACTTCGTGCGCACCAGCACCCACGCGGCCAGCGCGGCGAACCCGATCCACCAGATGATCGAGATCCGGAACGCCGTGTCGCCGATGTTGAACCAGGACGCGAACACGAACCCACTCGACTCGTAGCCGCCGGCCCGGCGCATGCCGGACACCTGCACGGAGTTGGTCACCAGCCGGGTGACGCCCAGGTTCAGGCCCTGCAGCGCCAGGAACGTGCCGAGCGTGACGATGAAGCTCGGCAGTCCCGTCCGGATCACCAGCCAGCCGTTCAGCGCGCCGACGCCGAGCGCGAACACCAGCGAGACCAGGATCGCGAGCCAGATGTTCAGGCCGGCCTTCGTCGCCAGCATGGCCGTGACCAGCGCCGTCGAGCCGGTCATCACGCCGGCGGACAGGTCGAACTCGCCGCCGATCATCAGCAGCGCGACGGCGACGGCCATGATGCCGAGCGTCGCGCTGTCGTCCAGCCAGGTGGCGACGCCGCCCAGGGTCAGGAACTTGTCGGTCACGATCGAGAAGAATCCGAACACCACGAGCGCGCCGAGCAGCGCACCGATCTCCGGCCGCACCACGAGCCGGTTCACCAGCGAGCTGGGTGCGACGCGCTCGTCCACCGAGGCCTCAACGGTCGTCATCTGGCTCACCTGGTCCCTCGCTCGGTGTACTTCCCGACCTGGTCCGCGTTGGACTTGTCGACGAAGCCCGGCCCGGTGAACACCGGCAGCCCGCCCCCGAGCGTGTTGCCGTTCTCCCGGTACAGCTTCAGCATCACGATCGGCAGGTAACCCTGCTCGTACTGCTGCTGGTCGACGGCGAACGCGATCTTGCCCGCCTTGATCGAGTTCACGACGTCGGTGTTGAGGTCGAACGTGGCAATCACGGCCTGGGAGCCGGCGCTCGCGGCGGCGGCCACCGCGCGGTCCGCGACCTGGGAGTTCAGCGTGAGCACGCCGTCGATGGTCGAGTCGGTCTGCAAGGCGCCGCGGATGCGGTTCTCGGTGTCGGTGGGGTTCGAGATGTCGACCTGGAGGTTGGTGACCTTGCCGCCGGTGAAGCCCTCCCGGGCGCCGTCGCAGCGGTCGTTGAGCCCGGTGTTGCCGGCCTCGTGGATCACGCAGAGGATGTTCTTCTTGCCCTCCTGCTTGAGCCGCTCGCCCGCGGCCTTGCCGGCGACCGTCTCGTCCTGGCCGACGTGGGCGATGGCGCCGAACTCCGTGCTCTTGTCGGCGCCCGAGTTGATGGTGATGACCGGGATGCCGGCCTTCACGGCGGCCTCGATGGAGTCCTTCAGCGCGTCCGGGTTGGCCATCGAGACGACCAGGCCGGTCTTGCCCTGCGCGACGGCGTTGTCGATGAGCTTGGCCTGCGCGCTCGGCTCGCCGTCGCCGTTGTAGGTGACCTTGACGCCCAGGTCGCGCCCGGCGTCCTCGGCGCCGTTCTTCACCACGCTCCAGAAGGCGTCACCCTCGCTGCCGTGGGTGATCACCGCGAAGTCCAGCGGCGCGGAGGTGTCGACGCCCTGTGGCTCGGCGCCCGGTTCGGGTCCGGTCTCCGCGGACGGCCCGGTACACGCGGCGAGCACGAGGGCGGCCGTCGCCACCCATAACGCTCGCCACGGCCGGACGGAGGTTTTCGACATCGTTGTCTTTCTCCTGTCTACGCCCAGAGTTTGCTGAGGTGGTCCAGGCTCTGCCGGGTGTGCTCGCGTGGTTTCCCGTCCTCCGCCGCGTCCGCGCCGAGGGCGGTGTCCTGCTCGAGCACGTACCAGCCGTCGTAGTCGTTGTCCCGCAGTAGTTCTAGCAGTGTGTCGAGGTCGACGTCACCGGCGCCGAGCGGGGTGTAGATGCCCCGCGCGACGGCTTCGGTGTAGGTGATCGCGCCCTGCCGGACCTGCTCGGCGAGGTCCTGGCGGACGTCCTTGAGGTGCACGTGCCCGACGCGGTGCGGATGCCGGCGCACGAGGTCCACCGGGTCGGTGCCGCTGATCAGGAGGTGGCCGGTGTCGACGCACAGCGGCAGGTCGGAGTCGTGCACGAACCGCTCGACCTCGGCCCTGGTCTCGACGTGCGTGCCGACGTGCGGGTGCAGCACGGTCTTCAGCCCCGCGGCGGCGGCGTGGTCGGCGATGCGGCCGGCGTTCTCGACGAGCGCCGCCCACTCCCGGTCGGACAGGGCGGGGCGCTCGTCGTAGCCGTCGAGCCCGGTGGCGGCGGCGAGCACGAGCACCTCACCGCCGGCCGCCGCGAGCAGCTCGACCACGTCGTCCACTGTGGACGTCCGGTGCAGTGCGGTCGCGTAGAACCCGCCCACCAGACCGAGGTTGTGCCCGGCCAGGGTTTCGCGCAGCTCCGCGGCGGTGGTCGGCAGGTAGCCGGGCGGGCCGAGTTCCGTCGCGGTGAGGCCGAGCTCGGCCATCTCGGCGAGCACGGTCGACGGCGGGAGGACACGCCCCCAGCCGGGTACTTCGCAGACGCCCCAGGTGATGGGCGCGGCGGCGAGCCTGTTCATATGTCACTCCGCACGGGTCGGCCGGTTCGGCGGGACTGTTCGCAGGCCTCGGCGAGACGCAGGCTGACGAGGCTGTCCCGGGCGGGCGACGGGTTCTCCGCGCGGCCGGCGATCACCTCGGTGAAGACCACCATCTCGTTGCGGTACGCGTGGCGGAAGCGGTCAGGGAAGCCGGGGTAGGCGTTCTGGTTGTGCCCGTCGGCGTTGAGCGGGGTGCGTGCGTCGAGCCCGACGGCCACCGAGTCGCGGGCGCCGAGGACCTCGATGCGGTGGTCGTAGCCGAGCGGGTCGTGGCGGCCGCCGTGCAGGACGGCGTGCGCGCCGCCGGCGAACTTCAACAGCACCACGGCGTTGTCGACGTCGCCCGCGCGGGAGAACGCCTCGTCGACCTGCACGGAGCCGGACGCGTACACCTCGACCACGGGCTCACCGACCAGCCACGGCACCGCGTCGAGGTCGTGGATGAGCAGGTCCCGGAAGATGCCACCGGAGGTGGGCAGGTAGGCGAAGTCGGGTGGGTCGGCGTCGAAACCGGTCGCGCGGACGTGGTAGATCGCACCCAGCTCGCCGGCGGTGATCCTGCGGTGCAGCTCGACCATCGCCGGGTCGAAGCGGCGCTGGAACCCGACGAGGACGGGGACCGTGCTCTTCTCGACCTCGTCGACCAGCTGGCGCATGGCGGCGAGGTCGGCCGCGATGGGTTTCTCGCAGAGCACGGGGGTGCCGGCGGCGAGGCAGGCGCGGACCAGGGTCGGGTGCGTGTCGGTGGGGGTGGCGACGAGGACGCCGTCGCTCTCCTTGAGCAGGTCGTCCAGCTCCGGCACCGCCCGCGTGTGGGGGTCCGTGGCCGCCAACTCGGCCCGGCCGGGCACCGGGTCGTACAGGACAACCTCGTCCACCTGGGGTAACGCGGTCAGGTTCGCCGCGTGCATGGTCCCGATCCGGCCGACTCCCGCGACGCCAATCCGCATTGCCAGTCCTTGCGTTAGAGCGCTCTAATCGGCCTATCCTGTAATGGCCGTCACACCCGTGTCAAGGAGGTCGCAGCGTTGGCCCGCCCCACGATGGAGGACGTCGCGGCGCGGGCGGGCGTGTCCCGGGCGCTGGTGTCGCTGGTGATGCGCGGCTCGCCGAAGGTGAGCGCGGCCCGCCGCGAGGCGGTGCTCGCCGCGGCGGCCGAGCTGGGTTACTCCCCGCACGCGATGGCTCGTTCGCTGGCGTCGCGGACGTCGCACGTGCTCGGGGTGATGGTGTCGGACCTGCACAACCCGTTCTGGGCGGAGGTGGTCGACGGGTTGGACCTGTACGCCCGGGAGGCCGGCTTCGAGCTGGTGATCAACACCGGCGGGCGGGAGCCGGTGCGGGAACGGCAGGCACTGGCGTCGCTGGCGTCGTTCCGCCCAGCCGGGATCGCGTTGCTGGGCCCGGTCGTGCCGTCGTCGTCGATCGAGAAGGCCGCCGGCGAGGGCCCCCTGGTCCTGGTCTCCCGCTCCTCCCGACTGTCTACTGTGGACACCATCAACGACGACGGCAAGGCGGGCTCCGCACTGGCGGTGGACCACCTGGTCTCGTTGGGACACAGGGAGATCGTGCACATAGACGGCGGCAACGGCTCACAGTCCGCGCCCCGGCGGACGGGCTACCGGTTGGCGATGGAACGCCACGGGCTCGAGCCCCACGTGGTGCCCGGCGAGTACACGGAGGCCGCTGGCGCGGCCGCGATCCGTACGCTGACCACCCCGTTCACGGCGGTGATCGCGGCGAACGACCTCAACGCGGTGGGTGTGCTGTCCGCGTTGGCGGAGTTGGGTTTGCGCGTGCCGGAGGACGTGTCGGTGGTGGGCTACGACAACACGTGGCTGGCGGCCCTACGCCACATCGGCCTGACGACGATCGACCAGCCACGGCACGAGATGGGCCGGCTGGCGGCGGAGGCGTTGATAGCCCGGGTACGCGGCGAGGCCCAGGAACCGGCCCGGCTGGTGGTCCGTCCCAGCCTGGTGGTCAGGGCCTCGACCGCACCGCTGGGTTAGCTGACTGGCTCCTTCTCGACGGGCTCGGGCTTGCGGGTGAAGCGGCGGATCAGCGGCCACAGCAGGATCACCAGCACGATCGCGTACACGGTCACCGAGAAGGCCGTGTTCACCAGGCCGGTGAGCGAACCGTCGGAGATCTGCAGGGCTCGGCGCATCTGGAGTTCCGCCGCCGGGCCGAGGATCACGCCGATGATGGCTGGCAGGATCGGCAACCCGTACCGGCGCATGGCGAAACCGAGCACACCGATCACGTACAGCACGATCAGGTCCGCCACCTGGCCGCTCACCGCGTAGGCGCCCACCGACGCGAAGAACAGGATCCCCGCGTACAGGTACGGCCTCGGCACCTTCAGCAGCTTCGCCCAGATCGGCGCGAGTGGCAGGTTCAGCGCGAGCAACAACAACGTCCCGACGAACAGGCTCGCGATCAACCCCCACACCAGCGCCGGCTCGCGCTCGAACAGCAGCGGGCCCGGCTGGATGCCGTACTGCTGGAACGCCGCCAGCATCACCGCGGCCGTCGCCGTCGTGGGCAAGCCCAGGGACAGCATCGTCACCAGGGTGCCGGATGCCGACGCGGACGCCGTCGACTCGGGGCCGGCCACACCCTCGATCGCGCCCTTGCCCCACTCGTCCTTGTGCTTCGACAGGCGCTTTTCGGTCACATAGGACAGGAACGTCGGGATTTCCGCGCCACCGGCGGGAATCGCGCCGAACGGGAAGCCGATCAGGGGGCCGCGTAGCCATGGCTTCCAGGTGCGACGGAGGTCAGACCGGGACAGCCAGGGGCGGCCCACCGGGATCGGGTCGTCCAGGTTGTGCCGTAGGCGCGACGCGATCCACAGGGACTCGCCGACCGCGAACAGGCCAACAGCCACGATGACGATGTCGATGCCGTCGGCCAGTTGGAGCGAGCCGAACGTGAGCCGGGACTGGCCACTTTGCGGGTCGAGACCGACCAGGCCGATCGTGAGGCCGATCAGCAGCGCCGCGAAACCACGGACACGCGACTTGCCGAGCACGGACGTCACCGCGATGAACGCCAGGACCATGATCGCGAAGTAGTCGGGCGCGCCGATGTCCACGGCCAGCGAGGCGATGACCGGCGCCAGCAGCACGATGCCGATCGTGCCGATCATCGCGCCGGCGAAGTGGCCGATGGCCGCCGCCGCGAGGGCCTGTGCGCCTCGGCCGCGTTTGGCCATCTGGTTGCCTTCGATGGCCGTCACCACCGCCGCCGTCTCACCCGGCGTGTTCAGCAGGATCGACGTGGTCGAGCCGCCGAACATGCCGCCGTAGTAGATGCCGGCGAACATGATCAGCGCGGCGGTCGGGTCGAGGCCATAGGTGACCGGCAGCAGCAGCGCCACCGCCATGGCCGGGCCGATGCCCGGCAGGACGCCGATGAACGTCCCCAGCAGCACGCCGACGGCCGCGAGCAGCAGGTGCAGCGGCGTCAGGGCGGTGCCGAACCCGTCGATGAGCTGGGTTAACGAGTCCACGTCAGAACACCTCCATCAGCGGCCCACCGGGCAGCGGCACCCCGAGCAGGTTGTTGAACAGCACGAACGTGATGATCGACATGCCTGCGGCGATCAGCGGGTCACGCACGAAGTTCCGGCTGCCCAGCGCGTACGCGGCGCCCCAGAACAGGATCGCGCCGGAGATCGGGAAGCCGACGACGCCGATCAGCGCCGCGTTCGCCAGGAATGCCGCCGACAACAGCAGCACGGTGCGCCAGTCGCTCGGCGCCGTGAGGTCGATGTCCTCCCCGCCCTCGGCCTCGCCCTTGCCGCCACGCAGCACGTCCCGCGCCAGCAGCGCCGCCACCACCAGCAGGAGCACGCCGACGACGATCGGCACGGCCTTGGGACCGACCGGGCCGCGCTGGGCGAAGTCGGTCGGGATGCGGATCGCGTCGACCAGCACCAGCGCGCCGAGCAGCGCCAGCAACGCGCAGATGCCCAGCTCGGAGCGGTCCTTCCAGGACGGTCGCTCGGTCTTCTCGTCGAGTGTCGCGATCATCTAGAGCCCCAAATCCGACAGGACCGAGGCGACCCGGTCGTTCTCGTCGGCGAGGAAGTCGCCGAACTGCTTGCCGGGCAGGAACGCGGGCGTCCACCCGTTGGTCTTGAGCGCTTCCCGCCACTCCTTCGTGTCCTGCAGGTCGGTGAACAGGCGCACGAGCTTGTCCGTGTCGCCCTGCGAGATGCCGGGCGGCGCGACGATCCCGCGCCAGTTGACGAACTCGACGTCCACATCGGACTCCTGGAGCGTCGGCGCGTCGATGCCCTCGATCCGGTCCTTGCTGGTCACCGCGAGGACCCGGAGGTCGCCGGACGCGATCTGGTCGCGGTACTCGCCCACGCCGGACACGCCGAACGCGATCTTGCCGCCGAGCACGGACGCGAGCAGCTCACCGCCGCCGTCGAAGGACACGTAGTTGACGTCCTTCGGCGGGAGCCCGATGGCCTTGGCGAACAGCATCGGCGCGAGGTGGTCCGGCCCGCCGGGCGAGGAGCCGCCGCCGACCGTCACCTTGCCGGGATCGGCCTTCCACGCGTCGATCAGCTGGTCGATGTCCTGGTAGGGCGAGTCCTTGGCCACCACGATGATGTCCGGCTCCTGGATGAGCCGGGCGATCGGCGTGGTGTCCTGCAGCGACGACGGCGAGTGGTTCGTGTGGACGCTGCCGACGACGCCGAGGCCCATCGACATGATCAGTTTCTCGTTGCCGGCCTCGTTGACCAGCCGGCCGAGGCCGACCGTGCCGCCGGCACCGGGCAGGTTGAAGACCTCGACACTGCGCGTGAGGTCCGCGTCCTCCATGGCCTTGGCGGCCGTCCTGGCGGTGATGTCGTACCCGCCACCCGGGGTGTTGGGCACCATGATCCGCAGGCCACGGACCTGGGCGCCGGGATCGTCGTCGGCGCCCGAGGAGACGAGCGGCGGGATCAACAGCACCGCGGCCAGCGCGCCGAGTGCCGCGATCAGGGGTTTCGCGTTCATTGCGGCATCGAGCCTCTCTGCTCGGATTTGCCTGCTGATAGTGCCTCGGGGTTACCGTCTTGTCGTCTTAGTCGCACAGCGTTCGTTCTGGTCGTTGTGGTCACGAGGAGGAGTGAAGAGGGATGGGGAGGTGGGTGGGGGGCGACAGAGCGCCACTTTCGCGGCAGTTGCTGGGTTGGCAGCTGCTGATCGTCGTCGCGCTGCTCGCCGCCGTCACGGTCTTCTCGGCCATCCAGTCCAACAACAGCTTCCAGGACAACGAGGGCCGCCGCCTGCTGTCCGTGGCCGAGGACGTGGCCGCCACCCCCGCCGTCCGGTTCGCGCTGCTGAAGCCGCCGCGCTACTACCAGCTGGCGCCGTTCGCCAGGAACGCCGAGAACCTGTCCGGCGCCGACTTCGTGGTCATCACGCTGCCGGACCTGACCGTCCTGACCTCGCCGGACCCGCGCCAGGAACGCACCAGGCTGCCCATCGGCGACTCCATGATCCGCAGTGGCCGGTCGTGGGTCGGCGTGGTCGGCGACTCGCTCGTGGCACACGTGCCGGTGATCGGCGGCTGCGATGAGGCGGACGAGCCGGGGTACTGCGGCAAGGTGATCGGCATCGTGGCGGCCGGGACCGCGACCCCGACGTTCCTCGAGGGCATCGTGAACTCGCCGGGTGAGGCGCTGGTGATCCTCGGCATCGCGACGGTCATCGGCGTCGTCGGGTCGCTGCTGGTCGCCGGGCGAGTCAAGCGGCAGACGTTCGGGCTGGAGCCGCAGGAGATCGCGGGGCTGGTCGAGCACCGCGAGGCCATGCTGCACGGCATCCGCGAGGGCGTGGTCGGCCTCGACACGTCCCACCGGATCACGCTGGTCAACGACCAGGCACGGCTGCTGCTGTCGCTGCCGTCGGACGTGGTCGGCCGGTCGGTCGGTGAGCTGGACCTGAATGACCGGCTCGTGGACGTGCTGACCGGCCGCGCGGGCGACGGCGCCGACGAGATCGCGTTGCGCCGCGGCCGGGTGCTGATCATGAACCGGATGCCGATCTCGTCCGGCGGCACCGCGGTCGGTGCGGTGGTGACGCTGCGGGACCGCACGGAAATCGTTGCCCTGCAACATGAACTGGACGCCAACCGGAGCACGACCGACGCGTTGCGGGCGCAGGCGCACGAGTTCACCAACCGCCTGCACACGATCGCGGGCCTGATCGAGCTGGGTGAGTACGAGGAGGTGCGGCGCTTCGTCAGCCGGGTGAGCGACACCCGCGAGGCGTGGCACGCCGAGGTGAGCGAGCGGATCGGCGACTCGGCCGTCGCGGCCCTGCTGATCGCGAAGGCGAGCGTCGCCGCGGAGCACAACGTGGGGCTGCGGCTCACCCCGTCGAGCCGGCTGGGCGAGGTGGACGACTCGCTGTCGGCGGACCTGGTCACGGTGATCGGCAACCTGGTGGACAACGCGATCGACGCGCTGCCGGGCGCGGGCTGGATCGAGGTGGACATCCGGCACTCCGACGACGAGGTGCTGGTGGTGGTCACGGACTCCGGCCCCGGCGTGGCGCCGGACATCGCGGAGGAGATCTTCCGCCACGGCTTCACCACGAAGGCCGCGGAGGAAGGCGGCCAGCGCGGACTCGGCCTCGCGTTGACGAGGCAGACCTGCCGGCGTCGCGGCGGCTCGGTCGAGGTGCACGGCGCCGTTTTCACCGCACGGCTGGGAGTTCGGACATGATCCGCGTGCTGATCGTCGACGACGACTTCATGGTGGCGAAGGTCCACAGTGGATATGTCGCCAAAACGCCCGGGTTCGAGGTCGTCGGCATCGCCCACACGGGCGCGGACGCGTTGCACGCGGTCGACGAGCTGCGGCCGGACCTGGTCCTGCTGGACATCTACCTGCCGGACATGGACGGCGTGTCCGTGCTGCGGGAGCTGCGCTCGTCGAGCAGCGCCGACACCGACGTCATCGTCATCAGCGCCGCGACCGACGTGGAGACGGTGCGGGCGGCCATGCGCGGCGGTGTGCTGCACTACCTGATCAAGCCGTTCACCTATGCCGCACTGTACGACCAGCTCAAGCACTTCGCCGCCCTGCACGAACGGCTCGGCGCGCTGTCCGAGGCCGGCCAGTCCGATGTGGACCAGGTGTTCGGCGGGCGGCCGAGCGGCGCCGCCCAGCTGCCGAAGGGCCTGTCCGGCGAGACGGCGGCACTGGTCGAGCGCGTGCTCCGGGAGTCCACTGAGGACGTCTCGGCCGCCGAGTGCGCGGCCCGCACCGACATCTCCCGCGTCAGCGCGCGCCGCTACCTCGAACACTTCGTGGCGACCGGCCAGGCCGAGGTCCGCCTGCGGTACGGCACCGGCCGGCCGGAACGCCGCTACTACTGGGTGTCCTAACAGGAGCTGGGCGCCGTCCGCCCGGCGAGCCGGGCGTTGACGTAGGCGAGGGCGCCGGGCACGCCGGTCTCGGCGGTGGTCAGGTGCTCGCCGAGGATCTTGACGTACTGGACCGTCGCGCCCATGCCGCAGTACGTCTCGACCAGTGCGTCGACCGGTGGCGTGATGGCCAGTTCGTCGTTGGTGCCCTGGTAGATGTAGGTGGGTGCGTCCGGAAGTCGTTGGCCCATGGTGTTCTCCGCGATCACCTGGCGCACCGCCGGCACGTCCAGCAGCTCGGGCACGGTCACGTAGTCCCGCATGTGCTGGAAGGCGAACTGCACGGTGAACTCGCCGATGCACTGCCCGCCAAGGGTTTCGAAGGCCGCCCTGCCGCGATCGTTCAGGAGCGCGTCGACGTCGATCTCCGGGTACGCGCGGGAAAGTCCCACGGTGGCGCCGAAGTAGACGCCGGACAGCGCCGTCCCGTCGATAGCGCGGGCGATGGCCTCGATGTCGGCCGGCACGCCGCCCGCGGCCACGCCGACGATGTTCAGCTCCGGCGCGTAGGCCGACGCCAGCTCGTTGGCCCACTGGGACGCGAGCGCGCCGCCGGAGTAACCCCACAGCGCGGTCGGGGTGGCGGCGCCGTTCAACCCGGCCGGCGCGAAGTTCTGGGCGGCACGGACGCCGTCGAGCACGCCGTGCCCGGAGTTGACGCCGGCCGCCCACTCGTAGCGCGGGCCCTCGTAGTCGGCGCTGACGACCGTGTAGCCGGCGAGGAGCAGCGGCAGCATGGCCGCCTCCTCGTACGCGGGCGGGTTGATGCCGGTGGCGAAGGCGTAGGACGGCGCGCAGTCGGCGTCCAGGCCGTCGTAGGCGGTCTGGTACGAGACGAGCTTGCGCTGGGCCTTCGGCGGTTGCAGCAGCGGCTGGATGATCGTGGCGATGTTCGCCGCCGGGGCGCCCTTGGTGTCCGTCGAGAGGTACTTGACCTGCCAGGCCTGGAACGGCACCGGGATGGCGAGCGCGCGGACGGTGGTCGGCCGGGAGGCGAGGACCGTGCCGGGTGGGACGTCCGGCATCGGGTTCGGCTGGGCGTAGAACGGGTCGATGTCGGGGTGCGGCGGCCAGGCGGCGGGTGCCGCGTTCGCCGGAGTCGACAGGCCCGCGCAGGTCAGCAGGGCCGCCAGCAGGGTGAGTACCACGCGTCGTCGGGTGGCCATCTACGTCTCCGTTTCGATACCGGTCGGTATTGAGTACCGACGAGTATCCTCTTTGGTGTGACGAAGTCAACACCGCCAGCCGTCCGCCGCCGCCCGCCACGTGCGGCGACGCGGCAGGCCCTGCTGGCCGCCGCGGTGGCCGTGTTCGCGCGGCAGGGCATCGCTCGAACGTCGTTGTCCGAGATAGCGGCGGAAGCGGGCCTCACCAAGGGCGCCGTGTACTCCAACTTCGCCAGTAAAGACGAACTCCTGCTGGCGATCATGGAAAACCACCTGATCGAGCGAATGCGGGACGCCACCGCGGTGTTCGACGGCGAGCTGTCCACTCCGGACGCCGTGCGCGCGGCGGGTGCCCGGCTACTGGCGTCGATGGTGGCGGACGCGACGTGGCACCAGTTGCTCCTGGAGTACTGGACCCTGGCCGTCCACGACGAGACGGTGATGACCAAGCTCGCGGCCAGGCGCCGCGAGGTCCGCGCGACCGTGGCCCGAGCCATCGCGGCGGCCGCCGAGGCGTACGGCGTCACGCTGCCGATCACCGCGGAGGAGCTGACCGTCACGCTGATGGCGCTGTCCAACGGCTACGCGGTGGAACGCTCGATCGACGAGAACGCCGTGCCGAACGACCTGTTCGAGAAGGTGCTGACGCTGCTGGTCCAACCCGGAAGCTAGTCGTCCGGCCGCACCCGGCGGCCCTGCTTGGTCTGGCCGCGGCGCTTCTTCTCCGCCAGCCGGCGCTCCTTCGCGCCCTTGCTCGGCTTGGTCGGCCGCCGCTTCGGGGGTGGTGGCGCGGCGGCCGCCCGCAGCAGGGCCGCGAGCCGCTCCCGGGCCTCGGCGCGGTTGGCCAGCTGTGCCCGCTGGGTGCTCACCGCGACCGTCAGCACGCCGCCGGCCAGACGGCTGGCGAGGCGGGCGAGCAGCCGCTCCCGCAGCCACTCCGGGATCGACGGCGACGACGCGACGTCCCAGGACAGCTCGACCCGGCTGTCGGTCGTGTTGACGCCCTGGCCGCCCGGCCCGGACGACCGGGAGAACCGCTCGGCAAGCTCCGCCGCCGGGATCACGAACCGCGGACCGACCTCCAGGTCAGGCACTGGAGACGACCTTCGAGACCAGGACGCACAGCTCGTCGTCGCTCAGCACCGGCGGGCTGCCGTCGCCCAGCGCGCCGGCGTTGGTGTCCTTGACGGTGGCGTTCGTCGCCATCGCGTAGATCTGGAGCCCGTCCGGCAGGACCGCGGTCGCCGTGGTGTGGCGCTGGCCGTCGCCGTCGTCGAACTCGGTGACCACGACCTCGGTGCCGGTCTTGTCCCGCACCTCGCACCGGGCGTTGGGTCGCGGCGAGGAGCACGCGCTCCGGACGTCCATCGTGGTGCCAATGATGACCTGCACGAATCCCTCGTCACCCGACCGGGACACGTCCGCCTCGTAGATGAACCCGCCGTCGCCGGTCGGGCGGAACGTCGGCGTGCCGGAGCGCCCCGGCAACGGGTGAGCGTCCTTCGCCGACACGACGCCGACTGAGTAGAGCATCGCGGTCAGCCGGTCCGGGTTCAGCCCTTGCGGCGTCTGCGTGGTCGTCACGCGAGGGGGCGGCAGCGCACCGGTGGTCGTCAGCGGGAGCTGTGGTCCCGGCGGCGGCATCGGGTACGTGCTGCTCGCCGCCGGCGGCAGTCGTTCCGGCTCGGAGTCGGCCAGGTTGGTGAGCGTCGCGGCGCCGACCGCCGCCACCACGACCGCGGCCACGACAGTGCCCGCCTCGAAGAACCGCTTCCTGCGCAAACGCTTGCGGCCCTGCTCGATGACCTCGTCGCGGTCGATCCGCAACGGCGGCTCCTCGCCGAACGCCCGGCCGAGCAGACGCTTGACATTGTCGTCCGCCCTGTCGCTCACCCGCCGTCACCGGCCTCGGCCAGATCACCCGACTCCAGCAGCCGCCGCAGGGTGGCCAGGCCCTTCGCGGCCTGGCTCTTGATCGTGCCCTCGCTCTTCCCCAGTGCCTGGGCGGTCTCGGTGACCGACAGGTCCTCCCAGTACCGCAGCACGACGACCGCGCGCTGGCCCGCGGGCAACCGCGCGAGCGCGCGCCGCACGTCCACCGCGTCCTCGACGCCGACCGACGAGGGCGACTGCACCTCGGGCAGCTCCTCGACGACCGACTCGCGCCTGCGGTAGGCCTTGCGTGACTCGTCGATGGCCGTCCGCACCATGATCTTGCGCGAGTACGCGTCGACGCTGCCGTCCCGGCGTATCCGCGGCCAGGCGACATAGATCTTCGTCAGTGTGGTCTGCACGAGATCCTCCGCCCGATGCCAGTCACCTCCGCACAACAGGTACGCGGTTCGACGCATGACCACTGCCCGGCTGTCGAGGTACTCCCCGAACTCCGCGTCGCGGTCCTGCACGCCCCCTCGTTCCTCTCGGTCTACCCGTCATACGAAACGGCAATCGGATCGGTTGTGCTGATAATGCGGCTCGACCCGAAAACGTTGCATCGCACGGCGAACATCACTCAGAACCGCGGGTGGTTGCCCACCAGCTCGGCGCGACCCCCGTCGTCGCCGCCCTTGGCCACCTCGCCGAGCACCCACGCCGGGACGTGCCGCGCGGTGAGCACGGCCAGGACCCGGTCCGCGTCCTCGGCGGCCACCACGGCCACCATGCCGACGCCCATGTTGAACGTCTTCTCCATCTCCTGCCGCTCGACCCGGCCGCGCTGCGCGATCAGCGAGAACACCGGCGCCGGCGTCCACGTGCCCCGGTCGAGCACGGCCTTCAGGCCCTTCGGGATCACCCGGGCCACGTTCGCGGCCATGCCACCGCCGGTGATGTGCGCGAACGTGCGTACCTCGGCCTCGGCGGCGGCCGCGAGGCAGTCCTTGGCGTAGATGCGGGTCGGCTCCAGCAGCTCCTCGCCGAGCGTGCGACCGAACTCCTCGACCACCCCGCCCAGCGCCATCCGGCCGATGTCCAGCAGGACGTGCCTGGCCAGCGAGTACCCGTTGGAATGCAGGCCGGAGGACGCCATGCCGATCAGCACGTCGCCCGGCCGCACCCGCTCCGGCCCCAGGATCGCGTCGGCCTCGACCACGCCGACGCCGGTGGCCGACAGGTCGTAGGCGCCGTCGGCCATGAGGCCCGGGTGCTCGGCCGTCTCGCCGCCGAGCAACGCGCAGCCGGCCTGGACGCAGCCCTCGGCGATGCCCTTGACCAGCGCGGCGATCCGCTCCGGCACGACCGTGCCGACGGCGATGTAGTCCTGGAGGAACAGCGGCTCGGCACCGCACACGACCAGGTCGTCGACGACCATGGCGACCAGGTCGATGCCGACCGTGTCATGCACGTCCAGCGCCTGGGCGACCGCGATCTTCGTGCCCACGCCGTCGGTCGAGGACGCGAGTACCGGCTCCCTCCAGCGGTCGAGCTTGAGCCGGAACAGCCCGGCGAACCCGCCGATGCCGCCCAGCACCTCCGGCCGTAACGCCTTCTCGGCGAACGGCTTGAGCCGCTCGACCGCCTCCTCGCCCGCCTCGATGTTCACGCCCGCCGCCGCATAGGTGGCGTGCGGGGAATCCGGACTTGCGCTGGCGTCGGTCATGGCCTCAGGTGGGGTTGGGGGCTAGGGACGCTGGAGTGCGTCCGATGCACCATAGCCCGCCGGTACGACAGGTGCGGCGGAGCCCGCGACCCCCCGCTCGAGTCCCTCCAGCAGGAACTTGCCGATCTGCGTCTCCTCCGGGATCGGGATCGGGTACTTGCCGTCGAAGCAGGCCGTGCACAGCCGGCTGCGCGGCTGCTCGCTGGCCGCGACCAGGCCCTCCAGCGACACGTAACCCAGGGAGTCCGCGCCGATCGAGCGGCGGATGCCGTCCAGGTCCAGCCCGTTGGCGACGAGCTCGGCCCGCGAGGCGAAGTCGATGCCGTAGAAGCACGGCCAGCGCACCGGCGGCGACGCGATCCGGACGTGCACCTCGACCGCGCCGGCCTCCCGCAGCATGCGGACCAGCGCGCGCTGGGTGTTGCCACGCACGATGGAGTCGTCCACCACGACCAGCCGCTTGCCGCGGATCACGTCGCGGAGCGGGTTGAGCTTGAGCCGGATGCCCAGCTGGCGGATGGTCTGCGACGGCTGGATGAACGTCCGGCCCACGTACGCGTTCTTGACCAGGCCGGAGCCGTAGGCGATGCCCGAGCCCTGCGCGTAGCCGATGGCCGCGGGCGTGCCGGACTCCGGCACCGGGATGACCAGGTCGGCCTCGGCGGGTGCCTCCTCGGCGAGCCGGCGGCCGATGTCCACGCGGGTGGCGTGCACGGACCGGCCGGCGATGTGGGTGTCCGGCCTGGCCAGGTACACGTACTCGAACACGCAGCCCTTGGGCTCGGGGTTGGCGAACCGGGACGACCGCAGCCCGTGCTCGTCGATGGCCAGCAGCTCGCCGGGCTCGACCTCACGCACGAACGACGCGCCGACGATGTCCAGCGCGGCCGTCTCGGAGGCGACCACCCAGCCGCGTTCCAGCCGGCCGAGCACGAGCGGGCGCACACCGTGCGGGTCACGCGCGGCGTAGAGCGTCGACTCGTCGGCGAAGACCAGGCAGTACGCGCCCTGGACACTCGGCAGCAGGTCCATGGCCGCCTGCTCGACACCCACGTCCGCGGCGGACGCGGCGAGCAGGCCGGTCAGCAGGTCGGAGTCGGTGGTGGCGCCGGGGCTCATGGGGACGCCGAGCGCACGCGCCCGGTCGGCCAGCTCGGCGGTGTTCACCAGGTTGCCGTTGTGGCCGAGCGAGATGCCGCTGCCGGTCGCCGTGGTGCGGAACGTCGGCTGCGCGTTCTCCCAGGTCGTCGACCCGGTGGTGGAGTAGCGGCAGTGGCCGACGGCGATGTGGCCCTGCAGCGAGACGAGGACCTGCTCGTCGAACACCTGGGAGACGAGGCCGAGGTCCTTGAAGACGACGATCTTCTCGCCGTCGGAGACGGAGATGCCGGCGGCCTCCTGCCCTCGGTGTTGGAGGGCGTAGAGGCCGAAGTAGCTGAGCTTGGCGACTTCCTCGCCCTTGGCCCACACACCGAACACACCGCACTCCTCGCGGGGTTCGGGTTCCGGTTGGTCTGGTCGGTCGGTGACGTCGGTACGGCCGGTCTGGTCGGTGACCACCGAAAGCACTCCCTGCGAGACGGCGTCAGGTACTTCCAGTGTAAGTCGTCGGGAAGGGTGTGCTGGGTCACGGACGGGTGGCGCTCAACTCATTCGCAGTGCGCGCAGGACTGCCTGGTCACCTGATCCGGTGAGCTGCATGCGGCTCCACAGCTGGTAGAGCACGTTGGCGGTGCGATTGGACAGTCGCGCGTCGGCCTGTTCGTCGCGTGCGGCGAGCCGTACTTCCGGCACGACACCCGGGGCGAGTCGCACGTGCCAGGCCTGCGGGCCGTCGGTGCACGCCACGAGGGCCGTCCCCTTCGCCGTGGGAGGGGAGTCGGCACGCAGGCGGGCGGCGAGCAGCGTGCCGAGCAGCTCGTCGATGGCGTCCGCGGCCTGCTCGCGGTCGGTCGGGGTGAGCGTGCGGAGCGCGGCCTGGGCGTCCCAGCGGCGCAGGTTGAGCTCGTGCGCGACGCGGCGGTGCCACACCCACGCCAGGTCGGGGGCGGCCGGGGAGAACGTCCATACCGGACGGTTACCGGACGTGTTCCGCAGTACCTGCGTGGCGGCCGCGAGCTGCTCGTCCAGGTAGACGAACGGGTCGACGTCCCTGCGCACCGGCACGGGCCGCAGCTCGACGATGCTGCCGCTGGTGAGGTAGCGCGTCGCGGTGTGCAGGAACCGGGCGACGTGCAGTGTGAGGTCCCGGAACGTCCACCCCGGACACGACGGCACGTCGGCCTTGAGGTCCGCGGTGGCGACCGCGGTGCGGAACAGCCCGGCCTGCTCGGCGAACACGGCGGTCCACCTGGTGGCCGTCCACACGATTGTCGCTGTCCTTCCCGTCCGCACAGTGTTGGGAGAAGACACCCTATGCCTCCGGCTCCCCGGCTACGGTCAGCTCGTGGCCGACGGTTATGAGGTTGATCCCGAGGCGTTGCGTGCCGTATCAGGCACTTTCCACGCGGGCGCGGACGCCGTGGCTCGGGCCGCCGCGCACCTGTCAGTGGCGCAGCTCACATCGGCGGGACTCGGCGAGGTCGACGCCGCCCACGAGCTGGCGGCCGCGTTCGCGGACTTCGTCGGCCGCTACGCCGACGACTTCCGGAACGGCTCGGCGTGGGTGACCGACACGGCGGACGGCCTGGTGGCGAGCGCCGACGAGTACCTGCGCCGGGAGGACCTGTGACTGATCCCGAGGAGCTCTACGCGAGGTTGGCCGGCGGGGACGCGAGCCGGGTGCGTTCCACGCTCGAACCGCTGTCGCGGGCGCGGGCGGCGCTCGACGGTGTGTCGTTCACGACCGTTCCGTCCTGGACCGGGGCCGCCGCGGACGCGTTCGGCGAGCGTGTCCGGCTGTCCCGCACCGCGCTCACGTCCGCGGCGGACCGCCTGACCGACGCGATGGCGGTGGTGGAGCAGGCGGCGACGGCGTACCAGTCCATGCGGGGCGCCGCCGACAAGGCAATACAGGCGTACCGGAACGGCACCCCCGCGGCACCCGTCACCGAGGTGCTCGTCGGCCTGCGGGACGCCTACGAACGGCTGCTGCGGTCGTACGCCGAGATCCTGCGTGGCTTCCAGCCGGCCTTCGCACCGGTGACCGGCACCACCGCGACGACGGTCGCGGGCGCGACCGTGCCGCCACCCGGCACGGACCCCCGCCGGGTGGCCGAGTGGTGGCAGTCCCTCGCGCCGGCGACGCGGGACGAACTGCTGGCCACGCGGTTCGACGCGCTCGGCCGCCTGCGTGGGCTGCCGGCGACGGTGCTGAACCAGGCGAACCTCCAGCGCATCGAGTCCGACCGGGCCCGGTACACGGCGGAGGCGGCGGACCTCGACGCGCGGATCACCGAACGCGCCGGCACGCTCGGCCTGGACCCGTCCGACGAAGGTGCGCTGCGCACGGACCCGGCGCTCGCCGACCTGCTCGACCAGCGCCAGGAAGCGAACCGGCGCGTGGACAACGCCACCGCGGCGGCCGACCGCGTCCACGACGCGGCGGCGTCCGGCCACGACACGTACGTCCTGTCCTACGACGTGGACGGGCCGGGGCGGAAGGAGAGCACGCTCGCCATCGCGTACGGAAACCCCGACACCGCAACGAATGTGGCCGTCGTCGTGCCCGGCACGGGGACCACGCTGGAGTCCGGCTTCCCGAACGGCAG
>Ga0081539_10000475_pt1 | contig 85022 bp, 83 predicted proteins | sample TabmetS4T2R2_FD_71023 | JGI IMG/M metagenome (GOLD analysis project Ga0081539, IMG submission 71023) | Tabebuia heterophylla rhizosphere microbial communities from the University of Puerto Rico - S4T2R2 | ecosystem: Host-associated > Plants > Roots > Rhizosphere ...
TATTGGACTTCTTGACCATCGCTTGCACAGCAGCAATTCGCAAAGATCCTGCACCTTCTCTCTTACCACCGACTTCCCCACCCCTCGTTGCTCGCTAGGATTCGTTCCCAGGTGTGCGGTTACCTCTTGTCTTCTGTAGGGACGATAATGTAGTAGGTGTACGCAGTCATAACAAAAGAGTGTCATTTCGGTGGTATTGCGGTGTCAGCGTGTGGTAAGAGGCAGGCATGGAGACATGGACGTCCCTCTTTTTTCCGCCCTTTCGCTTGGATGTAGCTGGCGAGCAGCTTTGGCGGGAGAAGCAGCCGCTTGCCTTGCGACCCAAGACCTTTGCGGTGTTGCGCTATCTCGTGGAACATCCAGGAGCGTTAGTCACCAAGGACGAATTGCTCGACACGGTATGGGCCGGCACAGTGGTGAGTGACACCGTCTTAAAGAGCTGCATTCGCGAGCTGCGCGAGGCACTGGGCGATGACGTGCAGAGTCCACAGTATATTGCCACTGTGCATCGACGGGGATACCGCTTTATCGCGCCACTTAGTACTCTTTCAGGCCGGCCCGAGTCATCCCTAGAGACAGGACATCAACCGAGAGAAGAGATCGGAAGACATATCGTCCGAAAGCTAGCGGCTCTGCTGAGTGCCGATGTGCAAGGCTATAGCTGCTTGATGGGGCAGGATGAAGTCGGCACGATTCGCACTCTCACGGCCCATCGCACGCTGATGACGGAGATCATTGCGCAGCACAGCGGGCGGGTAGTCGATGCGCCCGGAGATAATCTCTTGGCGGAGTTTACCAGTGCAGTGGCGGCGGTGCAGTGCGCGGTGGCGATTCAACGCGCGCTTAAGGTCCGGAACATGGAACTGCCAGCCGCGCGACAGATGGCGTTTCGCATGGGGCTCAACGTGGGAGATGTAGTGGTGGAAGGGGAACGACTCTATGGGGACGGAGTGAATATCGCCGCGCGGCTGGAAGGGTTAGCGGAGGGAGGCGGGGTATGCATCTCGGGGACGGTGTATGACCAAGTCAAGGGCAAAGTGGCGTTGAGGTATGAGGAGCTGGGAGAGCAACGGGTGAAGAACATTGCCGAGCCGGTACGCGTGTATCGGGTGTGGTGGGAGCCAAAAGAAAGGACAGAGTCAACGATAGCCTCACTAGTCACTAGCCGTGAGGAATCGAGAGACGAAAGGGAAGACCCTGCGCACAGAGCCGGGAGCGCGGAGCAGGGTGCAAGCCTACATCCTTCCTCCCAGGCCCTGTCCCTGGTCGGTCGAGAAGGAGAGCTGACGCGCCTACACAATCTGTTAGTCAAAGCCCTGCGCGGAGAGCGACAGCTCGTGTTCGTGACGGGCGAAGCCGGGATTGGCAAGACGACTCTTGTCGCAACCTTTCTTCAGACTCTAGACTCTAGACGCCAGACTCTCGACACCAGCGTATGGGTGGGGCGCGGCCAGTGCATTGAGCAGTACGGCGCGGGGGAAGCTTACATGCCGATTCTAGAGGCGCTTGGACGCTTGTGTCGTGAACCGGGTGGAGAACGTCTTATCACACTGCTCAATCAACACGCGCCGACGTGGCTGGTGCAGATGCCGACATTGTTGAATGCGCCAGACTTGGAAGCGTTACAGCGCAAAGTGCAAGGCGCGACGCGGGAGCGAATGCTACGAGAGATGGCTGAGACGGTCGACGTGATCACGGCTGAGCGGCCGCTTGTCCTGTGGCTGGAAGACTTGCATTGGAGTGATGTGTCGACACTGGAGCTATTGGCGTTATTGGCACGACGACGCGAACCCGCACGGCTGTTGGTCATTGGCTCATACCGCCCGGTGGACGTGATTGTGAAGGACCATCCGTTACGAGCGGTAAAGCAGGAATTACAACTGCACGGGCAGTGCGAGGAGCTGGCGGCGCGATTGTTGAGTGAGGGGGCAATAGGAGAGTATCTGGCAGTGAGATTTGATAAGAACGCCGGAGCCCAGGATGCTGTGCCCCTGCAAGGCCTGGCCCACACAGTCCACCAACGTACCGAAGGTAACCCGCTCTTCATGGTCAATGTCGTCGATGAGTTACTGGCGCAAGGGAAAATTGATAACACGGTAATAGAGATCAGCACGCCAGCGACGATCCGTGAGATGATCGAGCAGCAGCTGGAGCGACTCAACGCAGAGGAACAACGTGTGTTAGAGGTCGCGAGCGTGGCAGGCGTAGAATTCTCCGCTGCCGCGGTCGCAGCAGGAACGGAGACAGCCATTGATGAAGTCGAGCGGAGGTGCGCGGCCTTAGCGCGGCGTGGCCAGTTCTTACAAGCCAGAGGAACAGCAGAGTGGCCGGATGGGACAATCGCCACGCGCTACGGGTTTCTGCACGCGCTGTATCAAGAGGTGACGTACGAGCGCATCCCGATGGGACGACGCGCCAACTTGCATCAACGCATTGGGGAACAAATAGAAACTGCTTATGGCGAACGCGCCAAAGAGATTGCCGCTGAACTGGCGGTGCACTTTGAGCGGGGGCGAGATTATCAGAGAGCGGTACGATATTTACAGCAAGCCGGCGAGCTGGCCAGCAAACGCTTAGCGCTCAGGGAAGCGATTGCCTACCTAAACCAAGGCCTCAAGCTCATCGGCCTGCTGCCGCCGTCCCCGGAGCGCGACAGGCGTGAACTTAACCTGCGCATTCCGCTAGGAATAGCCTGGATGGCGCTTAAGGGCTGGACGGCATCTGAGGTGTGGACCAGCTTGCACCCGGCGCTGGGGTTGGCGAAATCCCTGGGCCATAGCACCGCCTTGCTGCCCATCTACTATGGGCTCTGGAACCACGTAGTGACCCAGGGGCGTATCGCCGAGTCGTTGGACTAGGTCCACGACATGTTGGCGACGGCGGAAGCGGGTGGCGACGAGGAGTTTTTGATCGTCGCCCACCGAGTGGCCTGCGACACCTATTTTTGGCGGGGAGATTTCATCCGGTCCCGGGAGCACGGTGAGCGGGCGTTGGCGTTGTATGACGAGGAGCGGCACCGCTCCGTCGCTGACCTCCTCCACAGCGATCCGAAAACCGAAGTGGGCACGTGGTTCTCCTTTGGCAGCTGGATGCTGGGCTATCCAGATCGTGCGGTGCAGGAGAGCGAGGCCACCATTATTCATGCACGGCGGCGTGGCCACGTTTTCGACCTCGGCTGGGCGCTCATCTGCACCAGCCTCGTTTGGGCATGCCGCGGCGCACCTGGACAGATCTTGGCGCGCATCGAGGAAACCGAACGATTGGGCCGCGCCCATGATCTACCCTTTCTGGACGTGCTCGCGTCGCTCTGGAGGGGCATGGCTGCAGGCCGGGCACCTTACCGAAGGCATTCCACGCCTGCAAAGAGTGCTGGAAACATTGAACGGAGTGAAGATTCAGGGACCGCACATTCTCGCGGTCCTGGCTGAAGGGCTGGCGTTGAGTGGGGATGTCACGAGCGGCCTGCGGATGATCGAAGAAAGTCTGGCGCAGATTACGCGGCCGGGTTGGGAGGAGTGCTGGTACTTGGCCGAAGTCCTGCGGCTCAAAGGCTGGATGCTCATGCTGCAAGGCGACCTCGCCGGTGCGGAGCAGCAATACTTAACTTCGCTCGACGTCGCCCGCAAGCAACACGCGAAATCATGGGAATTACGCACTACGACCAGCCTCGCGCGCTTGTGGCAACGTCAAGGCAAGAAGAAGAAAGCTCACAAGCTGTTGGCGGAGATTTATGGCTGGTTCACCGAAGGGTTTGACACGAAGGACTTACAGGAGGCGGAAGCGCTGATTGAGGAATTGAGTCATTAAGTCACTAAGCCATTGTATTATCTAATGAGGCCCCCAATCGAACCACACAGCTTATAATCTCCAATGCTGCGTTACGCTTTGGCGGTGGAAGTGAGTTAGCGCCGAGTATTGTACATCTCTGGGCGTTACGTTTTGGGAAGTTTTGCTACGAAATGGCGAGAAAGAATGAACTTGCTCTATGAAAAGTTTCGGAAGGAGTGCAGACGTACGGACCGAGACAGATGAGACGACTGCGCTCGGAGGACTAAAACACCCCCTGTGTCGGTTGAGCTGGCTGATAGGAATAGTACGTACCGGTCTTGAGTGATGTGAAAAGATGTTGCCATAAGGCGGGATGGGCATCCTGTATTTTTGCCAGGGCATCGCGAATTCGATTGGTCACGCTTTGCGTGCTTTCTCCGCTGTCTCACTCGCAGCACAGGAATGCGTGCGGTAGCCATACTCTGTTGCTAGTTCAGCAGCGAGGAACTCTATTTCGGCGCGCACGTTGGCAGCGCGGGCGGAATCGTTGAAGCGCTCGCCTTCTTCCAGCTTGTCTTGGAGTTCTCCCAGGCGGCGGCAAGCACTTCACCAACAGTGTCCCAGAAGAGAACTCCCTTTTCTGCTTGTGACATTGCATGACTCTGGTGGCTCAGTTACCTTGAACGCCAGTGCTAATATCGGTGGAGGTGACTTTGCCTTCCTATGTTGTTGTTCGTGTTCGGTGGTTGATTGCGTTTGCGTTTTTCCTCGGACTATTTCTTACATATAGTACTCATGCCGACGGCCTGGTACTACCAAACCGTGAAGACATTCAGAAATGGATCGAAACTAACCTCGAAACTCCGCCGAAATTCAAAGACGGGGACGTGCTCAAACAGGCCGATCTCGATAAACTGCGCCCTTTTCTGCCTCCTCGGTATATCGACGAATTCAATTTTCCTGAGGCCGAATTTGAAGTCTCGCCTTCGGGGAATTACGCTCCGCATCCCGACTACCTTGCGGCAACCGAACAGTATTCCGGGCAAACCAAGCTTGCCAGCGATGGCGCACTCGAAGGCTATGTTGCTGGTCAACCGTTTGCTCGCGCGCTTATCACTCCAGGTGATCAACAAGCTGGACTCAAGGCCGCCTGGAATTTTAACTATCGTTGGCAAAACTACGGCATGCACGTGCGTCGCTACTTAGGCGCGCTGATGGCCAAAGGTGGTCCTGGATCTCAGTTATCTGGGTTTCCACCTGATTTGATCCAAGGAGGAGGAAAAGCAATTCGTCATCTCGTCGCGCTGTACCAACGCGTGTACCACAATCACCTCGCACAAGCTGGTAATGCCGGCCACACGCTCCCGATCGAAGGTGCCGGTGAGTTTGAATACAAAGATTATGTCGAATTTCTTGAACCGTACGATGTTCGCGGACAGCGGTTTCTCGTCTTTCGCTACGATGATCCACGGAAACAAGACGACGCGTGGGGATTTCTGCCACAACTGCGCAAGACTCGCCGCTTGTCGGTAAATGAACGCGACGATCATGTGGGTGGCACGGAGATGACCTTAGATGACTTCACTGGCTTCTCCGGTCGCGTGCTTGATCACCAATGGAAGTTTCTGGGATGGAAGCCCATTCTCCATGTGATGAACTCACGCCATCCGTATGCGCGCTTCTACGGCCCCAACGGCTGGCTGCCACATGACCGGTGGGAGTTGCGCCCGTGCGCAGTACTGGAGCAAACGCCGATTGCCGATCGCACTTACGGCAGTAAGATCTATTTCTGGGATGCACAGACGTATGAAACTGCGATGGTGCTGGTTTTCGATAAGCAAGGAAAGCTGTGGAAAATTATCGATCTGCTCCACGGCTGGTCGGAAGACGCAAGCCAACCTGACGTCGACCGTGGTCAACGGTTGCCACGCAACATCGGGTTCACCATTATTGATTTCCAGAAAGAGCAGGCGACGATTTTCTCAGCGTATGAGATCGTTTACCCACAGCCGACTGCCGCCGAAATTGCCGAACGCTACGACATCAATAAACTCAGCGAAGGAAAGCGATGACTCCCTTCTCTTGTGTCCGTCATGGTGGGCAAGGCTGCAGGCAGCGACCCGGAATCCAGGAGCCTATAGTTTCTGCTTCGCGATTAGTGCTCCCGCACTAAGGACAACTCGCAATGACGTGAGTCTTTGGCTTTTCAGACCGCCTCTTAATCAGGCGCAGATACTCCTATAGTTGGAGAGCGCGGACTCTCGGCTCGTACAGGCAGCGTTTCCGTTTGCACAAACTGTGGCTTAAAAATCGCAAACATCGCCGGCGTTAAGGTCAATGCCGCTAACCAATGAGTTAATAACAGGATGGTCAAGAGGATTGCCATTTCTGCCGAAAAACGCAGACTCGATAGGAAATACCAAGGAATCACGCCCGCCATTATTGTGGTCGCGGTAAAGGTCACTGCCATACCAGTCGTAGCCACCGCTCGCTTGATTCCCTGCAAGACCTCACCGTTCGCGAGGGGACCTCACGGCGAATGCGGTCAACAACATACAAAATGTAATCGACTCCGATCCCCATTCCGACTGCCGTCACTGGCAGAGAGTTAATGTTCATGCCGACTCCGGCAAGAACAATGTACATATAGCTGGCAACGCCGGCCGCGATAAGGGCAACCATCACCATGTTTGCGGCCACAAACGAGCCATAACTCGCCCATACCAACATGTACACAGTGAGGATGACTAAGAGGGTTGCCTGTTTTTCTGACGCCGCAATTTCTTCATTCAAAGCGGCCATGATCCCCACCACGCCTCCTGCCAAACGAAACCGCACGCCGTCAATTGGATGCTCGGCAATGAACTTCCGTGCCCGTGCGATCGCTTCACGAATCGAATCCCCTTTCGTATCCTTATAGAAAACCACAAACTGCCCATCTTTCCCCAAGCGATCTGTATACTCAAAGATCGCCTGCGAATTTGGCGCCCCGGCTTCGTACACAAACAACAAGTTTGCCGCGGTAATGCGATCGGGAGGCAACACTTGCCACCGTGGGTCGTTGTAGTGCCATGGCCGATTGAGACTCTTGACCAACGTTGCCAGGTCGCGGGTTCCTCCGGCCTCAGGTTGCGCTAGCAGATAGCGGCGGAGGTCCTCCATCGCAGCCAGGACACGGGGCTCTTTAAGAATGTTTTCTTCCTGCCCTTCAACATATATCACTAGCTGATTGGCTCCAGCAAACCACTTGTTAATATTGCGGGCTGAGACATTATAGTGGGCATTTTGCCAGAGCAGCGGCGACCCGATCTGTTGATCACCGATCGGAACCGAGAAGGCCATTTTCACGCCCGTTATGATGATCATTGCTCCGATGGTGACAACAACCCATCTACCGATCGGCCCTGTCGTTCGCCCGCCTATCCACCGCAACAGGGTCATCATCAGTGTCGGCGTGTAGTGCACTGTTCGCTGTGGTCGCGGCAGCAACGACAAGAGAATCGGTGTCAGATGGAGGATCGTAAAGATATTGGAGAAAGCTCAGAAACTGCCATACAGTGCCAGTTTGTGAACCAACGGGATCATCGCAACTGCTAAGACCAAAATACCACCAGCATCGGCAATGACCCCGATTAACCCGGGTAGAAAGAGATCGCGAAAGGCGGTCTCGGCGGCATGAATAGTATCCCCACTCTCTTGTAAATCCTCAAAATAGCGTTCAGTCATCTGCACTGAGTGGCTAATTGCACGCGACGAGATCAACAAGGGAATGACGAGAATCAAGGGATCAAGGTTGTAGCCTAAAAAGCCGACCATCCCTAACCCCCAAATCGACTGCACAATCGCGCCCAAGAACGACACGACGATGCCGTAGAGTCGGCGGAAGTAGAACACCAGTGGGACAAACATCAATAGTGCAGTGACGGTAAAGATGAGGTACAATTCCTTGGTAAAATATCAGACCCACCCTTTCAACATCGGCTCTCCGGCAATGTATAAAGTCGTATTCTCATCTTCGACTTCGTGTTTGAGCCGCATTAATTCGCGATGAATCTCGCGGTAGTCGAGCCGTTCTTCGTTGAATCCTGCGAGAATAAGCGCAGCTTTGCCATCGCCTGAAATATACTGGTTATAGACAATGTCATTATTGAACATTTCAAATTTGAGCGCTTCTAATGCCTGGGGAGAGGTCGGAATTTCCGGCGGAAGCACCGGGTAGGAGCGAATGAGTCCGCCCGGCAAGGTCTTCACATTACGAATCTTGACGTGGAAAATTGAGGCAACCTGGTTGTGATCAACTCCGGAGAATAAATCCATTTGCTCGGTGAGATATTTGACTTTTTCGAGTGTCTTAGTGGTAACGACATCGCCCTCTTTTACAGCCAACACGAGCGTGAGGATATTCGCTGCTCCCCCGAAAATTTCACGATGATGATTATAGGCTTGGATATATGGATGTTTTTGTGGCAACAGATCAGCAAACTGACTGTACATCTCAACGTGGCGAGCCTGGGATAGCCAGAAGACCGTCACGGCTCCAAGGAGACATAGTGTGATGGGTTGATGGCGCCAAATGAACTGGACATAGGTCTCCACCAATCGATTCGTAAAACTTTTCTGAAGTGTTTGTGTCATTGTAGGGTATAGCGCGACGAGCGTAGCAGCAGTGCAGCCGTACGTATATCACCAGGCAGGCAGAAAGGGAAAAGAGAGAGAAGGCGAATGATAGATGCAACTCTCCGCTCACCCTCTCCTGTGTCCTCTCCCATCAAGGAAGAGGGAAGCAAAACAGAGCGATTCAGACTTCAGTTGTGACTGGTGGCTGCACCCTTGTTTGCTATGTAGAATGACTCTCCGATCATTCAACAGCTAACTTCTTGAGATCTTCGTACCAATTCTCGTAGGGTCGTAGCACACTCCACTCTACATTCACCATGTGTGAGTATCACAGTTTCCAGATCGGCAAGTTCAATACCGCTGACTCCAAGACATCGGCAGATTCGACATCGAGAATCGCAACCACTTCTGGATTCCCAGCAACCTTCCAGATTCCCTTAATCACACCGGCCTTGTGAGCTGCGACCGCCGCCTCTGCCTCCTTCAGCCACACTCCATAAAACTCCCTGTTCGAGATTCCTACAGGTTTATTAATCCGGGCTTTTAGCATAAACAGCATAGACTCTCTCCTTTCTCTTTTTCTTCTCGTTGGACATTCATATCGCCGCCCCTATAGCGTAGCGGCGCGAGAAAGGAAAGGCAGCAAGGCGCATTTATTCGAATTGTGCCGTTGTATCCGGCCTCGCGACTTGGGTGGGCTGACGAAAGAACGTTACCAAGATAGCGAGATCAGGATCGGCCTGCACATTGTGGACAACATGCGCATCTACTGGAACGATCACGCCTGGAGTGAGCCTATACTCCTCGCTTCCCACACGCAGCAGCCCGGCACCCACAACCGCCTGAATCGTGATCGGTACCTGGGCTGAGTGATCTGCAAGGAGTGCACCGTGCCGTAGCTGAATGAGGACGAGTTTACGCCATTGGTCAGCCAAAAGCGTTTGCACCTCGCGTTCTTTTCCTTGAGCGATGATGTTTGGTAAAGTAATGGTAGGGTGTGTCATGGAGTACGCTTGGTAGTTCGTCATCGTGCGACACGAATCACCTGATTTTTCGTTATCATCCTTTTAATAGAGATATTATAGAATCCGTTGCTCGTTTCTCAGGTCTATGCTACCTCCTCCATGTAGGCAGAACAAGCAACAGCAAATAGCAACAAAGTCAGACATCGAGCAGAAAGGGGTGGAGGGGGTGTCAGTAGTGTACTCTTCATCATGGTCTCCAACACCACAGACACAGGCCACGAGCCGTCTGCGTGGCAGTGAAAAACTCTGGGTGTATTTGCGATGGTTGGCAGTCGGCACTTGGTGCTTCCATCTTCACACAATAACGACCATTGTCCAGCCTGGTGCCGTATGGCTGTGTGTCCTCGGCTTATCGTACTGCGGCATTCTCCATGTGGCCGCGTATCACACCAAGGTCGTGCCTCGCATTCTTGCTCTCGCGATGGATCTAGGGCTGGTTGGTGCCTTGTGTGTTGTCAGTGGCGGGCTCCAGAGCCCAGCCTACGTCTATTTTTATGGCATCATCATCGCGGCAGCAATTCGCTACGGTCTTGCAGCCGGCCTAGGCTCTGCCCTTGGGAGTACACTTCTTAGCCTCGGGCTCCTTTTCCTCTCTCCAATCGGAGAGAGTGAAAACAGCGCGATTTTCATGCCGGCCTTCTACTCGTTCCTCTTGGCTGTCCTTTGCGGCATGCTGAGCTACGAGCATCAGCACCGCGAGCCACGGCCGTCACCGGAACACAGTCGCGCAGAGCGCTTACTCTCCTTCCATCGTGCACTGTCGCCTTTGGCCCTGAACGAGCTGCTGCAACAACTGGCTAATGAACTAACACAATTGGTGCCATGCCGCGGCGCAGGAGTGCTGCTCGTCGACCCTCAACGCAAACGCACTGACTACATCGTTACCTCGGGTCGGTTGCTACGCCCACCGGACAATGAATTAAACGGCTCTCTCACCCATGGTGTTCTGCAGCGGGTACTGGAAGAAGGGACGATTGTCTTGACCTCCGGTGATCAGATTCGTACCCAGCTTCAGACGACCCCACGAATGCAGGAATGGGCACAGGACAATTTGGTGCTCGTACGCTTGCACGGACAGTATCCCCTTGGCTGTATCGTCCTCGCTGACAAAAAGGGCGGCCTCTCCTTTGATGCCGCAGATCTCCAACTACTTGCCCAGATTGCCGAGGACACGGCGACGCTCATTGAAAGAGCCTGGGAATTGGAGGACGCACGCGTCGTTGAACACGCTCAGCGGGATTCTCTACGGAAGATTATTCGTGCACAGGAGCAGGAACGCAAGCGTGAGGTTGAAGAGTGGTACGTGCCGTTAGGCGAGAAACTGTTTCAGGTTATTAAAGATTTTCGTGCGTGTCAGGAATTGGTCGGACAGCGCCTCCCGGAACTCAAAGAGCGAGTGAAACACCTTGCGGCGGAACTCGATACGGTAGCAGCCGCGGGGCGAAATTTTAGTAATGAGCTGCATCCGGCTTTACTTACGGATTCTGGGCTCATAGAGACGCTGCGTGACTATATTGCCGGAGTCCAAGAACAAGAACTCTTCACCGTTACTCTTCAGGCTTCGCCACAGCTTCCGCAGCTACCAAGCCATACCAATCTCACGCTTTTCCGTATTATCCAAGAAGCCTTACGCAATATCCGACAGCATGCACAAGCACAAAATGTGCATATCACCTTTATCCAAGAACAGGCAGGCGTATCGTTGATGATCACCGACGATGGACAAGGGTTCGATGTTGATGAACCATTAGACGGACAATACGGGCTGTTCTACATGCGTGAACGCGCGGCTGCCTGTGGTGGCGCCCTCAGCGTCAGCAGTTCCCGCGGCTACGGAACCGAGATTCGTGTTGATTTCCCTCCCAACCTGGTGCAACAGATTGTGAAACTCAAACGATCAGTGTCGACAGGATAGAGGTTGTTGAAAGTCGTTTGTCGCAGATTTATGCAGGTCGCTTTACCGTCATCCCCAAAATGTTGTAGCCACCGTCGATGTGAATAATCTCACCGGTGATCTTCTCTGCCAGCGAGCTACACAAAAAGAGTGCGGCTTTCCCGGCATCAGAGTTGAGAATCTCATCCTGTAACGGCGCGTAGGTTTTCATGTGCTCTTGCATGATAGAAAAGCCAGGAATTGCCGTTCCGGCTTTTGTCGCCGTTGGCCCAGGTGAAAGTCCATTAACACGGATGCGATGTTGCGCCAGATCGAAGGCAAGATTTCTGATAATATTGTCCAGTGCTGCCTTAGCGGTACTCATAAGTTGATACCCTGGAATAACTTTCTCACTGGCGAAATACGTCATTGCCAAAATACAGCCGCCGCGCTCTTTCATCAGCGGTAATGCACCTCGTGCCAAAGCGATGAGCGAGTACGCACTAATATCAAGTGCAAGAGCGAAGTCTGCGCGAGCAATCTCGACGAATCGTTTCTCGAAGGACTGTGGTGGTGCATACGCAATGGAGTGAATGAGAAAATCGATATGGTCGAATTCTTTTTCGATCTCAGCATACATGCGCTCGATTTCTTCGTCTTTGCTGGCGTCACACTCGACGATCAGCGGATTGTTGAGCTGATCAGCAACATTGCCCATCATCCGCCGCACGGCCTTACGTTGAATCGATAACGCAACTCGTGCTCCACCATCATTAAGGAACTTGGCGATTGGCCAAGCGATAGAATGCTCGTCTAACACACCGGCAACGAGTGCCGTTTTACCAGAAAAATCGAGAAAGCTGCTGATAGCATTTTGCTGATCGGCCATATCCGTATCCTCCGCTGTTCTGCTCCGCAGAGGACTGCTTACTGCGCTTCTCCAGACAGGGCAAGGGCTTCTAAAAAAGTCTCGGAGTCAGAGAAAGTTCGGAGTGCGGAGTCGCGCAACGTCCAGAGTCTAGCGTCACAAAAAGACTCAGAGTCTGAGAGTCCAGGAGTCCGGAAGTTGAAGAAGCTATCCTCCTTTTCCCCGTTTACCCTTTTCCCTTTTCGCCTTGTCCCTTCTAAGGCTAGCGGGAAACAAACTTGTCCCGGTGGGGATAGACGAGAGCAAGCAGTAGATTCACCACCACGATGTAAAAGAAAGCGAACTTAATTCGCGCAAATTCTTGATAGAGAGTCACCCACACTGTGACGGAAAGAAGCATATAGCCAGCAACGAACAGCGTCAGTTGTGCGGCCCACTGCCGCATAGTCCACAACCCGTAGACTAATGCTAAGGCCACAACTAGCTGTAGTGTGTGCATCAGTTGTGCCCAGATGCCGAACACGCGCACGCCAAGTACGACGCTGACTGGCCCTTGCGCATACGGGCGCTCAAACGGGGCAATCAGATCCCAGGCAATGACCATTGCCGCATAGAAAGCAATGAGAAGGGCGGTGATGGTGATGCTTGCGGGACGGGTGGTAGTACTCACTGGTTTTCGATCTCCTTGTGGTTTCTGGAAAATGTCCCTCGATCACCTTTAGCGATACAAATCCCCCGCGCTGCGCACAGCTCCCTTTGCTAAAGGGGGTGGTTAGGTCCCCTCCTTTTTCAAAGGAGGGCTAGGGAGGATTTCATCAACACTTCCGTCCTCGGAGAGACACCCCGGCAGGGTGTCTCTACCACATCGGCGGAGATTTCCTATCTTCCGGTAAACTTCGGCTCGCGCTTCTCGACGAATGAGCGAATCGCCTCTTTGTGATCTTCAGTCGCAAAGCAGTGCTTCTCCAACGCCAGCGACGTATCTAACACCAAGTTAGCTGTGTCACGCAGAATTTTGTTGACCGATACTTTCGTCCAGCGGATCGCTTTCGTCGGGCCATTAGCCAAGCGTGTCGCCAATGCCATCGCTTTGTCCATCAGTTGGTCGGCGGGAACAACGTGGTTCACTAACCCAATCCGCTCGGCCTCTGCCGCAGAAATAATATCCCCCGTCATCAACAACTCTTTGGCACGCACAGCGCCGACTAACCACGGCCAAATCACTGCGCCACCGTCACCTGCGACAACGCCCACCCTCACATGTGGGTCACCAATCTTGGCGTTATCCGCCGCAAAGATCACATCCGAGAACAATGCCAGCGTTGCCCCCAAACCTGTCGCCGGACCATTGACCGCTGCAATGATCGGCTGCTCGACTTCAAGCATGTCAATAATAATCTTTCGCGCTTCCAGAAAGAGCGCGTCGAGTTGTGAGGGCGTCATGTCTTGGAACCATTTGATGTCACCACCAGCGCAGAACGCCCTGCCCTTTCCAGTCAGCACCACTGCTTCAGCTTCTTTATCTTGCGCAATGTCAGCAAAGACTTGCGAAAGCTCCGTATGCAACGGAGCGTTAATCGCATTGAGTGACTCAGGGCGGTTCAAAGCAACTACGAGTATCTTGTCCTTGCGCTCGACATTAAGGTAGTGATAACGGCTGTAATCCATAATCATATCTCCTTTGGTTGTTCGGTAGTGAGGCGCGGCTGCATTATTGGTCAGCTCGCGGAAAGGATCAAGGGATAAAGGACAAAACTATGCGCATCTATTTTTGCCGAGAAGGTTTGAATTCCATTATGGCCCTGCTTCAACGTGAACTGCCCGACGATCAGGTGCTTTGTTGTGCACCCGAGAAAGTCGTCGACGCATCACGCGATGCAGATGTGTTAATCCCTACAGTGTCACCAGTTACTGCCGAAGCGATTACCTCACCGCAACTCAAACTCGTGCAGCAGTACGGTGCTGGGCTTGATACCGTTGATATTCCCGCCGCGACCAACCATGGCGTCTACGTCGCTAATGTGCCAAGCGCAGGAACTGGTAATGCTGAGTCAGTGGCAGAACTGTCAGTGCTATTTATGCTGGCGTTGGCGCGGCAATACCCACAAGCGCACGCCGCGCTACAGCAACGCAAACTCGGCACACCCCTGGGAGGTGCACTCAAAGGGCGGACCGCAGCTATTGTCGGCTTTGGTGGGATTGGACAGGAACTTGCCAAACGTCTGCGTGGATTCGAGATGAAAGTACTCGCGGTCTCGAAACGTGGGCCGAAGACAGGAGATGTTCCAGTCGATTTTCATGGCGCGCTCGATTCTCTGCACACCGTGTTACAGCAAGCGGACTTTGTCATTGTCGCTCCGCCGTTGAATGACGAAACGCGAGGTATGATTGGTCAGGCCGAGTATGCCTGCATGAAATCGAGTGCGTTCATCATTAATGTCGCGCGTGGCCCGGTACTTGATTACGAGGCGACGGTTGCGGCGCTCAAAGAGAAACGCATTGCTGGCGCCGGGCTTGATGTGTTCTGGCAAGAACCGTTTGATCCCGGCGATCAGATTTTTTCGTACAATGTCATCGCCACACCACATGTCGGTGGCGCAACAGATTTGAGTTTGCAGGGGATCGCTAAGAAAGTCGCAGAGAACATCAACCGCGTGCGACGTGGAGAGATGCCGTTGAACTGTGCGAATGCGGAAGGGCTACGGAATAAGTAATGAGCAATGAGCGCCGAGTAATGAGTACGGAAAGGACCATTTTTCTACTCATCACTCTTAACTCATCACTCATCACTCACTATCGTCGTTGCTCAATCGCCGCGTATGGCTGATCGTGGATGCCAGTGTAGATCTGATCTGGACGGAAGATGCGATTGTTACGCAACTGTTCTGCCCAGTGGGCAAGCCAACCAGCAACGCGGGCAATGGCAAAAATCGGCGTGAACTGATCAATGGGAATGCCGAGTTTGTCGTACACAACACCAGAATAGAAGTCGACATTAGAGGCAATGCCTTTGGCACCGACATGATCGTTAATCGCCTGTTCGACTTCTTGCGCGACTTTGTAAAGTGGATGCTCACCCTTCACCTTGAAGAGGTGCTGGGCTAACCCCTGAAGCGCAAACGCACGGGGATCTTTGACTTTGTAGACTCGATGCCCGACACCCATAATCTTCTCTTTGCGTTCGAGCTTGCCTTTGATGTAAGGACGTACGTTGTCAACGGTCTTGATTTCGCGAAACATCTTGAGCGCTTGCTCATTAGCACCGCCGTGCAGTGGACCAGTCAGCGCACCAATCGCCGAGGCGACCATTGTGTAGGGATCAGCGAGGGTCGAGCCGACCACCAAACCACTAAAGGTCGACGCATTCATGGTGTGCTCGGCATGGAGGATCAAGCAAGCATCGAGCACGTGGACATCAAGCGGGTCAGGATCCTGTTCGGTCAGCATCCACAAGAAGTTCGCCGCATGAGAGAGGTCGTCACGCGGACGCACTGGCTCGTCACCATGACGCATGCGTTCAAACGCGGCAACGATCGTCGGCAGTTTGGCAATCAGGCGGATGATCGACCAATAGTGTTTTTCTTGCGTCAAGACATCCGTCCCCGGAGGGGCTTCTGCTGCATCAATCTTGGCAGGATAGAACATCCCTAACGCCGCAACTCCGGCTTGCAGGGCGTCCATGGGATGACCGTTTTCCGGTAAGCATTTGATTAAATCGGTCAGCTTATATTTGATCCGCCGATGGGTGCGCAGGTCGTGATCGAATTTGGCAAGTTCATCACGGCTTGGAAGTTTGCCCCACAACAACAGATAGGCAACTTCTTCATAGCTGCTTTTCTCGGCCAGAGTCTCAATAGGAATCCCTCGATACTCAAGCACCCCTTTTTGACCATCGATGAAGCCGACCTGCGACTCCATAATCGGTACACCTTCGAGGCCAGGAATTAGCTGCTTCTCCATAGTTAACCTTTCCAATCGTAACGTTAGCGTCAGTAATATAGTTGCGACTTTTGTTGCCTAACGGAGCATCGACTCCTCAGCCCATTTGTTTAGTAAAGGTTGCAAGGTCGAAGTAGTCGCGCCACGCAGAAATCTTACCATTGGTGATCTCAAACACACCAGCAACGGGCAGCTCGATCTTTTTGGGCCCCATAATAAAGCGATCAACCCGTTCGTTCATGACAACGTTCCCGGCTGACGTTGTCTGTTTAATTTCAAAGTGGGCCTCCTGAGCATCTTTCAAGAACGGCTCGACAAATTTGCGAATGGCCGCTTTGCCCACCAAGGGTTCCATCGGGATGTTGTGATAGAAACAGTCATCAGTGAGGTACGAGAGCACCTCATCAGTATTCAGCCGCGACCAGGACCGGCAAAAATCGGTCACCAGTTTTTCATTCTCAGTGCTCATTGGAAATCCTCCTTTTGAAGAGTTACTGCCCCACAGGGTCAGCGCGTGTCGGACTACACTTCATCTTTATCGGAAATGTCTTACCACTGACAAGCCTATGACGGCAAGGGAAGTCTAGCCTATTTCCCTTGACGCTAAGGCACGGCTTCTTTACCTTACTTGCGTGTCTGATTTCTACAACCCTTTCACCTCCACGATAGTCGATCAGCGAAGCCGTCGACCAGAGGTCAGCGAAATTCTTCCGACGTTGTTCGTTGGCGAGTATCCGCGGATTGAAGACATCGCGTGGTTAAAGCAGGAGTTCGGCATCTCAGCAGTCTTTAGCCTCCAAGATAATGACGACCTGCAAGCCAAAGGACTGACACTGCACACACTCAGAACTGAGTGCGGACATCATCACATAGAGTTCCGTCGCGCCCCAGTCGCTGACTTCAATTGCGAGAGCCTCGCGGTCGCCCTTCCGTCTGCTTTGCAAGAATTGCGGGCACTGACACAGGATTCACACACGACATTTCTACACTGTAATGCCGGTTGTAATCGTGCTCCGACCCTCGCGATTGCCTACTTGCACGCGTATCACGGCATGACACTCGAAGAAGCGCGAGACTTTTTCAAAGCCCGCCGTCCTTGTGGACCGTATATGGAAGTGTTGTACCAGTATTTTGGGCGCCCCCTCTGAGAGTCTCGCAAGTCCCTCTTTGATGGGTACGTCGAATGATAACTCCTTAGGTAAAAGCCCTCTATGGACAAACTCGCGATCGAAGAAACTAATCGCACCTTGGTGCTTGCGCGGGGTTTTGTTGATTGTTTGTAAAAGAGCCAACACACAGTAGAACATTGAATAGTACGATCGGTTCACGATCGAGCGACCACTACGTCCGGTTGTCAGCAGCGTCTTGGCATCGGCAAGGGAGGAATACGATGAATAAAGATCTTTTTCCTATTGTTCTGTTGGTCCTGCCCTTTTTCTTCACTGTTTGTTTTACTGGCAGTGCGCCAATACCGCCTCCTTCTTCTGTAGGTTCCCCTCATAGTGCTACCACCACCGAAACCGCAGAAGTACAGTATAACTGAAGCGTTGACTCCCTTAAGACCCAGAATTATGCGGAAGCACAGAAGTGGTTCCGTCTCGCCGCCGACCAAGGGAATGCCGCGGCACAAGATAGCTTGGGCGTCATGTATAAAGAAGGCAAAGGCGTTGCACAGGAAATACCGAAGCGCTGAAGTGGTTCCGCCTTGCCGCTGATCAAGGGGATACCCATGCGCAGCTCAACTTAGCCGCGTTGTACGACGAAGGACAAGGCGTGCCCCAAGATTCTGCCGAAGCGGCTAAGTGGCTCCGTCTCGCTGCCGATCAAGGGGATTTCTCTGCAGAGCTCACTATAGGGTGGTCGTACGAAGTGGAGCGAGGCGTGGCCCGAAATTACGTTCAGGCTTACAACGGGTATAACCTAGCTACGGCCACTGCTTCCGGCTCCAACCGTGACAGCGCAGTAAAAAAGCCCTCGCCGGCAGCTCAGCAACATTACAAGGTCGCTAGCGTGGCCCTCAAGAATAACGACCTAGGAGTGCATTTATGCATAAACTGCATTTCGTGCTAGAACTCATCCCTAAACCTCCTACACCCTGAAAACCTGGATTCCCGCTTTCGCGAGAATGACAGCATACTGGCGTAGGACGCGTTCAGTTCATGGCGAACACGTTTGCAACCTACTCTAATAGTTGAGGAAGCTTGCGCTACACGCCACGCAGATTTTCTTGCACCGCACCCAGTAGTAGGTCAAGTCCTTAAAAAAACTCCGCAAACACCGAATCCGCGAGGAAGAGTCCCTGTTCGCTCAGCTTGATCTGCCCCTCTTCTTGCGTCAGCAACCCATCGCCAATCAGTTTCTCCACCTGTGGAAACGTCGCATGTACATCAACACCGAATCGTGCAGCGAAAGCAGTTGAAGGGAATCCGTCGAGCTGACGAAGGTTAAGAAACATAAATTCTCCCATTGCCTCAGCGCGCGTGAGCGTTTCCACAATGCTCTTTGCCTCACCCTGAGTGACAGCCTTCTCCATGTAGCGTCGTGGATTGCGCTCATTGCTCCAGCGTTTTCCCCAGTCTGGTTCGTTGGCGTATGAGTGAGCACCAGCTCCTAAGCCCAGATAACTGACTCCGTTCCAATAATTGGCGTTGTGACGTGAGCGACATTCTGGTTGAGCAAAACTGGAAATTTCATAGTGGTCGTACCCGGCGCGGTTACACTGTTCTCGTACCAGCGCATACATCTCGACTTCATCCTCCTCACTCACAGGTTGCAGTTTCCCTTTCTCTCTCATAGAAAAGAATGGGGTGTGCTCTTCGTAGGTCAAACAATAGGTCGAAAGGTGCGTAGGTGCGTACGCAACAGCTTGTGACACGTCGTTGGCGAGCATGTCGAGCGTCTGCCCTGGCACAGCAAAGATGAGGTCAAGACTAACGTTACGAAATCCGGCCTCTCGCACCCAGGAGAGGGAATTCTGCGCGTCGTCTACGGTGTGAAGTCTTCCCAGTGTCTTGAGTAGCTCAGGTTGGAATGACTGCACGCCGAAACTGAGGCGATTGACACCGATGGCATGATACCCTGCGAGCTTCTCATACGACACCGACGCTGGATCGGCTTCAAGGGTGCTTTCTGCCTGTGGAACGACAAGGCAGTGGTCCGCAACATATTTCAGGAACCGCTCGATCGAGGCCGGAGCAAATAAAGAGGGCGTGCCGCCACCAAAGTAAATCGTTTCGATTGTTTGCCCTAACCAGGGAGCTTGCGTGACGTAATGACGAAACTCAGCACACAGTGCGTCAACATATTGTTCTTCTGGCCACCGCTTTGCCGCATAGACGTTAAAGTCACAGTATGGGCATTTAACGAGGCAGTAGGGAACGTGGACGTAGAGAGAGAAGGACATGCATAGCTTCCAGCTCTCAGCTCTCAGCTTTCAGCCCAACCAGACAAAGGACTTGGAATCTCTAGCCCTGTCTAGCTGACCGCTGACCGCTGATCGCTGACCGCTATTTTCCGTACTTTCTGAGGACGGCCACCACCACCCCGCGAATCTCGACATCTTTCCCGCGGGCAATAATTGGTTGCATCTGAACATTAGCAGGTTGCAGACGCACACGACCACCGCGGTCAGGAAAAAACTTCTTCACTGTTGCTTCACCATTCACCAACGCCACCACCGTTTCTCCAGCCTGTGCGGTTGGTCGTTGCTCAATCACGATATAGTCACCATCAAGAATCCCTTCCTCAATCATCGACTCGCCTTTGACCCGTAAAGCAAAGGCAGCATGGGAACGACGAACGAACTCTGTCGGTACAGAAAGCGTATCGTTCGTTTCGATGACCTCAATCGGTGCCCCAGCAGCCACGCGACCAAGGAGCGGAAGTTCAATCGACTCCACGGGTTTTCGTTGCAACGGAATTTCAATTGCGCGACTCAGATTCCACTTTCGCGTGATCGCACCCTTCATTTCAAGATTGGTGAGATGTTTATGCACGGTTGCAAGCGAAGAAAGTCTAAAGTGTGCGCCGATCTCTTCGAGGGTCGGTGCATACCCGTGAGTTGTGATATGGTCTTGTAAGTAGTCCCACATTTCTTTTTGTCGCCGGGTCAGAATCATAGACACCTCCAGTTCTCGTTATGCCAGCGAACAAAAGGCGAATCAAGTCGGAGTAGGAGAGATTTTCTCGCTGCCTTGAGTCTGGAAGAATATAGGGTTGGAGGTGTCATGCAAATCGTCAACCATAATATTGGAAAATTGTCACTCCGCTTACTGTTCCTTCTTGTGCTTATGATCGTTTTGTCGGGGGTGCTCGCGTACAGTTGGCGGCCGCCATCACTCAATACCATCAAGTTACCATCTGGGTTTGCCATTAGCGTTTATGCTAACGATGTTCCTAGTGCGCGGCAGATGGCGCTCGGTTCGCGTGGAACCCTCTTCGTCGGCTCACATACAGGCAATATCTTTGCGGTCGTTGATCGCAACCATGACCAGCAAGCAGATCAGGTCTTCACCATTGCCACAAAGTTGAATAATGCGACTGGTGTAGCCTTCCGTGACGGAGCCCTCTACGTCGCCGAGATTCACCGCATCCTGCGTTTCGATCAGATTGAAGAGCATTTAGAAAATCCGCCACAGCCGGTCGTTGTCAATAGTAGCCTCCCCAATGATCGATCGCATGGCTGGAAATTTATTGCCTTTGGGCCGGATGATTTGCTGTACGTACCTGTCGGTGCACCATGTAATGTGTGCGAACGCGAAGAGCCTTTTGCTACTCTTCTCCGTATGAAACCGGATGGCAGTAATATCGAGGTCTTTGCCCGCGGCATTCGTAATACCGTCGGGTTCGACTGGCATCCGACTGGAAAAGAGTTATGGTTCACCGACAATGGTCGTGACATGCTTGGGAATGATATCCCGTCGGATGAACTGAACCGTGCACCACAGAAAAGTTTGCACTTTGGGTTTCCCTACTGTCATGCAGGGGAGATTCCTGATCCACAATTTGGCCGTCAACGAAAATGCGACGAGTTCGTTGCCCCAGCGCAGAAGCTAAGCCCGCATGTCGCCGCCCTTGGCATGCGCTTTTACACTGGGACTATGTTTCCACAAGAGTATCGTAATCAAATCTTCATTGCTGAGCACGGTTCGTGGAATCGTTCAGACCCGTTGGGGTATCGTATTACGCTCGTGCGCCTTGATGACAGTGGCACTCGGGCAGTGAAATACGAAACCTTCGCTGAAGGCTGGCTCCAGCGCGGCCGCGCGTGGGGCCGACCAGCGGACGTACTCGTCATGCCCGACGGCGCGTTGCTCGTGTCTGATGATTTCGCGGATACGATTTATCGGATTAGTTATAAGCAGTGATCAGTTGTCAGCCGCCAGTAATCACCAAGAAAGTAAGACGAGAGATAAGGGCTTATGTCAGAAACCTACGCTCTCGGTGCCGTTCACCTTCGACTTCGCTTCGCGTAGTCTATCCTGAGCTGTGTCGAAGCCTGTCCTGCCTGCGCCAGTGCCGCAGGCACAGGTGAGCCCAGTCGAAGGGGGCTGAGGACGAACGGAGTCGGGATTGGAGCTGCACTAACTTCATAACATAAGCCAAACCCTCTATGGTTTTGCTGACGACTGATAACTGAGTACTGACAGCTGACTTCTAGTAAAACGCCAAACTGGCGAAACTCACCGCCGATTGCGGTGCGGTCTCAGCATAGGCGTACTTCAAGAGCCTGCCCTGTTTCGCCTCGACCAGATGCAAAAATGTATACATTGGCGCGAAGCCGCACACACGGCGTTGATCACCGTTCTTCGCTATCTCGGCAAAGAAGCTCGCATGATCAACTTTCTCTAAGGCCTGAATCAAGCGTCGATCTTCGCTTTCCACCCAGTTGAGAAAGTCTTGCGTCAATGGTCCTTGATCCCCAAACTTCTGTCCGACATGCGCAAAATCAACTCCTGCCACAAAGCAGACTTTCTTCCCGCATTGCGCAATCGTAGTTCTCAGCGCGTCAAGGAATGCCGCAACGCGTGGGGTCTCCGCTGGCGGTGTCTTGGTCAGAATCATGTGATGAAATGAGGTCACGAGAATAGGAACAATCGTGAAGTTGCGGCTCTGACCAAAGATGTATTGCAAAAACAAGGTCTGAAATTCCAGCGAGTGTTCCGTGCGGTGAATTAACTCACTAGCCAAGAGATCTTCTTCATAATTCTGCTGGAGAGCGCGAACAAACTCACGGTCAGTTTTCACCGGCCCGAGCGGTGTGTTGTAATCTTTGTCAGTCGTGACAAACAAATCCTGTGCGCCATAATGTGACGTGCCAAGCAGGATAAACAATTCAGCATCACACCGTTCGGCTAACTCTTTGTATCCCCAGGCGTACGCGGCACCACCGACCCGCAGGTCGATATGCGGAGCAATCAGCCCGCGTATCGCGGGAAGCGTCACGTTTCCTCCATTTGGTAGACCTGGCCCATCAGCTCCGTTGAACAACGCTGCCGTTTGCGTACGGAACTCTTCCGGTTGTGACGAGTAGCAGGTGTCCGCATGAGCCATCTCGCGTATGGGAGTTCGACGGAAGGCCGCGTGGATTTCACTTTGCAACGCAACAAAGCGCGGACTGTCCAGGTAATAGTATTCGTCAAGCTGTTCTATGATATCGTGAATCTGCTCACGTGGAAGAATCTGGCCAAATTGCTTGGCAAACGCTTCTTGAATATCGACGGGCGAATGTTGTCCGTCGAAGTAGCTAATGATGAAATACGTCGGATAGGGCAACAGTAACGGGCTTTGAGCGTAATTTAATGGATCGCGAATATAAATTCGTGTCCGACCGGCTTCTTCGATGGGGACGGCTTCGATATACCGTAGGCGTGGATAGTCTAAAGACACAAAATGCGCTCCTTCATCCGTAACAGTGAGGAGGTACCGTAATGAGTTTTGCTCGCGTGATCAAGTTTCCTTGACAGAGTTGTGCGAGAAATCCTATAGTCCCGATTCGTAGAGAAACATACCCTGTTGGTACACGACAAAGGACCTAACAATGTTGTCATTCTGAGCGGAGCGAAGAATCTCTCTGAGAGACCCTTTATTTCATTCAGGGTGAAATCCCTGAGATGTCAAGTTTTGTAATTGGATTTCGCCATAAGGAGGCCTTATGAAATTTGCGGTGAGTGGTGTCGGCAGTGGGTCAACCGCACGACCAGAACTCTTAGTGCAGGTCGCGCAAAAAGCCGAGATGCTCGGGTTCGAATCCGCCTGGATTCCCGAGCACCTCGCGGTTCCAGTCACTATCACCAGTCGATACCCCTACTCTGCCGATGGGAAATTCCCCGGTGGTCCGGGCGCAGCACTGCATGATCCCTTTGTTGCACTAGGTTTCGTAGCTGCCAGCACGAAAACGATCAAACTCGGCACTGGCGTGTTCGTGCTCCCATTGCGCAATCCTTTGGCCGTTGCCAAAGCCGCAGCTAGCGTCGATGTCCTTTCTCAAGGGCGGCTCTTGTTTGGGGTTGGCATTGGCTGGTGTGAGGACGAATTTAATGCCGTCGGCATGTCGTTTAAGGACCGCGCCCCGCGGGCGCGGGAGGCCATCGCTATGCTGAAAGCGCTGTGGAGTGACGAAACTCCCCAGTTCTCCGGCCGCTTCCACAGTTTTGCTCCAGTGGGTTTTAATCCCAAGCCGATTCAGAAACCCCATCCGCCAATTATCTTCGGCGGCGAAAGCCGCCCGGCGTTGAAACGCGTAGCCGAATTGGGAGACGGTTGGTTTGGTTTTCGCTATACACCAGACACACTCAAGCCCCAACTTACATTGCTGAAAGAGTTGACCGAGAAAGCTGGTCGCAAATTCTCACAACTTGAGATCACCATCGCGCCACAACCAGGACCGCAACTCACACTCGATTTAGTAAAACAGTTTGCCGATGTTGGTGTCCACCGGCTGATGACCTTTGCGCCGGGCTTCATTCCCCGGGCTAAATTCGACAACGAACTGTATCCGCAGATGGAAAAGTTTGCCAACGACGTGATCGCTAAAGCGTAAACGCTGAAGCGAGAAATAAAAACGGCGGCCTGGTACAGACCGCCGTTCGGTGAGGAGGAAGAAACGAACAACTAGTTACTCTGCTTGCGTGCGACGCCAGCACACGAGACCGACGAGTCCGGCCCCGAACAACAGCAATGTGCTCGGCTCTGGCACTACCGAGGTGTCACTTGTGAGTGAAACATTGTCAATCAACAACCCAGAATTAATTCTATCATCTCCCACGTGAACCACGCCAAGTCCTAATGTATATATCCCTGACGACGGAATTATCGCAGAAAACCCCTGAAACTCAGTGTGTCTATTAAAGAAGCCACCGCCAAAAGAGATAAGAGTCGACGAGTTAGCATTCGCCAGCGTACTGAGCGAGAGGAGTGTTACAAAGCTGAAGTCATTAAAAGACGTAGGAACATCCTCGCCGGTTAAGAAATTCCAGTCAAACGAAAGTACGTCGCCGATAGTAGCCGCGAACGCTTGTTTGATCGCTGAACCAAAGGTCGGGGTTCCATTCCCTAATGCCGCAAGGCTTCCAGCGTTGAGTCCTAAGAATGTTTCTAGGTCAGCAGCGCTTTTTGCACTCGCGTTTTCATCACCCGTCTCGATTTGCGCTTGCAAGGTTCCTTCGGTTGGGCCACCGGCAAAACTGCCAACGACGCCGGTGATTCCGGCCGTATCCCAGTCAGAAAAGGTGCCAGTTTCAAACCCACCGTTCGTGATGGCAGGGCTAGGAGTCACCCTCTCCACGCAAAGCACCGTTGCAACTACGAATATAAGTATCAATCTGTTGCGCATAAATCCGCCCCCTCCCTATAATTTTCCTTGCTGTGAGCTTCCCAACTGCACTCATCTCTTTTCTTCGCAGTGTACGTTTCTCGTATTCAGGTTAGGTCTTTGGAGGCTTAGGAATTTTTCCACCACGTACAGAAACTGCGTTAGACATAGCACACTTATTGTTCAGTGCGCAAATTCGACTCCGGCGAATAGTATAAATGTTTCCGACCGTGGAAAGCTGTGCTAAATTTGTTCGATTGTGAATCAACAGCGCAACGCAGGGGGCGACGGGAGAAGACTACGCGTCGGCGTCGTCGGGGTTGGCTACCTCGGCCGGTTCCACGCGCAGAAATACGCCGCGCAGCCAGAGGTCTCTCTCGTTGCGGTTGTTGATACCGATATCACTCGTGCGCGCGAGATCGCGGTCGAATGTCACACTACGGCCTTGACGGACTATCACGAGCTGTTTGGCCAAGTTGATTGTGTCAGTATCGCTGTCCCAACCCAATTCCACTGGGGGGTTGCGCACGAGCTTCTCTTACATGGCATCGACGTGCTCGTCGAGAAACCGATGACGGTTACTGCGGCTGAAGGGCGTGCCCTCGTCGATCTGGCTGCCCAACAACGGTGTATCCTGCAGGTCGGGCATCTCGAACGATTTAACCCGGCACTGCGGTCTCTGAGCGGTATTCTTACCTCGCCACGATTTATCGAGTGTAATCGAGTGGCACCATTTGTTGAGCGCGGCACGGATGTTGATGTGGTCCGTGATCTGATGATTCACGATCTCGACGTAATTCTTAGTTTAGTACAATCTTCGGTTACCTCGATCGAAGCCTTCGGGGTACCGGTTCTTACTTCTGAACCAGACATCGCCAACGCACGACTTCGTTTCGCCTCCGGGTGTATCGCCGATGTCACCGCCAGTCGTGTCGCGCTCAAGCGCGAACGAAAGATGCGTGTGTTCCAACCCGATACCTATTTGGTAGTCGATTACGGCGAACATCGCATCCGCATTTGTCGTCGTGAGCCCGGCACACAACCTGGGACGCTTCCCAACATTACCTTTGAAGAACGTGAAGTCGGGGGGGAGGACGCTCTCGAAGAGGAAATCCGTTCGTTTCTTCAAGCAGTTCGTAATCGCAACAAACCAATTGTGAGTGGCGAAGACGGACTCCAGGCGTTGGAGATAGCGGAACGGATTGTCGGGTGTCTGGAGATTCCGTAGGCGGAAGTGAGCAGTTATTAGCTGTCAGTTGTCAGTTGCAAAGCATGGACTTCATGAAGCGTAAATTATTCAACTTCAACTTTGAATTTTGTACGCCTTCGGACCCCGGACTTTCCGAGACTCCGAACTCCGAACTTTCTGAGGCCCTGGACCCTGGACTTTTGTGAAACTCCGTAATCCTCAATCCGCAGTCTGCAATTCCCGGGTTCTGCTCGTCGCTGGTGAAGCTTCGGGCGATTTGCATGGCGGCGATTTGGTTTCCGCGCTCAAACGCCAAGCCCCTAGTACCGAAGTCCGTGGGGTTGGTGGCCCTGCACTCCGCGCAGCAGGAATGCAGACACTGGTTGATAGTGCCTCGATCGCCGGCATGGGATTGGTCGAGGCACGAGATAAAGTTGGCGCGTTGATTCGTACCTATCGTCAGCTCAAGCAAATCCTGCAAACTGATCCCCCGAATCTTCTTCTTCTGATCGACTTCCCCGAGTTTAATTTGCGCCTCGCAAAAATCGCCAAACATGTTGGGGTACCGGTCTTCTACTACATTAGTCCGCAGGTGTGGGCGTGGCGGAAGCGGCGAGTGTACACCATCGCTAAGCGCGTCGATCGACTGGCAGCCGTATTTCCGTTTGAGCCCGCGTTTTATGTGTCGCATGGTTGCACGGTAGATTTTGTTGGCCACCCGTTGGTTGATCGTGTGCGCCCTACTCGCTCACGCGAAGATACCCTCTACCGCCATGGCCTTGATCCGCAACGTCGTACCATTGCACTTCTTCCTGGCAGCCGCTCACAGGAAGTGCGTTTCTTACTTGCGCCAATGCTTGGTGCCGCGTCTCTTTTGGGCAACGACTATCAATTTGTTCTTGCTGCTGCAGACACACTCAAACTTGAAGAGTTACAGCAACGGGTAAAATTGTCTTCTGTGCGGGTTATTCAGGGCGATACCTATAACCTTATCCACGCGTCTGACGTGGCCTTGGTCGCCTCAGGCACAGCAACCCTCGAAACTGCACTTCTCGAGCGACCGATGGTCATCGTGTATCGCTTGGCACCGCTGACGTACGCCCTGGCGCGCCTTTTGGTGCGTGTGCCGTTTATCGGCATGCCCAACCTCATCGCCGAACGACGCATTGTCCCAGAACTCATCCAAGGAGAAGTCACACCGACTCGCATCGCCGCCGAGGCCATGCGGTTGCTCACCGATGCACAAGCATATAGCGTAGCGCAAGCAGGATTACGTGAAGTCCACCAACGGCTTGGTGGGGGCGGTGCGGCTGAACGCGCAGCCGCGCTAGTGGTTGAAATGTTGGCCAAAAAATGACGATTGAAAAGTTCAGAGTGAAGAATTTATGAAGAACACATACTGTTTTTTCAGCCTCTCATTTTTCGCTCTTAACTCTTAATTCTTAACTCTAGGACACATCGTATTTCTTTTAATTCTTCATTCTTAATTTTAAATTCATAATTTTCTCAATGAATGTCTATCGTCGTCTCCTTCCATTTCTGCGGCCGTATCTCTTTCGGGCTTTTGTTCCGGCCATTCTCTGCATGCTGCTCTTTAGTGCGACCAATGGCATATTGCCATTTGTGGTGCAGCATGTGTTCGATGATATCTTTGCCCAGAAGGATCTCGCTGCCCTGCAATTTCTTCCCTGGGTTATCGTTGGTGTCTTTCTCTTTCGCGGGGCAGTAAATTTTGGTCACGGATACTTGATTGAATACGTCGGACAATGCATCGTGGCCGACCTCCGTAATGCCCTCAACCAGCATGTGCAGTCGCTCTCGCTCACTTATTTTCAGCGTAATCCCACGGGAACAATTCTCTCGCGCGTGACCAATGACACAACCTTGGTCCGCGAGGCGCTTACGCAGTCCACCGCGTCCCTCATGAAAGACGCGACCTCGCTGCTGGCGCTGATCGCCGTCGCCTTCTACAAGGATTGGTTTCTCGCCCTGCTGGCGTTTATCGTGTTTCCCATTACCATCTTACCGTTGACGTTGATGTACAAAAAAGTCCGTCGTTCAAGCCGGCGCGGACAAGGCTCGCTGGGCTCGCTCACAGCGTTACTCCAAGAGACAATTCAAGGCACTCGCATCGTCAAAGCGTTCGGTGCCGAAGCATATGAACACCAACGGTTTGTGACAGAAAACGACCAATTGTTTCGCCACTCACTCCGGGCTGGACGCGTGCGTGCCTTCGTTCCACCGATGGTCGAGTTGGTCGCTGCCGGAGGCATCGCCGCGGTAGTCTGGTACGGTGGTCACAGTGTGATTACCGGGGACCGCACTCAAGGTGAGTTTATTGCCTTTCTCACTGCACTCCTCCTGCTCTACGAGCCATTCAAACACCTCACTCGCACGAGTGCAGCAATACAAAATGGCTTGGCCGCAGCTGAGCGGCTGTTCGAGTTGCTCGATGAACGAAGCGAAGTTGAAGACCGACCAGGTGCACAGCTGCTTAGTGGGGTGCGACACGGTATCCGCTTTGACAATGTCCATTTCCGTTATCGCCAAGACTGGGTCCTGCGCGGAATCACCTTGGAGATCCGCACTGGTGAAGTCGTGGCCCTAGTCGGCCCCAGCGGTGGAGGAAAAAGCACCATAGCAGATCTGATTCCGCGCTTTTATGACATACAGAAAGGTCGCATTACGATTGATGGCACTGATATTCGTGACGTGATGCTCGCGTCGTTGCGTTCACAACTATCGATTGTTTCGCAATCTACGTTCCTGTTTAACGACTCGGTCCGCAAAAATATTGCCTACGGCATGCCCGGTATCCCAGATGAGGATATTATCGGTGCCGCACAAGCGGCGTATGCCCATGAGTTCATCATGGACCTACCACAGGGGTATGACACAATTATCGGCGAGCTTGGGTCCACGTTATCGGGCGGACAGCGCCAACGTCTGGCTATCGCTCGTGCTTTGCTCAAGAATGCACCGATTTTGATTCTTGATGAGGCTACGTCTTCCCTCGATAACGAATCAGAGCGACAAGTACAGGCCGCTATTGAACGGTTGATGGTTGGTCGCACGGTCCTCGTCATCGCCCACCGGCTCTCGACAGTCCACAAAGCTGATCGTATTGCTGTCCTTATCAACGGTCAAATTGTCGAACAAGGGCGCCATGAGCAGCTCATTGTTCGCAACTCGCAGTATCGCAAACTCTATGAGCTTCAGTTCTACGAAACTGCCTCAGCTTAAGATATCTCGGCGCCGTTTCTCTTTTGTCGAAGAGCTGAAGATCCGTTGCTGGGCATTTTTTGCTTTTTGGGCTTTGCGTCTATTGGCAGCCATGACACGGAAGTCACAACTTGGCGGAGAACAATTGCTAGACTATTGGCAACGTGGAGAGCAGGTTATTCTCGCCTTTTGGCACGGTCGGATTCTGTTCATGCCCTTTCCTTACCGTGGGCAAAAGGCGTGCATTATGAATAGCGCGCACCGCGACGGAGAAATCATTACTCGCGTGATTATGCGCTTCGGTATCCATGCCGTCCGTGGATCATCAACCCGAGGATGGATGGGAGGACTCAAGGGTATGCTCGACGCGTATCAGCAAGGGTATGATCTCGTGGTTATTCCTGATGGTCCGCGCGGTCCGCATTGGCAAGCAAAATCTGGCGTGATTCAACTGGCACGCACGACTGGGGCAGCGATCTTTCCTGTCACTTACAGTGCAGCGTGGAAAACAACGGTCGGCAGTTGGGACCGCCTACTCATTCCCTTTCCTTTCAGTCGCATACTGTATGTTGTCGGCTCACCTATCCGTGTTCCGGCGGATGCGACGAAGGAGATCATCGAGGAAAAACGCCGAGCGTTAGAAGCTGAGTTGACCGCTATCACTACACGAGCCGACGAGTATTTCGCTAAGGAATCGGCAGCCGCAGGGGAAACCGTTCTTGGAGGCGCGCCGCAACCTTTGCCGCCACGGGGAGTGTTCTTAAACTAAAGGGCATGTCTTTCCTACATTTCACAGCGTACCTCCTTACTTCTGTCATTCTGAGCGGAGCGAAGAATCTCTCTGAGAGACCCTTCGTTTCACTCAAGGTGACAAATCTGGGAAACTTTCCTGTTGAAGTCTAGATGCAGAGATGTTTCATCATTCCATGTCACTATTTCTCTACAACCTTCTCATTACTTCACTCGTCATCCTCGCTCTCCCAGTCACCGTACTCGTTTTGGCGATACGCCCTCGCTACCGGCTCGGCCTCTCGCAACGGTTAGGCTTCATCCCTCTTGAGGTTATTCAGCAGTTCCGTGGACAAGCTCCACTGTGGCTCCATGCACCATCAGTTGGTGAAATGCTCGCCACTCGTCCGTTTCTGCGTAGACTGAAGCAGGTATTTCCAGATCATCCACTATTACTCTCCTGTCTTACTCCGACTGCCTACGCCACAACGCAAGAGAAAATCTCTGAAGCTGATGCTGTGATCTATCTTCCACTTGATCACCCGTTGTTTGTAGGGCGCGTGCTTTCACATATCACTCCATCTGTGTTTCTGTTTACCGAGACTGAAATGTGGCCCAATTTCCTCACGGCCTTAGCACGGCGGAAAATTCCCCTTATATTGGTCAGTGGCCGCTTTTCGTCCCGCGCAGCAATCCGCTATCGCTGGTTATCGCCGCTTTTCACCTCGGTTTTCCACGACCTCAGCCTCTGTTGCATGCAAACGCAAGCCGATGCAGATCGGCTAATCAGCGCCGGAGCCAACCCGCGACGCGTGGTCGTCACTGGCAATTTCAAGGTTGATGGCGTTGCCGAGGGAACCTCACAAGGACTGACGATCCTCGCCGAGGTTGGCCTTGCTCATCGACCAGTTTTGATCGGTGCGAGCACCCATGCTGGGGAAGAAGAGGTCTTGTTGAATGCGTATCCGCATTTGCAACGTGAAGTCCCGCAGTTGTTACTCATCTTAGCACCGCGCCATCCACAACGTTTTGCTGAGGTTGAACGTCTCCTTCGCGCTAAGGGGTATCGCTATGGCAAACGGAGTCAGCCGCTGACCTCTGCCACCGACATTGAAGTATTCCTTCTTGACACGCTTGGTGAGTTAGCTTCGTTGTATTCGGCAGCAAGTCTGGTTTTCGTGGGAGGCAGTCTCATCAAAGGACCCGGGGGGCACAGCGTGATTGAGCCGGCATTAGCACGCGTTCCGGTGTGCTTTGGTCCGTACACGCACAACTTCGCGGCCGTGGTAGAGGAACTGGTAGCTGAAGGCGGTGGGTTCCAGGTGACTGAGGCAGAAAGTCTCGCGCACACTGCCTTGTCCTTACTCACAAATCCATCGTTGCGAGAAGAAGTTGGCAGAAAAGCTTTTGCTGTGGTTCGTCGCGGCCAAGGAGCGGTGGAGCGAACGATCGCTGCCGTCTCGGCAGCAATGACGAGTGACGAGCAATTAAGAGTTAAAAGTTAAGAGTTAAGAATGGAGAAAGAGAAGAGTGTATGTGTTCGAATCTTTTATTTTTATTGTCATTCTTCACTCTTCACTGCTGTTGACTCATGTCTTTCGCTCACAACATCATCGAGAGTATTTGGCGGCGACAACGCGTCTGGTCACGTATCGGCTGGGCCACACTCACGCCCTTCTCTGCTGCCTTTTCTCTTGTAGTGCGTGCGCGAAACCTCGGCTATGACCTCGGCTTATTGCCAGTGACGCATGCGCCGCTTCCAGTTATCAGTGTTGGCAATCTTATAGTTGGCGGCACCGGGAAAACCCCGCTGACACTGTGGCTCGCACAGGCGTTGCAGCAACGCGGCTACAACGTGGGAATCATCACTCGCGGATATGGAGGCACAGCAACTGGCCCTACCTTGGTCGGTAAAGAGGGTTCTCCGCTTGCAACTCCTACTGAGGTAGGAGATGAAGCGGTCATGCTCGCCCGGCGGTTTCCAGGAGTCGTGATTGCCGGACGCGATCGCGTCACGGCGGCAACGTTCGCCCATCAACATTTTAGTCTTGACCTGGTTATTCTTGACGACGGCTTCCAGCATCGTCGCCTCCATCGCGATGTTGAGATCGTACTCCTGGCAGCACGAGGACTGACCAACACCTGGCTCCTTCCGGCTGGCCCGTTTCGCGAGCCGCTGACGTCGATGCGCCGAGCACATGCTATTGTCTTTTCCAAGAAAACAAACACCCAAAAGTCTTCGCTCTTGTCCGTAGCAACATGCAACACGCAACACGCAACACGTAACACGCAATCCCTAATGCCGGTTTTTCATGCTGACCTCATGCCCACCGCACTTGTTCATGTGGTGCACGGTCAGTGGCTTGAGCAGCCTCTCTCTGGACTCAGGGGAACGCGAGTGATGATCGTAACTGGCATTGCGAATCCGGAACCGTTGTACTCCACTATCCGAGAGCACGGCGCAGAGCTTGCGCGGGTGGTGGAATTTCCTGATCATCACAGCTATACGCACTCAGAGTGGCAGAGCATTGTAGAGGAAAGCCGCTCGTTTGATGTATTACTGACGACCGAAAAAGATCTTGTCAAACTCGAGCGGTTTTCTCCAGTAACCGATCGCCTCCGAGCACTCCGTGTCCAGCTCCAACTCGAACCAGCAGAGGCGTTCCTGACAGTCATCGAACGACGATATTGCACCCGGAACAAAGATAGGACCGACAATGGCCGCACCATTTCTGATTAAAGCAATTAAAGAGTTGCTCGCTGACATTCCTGCCTCTGGTAAAGCATTACTCGATGTCAGTTGTAAAGAAGGCGACGTACTCCAAGCGGTCGCTCCTCTTGGGTTCAACCTGCGTGGCACCAATTATGAACCCTCAGGACCGTCTCAGAACGGGACGGCCATCGATTACGGAGTCGATCTTCTCAAACGACTGCCCTACGACGATGCCAGTTTTGATGTTGTGTTGCTCGTCGAAGTGATTGAACATCTGGAGAATCACCGCATCGCACTGGGTGAATTGGCACGCATTCTCAGGCCAGGGGGCGTGCTCATTCTGACGACGCCGAATATCATGCGCCTCAATTCTCGCTTCCATTTCTTCTTCAGTGGCTATCACAAGACGAAACGCCGCTTCATTCCCTTCGCCACGCCACTCACTCAGGCTCACCGATTCCACAATTACCCAATTGACCTGCCAATCTTGTATTATCTATGTAAACAGAATGGTCTCACAATCGAGCGCCTCGGTAACAGCAAGATCAAAGGCTTCTCTCGATTGCTATTTTTTCTCTTCGGACTCCCCGTGCAGTTCTACACGTGGTACACTCTACAACTGCGCGAAAAAGATCCGCAACAAAAGCAGGAAAATCGTCTGTTGTGCCGCTGGTTGCTCGACTCGCGCACTTTGATGGAAGACAACCTTGTCCTTCGACTACGAAAAATTGATGGGAGCGTCCCAGTTCACCACTAAGGAGACGATATGGCAGTAAGTAAGGAACTTTTACAGATTCTTGTCTGTCCCAAATGCAAGGGGGGGTTAGAATTGACACCCAAAGAAGACGCGTTGAATTGTCACGCGTGTAAACTCTCCTATCCTATCAAAGATGACATTCCGGTCATGTTGATCGACGAGGCAATCAAACTTCCGTGATGCGCGAAGACGTCTGACCTCAGCCGTTATGTCTTTCCCAACTTCCAACCCCCGTCACCTACCTCCTAATCCCCGCCTTCTCGTTGCTCAGACTGGATTTTTAGGAGATGTGGTGCTGACGACACCGTTGCTGACTACCCTTCACCGAATTTTGGCACCTGAGTCACTCACTGTTCTAACCACTCCTCAAGCAAAGCCTTTACTCAAACATCATCCTCATGTCTCACAGGTATTGGTCGATGCTAAACGTACCGATGGGCGCGGACTCTTAGGACTGTGGAGCATGGCTCAACGGTTACGGCGAGAGCGTTTTACGCTTGTTGTCGCCGCACATAAATCCCTCAGAACTGCTATGCTCCTTGCCTTGGCCGGTATCCCACAGCGTGTTGGGTTTCGGCAAAGTCCGGGCTGGTTCCTGTATCATAGTACTGCTCTGCGCGACGCCAACCGCCATGAGGTCGAGCGGATCCTTTGCCTTATGCGCGCCTTTGGCTTAGAGCCGGAGGAATGTGATCGTAATTCTCGCGTTGAGTATCCCGAAGCAATAAAAGCCCAGGTGCGATCGTTGTTGCATAACAATGGCATTGCTCCAACCAACCCGTTATTTGTCGTATGCCCAGGATCGGTATGGCCAACCAAGCGATGGACAATTGACGGATTTGCCCGCCTTGTGTGTCGCCTAGAGGAAAGCTACGGGCGAGTCCTTCTCTGCGGGGGGCCAGACGATGCTGAGATTGCTCAAGGGGTTTATGAACAGGCCGGACACCGAGGCGTGAATCTCGTCGGGCAGGCCGATCTGTTAACGTTTATGGCCTTAGTTGACCATGCACAAGTAGTGATTAGTAACGACAGTGCTCCTATGCATATCGCGGTGGCCCGTGACGTCCCCGTTGTCGCGATCTTCTGCGCAACGACTCCTAGCCTAGGCTACGGTCCGTATACGAACAATGCCATTGTCGTTGAAAAGAAAGAATTGTCTTGTCGCCCTTGCGGGCGTCACGGCAGCCACTTATGCCCTCTTGGGACCGACGCATGTATGCGTCAGGTCAGTGTTGCGGATGTTCTTGCTGGGATAGACCAGTTGCTAAACCGTTCGGCGTCAGCTGCACTGCAAGTTTAGTTGCCATGCCATCCTCTCACGATCCACAGTCCATGGTATCTTCTTCAGCCGAGGCTTCGCTACGCGAACGATTGCACGCCCTGAACGTGATATCCTCGGCTGAGGGAGCGACACTAGCAAAGCAAGGACGGCAAGCAACAGCTCTCGCGCTTGTCTGGGCTCCGTTTTCCGCCTTTGTTCGTGCGTACTTCCGACAAGGAGAATGGCGACACGGCATCTCCGGCCTTATTTCTGCACTCTTCGCAGCTTACGAGGTTTTCACTCGCTACACCAAGCTATGGGAACAACAAAACGTGAAGACTACTGTTCCACCATCCTCGCAGTCGTGACATGGCTATCCTTTCCCTTCCTGCCGGGTTTATCGAACAGCATGTTGGCAAGAGGCTCTGGTGGATAAAGGCTGACTGGGCACCGACGCTGCAGCACGCAGTGGTCCAAACAATTAACGGCCCTGTCTTCTTCCACTCCGAACTCCGCCTGCCCCCTCCGTCGGGGGGAACTCCGAACATTATGACTGCTCTGGGTGGGGGTCGAGGTACCGTCCATCGTATAGCCTTAGACCCACGAACCGCCCTTATCGTTCGTTCCTATCGTCGCGGCGGCTTTGTCCGACACTTTATTCGGGATTTGTACTGGGATCATCCGCCCCGTCCGTTTGCGGAGCTGTGCTGCACAGAGGAGGCACGGCAACGTGGTGTACCGACAGTTGAAGTGCTTGGCGCACAAGTTGAGCGGGTATTGGGACCGCTGTATCGTGGACTGCTAGTGACACGCGAGGCCACAGGTTTTCACAATCTGTGGGTGTGGCTTCAAACCGGGCCTCCCGCTGATCTTCGCCGGATAACACTCAGTGTCGCCGCACAGGCAATCGCCGCTATGCATCAGGCTGGTGTTGCTCACGCTGATCTAAACCCGACGAACATCTTGGTTCACCCAGACAGTGATCCGCCGCAAGCATTGATAATCGACTTCGACCGCGCTCGTCTTTTTTCTGGGCTCGTGCCTGTCCACATCCGGGAAGCCAACTTTCGTCGGTTCCAGCGTTTTTTTGGCAACTATGATGTTCTTGAAAAGTGGCTGTCGCCCGCTGATTTTGAGCATTTTCGGCAGGTGTACCGCATTGCTCTGTCAAAGTGAAGAAAGCTGCGGCATCCCTTATTTCGGCCGTGCTCATTAAGCAACGTAGGAGGTCTGAACTCATCGGGAAATCGTGTCTGATCATCGATAATTGCCCATTCGATCATTGCCCTTTCTAAATTTTTTGCCCCGTTAAGATTTGCCATGCTGAGATTTGCCTTTTTGAGGTTCGATTCTGCCATGTATGCACTGACCATCCGGAAATCACGAAGGTCCCTCCCGTGCAAATCAGCTTTGGCCAGATAGAATGATCGAAACCAGAGTGAGGCAGGGTTTCCCCTGAATGATGGAAAAACGTTAACTACAAAAGGAAGTAAAAGACAGCTAAAGAATACCCACTGGAGCCGATTTTTCTGGCGTTGGTCATCAGGACAACGCCGAATTTGAAGCCATATTAATGATCCGGTCGGAACAAGGACAGTAAAGAAGATAAACCCTGGCGCTTCAGGACGGGGGAGTGCTTTCCAAGTAAACCCGCAGAGGACAAGAGCGTGACATTCTGACGAGCATACGGCAAGGAGTCACTCATTAGAAGGGTTCTCGCCATTATTAAGGCGCATACTCACTCTTTGTCATCTGCAGCGACACTTTCTCTGTTGCCGCAGAATGGTCTCGATGCCTTTCAGTACAGCCTCTAGCTGAGGGAGAAGAAAGCTGGCCCACCAGTTCCGTCAAGACACCTGCATGAGGACTAACCTGAGGACGGGAATGTATTGGCAAAACTTTTCCTCTTCGGATGACATTGCGGTTCGATACTTTGCAGTAAAAGGCGTCCACCTCACGACTGTCTTTACCAGACCACCTTCACACGATAGCGATGAAAAACAGGATCAGAGGTCACAACCGTAAGATCATCGAGCCGAGCTTGGGCGATTAGCATGCGATCGAAGGGATCTTTGTGTGGGCCAGGCAACTCCCCAGCTAATTGGGCATGTTCGACAGAAATTGCTAAAGGATCGAGATAGGCGCGTTGGCTCAGGTCGTGAACAGTCCCACTCAAAGGACGAGTCATCTTGAGCTTGCCGATGCGGAGCTTCGTCGCAATCTCCCATATGCTGGCTGCGCTGAAAAACACGCGGTCGTCCGTCGTTCCGATCGCCTCGGTAGCAATATGAGAGAGTTTGGGATTATCTTCTACCCACCAGATAAGGGCATGGGTATCCAATAAGAGTTTCATTTTGATCGCAACGGATCGTGCTTGTAACCATTTTCCATAACGTCCAACACGTCCTCTGGTAGGGGATCAAAGAACGAATCGTCCATGATAAAAGTCCCCTTCAAAGCGCCAGGCTTGCGTGCGGGTTTCTTAATTGGTACGAGCTTAGCGACCGGTTTGCCGGCTTTCGCGATGATGATTTCTTCACCAGCGGCTGCGGCGTCTAGCAGACGGGACAGGTGCGTTTTTGCTTCGTGCACATTGACTACGGACATCACTGCTCCCTTCAGAGAGTCGCTCACGTTATCTTAGCTAATCTAGTTAGTCAACTTCCTCTTGCCCTACATCAAATACGGGCATCCTGCCAAGGTTTTTCTTCTTTGAGGTACTGCGCCGCTCTGCCGTTGAAAAAGTAGACAGAAAACGATACCGAAGCGGAAATGGTACATCAACCACTTTGATACCGCTAGCGAGCGTCTCTCTTCATCGCAGCGCAGCAGAATCCCCCGCGCTGCGCACAGCTCCTTTTACCAAAAGGGGCGAGTGAGTTCCCCTCTTTGAAAAAGGAGGAACAAGGAGGCTTTCGCGAACAGTATCGACGTTTACGAAAGGACTCACCTGGCTTCAGTCTTGCCGGCATTTACGCCGCACCGCATTTTGATTGTCCTGCTTGGGGCGATCGGCGATGTTACGCGTGCGCTGCCGTTGCTGACTCGTCTGCATCGAGCTTATCCGCAGGCTCACATCGCTTGGGCAGTCGAACCCGCCGCCGCTGCATTACTCGATTATCATCCTGCTCTTGATGAGATACTTCTCTACCAACGAAGCCGAGGTTTCCGCACTTTTCTGCCATTCCTGCGCACTATCCGTGACCGTCAGTTTGATCTTGTTCTCGACCTTCAACGTCACTTGAAGAGCGGCCTCGTCAGCCTCTGCTCTCGTGCACCGATCCGCCTCGGCTTTCATCGTTCCAATACCAAAGAAGGGAACTGGCTGTTTAACACCCACACGATCGAAGCGGTACCAGACTTTTCCCTCAAGTTAGCCCAGTATCTTAAATTCGCCGATGCTCTAGGATTGCCGGACGATGGTGTCTCCTTTGATCTCCGACTTCGACCGGAAGAGGCACAGAAAGTTGAGGCCTTGCTTGCTGCGACTCCTCGTCCTTTTGCCGCGTTCTTTCTTGGATCACGCTGGCCAAGTCGCTTCTGGTTTCCACAGGCAACGGCGGAGGTAGCGCGCGCACTGCAACAGGAATATGGTATGGGAACCGTCCTGGTGGGTGGGCCGAGTGAAGTAACATTCGCACAGCAGGTGAGTGAGGCAATGGGAACAGCAGTGACGAATTTAAGTGGAAAAACCTCGCTCCGCGATTTGATCGGTATCTTTCGCCGTGCTCGCTTAGCGCTGGGACCAGATTGCGGGCCGATGCATATTGCTGCTGCGACTAGTATTCCAGTTGTCTCATTATGGGGTGCAACCAGCCCTGTGCGGTCTGCACCATGGCGGTCCGAAACGTTTGTCATTCGTGGTGAGGCAGCCTGTAGTCCGTGCTATGTACGACGCTGCCCTATTGGGCGTGCGTGTATGCAGCGGATTACGCCTTCACAGGTGTTAGCAGTCGTTCATCGCATACTCAATGACTAACATTTAGGATTCAACTAGATGAAAAGGCAAGACAGATAAATGGATAAAAGGATAAGAGCGGGTCTTTTGCCTTCGGACGCCGGACACCGGACGTTTTTCCTTCCTAGCCCCTAGCCCCCATTATGCAACCAAACATTCTCTTTTTGCTTATCGATTGTTTACGTGCGGATGCGGTCGTTGGCTCAGATCGTGGCGCGCAGACACCAACACTCGATCGCTTGGTCCGTAATGGAGTTACGTGTACCCAAGCCGTGTCTTCCGCATCCTCAACAACTCAGTGCGTCGCAAGTTTGCTGACCGGCACCTATTCATTTGTCCACGGGATTCGTTCGATCTTCGGACTGAAGATGAATGCCGCAGTCCCTTCGTTGGTAGAAGCCTTTCAAGCCCACGGTTATCAGACCGTCGCTGAAGTCAGCGGTCCACTGTTTCCCGAGACCGGCTTACCACGTGGATTTGACAGTTATCATTTTCGTCAAGGCTCAGCCTATCTGTCCACAGCCTGGGGAGCCGATTTCCGCTACCGTCTACAGAGTGCAGAGTTTCGCCAGCCCTGGTTTCTTTTTCTTCATCTCTGGGAACTGCATCACCATCGTCATATCTTACCGTCGTACAGCAGCCGTGAGTACGGCAGGAATCGCTACGAACGCGCGCTGTCGTCGCTTGACGCTGAACTTGCCACGCTTCTTGCCGTTCTTCCCCAGAATACACTAATTGTGATTCACGGCGATCACGGCGAGCGGGTCGTCAAAACCGACTTGCAGTATCGCCTCTATCGTTTGTCCCGTGATCTTCTTGGCCACAAGACTATGAAGCGAGAAGGACACGAGATGGATGTGTCCGAGGAACTCATCCGCGTGCCATTAGTATTCACATCGGTTGGCGGACAAATCCATCCTAGCGTGCACCCCGGAACGCAAGTCGGCCAGCTTGTGAGACAAATCGATGCCCTGCCGACTCTGCTTGATCTTGTCGGTGCCCCGGCTCCGATGACCATTCACGGCCAGAGCTTAGTACCTGCTTTACAAAACAACGCCCCTTTGGCGATCGAAGCGTATCTTGAAGCGTTTCTCCGTATTCGCTCTGATCCGCGCAATCGCCGCGTGGGCTGGCGGACGGAAGAATGGAAGTATATTTACGCGCCACAGAACCCGGGTTTGCCACAGGAGTTGTATCACCTGCCCTCTGACCCGCAGGAACAGCGCAATGTTGCACCCCAACGGCCTGAAGTTGTAGCCTCGCTTCGTCAACGCATCGAAGCGATTCAGCAAGGGCCTATTGCGGCAAATCCTGGACAAGTCATGAGCCCTGCAGAACAAGCGCAACTGGAAAAACGCTTGGTAGAGTTGGGGTATATGTGAGAACTAGGGCAAACAAGCGAAACAGGAAAAAGGGGAAAAGGAAAAGAGGCTGAAGGCTATAGCCTGTTTTGGCTTTTCACCTTTCGCCATTTCCCCATTTCGCCCGTTCCTGTAGTCTTGAGCCTGTGGCCTGTTTTATGTCTACTTTTTCTGTCATTTTCTGCAATCCCGACCGACGAGAGATCATTAACCTCTTATCTCGCCCTTCTCTCTCACAGGCAGACAGTCGCGTGCTCAAGAATGGGCGTGGCATCACCGTGACGCTTTTTCAATCAGATCGCGGCGCGTTCGTTGTCAAGCATCATCGACCCCACACCTGGCGACGTTGGGGAGATAACGTGCTATTGGGTTCTCCAGCCCAACGAGCGTGGCAAGGAGCGCAACTTCTGCAAGCCGCAGGTGTCGCGATTCCTCGCCCTCTTGCTGTCTTAGAAAAACGTGTCGCCGGAATGGTGCGTGAAAGTTTTTATGTCAGCGAAGCACTCCTCACGCAGGTGCCACTCAACACCTACTGGCGGGAACGCAAATCGCAATGGTCCTGGAAGCGACGGCGTGCGTTTCTTCGCATCCTAGCCGACTTTTTACGCACGCTCCACGCTGCGGGTCTCTACGTCGGTGACCTCAAAGATGAGAATTTGTTTGTTGAGGAGCAAGGCGATCTTCACTGGAAGTTCTATATCGTCGATCTGGATCGTGTGACACAGCATCAACCGTTGCATCAGCAGCGGCGCTTCAAGAACATCATCCAATTGGAACGAACCTTAGGACGCAGCGCACGTATGAGCGAGCGGTTATCGTTCTTTTACCATTATCTAGGCACCCCGCTCCCGCCACGTACGCAACGTCACGAGCTGGTCACGCAGCTCCTGCGCTTACGCGAACAGAAAGATCGAGAGTACGCACGACGGCGAGTGCGTCGTGGTCGGGATATAGTCGCGACGACACTCTCACGATCGTACCCACTTACAATTCCCGCTGCTCTGTCAACCTCCACGCGCCCCCCGATCTCATGTTGTATTATATGTTTCAACGAGGAGGCAAATATTCGCCGCTGCCTCGAAAGCGTGAAATGGTGTGACGAGATTATTATCGTCGATTCGTTTTCGACCGATCGTACAGTTGATATTTGCCGCGAATATACTGATCGTCTCATTGCACGCGCGTGGCCAGGATACGTTGAACAGAAACGATTCGCGTTATCGCAGGCAACGCATGAGTGGGTCCTGAATGTTGATGCTGATGAAGAAGTGTCACCGAAGTTACGGCAGGAAATCCTTGCCGTGCTGGAACAAAATCATCCGGCAGTCGACGGTTTTTATGTCCCGCGCTTAGTGTACTATCTAGGCCGTTGGTGGTGGCGCGGTTGGTATCCTGGTTATCGCCTGCGATTGTTCCGCAAAGCCAAAGTGCGCTGGGGTGGCGTTGATCCCCACGAGAAAGTACTTTTACGTGGGCAAGCAGAGCGTCTGCACGGGCCGTTGTATCATTACACCTATGATGACATCAGCGACCATCTGCGGGCGATCAACGGCCTCACGGAGGTGTCCTCCCGTGAATTAGCCCTGCGCGGTAAACAAGCGCGTATCTCAGATTTATTGCTCCGCCCGTTGTGGCGCTTTCTGCGTTTCTACGTCGTTAGTGGCGGATTCCGTGACGGCGTACCAGGCTTTTTTGTTGCAGTCACCTCGGCATTTTATGTGTTCTTGAAGTACGCCAAGTTATGGGAATGGACGACAAGGTCATACAGCGATGCAGAAGCTCAACATTCTCCACATCGATCCGGAGAGGAATTGGGGAGGGGGAGAAGCACAGGTACTGGGACTGACCACCTACCTGAACCGCACCGGCCATCGGTCAGTCGTCGCCGCTAATCCGCGCGGGGCCCTCGCATATAGACTCGCCCAAGCGAATCTGCCGAATGTCAATCTCACAGTGAGGAACGATCTCGATGTCCTCGCCGGGTTGCGCTTACGTCGCTTCGTGCAGACTGAGGCGTATCAGCTTGTACATTTTCATACAGCACGGGCGCATGCATTGAGTCCATGGCTACGTGGCCTGCGAGTGAAACGGGTTGTTACGCGGCGCATGGATTATCGCGTCCGGCCAGGCCGGTTCACTCGCTTACTCTATGAAACCAGCGTTGATGCAGTCGTAGCTATTTCACAAGGAGTGCAAGCCGCACTGCAGGCGGGAGGGGTGTCTCCGTCTCGCATTCATCTCATTCCAAGCGGGATCGACACTGCTCGTTTTGCTGTCATCGCAGACCAACGTGCGCAACAACGGGCCACACGAGGGATTGCGCCTGAGGAATGTGTTGTCCTCGCCGTTGGTGCCCTCGCTGAACGCAAAGGTCACGTCACGCTTCTCCGAGCCGCAGCACGCTTACAACAAAAGGGCATTCGCCTTCGCTATCTCATTTGCGGGGACGGTCCGCTGCATGCGAGATTAGAAAGTGAAGCCCGGATACTTGGTCTTGCGGCAAACGTTCAGTTTCTGGGATTCTGCTCAGATATTACTCACTCTCTCGCCGTTGCCGATGTGTTCGTCCATGTGCCACTGTGGGAAGGGCTGGGTGTAGCAGTGATCGAAGCGCTTGCAGCCAGCTTGCCGGTGGTGGCAAGCCGCGTGGGTGGAATTCCAGAACTCATCGAGCATGAACAATCTGGGCTGCTTGTTCCGCCGCAGGAGCCAGAAGCATTGGCGGCAGCAATTGAACGTATGGTTCGTAATCTCTCCTGGGCCAAGACGCTAGGAACACGTGGACAATCCTTCGTCCGCACGCGCTATGACGTGACAGTCATGGCGCAAGCTAACGAGGCGTTGTATTACAAACTATTAGTGAAGAACGAGTGACGATGGCAGGCACAGCCTGCCCTGCAAAGCCACGGGGAGACAACGGCGAAAAGGTCAAAAGGGGAATAAAAAGGCTATAGACTGTAGACTTCAGTTGTAGGGACTGCTCTGCTTTTCCCTTCGGCCTATAGCCTTGAGCCTGTAGTCTGTCTTTCCCCGTTTGCTATTTCCTTTTCTTCCTCATCCGGAGACGGGCTAGGCGCCACTATATGCGCAAGCAAAAATTTACATCTTAATGCGTGTTCTCTATAGTGCTTCTCACTCAGCGGCGGAGCGCTGTCACGCGCGCGCCGCCGTGTATTATTGTCGTTGCTACTCATCTGGCATGGCTCGAGTGATTCTCAACAGTCAGTGACATGCACGATCCCGCGCCGTTACTATTTGAGGGTGATCAGCGAGAAGTCGGTGATTGCCTTGGCGACGGTCAGCCAGCGCGGATCGCTCTTTTGACAAAAGAAATACTTGCCGGTCTTGTCTCGCGCGGAACAGGAGACCGCCGGACTGTGGATGATACAGGTGATGTGTTGTTGCGTATCACTACTATAGCGCGCCCCGGCTATGCTGCCCGTGGCGTAGTCGGTTCCTACTGTAACTTCAGGGAAACTCACATATCCTGCCTACGTCGGAATGCTATTCGAGACCAGGATCAGGGAGATCGTTATCATAGCGAAGATGTCCTTACAGATTTGCTTTCATGATGTTGTTCCCCCTTCGATTGAGAGGTTAACTCTTAGCCATTATCTATGAGCTGTTCGTTGTTCGTGATTCGTTTTCGCTCCCTACTTTTCGACTCGCTGATTCTTCCAAGCTCTTGTGCAGAGATCTTAGTCGTCCGCATCATTTTCGGCGGGCTCGTAGAAGAAGTAGTCGGCCGTGTATGGCACCAACGCTTTCTTGCCGACGTCTATTGACACGGTACAGCCGGTCGACGGTGCGAGTCCGCCAGAGGTGTTCAGCCGCTGGATGAAGGTAGTTGCTGTGAGATTATCGCCACCAGTTGGACCGTCTTGGACACCAACCACCTCAAGTCGGAGCCAGGGAATCGCACCAGGTGCGACGAAGGCGGGGTCGGTAGACGTGGTAGCGGGCGTCGCAAAGGCCCAGACGGCGCTGGTTTCCTTAGAGTCCTGCCACGTCGCACGCGGCGTGCCATTCTCCTCTGGGTTGGGGCTGAGAAAATGGGTGAGAATTTGCTTCCCATTATCCTTAAATAAAGTGGCCTGCGGCCCGAATTGTACCCAGGTGAGGCCGGAGACGGGACACATCGCCGCAGGTGTGCTCGCGTTTGGGCACGGCAGGCAGAAGTATTGCTGGGTGCCGACGGCGTGCCCTTTGAGGAACGCCTTGTTTCCCGCTGGCACTTGAAGGTTGGCGGGCACGGGCGGCGGTGTGATCTTGCCGGCGAGGGTCGGCTGCGGCAACGAGACTGTGAACGCCACGGCAAGGGCGACGACGTAGGCGGTGAACAAGGTGTTACGTGTGGTCTGATTCTTCGATGTATGGTAATTTTTCATAATCTTTTCCTTTTGCTATTGAAGGGTGTCGACAAAGAACAGAGGCAAAACAACAGTCCGGTCACTTCCACAGTGGCGGGAGCGTTGTCACACTCCCGCCGAGTTGCCTAACCGAAATCGGTGCTTATTTGAGAGTCCCAGAGTTGTTGGTAACAGACAGGTACGTGCAGGTAGGCGAGCCCTGATTTGACAAGAAGTGGATGATCGAGGAATCAGTTATCGTCCTGACTGCCGCGAACATCTTCCCATTCGTGCTCGTACAAACAGAAGACTTGCCCGTGTTGTCCCTCGCCGAGCACGTAATAAATGGACTGCTGCTACTATATTCAAAGCTACAGCCAATGTACTGTTGGTTGTCTGGACTATAGCGTGCCCATGTCATAGGTCCCCTGCCATAATTCGCCCCTACCTGAACATCAAAGGTGAACGTACTGCCCGCCCACGTAGGGAGGCTTTGCGAGAGCAAAACCAAGCCAAGAACTGCCGAGCTGATTAGCTTTTGTATAGACGTTTTCATGATGTCGTGTTCCTTTCTGTAAGGGTGAGGACTGTCGTTAACGGAAACATTCGGACTCTCCGTAACGACGTAACCGCATTTTTCCTTATTTGAGATGTTCCGAGCCCTGGTAAATCCGGATGTCCGTGCAGTTCCCTGAGCCGTCGACGGTGAAGGAAATGAACGACGAGTCCGTCATTCCCTGGAGCCGGTCTTGTAACTTCGGGTCCTGACTATGACACGCAAGATATCCTGTGCTGCTTCTCGCAGCGCATTCGACCAAGTTGTCATTAGGATTAAAATTAGCGATAGCGCTACACTCGATGTATTGCCAGATGTCCGCACTGTACCGCGCACCGACCATGCTGCCTTTGCCGAAACGTCCCAATTGGTTGCTGCCTATGGTGACTCCGGGGGTGAATGCATAGCCTGCCCATGTCGGAACAGTTGTGGCGAACAGCGTCATGCCGAGAGCCGCTAGACCAAGGATGTTTTTTAGACTTGCTTTCATAATGTCATTCTCCTTTCTTAACGATTGACATTGGCGCGCCAGTCGTTGATTATCTGAGGTAGTCGGAGTAGTTCCTCACCACCAGGGACTCACACGAAGTCCCCCCTGCAGCGACGGTGAATTCTATGAGCGAGAAATCATTTATTGTCTTGAGTACTTCTTTGTATCTCGTATCGTAGCCGACACAGAACAAATTCTTGCCGACCTTGTCCGTAGCGGCGCAACTAACAAATGGAGAGTTGGCATTGGGGAAACTACAGCCGATGTATTGCGTGCTGTCGGCACTATAGTGTGCCCCCGCCATGCTCCCCCTGGCGGTGTTCGTTCCGATTTGAACCTCGGGTCGGTCTACTCGGCCCGCCCAGGTAAGGGCACTGTTCGAGAGCAGTGCCAAGCCAAGAGCAGCCGTACCAATGAGCTTTTGTAACTTTGTGTTCATGACGTCGTGTTCCTTTCTCTCAGCGTAAAAATGCCGTTGACGAAAATGCTTATGGTCACTCGGGGTGATCGCCCTGGTCCTCCCACTTATTTGAGCTGATCGGAGCCATTGTAAATCACGATGCGGCTGCAGCCCGCCGGGCCTGTATTCTGAGTCTCGAAGTATAGATAAGAAGAGTCCGATATTCCCTGGACTGTTTCTAAGTGCCGCGGGTCAGCACTCGCACAGCCATACAGAGCACCTGCGCTGTTTCTGGCCTGACACCAAGTCTCCAGCGAATACGGACTATTGGGTCGAAAGTACGTTGAACACCCAATCGACTGGTTATTGTCCGCGCTGTAGCGCGCCCCGACCATGCTGCCGCTGGCTGACCAGCCGGTCTGATTGGAGTGGAGGAAAACCTCCCGGGTCTTCTTGCTGCCTGCCCACGTCGGAACAGTGGTGCTTAATAGAGCCATACTGAGAGCCGTCAAAGCAAGCATTTTCTTCAGATTCGTTTTCATTCTGTCATTCTCCTTTCACTGTTGAGGGGTATTGATAACAAGCAGTTTCAGAACAGCGGTCCCATCACTTCCACTTTGACCTCGCCTTTATTGATCGCCGGGGCCAGGATGTTCATCAGTTCCATACGCTGATTGTTGGTCAGTTGCCCAAAGGCGGCACGGAAATTCTCCTTGTCTTCCTCGGTCCAGCGTTTGGCCGCCACGGCGGTTTGCACGACACTGGAGGCGCTTTGATACGCCGCACGGTTCTCCGGTGAATTGAGGATCTTTGTTTCGGCGATAGCTTCTTCTTTCGCCCGCTGCGCCTCAGGGCTTTCCTGCGCCACGGCGTTGCGGACTTCGTCACGGATGATTTGGGCGAGGTCCTGGCGTGAGACCTCGGGGGCCGTTGATGCTATCACTTGCTTCGCTTCAGGCCGTACCTCGTGTGTCTGCTTGGTTTGTACGGCTTGCGTCAATGCCAGCACGGCTTGTTCGAGTTTCGCTAAGCGTTGGTCAGCGTGAGAGTCTGTTTGCGTTTGCTGTTCTGGTAACGGAGGTGATAGGTGAGTCATCCAGGCAAAACTGCCTACGCCTATGATGAGGCCGATACTCACGGTTACAATCATCTGCCATCGTCCTGTATTTTGTGCTGTCATAATCTGTTCCCTTTCTTAACAAAATGTGTTGACTGTTTCTCTCCATCGACAGCGAGAGCGCTATCGCGTCCCGCCGCTATGCTGACCGTCGTCAGTCCTTACTTGAGGTAGAGAGAGTCATTGCCGACCTCCAGCCTGCTGCAGCTCGCGTAGCTTGCCTGGGCTGCGAAGAAGATGATCTGCGAGAAGTCGGTGATCGATTTGGCCACGGCCACCCATTTCGAGCCGGAGGCAGTACAGACCAGAGCCTTGCCGGTCTTATCCTTCGCCGCACACAGGACTGTCGGGCCGCCGTTCTCAAAGAGGCTACAGCCGATATATTGCTGGCTGTCGTTACTGTAGCGCGCCCCTGCCGTAGTCCCACTCGCTTTGCTGTCAGCCGCGAAGCCCTGGATGAGCACTTCACGTCTGGAACTTGCACCCGCCCACGCGGGGATGCTGTTCGAGAACAGGGCCAACCCAAGGACTGCCGTACCGATGAGTTTCTGCATACTTGCTGTCATGATGTCGTGTTCCTTTCTGTAGAGTTAAAGAATGATGTTGACGGACACGTGAGAACTTTCCTGGCGTGACCGGACCGAATATCGGTCCTTATCTGAGCATGGTGGAGCCGTTGTAGATCGAGATGTTCCTACAGACGCCGCGGCTGGGTTCCCGCTCAAAATAAATATCCGAAGAGCTAGTCATGCCCTGGAGTATTTCTAAGTTCACCGGCAGGTTGGAACCACCACTACAACTAATATAGTGGCCTGCGCTGTCCCGGGCGACACAACTGATGTACGGACCCGAATTAGCAGTGTTCGCGTCGAGGTAACATCCAATGCTTTGCGTGTTATCCGCACTGTAACGCGCGCCCACCATGCTGCCGTAGGCGTAGTTGCTTCCGACAACGGTATCGTGAGTGCCCACACTACCTGCCCACGTCGGCACGGTGTTGGTTAACAAAGTCATTCCCAAGGCCGCCAGACCGAGGATGTTCTTCAGATTTGTTGTCATGTTGTCATTCTCCTTTCGATTAAGCTGTTAGCTCTTAGCTATGAGTTGTTTGTTGTTACTGGGTGTTCCTCATGCCGCGTTCATCATTCACGGTTCATCATTTGCTTTGCCTCCTTTCGCTGACGCAGTTTACTGTATGTTCTGCTCAGTAAGGCGTAACAAACGGTGGAACAATTGTTCACTCGAATAGGCTGAAGGCCGAAAGCTGTAGACCGAAGGGAAAACGGGAAGTGGATAAATAGGGAAACAGCGAAACGGGAAAAGAGTCTGGGCGTCTAGGAGTCTGTCGGACTAGAATCGAAGAAAAGGAACAGGAGGAAATAAAAAAATGGATGAATGGAGAAACGGATAAATGGGGGAATGGATAAGATGACAAGCTAAAGGCTGAAGGCTATAGACTGGAGGGAGAACGGGGAAAGAGGAAACGCATACTCCGCATTTTCTTTTCTGTATTTTACACTTTGCATTCTTAATTCTTCGTTGATTCCCCAGGTACCACGTTTCACTCAGCTGCAGGCCGTTCCCGGTAGGACTGCTACGTCTCTACTTGTTCGGGGTAATAATGGAGGGCCACAACTGTACTATCATCGCGCCCACCCCGGGCATTGGCTAACTCCACCAATACGTCGCAGGATTGTTGCAAGTTGGTTCCTCCCTTCCGCACGATACCGTGGATCTCCTCGTCTCCAATATCGCGATACACACCGTCACTACAAATCAGAAACAGGTCCTCCGCCTGTGGAGTTTCAATCCGTACGGTGGGATGAATCTCGGGCCCTACGCCGACCGCTTGGGTCAGACGGTGTCGATAACAGCTGGTGAGTAATTCTTGCGGACTCATCCTCCCTGTACGGACTAGCTGCTGGCCGACCGTATGATCTTCCGTCAATTGCTCCAAGACAGTATCGCGCATGCGATACACTCGCGTGTCGCCGACATGACAGATCACAACGGTCTCGTGGGGTGGGTTGAAAGCGACTGCCGCGACGGTGGTGCCCATACCCAGCAACTCTAACTGGCGGTGACTCAACTCCAACACCTGTGCATGCGCACGGTACACGGCGTTGAGTAGGGGTTGACTGGGCGGCAACTGCGCACCGCTGGGCACCCGTGCCTGTCCGTCTGTGTCCAGTAGCGCGCGTCGTATAGTCTCGACAGCAAGGGTACTGGCGACGGTCCCCCTGCTGTCCTCCCATGCCATCGGCAACGACGTATGTCTGCAGCTCAGGAAAGAGGCCGAAGGCATCCTCATTACGCAGCCGTACTTTACCACGATCGGTGCGCACCGCAGTGGTGATAGGCATAGTCAGTATCCTCGGGTAAGGCGATGGCACGCGGGAGCAGCAAGTGGATCGTTCTCTCCCATTCGTCTTGTCGACGCAGTGAGTGGGTTCTGATCCATCTGCCGAGACGCCTGCCGTGCGGCTGCGGCAATCGCTTCCCGCACGCCGAAGTGCCCGCTCGCGCAGAGAACAAGAATGACGTCGGTCAGCGACGTGTTCGTCAGTTGAGTAAGTGATTCTACTTGTGCATGCATGGTAAGGCTTCTCATATAGCGTCGAGGCCCAGACACAACGCCCCCCGTCTCTTCCTCTTTACATCACCCTGTAGTTTTGTAAGGCGTGATAAAAAACGTAGGAGAGGAACGTAGCCATACTCATGGCCACGGCGATGAGAGTCATCTCACAGAGGGTTTCCGTGTTGCCGCGCCGTGTCAGGCGTTGCGGTGTTGCAGACTGGACACGGGGAAGCGCGTCTGCGGGTTGTACTCTTACGATGCTCGTGGTGTTCATGCTCATTTTCCTTTCTTTGTGTCGCGAGTTCGTGGGGCGGGTTCTACCCCATCCCCTCTGCTCAGAGAGGCGTAACAAATGGTGGAACAATTGTTCGCTACAATAAGTAAGGAGGGGAGAAACGTACGGGAAAGGAAGGAACAGACCGCCTTCGCCGGGAACGCTGCGCTTATTCCAGCCTACGTGATGCGGGAAACCCGAAACTCATTCTACGAAAGAGGGAGGCAGAGCGTGGAGGTAGAAACCGAAGGCTCCTAGATTCCGGGTCTCGCGGCGTTCACTCGGAATGACGAGCAACCCTCTTCGTCATTCCCGCGAAGGCGGGAATCTAGGCGGGAAAGAGATAGTGAATAGCGACAGAGCTAGAGAGGAGTGAGACGGTCTCTGTCTCACTCCTCAGTCTTCCTCCGTCTATCCCTGCCACGTGATTGGCATGCGGGCATCTGGGGCATACGAGCAGTAAGTGCCGGTTTTGATGGTGGCGGCGAGGTGTTGTCCTAACATCGCGTGACGTTCGTCGATCTTGCGCAGGGCAATCTTGATGGCACGGGTAATGTTTACTCGCGCGCGTTCCGCCGGCGAGCCCATCCGCCGTGCCCGCCCGCCCAGACCAACGGCGCGGGCCAACTCTTGGGTGAGAAAGTCGATCTCGCCGGTGAGCCGCTCGCTCCGGCCCAGGTCATGAAATTCTTGTGCCTCGGCCAGTTCCTCTCGTAGCTCGCTCAACCGCTGCTTGTAGGCCGCCCTCGCCTGCGGATCAAGGACTTCTCCCGCATCGCTGAACCCTTCGCTGTGGTCGGGTGATAGCTGAGGGTCTTGAACGGAATACGCTCCGGCAACCTCCCCGCTAGGAACTCTATGTTCGCTGATCAAGGTAATAACATGGAACTCTTTGTGGGGATGCTGCAGCAGGTAAGCGATGTAGTGCAGGCCGCGGACATCTTTGAGGCGACAGGTCGTGCCCGCAAAGCTCACCGTCCAGTACTCGCCCTCGGGGCGGAAGACGGCGTCTGGCGTCTGGTGTCCGGCCTCCGGCGTCAGAAGACGAGACTCGTCTCGAGTCTGGCGCCTAAGGTCTGGGGAAGACAAGGACTGAGGACTGAGAACTGAGGACTGGAAATCAGGGGGCAGGGGTCGGGGGTCAGGAACTTTTGCGTTTTGCCTTTTGCCTTTTGCCTTTTGCCTTGCGGCATTGCTGCCCAACGTCACCAGGAGGGCTTCAGCGGCTTGCAAGTCCTTGGTGTCAAAACCCTCAGTGAACCAGCAGTAAGTCTCTTCAAGCAACTCGCGCGCCTCGCCCACTTTGTTTTGCTGCTGCCATAGCCGCGCTAGACTCATCACCGCGCGCAGTTCGAGGAACTTGGCTTGTTGGCTCTGTGCAATCTCGATGGCTTTGTGAAAACATGCCTCCGCCTCTTCGGAGCGGTGAATGATGAGCGATGAATGATGAATGAAAACGGAATCTTGTCCTTCTTTTTTCGCCTTCCGTTCATCATTTTGCATTCCGCGTTCATCGTTGAGAAGAAGTTCTCCCTTCATCCGCCATACCTCTGCCTCGTAGTACCGCTCACCGGTTTTGGCAACGAGAGCAACCGCCTCAGCCAGCGTATGCAGCCCCTCTTCGACTTGGCCTGCTCTGCTTTGCGCTTCGGCCAACATCGCCAGGAAACCCGGCTGACCCAGCACGACTCCTATCGCCCGCCAGGTAGCCAGCCCCTGGTGCATCTGGACAATCCCGTCCTCCTCCTGTCCTTGCAGGGCCAACGCCCAGCCCCGTAGCAAAGTTCCCATCGCCGCCCAGAACGGAAACCCTTGCTCGGTCGAAAGCCTGATTGCTGCCTCGGCCTGTTCCTGGGCAGCCTGGGGCTCCCGAAGGAAATAATGGAGTGCAGTTGCGTAACTCAGCGCCAACGCCGACTCGAAGGGGCGAGCGAATTCCTGAGCCAGGCTGAAAGCGTCGTCGATGCGTTGGCGTGCGTGCTCCGCATAGCCCAGAAAGCACAGGTTCCAGGCTTCATAGCAGAGGCTGACCACGCCAGGGTCTCGCCTGTTCTGCACGATAGAGGAATGGGGCGTCCGGCGGTCGTAGAAAGCGGTGCTTTGCTCCAAGTGGGCGTGCGCGAGAGTGAGCTCCCCGTCATGGAAGAAGGATTGCCCCAATATCAGGTGAGCTGTCTGCAGGAGGATGGGCTCGTGGGCGTTGTGGGCCAGGTGCAGGAGCTGTTCCCCTACCTCATGGGTCGTCTGTAACTCGGCCCGGGTCAAATAAAACCCGGACAGTCCCCAGAGGGCAACCAAGAGCTGACGGGGTTCACCTCCCTGCTGACATAACTCCCGGGCGCGGGCACACGCGCGCTCGACTTCCAGCGCTCCATACCCCTTCGTAGCAATGAGCGACTCGATCAAGGCGAGGCGAAGTTGAAGTTCCTGCTGAGCACGCTCGGGCGTCTCCGGAAACGTGGTCAACAGATCGAGCCCCTTAGTCAGGTGGGCAATCGCTTCTTGGTGGGCGCTGCACCGTGCCGCAGTCTCTCCGGCTTTGCCCAGATACTGTACGGCTCGTGTGAGGTCGCGCCCCCGCTCAAAGTGCACGGCCAGCTCGGCAGCAATCTCCCTCGCTCTCTCGCCGTAGGCCGCCACTTTGCGCTCGGCAATCCGTCGATGTAATTGTACCCGACGTACCTCAGCCGACTGCGCGTACACTACCTCGTGATACAGCGCGTGCCGAAAACTGTAGCGCCCACTGATCGTCCCGTCCGGCCATTCTGCTACTCCAACCGCCTGCGCCCACTGCCCTGTGCGTGCCAACTGCTCACACTGTGATTCGATTTCCTCACTATTAGTTTGTAATCCCGCAGTAACTTCCGCCGCTGTAAACTCCACTCCTATCACACTGGCAACCTCTAGCAGCCGCCGTTCTGATTCGGGTAACCGCTCCAGTTGTCGCTCGATCAACTGCCGCAAAGTATCGGGGACACCTTCGCCGATCGCTTCAACGGTGTCGGCTCTGAGCCTCCACTGCCCCCCGTCTTCGATAAGTGCACCTTGCCGGATAAGGTCGTCCACCGTGTTGACGATAAACAACGGATGACCGCCCGTGCGGCGGTAGAGCACGGGCGTCAACCCTTGTAGGGGCGACCGGTCGGTCACCCCTCCGGCAAACCGTTCGCTCAGATACTCTCCGATCGCCTCTTCAGCTAACGGTGTGAGCCGCAGCTCTTCACATTGCCGGCGTGCTTGCAGCTCTTGCACGATCCCGCGCAGGGGATGATTGTTGGCCAACACATCCGCCGGACGATAGGTTCCCAAAATCAGCAGCTTGGCTGGCTCGCGCCGCCGCGCCATGTAGCTCACCCAATCCAACGTCGACACATCACTCCAATGCAGATCCTCCAGCACCACCACCAACCCCCGCTGCGCGGTGAACCCTTCCACCGCCTCGGCCGTCTCACGCAGCATGCGCTCGCGACTCGTACCCTGGACGCGTTGCTGCAACTGCTCAAATGCTTGGGGCTCCAGGAGACCCGGTAATTGCGCCAACAAACTCGGGGCGTAACGCTTCAGCGCTTCGACGCGGCGCTCATTATCCGGGCCACGGCAAAGTCGCGTCGTGGCTTCGAGCAGCGGTAGATACGCCTCGCCCGGACCGTATTGTTCCACGCACTGACCGGAAGTCGTGCGGACATCCGTTCGCTTCTGTAGCTGCGTCAGAAACGCATCGACGAGAGCAGTTTTTCCGATACCGGGTTCACCGGCGAGGAAGACGACCTGGCGCTGGCCCCGCACCGCGGCCTCCAGCCGCTGATGGAGTGCAGCGATTTCTACTTCGCGTCCGACCAGCGGCGCGGCCAAGCGCTCACTGGCGAGCGTCGTAACCTGCTGGGCGAGATGAAGAATCTTCCCACTCATCACCCGTGTTATTGCGTGGTACGAGTAGTGCTGTCAACCAGTGGATACTTTTCTCAGCGGTTGTCACCACACTGGAGCGAGGGACACCGGTGGATGCACTGCCCTGCGCCCGCCGGTGTCCCAGACCATTACCGCTGTTTATTTGAGGTGACTAGAGTGATTCTCGATCGTGAGAGTAGTGCACGTACCGGTGCTGCTCCTGTTGATAGAAACATACGAGAAGTCTGTTATCGCCTTGGCTGCCGCTACCCAGTACGGATCGATCTTTTGACAAAAGAAATACTTGCCCGTCTTGTCTCTCGCCGAACAGGAGACCGCCGGACTGTGCAAGATGCAGGTGATGTGTTGTTGACTGTCCGCACTATAGCGCGCCCCGGCCATACTGCCCCTGGCGAACGTGGGTCCTATTTCCACCTCAGGGAGTATCGTTTGGCCCGCCCACACCGGGAGGCTATGCGAGATCAGGGCCAAGCCCAGTATTCCTGTACCGAGGAGTTTCTGAATCAATGTCTTCATGATGTTGTTGTCCTTTCTGAGCAATGAAAGATAGGGGTTGATAAAACTTGGGCGACTCTGTCCCAGTAACTCCGTGTGAATCTTTTCTTATTTGAGCACGTCGGAGCCGTCGTAAATCCTGATGTCGCTGCAGTCGCCGTAGCTCTGCGCGGTCGCGAAGTAGACGTACGAGGAGTCGGTCATACTCTGCACGACTTCCGCCCACCGCGGATCACTACTGCCGCAAACCAGGTAATTCCGCGCTTTATCCGTGGCCAAGCACGTCGTCCACGACTGTGAACTCAGCCCGTAGACCGTACAGCCGATGTTTTGTGTGCCGTCCGCACTATAGCGCGCGCCCATCAGGCTGCCACTCGCAGAAGCGCCCAATCGGTTCGTATAAATGAAGACCTCGGGGGTGAGCACCTTACCTGCCCACGTCGGAATTATCGTAGCCACCAGGGTCATGCCGAGAACTGCTATACTAAAGATGTTTTTCAGCTCCACTTTCATGATGTTGATCTCCTTTCGATTCAATTGTTCGCTGTCGGCTGTGAGATTTCGTTCTCTGTCACTTCTCAACCGTTGTCCCTGACCAGAGGTGTTGCTTACTTGAGGAATGACGAAAAGCCGTAAACATCTAGGTCGATGCACGAGGACGGGTTACGAGGATCCAAGACGAAACGGATTAACGAGAAGTCCGTTATCGCCTTGACGATGGTCCCCCATCTCGGATCGTTCTTTGTACAGACAAGGGACTTGCCAGTCTTGTCCGTTGCTAAACACATGACGAACGGACCGTTCGTATTGGAAAAGCTACAGCCGATGTATTGCTGGTTGTCGCCACTATAGCGTGCCCCTGCCGTACTCCCCTCGGCGTAGTTACCATTCACTTTTACCTCATAGTTTTCCTGAAACCCTGCCCACGCTGGGAGGCTGTGCGAGAGCAGGGCTAAGCCAAGAACTACCGTAGCGATGAGTTTCTGTATATTCGTTTCTATGCTGTCGTTTCCCTTTCTGAAAGGTTAAAGAACGCTGTTAGCGGAAATGTGCGGGCTCTCCCCTAATAGCCAAAACGGGTGCCCTGACTTACTTGAGGTGACTGGAGCTAGTGTAAATCTCGAGGGAGCCACACTGTCCTTCGCGATTTAGCTGCTCGAAGAAAATGTATGAAGAGTCAGTCAAGCCTTGAACTGCCTCTAAGTGCTTCGGGTCCTTACTGCCACAGTCAAGAGACTCATTTGGCACACTAGTGTGAGCGTAACAATAGACGTAAGGGTCAGGGACAACGGTACTGCGAATGTAGATTCCACACCCGATTAACTGTTCACCGTCTGCACTGTAGCGCGCTCCCACCATGCTTCCGGTTGCATAAGGAATACCGTTGCGTACACCTAAGTAGACCTGGGGTGCATTCACTTCACCTGCCCAGATCGGAACAGTATTGGTCAATAGAGTCATGCCCAAAGCTGCTAGGCCGAGCACTTTCTTCAGATTTGTTTTCATGATGTTGCTCTCCTTTCTTTTTGCATTGCTACTTGTCAGTCATCAGTAGTCAATTCCTGGTTGTTCTTCATTCTGTGTTCATAATTTATCGCTCATCATTGGCTTCACCTCCTTTCGTTTCTGTAGTTCACTGTCTGTTCTGTAACAGAAGGCGTAACAAATGATGGAACAATTGTTCACTGCAAAAAGGGACAAAAAGATAAGAGGGAAAAGAGGAAATGGAGAAATGAGGAAATGGGGAAGGGATAACGGATAAAAGAAAAGGGGCTAGGTATCTAGAATCAAAAAAAGAAATGGGGAAATGAGGGAAAGGGAAAACTCGTACCACGCAATACGCAACACGTATCACTCAGCCGCAGACCGTGCTCGGCCTACGGCTGGAGTTCGATACCCCTATCTACGACTCCGATGCTGCTCATACATAGCGCGCATCAGTTCCTTGAAGTCGTCCTGATCCGCGACCGCCGGAGCTTGCGTGGCGAAGGCAGGGTTTCGTGGCGGTAACGGGGGCACTGGAATTTGAGGCGTATCTTCTCGGGGAATTGCACGTAGCACAAGCGAGAGATCGTTGGCCGCTGCCATCCGCTCGCCCATGTCCGGCGGATTGGCGCTCATGAAGCGTCGGGCAATAGTTTTGGCAATCGAGGTGTGATCGAAGACCACATTACTCACAGCGTGTTGGTCGGCCCACGGCGAGATCACGAAGGCCGGTACACGAACACCGTAGTGGTCGATGCCTGATACTGGTTTGGCTTTGTCTCTGAACAATAGGGGATTCACATGCTCGAAGAATCCGCCATGTTCATCATAGGTGATAATGAGCAAGGTCTTGTTCCATTTCGGACCGTTTATCACGGCATTTACCACACGTCCGATCAGATTCTGCCCGGCACCGATATTGGCTGGCGCGCCGTCGTCATTATCTTCTCCGTCTGGCTCATCGATAAAGTTGGGGTCAATAAACGACACCGAGGGTAAAGTTCCCGCTTGCGCACTGGCAAAGAATCCTCTCGCTGGGTCATTGGCTTCGACGATCAGCGTATCCTCAGTGGAATAGCGTGCAAACAAGCGCAGAAAACAATAGCGGTGTTCAAAGTACCGCCAGGACACTCCATACTCAGAGAGGTGGTCGAAGAGCGTCCTGGTTGCTACTGGCTGGAAAGCGTTGCCGTGAGGATTATCAAACTGAAAGTTACCAAAGGCATCGCGGTTTAGCCGTCCAGTCAGCGTGTAAAACCGATTCGGAAATGTCGGCCCTGGGTGAGCAGCAAACCAACGTTGGCAAACGAGGAACTGGCTAGCTAAAGCGTCATACACCGGCACATGATCCGCGGTGTGATACCCCATGATCCTACCTGGGTCGACACCTTCTGCTTCCCGCTCCTTGGCAAAGGCGGCGACAAACCCGTCCATCTTGCCACCATCGATTTGATTCATCACCAGCTCATGACTATGTGGTGGACTCTGCTTGAACTCGGTATCCGGGAGCGGAAAAGACGGAAAGCTCCGACCCTTGTACGAATTCTTCTCGCCGCCACGGAGCCCGTCAATGTCCGTCCGCTTCTTGCCGTCACGTCCCCCCTCTTTGCTCAAATAGCCAAGCATGTGATCAAAGGAACGGTTCTCCATCATCAGCACGACAATGTAATCGATGTTGGCCAGTCGTCCTGGATCAAGTGGGGGCTGCGGATTCTCGGGAAACGGTTCGAGCTGGCCGGGAGGAATGAGGTACTGAATGGTGAGTGCCTGATCGTTTCCTTCGACTCCTGCCACATAGAAATCTCCACCGACGAGCCAGCGTGTCACCATCTGTTTGAGGCCTGTGCGAACGCCCTCCCCTTTTAAGGCGTCATAGATCTTTGTATTCAGTTTGTTCTCGATTTTGCTAGCCACGACACTGTCAGGCAGCCAATCGACGTTGACCGAGACATCAGTGGTGATGAACTGCGTAATCAGTTTAGACTTCAGCGCACTGAGCGCCTCCGCCTTCCCTCCTCCTGCTACAGCCTTCACCGCTGCCCCTCGGAATATCGTGCTGGCCTCGTATGCTGTCCTGCTCACCAAGCGCAATTTCGCCCTTGCCAGCGCTTCCTCCACTTCATCTATCCAACCCACGGCGTCCGCCAAGCCGCCGCTACTGCTCAACTCCAGGTTGAGCTTGATATTAAACGCATCGAAATCAATATTGGGGAAATCTTCGACTTTGAGTTCTTCCCCCTCAGTCTCGAAATGGAGTCTGACTTCGATGCCAACCAATTGCCCCAGTTTCACATTGGCGGTCAATCCATCACTATTGACGTCAGAGAAACGGATGCGATGGCTGCCAAAAACAATACCAGGAATGGTCAATGGCTCGCCGGGCTCCGATAGCTCCTTTGACACCATCGGGTTTTCTTTATCGTATCCCTTCGCCGGATCGTCAAAATACACTGAGAGGATGCTGGCACCCATCTTTTCACCGTGGATATTGATGAGGAACAACGGCCGAGGTCGCTCATTGAAAAACTGGTCAAGCTTACGCTGTAAGAAATCTAACGAGAGCACCTTCTCACGAAGACGCCCTGGCGGGAGTGCGCCTACGAAGGAGCGCAAGGACAACGGGAACGACGCGTCACGCTGATGGGCGATGTCCTTGATGCTGACAGCTTGCCCGACAACATCTAATGCTTCACGCACGCTAGTCATGATAGTTTTCCTTTCCTAACATGTAAAAATCTGGACTATATGTGACAGGCACTGTCAGGACATATCACACCGCGTTCACCGTGAACCTCACCAGAGTGTCATCCTGAGCGGAGCGAAGGATCTCTCAGAAATAAGAGATTCTTTGGCCTGCGGCCTCAGAATGACAGTCATGACCGTTCGCGTTGATTCTGACCTTCTCGGACATATCCGACTGGTGTAGTCCAGATTTTTACATTTTATGTAACTTCTAGTTACTGCAATGCGATGAGAATAGGGATCAGGCCTTGACCTTTCGCCAAGGGACGTAAGGCCTTGCCAATCACCGCGCCAAAAGCTTTGCTTGGCTTCGTGGCTTTCATGGCATGCCCTAGCGTGGGCGAGGTGGTCAGTAGATCCCCAACCACGATCGCGCCATACTGCGCATCGACTTTGCAGAATACTTTTCCTACCAGCGCAATCGGCTGGCGCGTAAGATCGGATGCCTGTTTATCTAGGACAATTCCTGGCTTATAGTCGCCTGCCCCTGAAACCACGCCAGCGACGCCCTTGTCGTACGCCTTCTCGCATGGGAACAGTGCGCCATCTTCTCCGACCACCATGACCGTGCCGGGTTCGACAGCAGCTTCCAAGCCAATAGTGAAGTCTTCCGCACAGTCGGCATTTGTGAGACGAATGTCACCAGCAACTTCGACATCGCCGGTCGTCAGAATATTGCCGTTCACTTCAAGCCGTGCGCGCGGATCTGCGGTTCCGATGCCGACGTTGCCGCCGGGGTCTACCGTGAGACCCCTGTTGTATCCTGCCCACAGCGACGTCTTGGTTCCTGTCGCACCGAGCAGCATCATCTCCCCTGCACCAAACGGCGCTCCTGCGTCGGGTACTCCGACGTAGCCTTTTGGCGTACCCTGCGGATAGAAATCCCAACCGGCTGCGAAATGACCGGCGTTGCCAGGAGCTGTTTGGAGGCGAGGCGGAAGCTCGTTGGACCCAGACAGAATATGCAGCTTGGAGATCGGTTCCTCGGTCCCGATACCAACGTTGCCGTCGGTGGCTAACGTGACACTTCTATTTGCTCCTGCCCATAATGACGTTTTGGTTCCCGGCCCGCCGAACAGCAATAGCTCATCGGCGCCAAACCCGGCATTCGCATCGGGCACCCCGACATAACCTTTCCCGGTTCCCGCCGGATTGAAGTTGACGTTGGTGTTGTTAATTTGCCACACCGTAGCTGGAATGGGCTCCACAATCATCGAGGCAGCACGATCATTCCAATCCAGATTGATGGCCGGGGTGTCAGCGCGCAGCGTGACACTGGCGCCCTGGAAATTGGGCTGATCAAAGAGTCTGATCATCACCCCATACGGGATGAGGGCTGAACTCAACGTCTTCCCAATACTGATCCTGGCAGCGTCGTGCTTGCCAATAGGCAAGAGCTGAAATTTGCCGCCGTAATTCGCATGCTCAAAGATCATGACTTCCTTGATCATCGGAGGCGGTTCCGTCGCTCCATACACGATGATGGAGCTGGCTCGATCATTCCAGGATAGTGTTATTGCTGGTATATTCTCGCGGATCTCGATGGAGCGCCCTTGAAAATGAAAGTGCTCGTATAATCTGACTACGAGTCCTTTCGGGACCTGGAGCGAGCTGAGGGTGTCGTTGCCAATGGTAATTTGCTTGAGCGCATCATCGTACCGACCTTTTGGTAATACTTGCGAACGCCCCTGAAAATTCGCATGTTCAAAAACTTGGACATCTGCCATGGTTCACCTCCTATTATTGGTTGTCTAAAGAAGCGGGGTGCTACTCCGTAAAGAGTGGCGTAACAAATGGGGGAACAATTGTTCACTTAGAAGCTCTGATAGTAGATGCAAAACTCTTGGTAGAGTTCGTAGTAAAACCAACTGATAAGAAAAAATCCGATGGTAAGAACACCGACATCCATCGCCGTATGTATTTTTTCGCTCATTGACATTGTCGTTCCTCATGTATGTTGAGGAAGAAGAGCTCTCTTACTCTTCTTCCGAGGGATCGAGTGATGTGCGTAGTCGTTTACCTACGCAGCAGTTTTATGCATCACTTCTTGTGTGTCCGGTTGTGGCTTTCTCTGCTTGACGAAGAACCGGGGAACGAGCATTGGCACATGCCGACGGTACTCTGCATACGATTCCCCATGCGCGACGAGCAAATCCCGCTCTTCGAGCTGAATGGCAATGAGAATATAAGCAGTCGTCAGCAATGCGAACACCAGATGGGCCACGGTCATCGTCGGCGTTGCCCAGAAGGCGAAGAACCAGCCAACGTAGAGCGGATGCCGCACGAGTTTGTAAGGGCCAGGAGTTCCGAACTTCAGGAACGTGTACTCTTTCCCGCGCAGATAGAGATAAACTTGTCGTAACCCGAAGAGATCAAAGTGGTTGATCAGGAAAGTCGAGACCAACACGAGTAGCCAACCAAAAGTGAACAGACTGTACAGCAGCACGCGCGCTAGTGGGCTCCCGACCTGCCAGACCGTGCCGCCCATCGGCTGCCACTGCCAAAACAGCAGCAGCAAGGCGAGACTGGAGAAGAGGACATACGTACTGCGCTCGATAGCTGGAGGAACAAAGTTCATCCACCAGCGTTTGAACGCTGGCCGCGCCATGAGGCTATGTTGCAGCGCAAACAGGCCCAGTAACCCAAGGTTGACGAGTAATGCCTGACCAAAAGGTAACTCCGGGGTTGAGTCCAAGGACTTCGGGACGAGCACGTTACCAACAAAGCCAATGGCATACAGGAACGTACCAAAGAAAATCAGGTAACACATGACACCATAGATAAAAGCAAGAATTCGTCGCATGACAGATACTCCTTTCGTGCTGAGCAATGTTGTTCTCTACGAAGAAAGGCGTGACAAATGATGGAACAATTGTTCACTCAGATAGGCTGAAGGCCAAAGGCGAAAGGGAGAAAAGGATAACGTATAAGGAAAAGTGGCGAGAAACGGAGTAGCGTGCGCTGTGCCACGAAAGCAACAAGTTCCGTCATTCCCGTGGAAGCGGGAATCCAGGTTTTCGAGCGGGAGGAGGTTTAGGAATGGGTTCTAGTTTTTCGCTCCTAGATTCCGGGTCTCGCGGTGCTCACCCGGAATGACGAGTGGCTCCGGTTTGTCATTCCGCCAAGCAATCGTCACTGACCACGTCTATATTTGCCATGAGATCGGCATGCGGACATCGGGGGTGTACGAACAATACGTGCCGGTCTTGAGCGTCGTCGCCAGATGCTGGCCCAGCGCCGGATGATGCTCGCTGATCTTGCGCAGGGCGATCTTGATGGCGCGGGTAATGTTCACGCGGGCGCGCTCGGCCGCCGAGCCCATCCGTCGTGCCCGCCCGCCCAGCCCCACGGCCCGGGCCAACTCCTGAGTGAGGAAGTCGATCTCGGCGGTGAGCTGCTCACTCCGCCCTAAGTCCGAGAACCGCAGCGCCTCAGCTAATTCCTCCCGCAACTCACTGAGGCGCTGCTTGTAGGCCGCTCGGGCCTGCGGATCAAGGAGCTCTCCAGCGTCGCTGAAGCCTTCGCTGTGCTCGATCGGCGAGCTGTGGTCCTCAAAGGGATGAGCTTCGGCGGGCTCCTCACTCATTCCCGCACTCATGGTGATTAGGGTGATAACGTGGACCTCCTGGCGGGGCTGTCGCAGCAGATAGGCAATATAGTGCAGGCCGCGGGCATCTTTAAGGCGACAGGTCTCGCCCGCAAAGCTCACCGTCCAGTACTCCCCTTCGGGACGGAAAACAGCGTCCGCGGTCGGCTGTCCGGCGTCGGGTGGCGGCAGCCCAGGCTCGTCTCGGGGCTGAGATAACGCCGGGGCGCCGGGGTGACGGGGCGCCGGGGCACGAAGAGGCGGGCGGGCGGGTCGCCCGCTCGCCCGCTCGCCCGTCCGCCCGCTCGTCCTTTTCTCCTCTTCTGTCTTCACCCGGCCGCCCAGACGCATAAGCAGGACCTCGGCCTCGTGCCAGTCCTTCGTATCAAAGCCTTCTGTGAACCAGTCGTACACCTCTTGCAGCAGTGCGCGGGCTTCCTCCACTTTGTTCTGCTGCTGCCACAACTGCGCTAGACTTACGGCAGCACGCAGTTCCCATGATTTAGCGCTCTGCTCTCGGGCAATGGTAAGGGCTTTCTGGAAGTACTCCTCTGGAGAGGAATGGGTGAATGAGTGAATGGGAGAATGGGCGATTTTTTCTTCTTCACCCGTTCTTCCCGTTTCCCTTTCTCCTATTCCGAGCAATAGCTCCCCGTACAGTCGATATAACTCTGCTTCGTAGAAGTGCTCACCGTTGCGTGCAGCGGCAACCAGTGCTTCCTCAATCGTACGGAGACCGTCTTGGGTTTGCCCAGCCTCTCTATACGTACTAGCCAACAGCGCCAAGAATTGCGACTGCCAGATGCCAGTGCCCGTCGCTCGCAAGGCCGCTAAACCGGCTTGCGCTTGCGCGACGCCCTCGTCTTTTTGCCCTTGCATAGCGAGTGCCCACCCGAGGATGGGCGGACTGTATGCTGCCCACAAAGCAAACTGTTGTTCTTTAGACAGCGCAATCGCTGCCTCCGCCGCCTGTTGTGCTGCTCGTAGTTCCCCGCGAAATTGGTGGACCATCGCCTTCCCACTCAAGGCCCACGCTAGAGTTTGCCCGTGCGCAAGATCTTTGCCTAAGGTCAGTGCTTCCTGGCTCAATTGTAACGCACGGTCGGGATAGCCCAGTAACCAGTAGAGAAACCCCCCATGAATCCGGCAGCATGCTCCAGGATTGTGGCCGCCGTAGACAAAGGTCTGGGTATGATGTCGGTCAGTTTGGTAAAGCTGGAGTCCTTGCTCGATGTGGAATTGGCAGGTCGTCAACTCTCCACGCGCCACCAACGTTGTCCACAGCGCATGGTGCGCTTGCAGAGCAAGATCTTCGTCTCTCCGGTGCTCTGCGAACTGGGAGAGCTGACTGCCAAACTCTTCTGCGGCACTCAACTCCCCTGCCACTGCATGTGAAAGCCATAACCCCCACAACACGGGAAACAGATCAGGCGGATCACCGAGTTCTTGGCATAATGCGCGCGCCTGCTGATAGTGGCGCCTCACCTCTAACGCTCCATATCCGTTCAGTGCGAGCAGGGGAGTACCAAGAGCGAGGCGAAGTGTCAGTTCCTGGCGCGTGCGCTCCTGAGAGGCAGGCAAACTCGCGAGCAACGTCAAGGCATGAGTGAGGTGACGCGTCGCCTCGGCATTCGCCGAGCTTTGCAACGCGTTGCGGCCCGCACGTTCCAAGTAGGCGAGAGCGCGGCGCAACTCTCGCCCCTCTTCAAAGTGCACTGCCAGTTCTGTCGCGATCTCTCCCGCACGTTCGCCATACGCTGCTTCTTTCCGTTCGGCAACGCGGCGATGCCAGTGAATGCGACGAGTTCCACCCACGCGTGCGGCAATGACTTCGCGGTACACGGCATGCAAAAAGCTGTAGCGACCACTCAGGGTTCCATCCGGCCACTCTGCAACCCCCTCCATACGCAGAAACTGCCCTGCCTGTGCCAGGCGTTCACACTGTAACTCGATCGTCTCTATTTCGCTCTGCAGTCCTGCTGCCACCTCTGCCACCGAAAACTCCACCCCGACAATGCTTGCCGCGTCGAGGACCTGCTGCACATCGCTCGGCGCACGCTCGATTTGTTTGTCAATCAACTGGCGTATCGTATCAGGAACACTCTTTGTGATGCAGTCGTCATCAGTGCGGAAGTGCCAGTGCCCTTCGGATTCGCGGATGCCCCCGTGAGCAAACAGATAATCAACCATCGTACCTATGAATAACGGGTTTCCCTCCGTGCGGCGGTGAATGGAGGTCGCCAACTCCATCGGCGGCACGGTCCCGCCACAGCGACGCGCGACATACTCTTGGACGACAGGCACATCGAGCGGCGTGACGCGCATTTCAATGCAGGCATCGCGAGCGCTGAGTTCTTGCACGATAGCGCGCGACTGGCTCCCGTTGGCGAACATCTCAATCGGGCGATAGGTCCCCACAATCATGAGCTTGGCTGGCTCCCGCCGCCGCGCGATGTACGACAGCCATTCCAGTGTTGATACATCACTCCAGTGCAAATCTTCCAGCACGAGCACGAGCCCCCGCCGTGCTGTAAACAGTTCTGCCGCCTCGGCCATCTCGCGCAGCATGCGCTCCCGACTCACCCCGCGGACGCGTTCCTGCAACAGGGCGTGATCCGCAGGGTCGAGTAATCCTGGTAACTGAACTAACAAACTCGGTGCGTAGCGCTTCAGGTTTTCAATGCGTTGTTCACGGCTTGGTCCACGACAGAGTCGTACAATGGCTTCCAACAATGGCAGATAGGCTTCACCCGGACCGTACTGCTCCACGCATTGGCCGGATGTGATACGGACATCATCGCGCTCGCGAATCTGCGCGAGAAACGCATCGATCAACGTCGTCTTGCCAATACCGGCTTCGCCAGTGACGAATACCACCTGCCGCTTGCCTTGCAGAGCTGTTTCGAACGTGTGCTGGAGTTGGGTGAGTTCCGATTCGCGACCCACCAAAAAAGGGACCGAAGACTGGAGGTTAAGGATTGAGGTCTGATTTTCCTGATTTTGGACCTTAGCCCCTTCGACTTGGCTCACCTGTGCCTGCGGCACTGGCGCAGGCAGGACAGGCTTTGGACTTTGGACGTGTTTTGACTCTCGACTGATGTGCGGCTTGTGCTGCATTGGCAAGCCTATGTCGTTCATGTTGGTTCCCCTCTTCCTCGGAAAGGAGAAAAGGTGAAATGAACAAATGGGAATTAGAGAGAAGAAAAATAATCTTCCCACCCTCCTCTTTACTTACTATTTACCCTTTTCCCCATTTGTCCTTTTCTCCTGCTCCACTCCTTGAGTCGGCTGTGCCTATATCTCTGAGTTATTCATCCTTACTCGCCTGCAGTTCTCTCTCGATATACGTGGTGAGCTCTCGCAGCGACTGAAAATGCGCTGTACGACCAGAGACTAAGTGCTCGACCCGACCGGCGGCATACGCTGGGCCTCCGGGGAGTGCCCGGAACTGGACGACAAAAGCCCAGTGCGGCGAAAGAGGTGCGTCGAGGGTGATCGACGATGCGGTTGTTGTGCCTTTTTGGTTTGTCGTCTTCATCGTGTGTTTTCTCGCTTTCTTCGTGGTAGGACAGTACCAATCGCCATGGCGGAGTGCGAGAGCTACATGGTGGCAGGACGGTGGAGTTTTGGTGGAGCTTCGGTGGAATTTGAGGCAAGAGGATGGTACAGAGCCTCTACAGCGTAGAGGAGTGGGCAGTGACACTGACTGAACAGTTCATCTTTCCGCCTTTTCGTTTAGATCCGGTCAACGAGCAACTATGGCGCGAGAGCCAACGCGTACCGTTGCGACCCAAGGCCTTTGCTGTGCTCCGATTCCTGGTGGAACACGCAGGACAGTTAGTCACAAAAGAAGAGTTATTGAAAGGGGTATGGCCCAAGACTCGAGTGAGCGAGGGGATTCTCAAAGGGTATATTCGCGATTTGCGGGACATCTTGGGAGATGATGCCCAACAATCACGGTTTATCGAAACCGTGCCGCGACGTGGGCATCGATTCATCGCTGCCGTTAGCACGGCAGCTCCAGTTCAAAGTTCACAGTTTCAGGTTCCAAATTCCCCTCTACCCTTCACGTTGACTGAGACGAGAGAAGATACTTCGCCTCTTAGACCTGGAACCTGGAACCTGGAACCTGGAACGTTAGTGGTTGGTCGTGATGCCGAACTCACACGCCTTCACAGTCTGTTCGCCAAAGCGTTAAACGGTGAACGCCAAATCGTCTTTGTCACCGGCGAACCGGGAATTGGCAAAACTACACTGGTCGAAGCTTTTCTGCACAGTCTAGAGGCTAAAGTCCAGGTTCAGGACAGAGTAGTCAGTAGTCAGCAGTCCGTAGTCCGTAGAGAAGAAGAAAGGCACAAAGCAAAAGGCACAAAGCAAAAGGTACAAAACCATTTCCCGACACCGAACACCCGACACCAGACGCCAAACATTTTTGCTCCTCGACCCCTGATCCTCGACCCCTGGATAGGTCGAGGCCAGTGCATCGAGCAGCATGGGGCGGGTGAGGCATACTTACCGCTGCTTGAAGCTGTGGGGCGCATTGGACGGGGACCAGATGGAGAGGTGTTCATCGCAACACTGCATCAGTATGCACCAACCTGGCTCGTACAAATGCCCGCATTGGTAGGAGCGGTGGAGTTAGAGGCGCTACAGCGACGAGTGCTCGGCACCACACGTGAGCGGATGTTACGCGAGATGGTCGAAGCCATTGAGGCATTGACGGCTCAGCGTCCGCTGGTGTTGTGGTTGGAGGACTTGCATTGGGCCGATGCCTCAACGGTGGATTGGTTGGCGGCCATCGCGCAATGTGGGGCGCCAGCACGATTGTTGGTCATTGGCACCTATCGCCCGTCCGATCTGAGCTTGAGTGGACACCCTCTCAGCGCCGTGAAGCAAGAACTGGTGGCCAAGGGACAGTGTGAGGAATTGTGGCTGCCGTTCCTATCGGCGGAAGAAGTGAGGTCCTATCTCAGGCGGCGATACCCCGAGCATCAGTTCCCATTTGGGTTGGGAGCGGCAATTCACCAGCGGACCGATGGCAATCCCTTGTTTGTGGTGAACACGGTGGAGTATCTGGCAGCACAGGGAGTGATCGCTGAAGTGGGCGGGCACTGGCGGCTGCAAACCGCAGTCGACGAGGTCGGGCGTGGGTTGCCCGAGAATTTGCGGCAGCTGATTGAGAAGCACATAGAGCGGCTGAGCGAGGACCGCCAGCGGCTGTTAGAAGTGGCAAGCGTCGTCGGGGTGACGTTTTCCACAGCGGCGGTGGCCGCCGGGATAGAAGCGCCGGTGGAGCAGGTCGAGGAGTGGTGCGAGGGATTAGTGCAACGCGGCCAATTCCTGCAGGCGCAGGAGCCGCGCACTTTGCCAGACGGTACGCTCTGCGGGAGCTATGGGTTCCTCCATGCCTTACAGCATGCAGTAGTTTATGGACGTATTCCGAACCTGCGGCAGTTACGGTTGCATCGTCGGGTGGGCGACAGTGAAGAGCGGCTTTACGGTGCGCGGGCGCACGAAATTGCCGCAGAACTCGCTGTGCACTTTGAGCGTGGAGGAGACCTACACCGCGCGGTGCAGTATCGCCAGCACGCCGGGCACAATGCGCTGCGCCAGCATGGCTACCAGGAGGCGATCACCCACCTCAAGCGGGGGCTGGAGCTACTCGCAACGTTTCCCGACACGCCCGAGCGCGGGCAGCAAGAACTTGCTCTCCAAATTGCCCTGGGATCTCCCCTTCAAGCCCTTCAGGGGTACGGCGCCGCCGAAGTGGAAGCGGTCTATACCCGCGCCCGGGAGCTGAGCGAGCAAATCGGTGAAACCGCTCAATTGTTTCCTGTATTGCGCGGCTTGTATGTCTTCTATTTGCTCCGCGGGAAAATACAGACTGCGCATGCGCTCGCAGAGCGCCTCCTCAACTTAGCCCAGAAGGTTCAGGATTCAGCGTTTCTTCTAGAGGCTCATTTTGCCTTGGGGCAGACGCGGATGTTCCGAGGCGACTTCGTTGCCGCTCGGGAACATTTCGAGCAAGGTATCGCCCTGTATAACCCCGTGCGACACCATTCCCATGCGTTCCTCTATGGACAGGACCCTGGAGTATTTTGCCAAGTCCTTGCTGCCTGGGATCTTTGCTTTCTGGGTTATCCGGATCAAGCACTGAAACGAAACCACGAGGCTCTTGCTGTAGCTCAGGAGGTCATTCATCCGTTCAGTGTGGCTGCAGCTCAGACTTTTTTTGCTGTGACCCATCAATTTCGTCGCGAGGGAGCCGCAGCCCTAGAGCATGCGGAGGCCGCAGTTGAGCTAAGTGCTCAACAAGGATTCCCCTTTTTCTTAGCGCTATCAACTATCATGAGAGGTTGGGCCTTAGCTGAGCAGGGGCAAACCGAGCAGGGGATTGTCCACATACGCCAGGGGCTCGCTGCCTACCGAGCTACCGGAGCAGAATTAGCGACGACGCGTTTTATTGCCTTATTGGCCGAGGCGCTGGGACAAGCTGGACAGCCCGAGGAAGGACTTACGGTACTGGCCGAAGCACTCGCTATAGTGAACAAGGGTGGGGAACGTGACTACGAAGCGGAGTTGTATCGGCTCAAAGGGCAGCTTACACTGCAAAAGTTTCAGGTTTCAGGTTCCAAGTCTCATAGGATGGGCATTGCCCACCAGTATGTGAGCTCCGGAGAGGCAGAGACGGTGGGCGATACCTACCCTACGCAATCCGGTTCCTCCTCCCAAACCCCAAGCGTCAAGCCCCACCTCCCAAAGGCGGTGGCACAGGAGGCGGAGGGGTACTTGCTCAAAGCCATCCCCACCGCGCAGCAGCAACACGCTAAATCGCTGGAATTACGAGCAGTGATGAGCCTCGTTCGTCTGCGAAAACAACAAACCGAAGAGCAGAGCGCACAGCGCAAGAAGCAGGGAGGCAGCAGAGGGCTAGCCGAAGCACACACGATGTTATCCTCCCTCTATGGTTGGTTCACCGAAGGCTTTGACACGAAGGATTTGCAGGAGGCGAAAGCGCTGCTGGAAGAATTGAGTCATTGAGTGATTGCGCTATCGAGCCATTGAAGAAGTGAAAAAGTATTTCCTCAATGACCCGATCACCCGATGACTCAATCCGCCAATGAGCCAATGAACAAATGAGGTTACGCTCGTGTTAGGATACTATTACGTCGCTTCAACAATTGAAGCACCACGTACCCCAGGCCCAGGAACGGAAAGACAAGAGCAAGCGCTTGGATCTCGCTGTAACGTGCAGCATAACCAAAGTGCTCCCAACGCTCCCAGATCAACAAACCAAGTACCATCGAGAGCCACGAGCACGCAACACCGTATTCCTTGTGCAGAATTCGCCACCAGTCGAAGTGGCAGGCCCTCAACGAAGCTCGTAGTCCTCCAAGTTTCGGTACGAAGCGATTCACAGCCTGTCGGTACAATACGTAGGGCTCACCAAACTTCTGGGCCAAGAAATCTTCCTCCGCTAACATCAAAGCCCAATAGACACTGACGGTCACAGGAAGTGCGATAAAATACCACCCGTAGCTATTAGCTATCAGCGTCAGACCAGAGAAGATTAATATATTCCCCAAATAGAGTGGGTTGCGCGAATGGGCAAAGAAGCCACTACTGATGAGGTTCCTTGCCGCAACGCGTTTCTCCCGTCCGCCGCGCCGGATGTTAGCAGCCGAGCCGATGGCTAGAGCACGACACCCTTGTCCTAGTGTGGCAACCATCAATCCAAGCAGGTCCATCCACCGGTCTGCCCGCTCGCTCCCAAAGAGAAATCGTGGCCAGGTAGTGCAGAGCAACACAATAAACAGCGCAGGAAAGAGATAGTCGCGAATCAGAAATAGCGCATGGCCAATGCGGATCGCGCCATGATGCGCTTTAGCACAGAAACTCTCCATTAGTGACGGAGACGTCAACAACGTGGCCGTACTCGATTTGTCGGTTGGTATAACCTCGGGATGGTCAGTCATTCGCTCCTCATTATTCCTAGTCAGCCATTCCTGATACCTGAGAGGCAGAATCTGTCAAGGATATTCCGCCCTCCCTTGCTCTAATTTCTACACGAATCAGACGCTCGCCACTGTTTCTTCACTTTCCTTCTGCTGGTCACCCCACCATAAATACGCCACAGGCATAACCACCAAATTGAGCAGCGTCGAGGTGAATAATCCACCGACCAGTACGACCGCTAAGGGATGCTCAATCTCCTGACCTGCTCGCTGCCCGCTGAGGGCAAGCGGAAGGAGCCCTAACGCGGCAACAAGAGCGGTCATCAAAATAGGGACAAGTCGATCAAGCGAGCCTTGGATGACAAGCGTACGATCAAACAGCAAACCAACGTCGTGACGCAGATGACGATAATGCGCCACCAGCATGATACCGTTGCGCGCGGTGATGCCGAGCAGCGCCAGAAACCCGACGCCCGAGCCGAGCGACAATTCTCCTCCCGACAGGACCACCATCCATACTGAGCCGATCAATGCCAACGGAAGACTACAGAGCACCAAGATTGAATCACGAGCAGAATGAAAATCAGCATAAAGGAGCAAAAAGATGCTCAAGAGAGCAGCAGCTCCTAACAAGAACAGTTCCCGTACGGCGGTGATCTGCTCTCTGTACTCCCCGCCTATCTCTATGTGATACCCGGTCGGGAGTGCGACGCGTTGTTGGAGGCGATGCTCAATCTCCTGGGTCACGGTGACAACGTCTCCGCCGGTGACATTACACTGCACAACCAGGCGCCGAGCGGCGTTCTCGCGGTGAATCACGTTAGGCCGCTTCTCGATTTGCACGGTGGCCAGTGCACGGAGTGGCACCCTGGCGCCACCAGGAACGAGAATCAAGGTGTTCCCCAGCGCTTCAACGTTATTTCTCACGCCCTCGTTGAAACGCACCACCAGGTTTAACACTTTGCCGTCCTCGTAGATCTGCGCAACTGGCGCGCCAAGGAAGGCCGTCGTCACCAAGGTGTTAAGACGACCCATCGTCAAACCGTAACGCGCCAAGGCTTGCCGGTCAAAGTGCAAAGTAACCTGTGGGATGTCTACTTGCGGTTCGACCACGAGATCCACAACACCAGCCACGGAAGACATGCTGCTGGCGACTTGCTGTCCGAGAACGCGAAGCGTTCTCAGATCAGGGCCAAACACTTTGACGGCAACCTGCGCTGTCGCGCCTGCCATCACTTCTTCCATCCGTTCCTTGAGGTACGATAGCACATTGACCGAGAACCCGGGAATCGCCCCCAGTTGTTGGCGAATGTGTTCAGTGATCTCTGCATACTGTTCCGAGTGAGAATCCAAGGTAACGTGAAACTCACTTGCTTCCGGTCCCCAGGTGTCCTCGGACAGACTAGCGCGCCCAGTGAACTGGGCAACTGAGGCAACTCCGGCAGTTTGCAGCAACACTTGGCTGGCACGCTTCGTCATTCGCATCGACTCTGCCAACGACATTCCCGGTGCCCCAGTAATTTGCACGATCAGGTTGCCCTCGTGAAATTCTGGCAAGAAATTACTGCGTAAGAGTGCCATTACGACGCCTGAACCGCACACCAATAATAGCGAGATTCCTAACACCAGTCGGGGACGCCCGAGAAACGCCGGGAGTGCCCGCGCATATAATTCTTTGAGAGTGCGTGCGAGTTTTCCCTCGGTAGCTTCGCTACGCTCTCCTGTGAGTAAAACGAGCGACAGCGCTGGCGTCACTGTAAGTGCAATCCCCAGTGAGGCTAAAACGGCCAGGAGGTATGCAACACCCAGGGGGGCAAAGATCCGTCCCTGTACGCCGCTCATGACGAACAGCGGTAAAACCACCACGGCAACAATGAAACTCGCAAAGACGACCGCACTTCGTACTTCAACAGAAGCATCATACACTACCTGCAGGACCGGACGTGGCGTTGAGAGGAGACGGTTTTCACGTAAACGACGATGGATGTTTTCGACATCAATGATCGCGTCATCCACGACTTCACCAATAGCGATGGCGAACCCACCGAGGGTCATCGTATTTAACGGTACGTTCCAAGTCCACAGCAGGGCGACGGCGGAAAGCAACGACAGCGGGATAGCCGTCAGGCTGATGACCGCGGTGCGCAAGTCAGCCAAGAAACAGATCAGGATAACAACGACCAGTGCTGCACCAAGCAATAACGCACGGCGCATATTGTGCAACGCACTCTCGATAAAGGTGGCCTGACGAAAAAGGTTGCGATGGAGCTGAACGCCCGGTGGCAACGCAGCATGAAGCTCACCGAGTACAGTGTCTACCTGTTGACTCACTGCCAGTGTGTTCGCTCCCAACTGTTTGGTAAGAATGAGCATCACCCCATCTTCGCCTGCCACCGTCGCGTCGCCCACTTTCAGGGCCGCGCCAATCTGAACGTCCGCGATCTGGCCGAGTGTCAGCGGCGAGCCATCGTGTAGACCAACTAGTGCGGCCTGGACATCGGCAACCGTTTTCACGCCGCCGTCCCCACGGATCGGCAGGCGTTGCAACGAGGTGTCGAGATAGCCGGCACCGATCAGTGCGGTGGCTTCACGACCTGCTGTTGTGACATCGTCAAGTGTGAGCTCAAACCGCCGCAAGTGCTCTGGCGACACCAGCACCTGATACTCTTTGACCTCACCACCGTAGATGACCACGCCAGCGACGCCGGGAACAGCGAGCAGCCGTGGGCGCAGCACCCAATCTGCCACCGTCCGCAGATCCATAGGCGAGACTGTGGCTGAGGTCAGCCCAATCGACATTAACGTTCCCATAGACGAGGTCATCGGCGTCAATCGCGGCGGTCCGGCACTATGGGGAAGACTGCTCACCACACTCGCCAGGCGTTCATTGACGAACATCCGGTCGATGAGTACGTCGCTGCTTGCTGCAAAAATTGCCGTAATCACCGAGATTCCAGGCGCAGAGGATGAACGCACGGTTGTCAGGCCATTGGTTCCGTTGAGCGCATACTCCAAGGGGATAGTCACCAATGCCTCAACCTCTTCTGCCGACAGTCCCGCGGCCTCGGTCTGGATCACAACTTGTGGCGGCGCAAATTCAGGAAAAATATCAAGTGGAGAGCGACTGGCAGCAATGAGACCAACTACCAGCAACAGCCCCGCCACACTTAGCACAATCAAACGATTGCGTAGGGAAAACATCACCAGTTGAGCCACCATACGAAGGACCTCGTTATTCTTCTGTCGCTAAATGGCCTGGCATCGCGCCAAAGAGTTCGGCAGCACCAGTGACGACGACCTCGGTTCCGGCATGCACCGGTCCAGTAATTCCTACAAAGCCATCACGTCTGGGGCCGATACTCACCTCTTGTTCGGTGAAAGTGGTGGTGTTTTGTCGTACGTACACTACCCCGGTATTCCCTTCGTCGGCAATCAGCGCCGCTTCCGGGATCATAATCAGCCGTTGCGGTGTGCCGATTGGTAGCTCAACCGTTACCGACATGCCGAGTTTCAGCGTCCCGTCAGGATTGGCAACCTCGTAGAGAAGACTCGCAGTCCGCTTCAGTGGGTCCACTACTTCTCCGGCATACAGCGGTCGACCAGTCCAGGTGCGCGTCTCTTTTCCGACGCCACGAATAATGATAGCACTCTTTGTGTCGACTTTGTCGAGATCGCCTTCAAAGACTGGTGCTTCCACCCACACTGTGGAAAGGTCCACTACGACGAACAACGGTGTAGCCGTATCTACCTGCTGACCGGCTGTGAGGTCGGCGTGGACGACCACACCATCAATCGGCGCAACCAGAGGAAATCTGCGGGGGCTCTCAGTCCCAGAGGCGGTTGCCGTGTGATAGCGAGCCGCCTGACGGCGCGCGGTTTCATAACGGCTCTGCGCTTGTAACCAGGCGGCCTTGGCTTCTTCCACCCGTTTGCGCGACACAATTTTATCCTGCAAGAGGCGTTCACTGCGCTGGTATTCAGCCACTGCGGCAGCAAGAGCAGCTTGGGCTTCCTGCATTGTTCCCCCGGCACCTTCTTCGCTCACCCCGAGCTGTACCCGTTCCGAGGCGCTGTAGGTTTGTTCTACCTCAGCCAACACTTGCCCTTTTCGTACCACCACCCCAGGTGAGGGAATGCGCTCAACACTTTGCGGGGTGATGCGACCGGGTACAGGCGAGGTCACCTGTACCCGGCCCTGCAAGCGCGGTATCACTCGCCCAAAGCTCTCGAGTACTGGCTGCACCTCCTTCTCCACCACCTGTGCAGTTGTCAACCCGATCGCCTGTTGCTGTGCGAGACTAAGTGTCACTATCTGTTTTTCCGCTTGTGGTTCTCGGTTGTCTGCTTCAGGTGCCTGGTCAGAGACCTGGCAACCACTGAGACTTGTCACGCTTAGGAGGATCACGGCCCAATACCATTGCCAGGTTTTCCGCATATCGCGATTTTGCATACGCTTACTGATCCGTTCCGATCCCCGCCGTGCGCTCCAAGGTAATCCAGGCCATCAGCCGATCGAACAGCGCCTGGGCGTAGTCACGACGTACCGCCAAGAGGCTACGTTGCGCGTCCAGTACGCCTAGCAGATCACCTTCGCCTTCACGATAGCGCCGCTCCGCCAAGGTCGCAGCCTCTTCTGCCTGCCTCACCAAGCCTTGGGAAAACACGCTGACTTGCCCCGCAGCGGTTTCCCAATTGCGATAAGCGGTCAACAATGCCTGACGGATTTGTAGTCGACTCGCCTGCAAGGTCGCTTCTGCGGCTGCGAGTCTGCTCTCAGCCGCCGCAATCGCGCCTTCCTTGCGGTCCCACAGCGGTACGACGAACGAGAGACCAACAATCGGACCGGACACTCCTGCCCCGACATTATCCCTTTTGGCAATGTCGACTGCGGGATCAGGCACCAGTGAAGACCACGCCAGTTTGACGTTCAAGCGTTCTCGTTCCACAGTTTGCCGTTGGGCAGCGAGCTGCGGACTTTGCTCCTCTGCACGCGCCAACAAAACCGCTAGTGAAGGAACCGCCGGAGAGAAGTCGAGCATGCCGGTGAGAACTACCGGAATATTCTCTTCTCTTCCCAACAACAGATTGAGTCCAGCCTGAGCGGTTATTAATTGGCCGCGAGCTTTCTCTAATTCTGTTGCGACGCGCAATGTTTCCACCTTGGCTTTAGTAACGTCAAATTCAGGAACATCGCCTTCCTGGAATAGTCTCGTTGTAGACTGTAGTAACTTCTCCGTAGTCGTGGCAAATATCGTCACAGTGCGTGAGCTTTCTTGAGCGAGAAGGAGGCGAAAAAACGCTTCGCGCGCAGCCGCGATCAGTTCTTGGCGGACGCTACTCTGTTCGCTCTCGGCAATGTGCTCGTCTGCTGTGGCGACGCCAATACGATAGCCGCGCTTAAATGGCCACTCCAGCGGTTGTCTAAGCAAATAGGTGTACTCCCGCGAGGGATCGTTAAGCTCGAACGTAAAAGTCGGATTGGCGTAGGCTCCTGCCTGTCGCATCACTCCTGAGGCCGCTTGCACACGCGAGGCTGCAGCTTGGTTCAACGGGTGCACCGTTAGCACTTGCTGTATAACCGCCTGGAGCGTCCGTGGTGTATCATCTTGCGCCCAGAGTGGGCAAGGAAAGAAAATTGGCCAGGCGAGGAAAAACCAGAGTTCAAATCTTCTCGCAGAAACACAAACACCAAAACACAACATGATAGTGAGTCTCTCTACCTTCTCTCAGTCCGAACTATACGACATTTAGGCACTGCACAACGTCGCACCTAGACGTGTCAGTCATATAAGGAACTTAAACGAGATGTGCGGAGCTTATCTCGTTTCAAGACTTGTTCGTGCTGTCGGAAGATAAAAATCCGCGCCCTGAAGGAAGCGTACCGAAGACGATCCCACCTTTATTGCCTCCATCGTGGCAGATAAATAAGAGATCCTCATATGAGCAATAAAGTCACATCTCGTCACTCGCGATCACGGAGTGCAACCACGCTCCGAGCAATCGTGAAACGATTCGCCCAGGTTCGCGTGCTAGTCATCGGTGATCTGATGCTTGATCGTTACATTTGGGGAAAAGTCGAACGTATTTCCCCTGAAGCGCCGGTGCCGGTGGTCCATGTCACCCGCGAGAGTTTGCATGCCGGCGGCGCTGGTAATGTGGTCGCCAACATTCGTGCCCTTGGTGGTAGCGTCGTTGCCTGTGGCGCAGTAGGGACAGATCAGGCCGGGCAACGCCTCCGACATCAACTTACAGACCTCGGGGCAGGCATACAAGGGGTGATCACAAGTAAAAGTAGTATCACTACGAGCAAAACTCGAATTATCGCCCACAGCCAACAAGTCGTGCGACTTGATCGCGAAGAAAGCGATACGCTCGACGCGCGTGTACGGTCACAACTGCGGCGATTTGTGCAACAACACGTCGCAGACTTTCAAGTGTTGGTGATCTCGGATTACGGTAAAGGCGTTGTCGATGCTGAGTTTCTTGCCCTGCTCTTCGAGCTTCGAAAGCAGCATGGCTTTGTCTATCTGATCGACCCGAAACGGCGCAATTTTGCCCATTATCGTGGTGCGACGCTCGTCAAACCCAACCGCGAGGAAGCAGGGATCGCGGCAGGAATGGAAATCCGCAACGAACGCGACCTCAACCAGGCTGGTGCGCGTCTTCTCCAACTTTGGCAAACCGAAGCGGTGCTTGTTTCACGCAGTGAAGAAGGCATGAGTCTGTTTAAGTATGTCGGGGCTCCGCAACACTTTCCTACTACCACCCGCGAGGTCTATGATGTGACTGGTGCCGGAGATACCGTGCTTGCCACCTGCGCCCTAGCTTTGGGCGTGGGCGCAACTCTCGAAGAGGCGACGGTCCTTGCCAATCACGCTGCCGGAGTCGTGGTTGGCAAAGTGGGAACAGCCACGGTCAGTCCCGCAGAACTCCACGCAGCTCTCCATGAGGAGTAGGCATGAGAAGTATGACTGGGTACGGTAGCGGTTCAGCGACGTTTCCTGGTGGTCGGGTAATCGTCGAATTACGTGCGGTGAATCATCGCTTTCTCGAATTGAAGATGCCGCTGCCGCGGGAGATGCTCCTGTATGAGCAAGAGTTCAGAACGATGATTGAAGCCCGGATCAAACGCGGCAAGCTTGATATGCTCTTTACCAGTTCCGGCAAACCGCTACGGACCTACGCCGTCCAGCCCAATCTTTCCCTTGCGCGTGCCTACCAGAGCGCCGTACAGCAGGTTCAACGTGAAGTTGGGGTGAAAGGGACGCTTGACCTTGCCTTCCTCGCCGCTCACCCAGAGTTATTCCAGGTGCAGGAACAACAAGCCAGTATTGCACCTCAGGCACAAGCAACAAAGAAGGCATTAACAGCAGCGCTCGCGGCGCTCGAACGCCAACGCACGCGTGAGGGAAAGTTTCTGCAACGTGAATTGCAAACCCGTGTCGCGACGCTTGACCAGATTCGCCGCAAAGTGAAAGCCCGCAGCGGCATCGTCTACGAACACACTCGCGAGCGCCTCAAAGACCGGGTCAACAACTTATTACCAGGGCTTATGCAAGGAGTCGAAATTGACCAGAGTCGGCTCCTACAGGAGGTGGCCACTCTTGCCCAGCGCGGTGATATTACCGAAGAACTCGTCCGTTTGCAGAGTCACCTCGAAGCGTTGAGCAGTCATTGTCGTTCCGCAGAGCCCGTCGGGAAACGGATCGACTTTCTCTTGCAAGAGGTGCAACGCGAGGTGAACACCATCGGCTCTAAGGCTGATGATGTCGAGGTACGTCATCTTGTCGTCGCGGCAAAGGAGGAGGTAGAAAAATTGCGGGAACAAGTGCAAAATGTAGAGTAATTTATGTCAGACGAGCCCGACAAAGCTTTTGCTCTTTCTCGCCAGGGGATTTTGTTTTTTCTTTCTGCGCCCTCAGGGGCCGGTAAAACGACCCTTTCTACTCAATTGCTTGAGCAGGTGGAGAACCTCCGTCTATCGATTTCCTATACCACACGTCAGCCGCGCGCCGGTGAAGTCGATGGGCGTGAGTATCATTTCGTCAGTGAAGCCGAATTTCTTCGTCTTCAGCAGCAGCACGCGTTCGCAGAATGGGCCCGAGTTCATGATTTCTTTTACGGTACCGCACGAGCACCGCTCGACGAGGCACTCGCCCGGGGTGCAGACCTCCTTCTTGATATTGATGTTCAGGGAGTGAAACAGCTCAAGCCGCAATACTCCACCGCTGCAGTTGCTATCTTCTTGTTGCCGCCCTCTTGGCACGAACTCGAACGTCGCCTGCAAGGACGCGGAACCGACAATCCTGAAGTTATTGCCCGCCGTCTCCAACGCGCGCGCGAAGAAGCCCGTGAGTTACCGATGTACGACTACTGTATTGTCAATGATCAGATCGAACGTGCCGTCGCAACGCTGCAGGGTATAGTGGTTGCTGAACGTGCCCGGGTCGCACGACTGCACGAAAGGACTATTGCATGAACCTTGGTGAACTTGTCGATAAAGTCCGCTCCTATCACCCAGACGCTGATACGATGCAGCTCGAGCGGGCGTATACGTTTTCCGAACGCGTGCATCAAGGGCAAAAACGCCTCTCAGGAGATCCCTATTTTGTCCACCCGGTCGGCGTCGCGAGCATTATTGCCGACATGCACCTCGATGTGCCGAGTGTGATCACCGGGCTTTTACACGATACGGTTGAAGACACATTGACGACCTTAGAGCAGGTCGAGAAAGATTTCGGCACTGAAGTCTCGTCGCTTGTTGATGGCGTCACCAAAATCAGTCAAATTAATTTCACTACCCGTGAAGAACGTCAGGCAGAGAACTTTCGTAAAATGATTATCGCCATGGCGCACGACATTCGGGTGATCCTGGTGAAGCTCGCCGACCGCGCGCACAACATGCGCACCTTGTCGTATTTGTCCGATGCCAAGCAACGCGAGATCTCGCAAGAAACGCTTGATATTTATGCTCCGCTTGCCCATCGGCTCGGCATCAACTGGCTCAAGAGTGACCTCGAAGACAACGCTCTGCGTTACCTGCATCCTGAGGTGTACGGGCAACTGAAGCAGAATGTTGCCAAGAAGAAAGCCGAGCGTGAGCGTTATATCACCGAAGTTATCACGATTTTGCAGCAAAAACTGACCGAGGCGGGTATCACAGCCGAGGTGTATGGTCGTCCCAAGCACTTCTTTTCCATCTACCAGAAGATGCAGGCGCAGAACCTATTGTTCAGTGAAATTTACGACCTCGTCGGTTTTCGTATCATCGTCGAGGAAGTGCGCGAATGTTACGAAGCCTTGGGAATCGTCCACAGCCATTGGCGACCTGTGCCAGGCCGCTTCAAAGATTACATCGCCCTGCCGAAAGAGAACATGTACCAATCGTTGCACACTACAGTTATTGGTCCGTATGGAGAGCGGATTGAGGTACAGATTCGCACCCAGGAGATGCACCGCGTTGCCGAGCAAGGAATCGCCGCGCATTGGACTTACAAAGAAGGTCGTCGCGGGTTAGAAGAGTCGCAACGGTTTACCTGGTTACGCCAACTCGTTGAGTGGCAGCAACAGCTCAAAGATCCACAGGAGTTTCTCCAAACCGTCAAAGGTGACCTGTTTACCGAAGAAGTCTATGTCTTCACTCCCAAAGGGGACTTATATAACTTTCCCCAAGGGGCATCGGTGATTGATTTTGCCTATCGTATTCACTCGGAGGTCGGTAACCACTGCGCTGGAGCACGCGCGAACGGACGCATGGTGCCGTTGCGTTACAAGTTGCAGAATGGCGATACGATCGAAATTGTCACTAATGCACAGCAGACACCCAATAAAGACTGGCTGCGGTTCGTAAAGACCGCCAAAGCACAAGCGCGCATCCGTCAGTGGGTCAAAGCTCAAGAGCATGAACGGAGTGTCGCTGTAGGGCGCGAGTTACTCGAACGTGAGCTGTCGCGGTATCGTCTTGACCTCGCCACCTTACGCAAGCAGGAAAAGATTGATGCCGCCCTCAAATCGTTAAGTTTCAAAGATGAAGAAACGCTACTCGCGGCGGTCGGTTACGGACAAGTCACGGTTGGTCACGTTGTATCACAACTTGTACCGCAGTCGGGAGTTGTTCCAGGACAAGTGGCTGATACTGCCGAGTTGGAAAAGATCCGCCAGAAGCCCTCGGTCCGCGAAGACCGGGGCGGTGTCCTTGTCGGTGGTGTCGGAGACGTTCTAGTTCGCTTTGGTCGCTGCTGTCATCCATTACCTGGGGAGCGCATCTTAGGCGTCATCACCCGTGGCAAGGGTGTCACTGTTCATAACTTTGAATGCCCACGATTGTTAGCCGTAGACCCACAGCGGCATATCCAAGTGAACTGGGACATAAATACGACGCTCCTCCACCCGGTCAAAGTCGAGGTTTTGAGCGAAGACCGTCACGGGTTGTTAGCCGCGATGAGCAAGGCGATCAGCGAAGCCGGCGTTAATATCGCGAACGCCGACGTGCGTACGTTACCAGATCGACGAGCACTGAATGTCTTTGAGGTAATGGTTGCCAATGCCGCATCTCTCGATCAAGTGATGCGCAATCTCAGTGCAATACGGGGGGTCGTCAAAGTTGATCGGGTGAGGAAATAGGAGTGATGAGGCTTGAGTGACGAGTAATGAGTAAGAGACGGGCCATGTCAATTTCTACTCGGCCCTCATTACTTATTACTCGCTACTCCTTACTGTTACGCCGCTTTCTGAATCCGTCCAGAACGGATACAGCTAGTACACACATGAACGCGTTTCGGACCATCCTCGGTTTTGATTTTCACGCGCTGCAAGTTCGGCATCCACCGACGTTTTGTCCTATTGTTGGCATGACTGACATTATTGCCAACTGATGGGTGCTTTCCACAGACCGTACACATCCAAGCCATCGTGCTGTCCTCCTCAAATCGAGCCCTTGTTGTTAACATACGCCCTCTAGTGCCGCAAGGCGCATTGCTCGGCACGTTCTGTCTCGGCCAAAAGATAGAAATTCAGCATTCTTGATCTATTTTCGTCATCCACGAAGTTGCTTCAAGAAAGCTTGCTCTTTAAGGTACGAGCTGAGGAGGTATTCATTCATGTCAAATATAACGAGCTTTACGCCAGAAGAGCAGAGTTTGATCCGTGAGATTATTCCCCTGACTGGGTTTGCTGTGGCGGTTGCAGGCAACAGCGGCATTATCGGCACTTTCAAAGAGGCAGTAGCCACGGCCAAAGGACTCGGAGAGGCAGCAGCAAAGTATCCGCAGAACGAATTGATTCAATCATTGCTCAAAGATTTCAGCCAAAATCGTCCGATCATGCCCAAATACAACCCGCTTGAGACAGGTATACAAGAGAAAATTAAGGCTGACGCCTTGGAGAAAACTCGTCAGGTGATTGCTGTGCTCGCACAAAAAGCCACAGCACAAGAAGTGAGTGAGTTCAAGCAATGGATTATGACCGTGAGCGAAAGTGTTGCCAATGCAGCGAAAGAAGGAGCATTTCTTGGGATTGGTGGAGAACGTGTAAGTGCGGCAGAAAAGGCCGTGCTCAGTGATTTGCAGGGAGTGTTGAGCGCGTAGAGATGAAGAATTGAAAATTGCCTGACTTCAGGAGACGCGCCGGCGGAGTTGTCATCGCGAGTGGGGCGAAGCAACTGCTCGGAGAGAATGTCACGTGAGACGCGGCATCCGCCGCTCGCCGCCACAGTGTTCAAGTCGCATACTTTGCAACGACTGAGAAGATTTTCGTGGTTACTTTTCCCGCAAGTTTCCACGAGATATCCAACGATTCACCGCACGCAAGCTAGAACAAATAGACGCGGCCACTGTTCTTGATACGCTCCGAGTTCCTCCTGGCAACCATCTTGAAGCGCTAAAAGGCAACAGAAAAGGGCAGCATAGTATTCGGGTGAATGACCAATGGCGCATATGCTTCGTCTGGCAAGATGGGAACGCCTTTAACGTCGAGATTGTCGATTATCACTGAGGCAACGAGATGAAAAAACGAAATTTTCCTCCCACACATCCTGGGGAAATGCTCCTTGAAGAGTTTTTGAAACCTCTGAAGATTAGCCAATACCAGCTCGCGCACTCGATTGGCGTTCCCCCGCGGCGTATTAACGAAATCGTCCATAGGAAACGCAGCGTGACTGCGGATACTGCCCTGAGGCTAGGGCGCTTTTTCGGCATGGAAGCGCAGTTTTGGCTCAACCTCCAAGCACGGTATGATTTGGAAACTACACGGGAGAAACTCGCAGAAAAGCTGGAGCGAGAAGTGCGCCCTAGAGCCGCTTGAGGTATCCTCACCTTTCGTCTGAATCAGCTAAACAGCGCGTAATTCGCACCCCACCTCTTAAAGGTCTTTGTAGACTGCCAAGATTCGCTCGATGATGTCAGTGGTAGAGAATCCTTCCTGATACGGAATGAGGACGACCTTTCCGCCATGGGTTTCGACGACGTCTCGTCCGACAACTGCCTTAGGGCTCCAGTCTCCGCCCTTTACAAGGATGTCAGGTCGTAACAGGTTGATGAGTTCTAACGGCGTGTCTCCGTCGAAGACGGTTACGTAGTCCACTACTGCTAGTGCAGACAGCATCACAACTCGTTCGTCCTGATTGAGAATTGGCCGGCGGTCCCCCTTGAGACGTTTGACTGAGGCGTCGCTGTTGATGCCAACGATCAACACATCTCCCAGGGTTTTCGCCTGTGTCAAAGTGTGAATATGGCCGGGGTGTAGGATGTCGAAGCAGCCGTTAGTGAAGACGATTGTTTTGCCGGAATGGCGGAGATTGGCGCAGATCTCTACCAAGTGTAAAGCCGGGTGGTACTTAACGGAAAGCATACATACGTGAGGCATGTTACGTGATGAAGAAGGCGCAAAGGCAAACACGCACCACGCAACACGTTTTATTCCCTAGGGGTGCATCCCCAGCATCGTCAACCCAGTCTCCTCAGGCAAGCCAAACATCACGTTCATGTTTTGCACTGCAGCCCCAGCTGCTCCTTTGACGAGGTTATCGAGTGCAGAGAAAACAACGACACGCCCGCGCTTGTTATCGACGTCGATACCAATCTGACAGAAATTCGAGCCCGCTAACGTCGCCACACTGGGGTACGGCAGATACTGCCATGAGGCTTTCTGGTCTTTGTCCATATCCAGCACCTGGACGAAGTACTGTCCCTGATAAAACTCTTTGAACAGATCAAGCACCTGCCCACGATCGAGATGATCAGTTAGGAAACCATGACACGCAGCAAGAATGCCGCGCGAGAACGGCACGTAGAACGGCGTGAAATTGATCTGGATTCTCTCTCCCGCAATCACTGACAGTTCTTGTTCGGCTTCATAGGTATGGCGATGATCAGTGACGTTGTAGGCAAAGATTGAATTGCCGATCTCCGCGTGTTGGCTTTGTGTCTCTGGGACCGCGCCAGCACCTGAGGTGCCCGACATTCCATCGACCAGGACGTGATCCACATCAATCAGTTTTTCTTTTAGCAAGGGAGCAAGACCCAGAATCATCGCCGTCGCGAAACAGCCGGGATTGGCAATGAGCCGCGCTTTTTGTATGTCATCGCGGCGCAACTCAGTCAGTCCATACGGGGCTTCGCCAACGAGCTCCCAACAGGCATGCTTGGTTTTGTAGACGGTTTCAAAAATTTCGCGATTTTTCAGACGAAAGTCCGAGCCAAGATCAACCACCTTACTGCCGTGCTCAAGAAATCGCCCGGCATGCAACATCGACTCACGTGATGGCGTACACAGAAAGACGACATCTCCACCGTGTGCTTCCTCTAACGTGATAAAGTCGAGTCCCACGCCATAGAAGTTACGATGGATATGTTCGAGCTTCTTGTCTCCGCGCGAAGTGACCCATCTCACCCGTACTGATGGATGCTGTAACAAGATGCGTAGTAACTCACTTCCTGTATACCCAGAACCGCCGACAATGCCGACCTCTATCATCGCTCCGTCCTCCTAGAGATGTACTGTTGCTGAAGCTGCATGAAAAAGCAATCCATGAGCGCTTAGAAAGCCGCCCGCCCAGAGGAGCTGAGTCCCACGAAGGTAAAGAAGACGCGAAATTCCAGTTCACTCGGGTTCACGCGGTCAATCAACCCGAGGTCGACGTACCAACACTTCTGCGGCGAGATGAAGCGGAGAAAGTAACGATTACCAATGAACGCATTCGCATTGAAGTCATACCGCCCCATGTAGGCGGTCGTCAGGTACTGGTTGAGACGGAAGATCACGTAGGCGTTGATTTCTTTTAGTAAGCGATCAGTGATCGTGCGGTACGATACACCGACGGTCGTACGCCGTTGCAGATGCTCAAGCAGCGGTGAGAGCGGAGGCAAAGGCCGTGGGTCAGTAAGAAACATGCCTAAGCGAATCGTAGTGAGGTCCCCCTGTGCCACATCGTAGGTCGAGTCGAGAGTAAACGTGGTGTACGACAACGGCTGCAAGCGGGCCGTGAAATCTAAATCCGAGTAGTGATTGCCGTGCCGCCCAATGGAGCGAGAAGGGTCGTAGGCATGCCGCACTGAGAAACGGGCGAGCTCGCGTACCGTCGTTGTACCGTCCGCCTCCCCTGCTCCGGTCGACGCCGCGGTGGAGAATTTACCCAGGACGTAATTATCTACACCGTACACAAACAGGTTGCGCTTATTGATCCGATCCAGTGCGTCATACAGCGGCAAATCGAGCTGATTGACAAACGGGGTGTAATAGTAATTTACTCGCGGCTCGAGGACGTGCTGAATCTGACGAAGCTGTCCCCAGTTGAGATTAAACACGCGGGAGAGGCGTGTCCCAAGCTCAGCCTGGAACTGGGTCGTCTCGCGCGTGCGGTCACCATGGAGCTGTCCGTTCTCAGGGAGCGCGCGTAGACCAGGAGCCTCCGAGATCATATGATAAACGGTCTCACGTCCGGTGACTTTCAGCGAACCGTACAGGTAGTTCCCCAACTGGAAGGGCAGCCTAACCCAG
>Ga0081539_10000476_pt1 | contig 84955 bp, 74 predicted proteins | sample TabmetS4T2R2_FD_71023 | JGI IMG/M metagenome (GOLD analysis project Ga0081539, IMG submission 71023) | Tabebuia heterophylla rhizosphere microbial communities from the University of Puerto Rico - S4T2R2 | ecosystem: Host-associated > Plants > Roots > Rhizosphere ...
TCCGGAGCAGCGTTTCTTCCAACGCTCCGACAACTACCCGCTCGCCCTGCGCGGCGTGATCGCACACACGATCTCGAGCTACGGCTTGCACACCGATTATCATCGCGTCAGTGATGACGTCTCGAAGATCGACTTCCCGTTTATGACGCGCTCGATCAACTCGCTCGTGAAGCCGATCCAGTGGCTGGCGAATTCCAACTTCCGTCCCGAGTGGCTCCCGGGCCAGGCGCCGACTCGCCCCACGCGCTAAGAGTTATGGAACCAAAGTTCTTCACTTCAGCCGGACCATATGCGCGCGGCGATCCGGAACGCACCGGAATTTATTCGTTTGAAAACCGAGCGCGCGAACTCGCTCCGGAATAATAGTGACGATGCCTGATCTCCTCGTAAATCTTTTGCGCTTACCTGGGTTGGAAGATGCTTCGACTGAAGGGTTCATCGTGCGCCGCGCGCAGCCGTTTGAGCTGACGCCCGTGCGCCGGTTTGTCGCAAACAACTTCTCACCGCAATGGGCAGATGAGATCTCCGTCGGTTTTGCACGACAACCAATCTCGGTCTACATCGCGACGATCGATCGCGAGCTGGCAGGCTTTGCTGCTTACGAATGCACGCGCCGCGGCTTCTTTGGTCCAACCGGAGTGATCGACTCAGCGCGCGGCAAAGGCATCGGGCAGGCTTTGCTGCTCGCTTCTTTGTGGTCGCTGCGCGAGATGGGATATGTCTACGCGATTATCGGCGCGGCGGGTCCGGTGCGCTTTTACCAGAAGACGGTCGGTGCGATTATTATCCCTGACAGCGAACCCGGCATTTATACCGACGCGCTGAAAACAAGCAATGAATAACGCTGACGCAATTCCCGCTAAGAACAAGCCGACGGCACGCGGCCCGGTTCCACCGGGTCCCAAAGGCTCATTGATCATGGGCGTGATGCGCGACTTCAATCGCGACACGCTCGGGTTTGTGACGCGTTTGCGCGATTACGGCGACGTCGTTCGTACACGATTCCTGTGGGTGCATGCTTACTTTCTTTATAACCCACGCGACATCGAGTCGTTATTGACGACAAACGCGAAGAGCTATCGCAAAGCGCAATCACTGCGCTCGCCGTTTTTCTATCGTCTCGTGGGGAATGGTCTGGTGACGAGCGAGGGCGAGTTCTGGCGACGCCAACGACGTCTCGCGCAACCCGCGTTTCACCGGCAGCGGATCAGCTCGTACGGCGATGTGATGGTCCAGTACGCCGAGCGTGCGATGGCGGGATGGGAGCACGGTGAATATCGCGATATCGCACGCGACATGACGCGACTCACACTCGAGATCGTCGTCAAGACACTCTTTAATTCAGACGTTTCAAATGACGCGGATCATGTCGGTGCGATCCTGACGAGTCTCGTCAAGCCGTTCGCGTCGCAGGCAACGTTGAAATGGATCGCCGACAATCGCCTGCCGACGCCTGGGCATCGCCGGTATTTCAATTCGGTCAGTGAGATCGATCGCATTGTCTACCGCATTATCGCCGAGCGGCGCGCAAGTGGTTATGACGAAGGCGATCTGTTGTCGATGCTGCTCGAAGCGCAGGACGAAGACGGCAGCCACATGAGCGATCAGCAACTGCGGGATGAAGTGATGACGCTATTTCTGGCGGGACACGAGACGACGGCGCTCGCGTTGTCGTGGAGCTGGTATCTATTGGCGACGCATCCGGAAGCTGAAAAGAAGTTTCACGAAGAGCTTGCTGAAGTGCTTGGCGGACGAGCACCAGATGTTTCGGACATGCCGAAGCTGAAATACACGGAGATGATCGCAAAGGAGACGATGCGACTTTATCCGCCTGCGTACGCGGTCGGGAGAGAGGCGATTGAGGAGACGGAGATCGGCGGGTTTAGAGTGCCGAAGCGAACGCAGCTTTTTGCGTTTCAATGGGTGACGCACCGCGACCCGCGCTACTTCGATGAGCCGGATGTGTTCAAGCCCGAGCGATGGACCAACGGTGATGCCGCGCCCAAGTATGCCTACTTCCCTTTCGGCGCTGGCCCGCGGCAGTGTATTGGAAACTATTTCGCGATGATGGAAGTCGTGTTGTTGCTCGCGACAATCGGGCAGCGCTTCCGGTTCAGACTCGATCCGGAGCACAAGGTTGAGGTATTGCCCGTGTTATCACTACGACCGAAGAACGGCATCAAAGTCATAGTTGAGCCTGCGTAATTCTTTCCCATTCTTCAACAGTCAAGGTTTCGGCTCTGCGTTTCAGATCAATCCCAGCCTTGCACAATACGATACTCGCTCCGCCGTTTCGTTTCAGGCTTTCCTGCAAACGACCCGAGGCATTGCGAAGGTTGTTGAGTATCGTCTTCCTCTTCTGTGCAAATCCAGCACTCACGACCTCCCATAACAAGCCTTCATCCGACACTTCCGTGTTAATCCGCGGCCGAAATGTTAACCGCATCACGCTGCTCCAAACCTTGGGCGGCGGTCGGAACGCGCCCGGCGCAACGTCAAACAGTTTCTCAGCTTCACAGTAAGCTTCGACTAGCACCGAGATGAATCCGCGATCTGTCGTTCCCGGCGGCGCAAGCACGCGCTCGACCACTTCACGCTGTAGCATCAAAACCATCTCTTCAATGCATTCGCGCTGCGCGATCAGTCTTTGCAGAATCGCTGTCGAGATGTTGTAAGGGAGATTTGCTACGAGCCGCGCCGAAGTCACCGGCAGGATCTCTTTACAGAAATCCACCGTCAACGCGTCAGCCATCACGAGCTTGAAATTGGCGAAGCCGCCGAATCGCTCTTGCAGCAACGGCGTGAGCTTGTTGTCGAATTCAACTGCGATCACACGGCCCGCGCGCTCGACGAGAAGTGACGTGAGTGCGCCTGTGCCTGGCCCAATTTCGACGATCGTCTCATCGGCCTTAGGAGCAAGTGCATCGATTATGCGATGAATGGTGCCACCGTCACGGAGGAAGTGTTGGCCCAGACGCTTGGAGGGATAAGGCTCGGCGCCTTCATCCTTCATCCGCTGCAGATCCTTTACGTGGATAGCCGGTGACTTCGATGTCTTTTCCGAGCTGGATCACGGTTACACGTTCGAGCTCAAGGGCTTCAGCCATCGCTTCAATACCTCTACCGCCAATCGCGCTCGGTGCGTCAACGCCACCGACGATCTTCGGCGCGATAAAGAACGTGACTTTGTTTACTAGCCCGCCATCGAGAAACTCGCCCGCGATCATTGAGCCACCTTCAACCAGCACGCTTTGCAGCGACCGGCTGCCAAGCTCACCGAGCACGCTGCGTAGATCACGGTGCTTCGCGTTCACGATTTCGACCCCTTGCGCTCGCAGTGCTGCGGTGCCCGGCAACTCAGGATCACCAAAGACAATCACGGGTGCTTCCGAGGTTGTTGTCGCTAACTGTGATTCAGGAGAAAGTCGAACGTGTTGATCGAGAACTACACGGACGAGTGGACGCCGTCGCGGCAGTCCTGATCGATCGCTTAACAACGGATCGTCAGTAGTGGCTGTTCCGGCGCCGACGAGGATCGCGTCGTATTGATGTCGCAGCTCATGCGCACGTGCACGCGCCTCAGGGCCGGTGATCCAGCGCGAGTCTCCCGTGCGTGTCGCGATCTTTCCATCGAGTGACACGGCGAGTTTCAAATGCACGAACGGCAACCCGGTAGACATGTAATGCAGGTAAGCTTCGTTAATCTGTGTTGCGTCCTCACATAGTAATCCAGTCTCGACCTTGATGCCTGCCGCACGTAGGTGAGCAAACCCTCTTCCGGAAACCTTCGGATTCAGATCTTCGATCGGCGCGACCACACGCTTGATGCCCGCCGCGATGAGCGCGTCGGTACACGGCGCGGTCCGGCTACTATGCGCGTGCGGTTCGAGCGAGACGTAAGCCGTCCCGCCACGCGCTCTATCACCAGCCAGCTCTAAAGCAATCGTCTCCGCGTGTTTGATCTCTTCAAAGACGTAGAAACCTTCGCCAACAATCTCGCCACCGGCACCCACGACAACACAACCAACCAGCGGCCCGGGACTCACCAGCCCAACGCCCTTCGTCGCCAGCTCGAGCGCACGCGCCATCATGCGGCGATCCGTGTCGGTCCAGACCGTTGGCTCAGCTATGGTCATCTGCATGAGTCAGTGTTAATTCCCAAACAAGCTATTCACGTACTGCTGCGGGTCGAAGACTACGAGATCATCAACCTTCTCACCAATACCCGCATAACGAATCGGCAGGTTCAACTCCTTCGCAATCGCCACCGCGATTCCACCCTTAGCCGTGCCGTCAAGCTTCGTCAAAACGATCCCGGTCACACCCGCGACTTTCAAAAACTGCCGCGCCTGCTCGAGACCGTTCTGCCCAGTCACAGCATCGACGACGAGCAACGTCTCGTGTGGCGCGCCTTCAACCTCACGCGCCGCGACACGCTTCATCTTCTCCAACTCGGCCATCAGATTCGACTTTGTGTGCAATCGTCCCGCAGTGTCGACGATGAGAACTTCCGAGCCCCGTGCCTTCGCAGCCTTGAGCGAATCGAAAAGCACCGCCGCCGGATCAGTTCCCTGCTTCTGCTGAATCAACGGCACACCAGTCCGCTCCGCCCAAATCGCGAGCTGGTCCGACGCCGCCGCACGAAACGTGTCAGCCGCGCAGATTAAAACATCATTTCCCTCGGCCTTGATGCGTTGCGCGAGCTTCCCGATCGTCGTCGTTTTCCCGACCCCATTCACACCGACGATCATCATCACATACGGCGACACGCCTTCGGGAACAGTCGTCTCCGAAGCTACACCCTCGCGCTCCGAAGCCTGCAGGATATGCAACAGCTCCGACTTGATCGCTGCTTTCAACGCGTCGAGATCGTTGATCTGTTTGCGCGCGATTCCGCGTCGCACTGTCTCAAGGATGTCCAGCGTCGTCTGCACGCCGATGTCAGCCGCGATCAAAACCTCTTCGAGCTGGTCCAGCAACTCTTCGTCGATCTGCTTGCGACCGGCAAAGACCGTGTCGAGCTTCTCAGACAACGAATCGCGCGTGGCCGCAACCGCGCGACGGAAACGCGCCGAGAACTCCTGTTCGAGTGCGGCTTCCTGCGCTTGCAGCTCTTCCATCGAGCGATCGAGTCCGAGAATCGAGCTCGAGAAAGTCGATCTCGTCGGAACCGGTTCCGGTTTAACTGTCTCTCGCGGAGGCTCGACGCGGGGTTGAACTGTAGCTTCGACAGGTCTCTCGACAGGTGGTGTTGGCGCTGTGGCTTCTTGCTTTACTTGCGGTTCAGGCTTGGCTTCGCTCGGCTCATTTAGACGTAAAGAGACGAAGTCATCCTTTTTTCTTCTCCAAAAAAGTCCCATGTGTGCGCCGATTATAACCAGAGATGCGTGGGCTTAACTAACGCCCACAAGCTCGGGCTGCGACACTGGTTTTGGAGCAGGTTTTCTTAGCTTAACTTGTCCGGGTTTGATCTGGCCTTCCTTGCACGCTTCCGAAAGCGCGGCGACGACGGCGGGGTCGTAGCGCGTGCCGACAAAGCTCTCGATGCGCGCGAGTGCGTCTTCAAACTTCATCGCCTTCTGGTACGGGCGGTCGGTCGTCATCGCGTCAAACGTGTCTGCCACGGCGACGATCTTGCCCATCAGCGGTATCTCGTCGCCCGTCAGTCCCTGCGGGTAACCCATGCCGTTGACCATCTCATGATGCATGTACATGCCCGGCAGAAACTCCTTCATCGCCGGAATCTGCGACATGATCTTGTAGCCCTTCTGCGGATGGCCTTTCATGATCTCGTACTCTTCGTCCGTGAGCGCCGCCGGCTTCTTGAGAATCTTGTCGTCAATCGAGATCTTGCCGACATCGTGCAAAAGAGCGCTGATCCTGATCTTCTCTACTTCTTCGTCTGAGAGGTCGAGACGCTGCGCAATCGCCATCGAGAAACGAGACACGCGCTCGGAGTGACCGCGTGTGTACGGATCTTTGCCGTCGATCGCGGCGGCGAGGGCTTTCACCGTTCCGATGAAAAGCTCGCGGTTCTCCTGTGAGGACCTCTGCAAGTCGCCGATGAACCGCTCGATCTGATCGGTCATTATGTTGAAGGAGTTGCCTAGATCGCCGAGCTCCGTGCGGCTCGTGACTTCGATGCGTTTGGAAAAGTCGCCGGAAGCAATACGATGCGCGCCGCCTGCGAGCTCCTGGACTGGAAGCGTCAGTTTTCTCGCGAAGAAGATACCGATCAGGAGCGTTAGCAAAGCCGCGACAAAACTGATCCAGAGCGTTTGCCAGCGCATCTCAGAAACTGACTTGAGCGCCGCCGCTTCGTCCTGAATTGCGATGACGCCGAGACGTGAGCTCTTATCGAGTTCGGCGGTGGCGTAGGAGCCGAGCATCTCGACTACGCGACCGTCACGCGTCGCCGAAAACGGCGCGAGGGCCGACTGCACTTGCGCGCCAGACTCCTGCCAGTCCTGCACGACCTTCAGATCGGTCATCGGTTTCTCGGAAAACGCGACGCTCGCTTCGGGATGAGCGACGGCGCGTCCGTTTTGATCGACCACGAATACGACCGGCAAACCGGCGTTCAGCAGCTCGCGCTCGCTCTTCGACGTCGGTTGCTGCACTGCGTCGAAGACTTCCTGAAACGAAACGATCGCGACGACTGCCGCTACGACTTCCTGATTGTTCGGTCCGCCGAGCACCGGCTCTGCAATCGTGAGCGCCATCTCCTGTCCGGAACGGATGATCTGCGGGCGGCTGAAGACGAGACCGCGCCCGCTCATCTTCGCGAGTACTTCGCTGACTCGCGCGTCGACTTCTTCGAGCGTGATCGCATTCTGCTGAAACGCGCGGTGCAGTCTTCCGTCGACCGGCCAAAGGACGAGGGCTATCAGATTTGGGTCTTCCTGAAGTGTTTTTTCGAGGCGACGGTCGTAGCCGGAGTCGTCAAATGCCTGGATTCCGCCGGAAATCTCAAACGCGCGGGCGAGGCCGGTAACGACGTCGCGGTAGCGCTGGCCGTAAAGCTCGATCTGGCGGGCTTTGTCCTGCACGAGTTGGGCCTGGTAACGGCCTTCGAGGGACCTTAACTCGTCAGCGCTGCGGCCGGAGAGGATGTAGCCCGTGAAGGCGAGCGGCAGCAAGCCGACGAGGAGGAGGACTCCAAGGACTATGTAGAGGAGACGGATTCGTCCAAGTTTTTCGAGCATTCGCGGTTCTGGCGGTACAATCGACGGCAGGTCTGGGTGTGACCGAACGACGTTGTTCGGCGTCTAGTTATTATTGTCGAGCGGCTATCGGAGTGTCAACGAGTTTTAACACCTCCTTGGAGTGCGGCGGCCCGGCGCGCGCGCGGAGCGCGCACCGTTTGATCAGAGCCAGCCGCGCTCCGCGCGGGACCAAAGCGGCGCCAGGCCGCCGCACTCCAAGGAGATTCGAGGTTTTTCGGCTTACTGGACACTCTGAGCGTCTAAACCGTTGAGCAGCCGCTGATTGCTCCGTGCATGGAAACTTTGGCTACCGACGAGATCATCGTTGAGCGTGCCCTGACCGGCGATGCCGAGGCCTTCGGGGAGCTCGTGCGCCGCTGGGAGCGCCGTATTTTCGCGCTCACCTACGGCATGCTCGGCCGCGAGGAAGACGCCCGCGACGCCACCCAGGAGACCTTTCTCTCCGCCTTCCGGAACCTGCGCAACTTCCGCGGCGAAGCAAAAGTCTCCTCGTGGCTGCACCGGATCGCCGTCAACCAGTGCATCTCGCGGCAACGTCGCTCGAAGGTGCGAAGCGAATCGGCGCTCGACGAGGAGCAGGAAAGCAGCTTCGCGACACCGCTCAGCTACTCGCCTGCACACGTCGCTGAAGGTCGCCAGGAAACGGCAGCGGTGCGATGCGCGATAAACAGCTTGCCGGTTGAGTTACGGCAGGTGGTGGTGATGAAGGAGTTTGAAGAACTGACGTTTCGTGAGATTGCTGACGCGCTCGACCTGCCGCTGAGCACTGTTAAGTCGCGGCTGTACACGGCGCTGAAGCAACTGCAGATGCGTCTACAGAAGTTTGAAAGCAGGAATTGAGATGAACGAAAGACAGAACTCTCCCGGTTGTGAACGCGCCTCAGATTTGATTGCGTTTCTCTACGGCGAAGCCGACGAGCGCGAGACGCGCGACTTCCAACTCCACTTGCAGCAATGCAGCAGTTGTCGTGAGGAACTCGCATCGCTCGGCGTGGTGCGTGAGTCGATCACTGCCTGGCGAGACGAAGCCCTCGCCGGTTTCGTTTCAACACCGGTGACGGCACAGCCGAAAACGAAATCTGCGCTGGCTGCGTTGCGACAGTTTTTCGATCTCTCGCCGTTGTGGTTGAAAGGCGCGACAGCCACAGCAGCAGTCGCATTTTGTGTGCTTGTTGGCCTCGTCGTGTTCAGGAGTAACAACAATCAGGTGCCGTCATCAACAGGCGCTGTTTACACAGAGCAGGATGTCAACCGCATGGTCAAAGAAGCTCTCGCACAGCAACAGAGCACACCAGCTCCAAAGGTCGAAACTCCGCGCGAGCTTGAAGTCAAAGTGAAAACTCCCAAGCCTGAACCGAAGAAGTCTCGTGCTTCTTCAGCAACTCAGTTTGCGAAGAACAAGCGGCCGCTCTCTAAAGCAGAGCGCGAACAGTTAGCGGCTGAGTTGAGACTGCTTTCGACTGACGACGACGCGACGCTTCATCTGATCGGAGATCGAATCAATCAATGAGTTTTTTGAGGATGCAAATGAGACCACGAACGATACTGCTGTTAGCAACGATTTTACTTTCCTCCGCAGGATTTAGCTTTGCACAGGAACTCACCCCACGCACTCCCGATCCCATCGAGCAACTCCGCCTTGCGCCCGAACAGCGCCAGCGTATCCGGTTGATTCTCGAGGAGAACAAAGCCGAGCGCCAGTCGATCAATCGCCGCCTTCGCGAAGCAAATGTCGCACTCGATCAGGCGCTTGACGCTGACCCTGTTGACGATCACCTGGTCGATCAGCGAGTAAACGAGCTTGCCGCAGCACAGGCCGCTCAGATGCGGATGAGGATTCAAACAGAAGTGAAAATTCGTCGTGAACTCACCCCGGAACAGCGCGCTACACTGAGGCAGTTGCGGCTTCAGGTCAGAGATTTTGTTAACGGTCAACGCCCGCTAAATCAACGTCCACTCAATCCTCAACGCCGCAACCTCCCTCCCCGGCAGCCTTAATTGCCAGGTATTCGTTGACAGGAGGATTGCAGGATTTAACAGGATTTACATGATTCAGCATGTAAATCTCTGCCGTCTTGTTTATCCTATCGCTTGACGCCCTGCGTACATTTTGCGCATGATAGGCCGCTCTCTAAACGCGCAGCCTAAAACTACTTAACGCTCAGGCGCAAACGAAAGAACGACGCTGATAAGCTCTCCATGAACTTCGCCACGCGCGCCCTGCTCGAGCTGCAAGAAACTACGCTTTTAGCCGCTCGCGCTTTTCGCGGTATTTTCAAACGGCCTCGCTACATCCCCGAAACCATCGCACAGATGGACGCGATCGGTGTGGGCTCTTTGACTATCATCATCCTCACAGGCTTTTTCACGGGCGGCGTGCTGACTGTCCAAACGTTTCCGACGCTGAAGAATTACGGCGCACAATCGCAAACAGGCTATCTCGTCGCTGTCTCGCTGGTGCGTGAGCTGGGTCCGGTGTTGTGCGCGCTGATGGTCACTGGGCGCGTCGGTTCCGCGATTTCTGCCGAGCTCGGCTCGATGGTCGTGTCGCAGCAGATCGACGCCATGCGCGCGCTCGGCACTGACCCGGTCCGAAAGCTCGTCGCTCCACGTCTGTGGGCTTTGCTCGTGAGCCTGCCGCTGTTGACGGTGCTGGCCGACGTGCTCGGCATCTTCGGTGGCTGGGTGACAGCCGTGCTGCTTTACTCGGTTTCGTCGAGCGTGTTTATTTCGGCAGTGCGCGACGGCATCACAACGGACGACCTGATTGGCGGTATCGTCAAACCACTCGTCTTTTCGCTGATCATCGGTACGATTGCGTGTCGCAAGGGACTCAGCACGGAAGGTGGAACTGTCGGCGTCGGCCGCTCAACCACGCAGGCAGTAGTGATGGCATCGATCGTCGTCATTATTGCCGACTACTTTCTCGCGAAAGCGCTTCAGGTTATCCTAGGGACATCTTAGTTCTCTAAATGTCAGCCGAGATACACACATCATCACCCTCCGTAAGCGAGAACGCCGCGGAATCGACTTTCCACGAAGTTGACGACCGCGAGCGCGCTATACCCGCGATCGAGTTTCGCAACGTCGTGCTCGCCTTCGACGAGCGCGTCATTCTCAACGACCTGAGCTTCAAGGTGATGAAGGGTGAGACGAAGATCATCCTGGGCGGTTCGGGTGGTGGTAAGTCGACCATCATCAAACTTGTTTTAGGCCTGCTCAAGCCCGATGAAGGACAGATTTTGGTTGACGGCGAGGACGTCACTAATTATTCCGAAGAACAAATGATGCGAGTGCGCAAGAACATCGGCATGGTGTTTCAGGAAGGCGCGCTCTTCGATTCGCTCTCGGTTTACGACAACGTCGCGTTCCGCTTACATGAACAGGGTGTACCGGAAGAAGAAGTCGAGCCTGAGGTTCGTCGCATGTTGCGGTTCGTCAATCTCGAAGATGCGATCGACAAGATGCCGATCGAGCTTTCGGGCGGCATGCGCCGTCGCGTCGGCATCGCGCGCGCGCTCGTAGGCGATCCGAAGATCGTCCTGTTTGACGAGCCGACCGCGGGTCTCGATCCGCCGACTGCGCGCACGATCTGTGAGCTCGCGATGAAGCTTCGCGATCTCGAAGACGTGTCGTCGATCTTTGTCACCCACGAGATGAACAATCTCGAATACATCTGTTCCGAGTACGCTGTGGTTGATGAAGACGGCAAAGTGGTTTTCGAGCGTGAAGGTGAGCGGCTTTGTCTCATCAACAGTAAGGTGATGATGATGCGTGAAGGCAAAGTTATTTTCAGCGGCACAGACGAAGCACTGCGACGCGCAGAGGATCCTTACATCAAGCGGTTTCTGCGCGGACATTAACGAAATAGTGAGGACAACGCCATGCCTCGATCAAAAGCGAGTGTCAGCTTCAGCCAGATACGAGTCGGCATATTCGTGCTGATCGCGATTGCCGTGCTGATATTCCTCGTACTCAACGCGTCGGGTGACATCAATCCCTTCAGCAAAAAGCTGCATTTGAAAGCCCGCTTCGCGGATGCGAATGGACTGCGCGAGGGTTCGGAAGTGCGCCTCGCAGGCGTGCGTGTTGGCAAGGTTGAGCGCATCGTGTTGCTGGAGCCTTCGCCTGTTCCCGGCGCGCCGCGCGTGGAAGCGCAAATGACGATTGATTCAACGATCGATGGTCGTCCCGCGAACGAGCGCATTCGTTCCGACTCAACGGCGCAACAGGGATCGCCCAGCCTGCTCGGTAACGAGATGCTTATCAACATCACGCCGGGATCGGCGGTGGGCCAACCCGTGCAGGACGGCGCGCTGTTAGTGTCGTCTTCTTCAAACACAGTCAACGACTTCGCCACGTCAGGAACTGATCTAGCCCAGCGACTCAGTAAACTTTCCGATGAGATTAACGGGATCGTAAAAGATGTAAAAGAAGGAAAGGGTACGGTGGGACGTCTGTTCAGCGACGAAGCGTTGTACAACAATCTGAACGCGACGATTCGTGAGACTCAGGACGTGATGACGGCGGTCAGATCCGGCAACGGCTCGGCTGGAAGGTTCATTAACGATCCCGCGCTTTACAACAATGCCAACGAGATCTCCATATCACTGAAAGCGATTGCCGACGACCTGCGCGCCGGCCGCGGTACTGCGGGCAAGCTGCTCACTGACGACGAATTCTACAATCGCATCAATCGCACTGCTGATCGTCTCGACAAGTCAGTCGATCAAATCAATCTTGTGATTGCTGACATCAATGCCGGTCGCGGCACACTCGGCAAACTCATCCGCGACGAGCAGATCTACAATGACGCTCGCGCCGCCATCGCGCGCTTCAACACGACCGCCGAGCGCGTCGACAACCTCGTCGCCGCCGCCCAGCGTGGCGAAGGCACTGTGGGTAAACTCCTCAACGACGACACGCTCTACAGCAACGTCAACCAACTCTCCTCCGAAGGCGTAAAAATGATCTACGACTTCCGCCAGAACCCGAAGAAATACCTGACAATCAAGTTCGAGCTGTTTTAATCCTGAGCGCCAAAAGGCGTGAGATACCAAGCGCCAAAGGCGCGAGATACCAAAGCGCCAAAGGCGCGAGATATGACAGCCAGGGGCAAGCGCGAAGCGAAGCGGAGCGCGTCGCCCTGGTTATAAAGCCCACACCGAAATTAAGGCCTGAAAGGCCGAAATATCACCAGCGTATTTCGCCCTTTCAGGGCTGGAATAGTTTGATGGTCTTTCACCAGGGGCGACGCGCTTCGCGCTTGCCCCTGGCTATCATATCCCGCGCCTTTGGCGCTTCGATCCCGCATTGGCGCTTCGATCCCGCACTGGAGCTTCGATCCCGCACTGGAGCTTCGATCCCGCACCGGCGCTTCGATCCGTGCCTTGGCGCTTCGATCCCTAATTCTTCACCAATCCACGCAGGCCGAGGGTCCTGATTAACCGGTGAAGATTCGTCGGGTGAATTCCGAGGCGCTTTGCGGCGTCGGTGTAATTCCCGTTCGTCTCTTCGAGCACGCGCAGGATGAACTCTTTCTTCATCTCATTCACCGCTTCGTGATAGCTGATCGCGTGTGGCGGCGCGGGACTGGTGGCCCAGAGCGCTTCAGGCAAATCGTCCGGCAGCAGCACGTCTGTGTTCCCGAGAACCACAGCGCGCTCGATCGCGTTTTCCATTTCGCGCACGTTGCCAGGCCATTCGTACCCCAACAGGCAGTCGCGCGCTTCCGGTGAGATGCCGCTGACCAGCCGCTTACATTTCTTACTGAACTTCGCCACGAAGTAATAAGCCAGCAACGGAATATCTTCACGACGCTCCCGCAATGACGGTAATGTGAGTGAGATCACGTTGAGACGATAGTAAAGGTCCTGGCGAAACGTTCCATCCTTAATGGCTTCTTCCAAATTCCGGTTCGTCGCAGCGATGACGCGAACGTCAACATTGATCGTACGCGTGCCGCCGACTCTCTCGAACTGGCGCTCCTGCAACACACGCAGGAGCTTGGCTTGTGTCGCCGGCGTCAGCTCACCAACCTCGTCGAGGAAGAGCGTGCCTCCATCTGCGACTTCAAGCCGGCCCCGCTTCTGCGCAACCGCTCCGGTGAATGCTCCTTTCTCGTATCCGAAGAGCTCGCTTTCAAGCAGTGTCTCCGAAAGCACTGCACAGTTGATGGCAATGAATGGTTTGGCTGAACGCGGGCTATTCTTGTGAATCGCATGGGCCACCAGCTCCTTGCCGGTGCCGCTTTCACCGCGAATCAAAACTGTCGCATCAGTCGGAGCGATCTTTTCGATAAAGCGAAAGACCGCACGCATCCGCGAGCTCTCTCCGATCATGTCGTGCTCGAGGTTGACCTCGTCATGCAGACGCTGGTTCTCACCCTCGAGCCACTGCAAATGCTGCACGTTCTCAATGGCCACGGCCGCAAGGGCGCCGACCGCCGTCAGCAGTTGCAAGTGGCCCTCGTCGAGAACAGTCACAGGGTTGCTGGTGTCGACATAGATAAGTCCGACGACTCGCTCGCGAATAACCAGCGGCACACAAAGTAACGAACAGACATGAGCCGCAACGAGGCTCGCCGCGTCACGTAAAGCCTCGTCGTCCTTTCGATCGACACACAACAGCGCCGCGCCTTCACTCAACACCTTGTCAGCCACTGACCGGCTAATACGAATCGGCCGTTGAGCCTGCGACTTCTTATCGATTGCATACGAGGCTTCTGAATTCTCTTTGACGAGAAGGATCGCGCCACGCTCAGCCGGAATTGTCTCCAGAACGGATTCGAGCAGCTCGCGTTGCAGTTGGGCCAACTCACGCAACGTGCTCAACGACGTGCTGATCTTCAACAACGTATTCAAGTCGCGAGCGATACGCGCGTCGGTCGCAAGGTTCGCAACGACGGCTTCCGGTTTTAAGTACAACGCGTCCTGTCGCGCGAGGCGAATCGTCGAAGGGTTTATCAACTCGTCTTCGCCGAGTTCAATCACATTCCCACTGGCAACGGCTTCAGGCTCGTGCAAAAGAAACACGAAGCGCACGCTCCCGACCGAGATTTGATCGCCGTGATTCAAAGCCTGCTCTCCGACTGGCAACGAGTTGACGAACGTGCCGTTGTAGCTGTCCAAATCGATGATCTTGAACGATTCGTTTTCTCTGCGGAACAGGCAGTGTCGACGAGAAACAGAATGGTCGTTGATGCTGATCGAGTTAGACGGTTCACGACCGAGCGAGATTTCGTCTTCAGTCAAAGCGAAAGTCGTTCCTTCCGCTGGACCGGAGATAGCGATGAGTTTTGGGTTCGTAGTCACGCTCGTTGAGTGGGAATGTCAATTGCGACAGTGTTGAGTGTCAATTATGACATACCCAACGCTTTCTAATCGTTCTTTATCCACAGATTAACGCAGATTTGCATGGCACGGCGTTGGCAATGAGGTATACCGCAAGGCAAACATCCCGACTTTGAAGGAGAATTAAAATGAGCACAGCGTTAGCAAAAGACCTCGAGACTACAACTAAAGAAACATTATCGGCAGCCGTCGGCACAGCACAGGTCGGTGTCACCCCTGAGCCCATGCCGCAGCTTAACGGCTTGCAGCTCCAACTGCCGGGCGCGGCGCCAGTCTATTTGGTTCTCAATGGCTTCCGTTGCTGGATTCCGGATCCGACCACTTACGGAAACCTGTTCGTACCGGGCGCAGCGATCGTTCATGACATCAACATCGGCGTGGTATCTGAAGGTCCCGCACTCTCGAGCGGAGCGGTGCTGCTCCAGGGATCCGGGTCGCCGCAGGTCTATCTCATAACCAACGGCATGAAGATGTGGATTCCGTCGCAAGCAATCTTTAACCGTTACCAGTTCGACCAGGCGAAGATTGTGGTCGTCCCACAGATCGTCGTCAACTCGATTCCCTCCGGTCCAGACGTCCAGGCGCAGACTACATAACCCCTCAACCCCCCACCCCGACGCCGCAAGAGGCCACGTCATCACAGACGTGGCCTTTTTGGCTGGTGAAGGTCGAGATGCGACGCACGGGCGGCCACGGAGGGCCGCCCCTACAGTTGTAGTCAACCGCGCCACATCATTGGAGGCTAATTGGGCAACAACTGTAGGGGCGGCCCTCCGTGGCCGCCCGCGTGTTTAAAGTTCTAATTGAAGCTGATCTGCACAGTGACGTCGCCTGTCTGGAATTCGTAGAAGAGTTGCTGCTGGTCTCCCACCATCAAGGTTATGCTCTTGATTTTGTTCGGGAACATGGTCGACGAGGTGGTCCAGTCACCATCCTGCATCACATTGAAAGGAACTTCCGGCGACGTGAGCAGCAACACGACCCGGTTCCGAGCGGGAATACCCGACTCCATTGCCATCAGCTGCGCCGGTCCAAACTTAAGTGAGACAGAAGCCAATTGCGAACTCGGAGTGATCGGGACATTGGTTGTGATTGAACCATCTGTGATACTCAGGTTCGTAATCCTGCCGGTCAACTTAGAGTGTGATGACGACCACGTAGGTCCGTCCACGGTCTCGGCGAAAGGTATGGAAGAAGAGTTGATAGTGACAGTGTTCGGAGTTGCGGGCATACCGGTGTCGCCGGTGTCGCCCGTGTCACCACCTGTTTTGACGATGACTGGTGTTACTGGATCTGTGCCGGGCTTTTGGGCTGGTGCTGTTTGCGGGGTCATTTTATTTGCTCCTTTCGAGATAAAGGTTAATGGTTCGTTCCCGGCAGGAGTTGGTCAAGTTGCCTGCGATACTGCTGAACGTCCGGCCGGGAGAGATAGCGCTTGTATTCGTTGACTCCCAATTCCTTTTCCATCGCTGCCAGCAGCACAGCGGCACGCGCGGCGTGCTCCTGGGCTTTTGCTTCGTCGCGCTGGCGCTGATCTGCCTGGGCGGCTATCAACCACGCGCGCCACTCTGAGTGGCGACTACCGATGCGCGCGAACGTTTCCTGCGCTTGCAACACCAAGGTCAAAGCGTTGGACGCATCGCCACTTGCTAACGACGTCTCGGCCAGCGCGAGCTGTGCGCTCGAGATAAGTCTCGGATTACCCGTGCGCGTTGCGATGTCAAAGGCTTTCTGGCATGAGGTCGTTGCAGTCGATGTGCCAGAGTTTAGCTGGGCCAGTCCCTGCGTGGCAGACATCAGAACAGACAAACCTTTGTCCTGATCATTGCCGAGCGCAGCGGCCATGCGAACTTCTGCAGCAGCTTCGCCGTAACGTAGCTCGCTCAGCGCCATGCGCCCTCTCGACAGCCGGATCCATGCGAGCAATTGTTTATCAACGCCACCCGGACGAGCCGCAACATCAAAAGCCTCATCAAATGTTTTTTTCGCCTCCGCATAGTCGCCCAGTTGCCATAGGACATTGGCGCGATAAAGGAGGCTGTATCCAGTCTTCGGCTCGAGTCCGAGAGACTGGTTGAGCCTGTAACTCTCATCGTAGTGCTTGAGCGCTTCCGTGAACCGTTCCTGATGCGAGAGGAGCAGCCCAATGGCAGCGTGAGTGTGGGCTAGCTGCGCCTGATCGTTTACTTCCGCGGCCAGCTTGAGTTGCTCGTTGAAAGATTCGAGGGCGGCTTCATAGTTTCCCTGTTGCTCGTTGGCCTCGCCAAGCAAAAGCAGCGCTTGCAGAGTCTCTCGACGAAAGTTTCCCGGCCGGTAAAACGCAAGCGCCGGTTCGAGGTAACTCAATGCTTTCCCGCCACTGCCCTGCTGGACCGAGAGGCTGCCGAGCGAGAGTAAGGCCCGCGCCTCTGCACGGCGTCCCTTGTTTGCCTTCGCAATCTCCAACGCCTGCTCGAAACGTTTTTGTGCGTCGCCGTATTCGCCACGCAGGAAGAGGGCGTTGCCGATGTCGATCAAGCCGTTCGTGGTCAGGTTGTCCAGTTGTTCGGAACGCGCCAGGTCAACTGCTCTCGTGGCGTACTGTTCGCCGCGAGCCGTATCCCCAGCACTGTAAGCGACACCTCCGAGTTGCAGTAAAATTCTGATCTGCTGTGGCTTGTTATCCGTCGTGAGCGAGAGATCAAACGCTCGCTGCAACTGCTCTTGTGACTCGCGTAACTTGTCACCAAGATTCAGGTAAGCACCGCGCTGGTAGAAAACCTCCGCCATCCCTTCGACGTTACCTTGTTCGTTGTAGAGTGCGTACGCTCTATCAAAAGCCGCAACAGCCTTGTCGTCCTGCTGCTTACGGCCGTAAATACTGCCCAGGCGCAGGAAGCCGCAAGCCGCTCGCGCGTCGCGGCGTGTGACCTCTTCGAAGGCGGCGGCAGCGTGATTGGTATCTCTGGCCCGTTCGTAAGCACGACCAAGATCGAAATACGCGGTGGCTTTGTCACTCTCGGGCGTCTGGCGAACGATCTCTTCATACTTTTCAATCGCGCCCTGATAGTTGCGCCGCACGGTCGCTGTCGTACCTTGCAGGTAGAGGCTGTCGAGCGCGGGTAGCGCTGAAAAGTTCTGGACGAGCTCAGTGACGCGCAGCATCTCGTCAGTCGCCCGCTGCTCGTAGTCGAGGTCCATCCACGCTTCGGCGAGGCGCGCATGCGCGAGTGGAAAGCGCGTGTCGATCTGGAGCGACTGCTCAAACAACCTGCTCGCTTTGAGATAATTGCCATCGCGTAGCGCGCCGGTTCCAGCTACGTACAAACGTTTCGCTTCCGGCGCGGGCTCATGTGGACGCGAGCGGCGAATTGATAGCCAGACCGCGGAGATCACGGCGATAACAGTGAGCGCTGAAACCGCCAAAGCGGCGACGCGTACGCCCTTGCGTGTTGATAGACGAGCGATGGCAGACCTTACGGCGGGAACAATCGACCGGCGTTTTACTGTTGTGCCGTTCGCGAGGTTCAGCTCGAATGTCTTCAAGTCTGCGAGCAGATCCCCAGCCGTTTGATAGCGATCTTCTGTTTTCTTGTGAAGAGCTTTAAGAGTGATGCGATCTAACTCGGGTGGAACTTGCTGAGTGAGTCGCGAAGGCGGCGGAGGATCATCGCGAATCACATGTGCGAGGATTTCAGCGACGCTCCGCCCGGAAAACGCAGTGGTGCCCGTGAGGCATTCATAAAGCAGTGCGCCGATCGAAAAGATGTCGCTGCGCTTGTCGACCGGCATGCCGACAGCCTGCTCCGGCGAGAGGTAGGAAGGCGTGCCGATGATGGCGCCTTCGAGCGTGTGCGTAATCGATCCTTCGCCGATTCTCTGCGTAGTTAGAGCATCCGGCTCTGTCTGTTTCGCGAGGCCGAAATCGAGTACCTTGACTTCGTTACGCTGATTGAGAGCGATGTTCGAGGGCTTGATGTCACGATGAACAATGCCGTGGCGGTGTGCTTCGGCAATCGCCTCCGTCACTTGCCTGATGATCGCGATGGTTTGCTCCACGGACAGCGGCTGTTCGCGCAGCAGATTGTCGAGACTCTGCCCCTCGATCAGCTCCATCACGAGGTACGGTTCACCGTCCTGCGTTTCGCCATAATCGTAGATGGTTGCGATGTGTGGATGATTTAGTAAGGACGCGGCGCGCGCCTCGCGCAGGAATCGGGTTCGAAAATGTTTCTGACCGGGAACCGAGGCGACCTTCAGTGACTTGATGGCGACGCGCCGTCCGAGCAGCGTGTCTTCGGCAACGTAGACTGTCCCCATCCCTCCCTCACCGAGTTTGCTCAGGATGCGATAGTGGGAGACAGTTTCGCCGATCACGGGTCGGGGACTCTCCTTCGTGGATTCTAAGACGTGAAAACAGTGCAGCCGTCAGAGAAGGTAAATTAGTATAGACAGGATTTACAAGATTTCACAGGATCCTGTCTAAAGGTGGTGGTGCAATTTGAGTTCGGCGCCTCCTTTGAGTGCGGCGGCCTGGCGCCGCTTTGGTCTTGGATCACGCGTGATCGATAACAAAGCGGCGCCAGGCCGCCGCACTCCAAGGAGGCGCTCCATTCAAGATCATCGTGGCGAAGTTGTACGTGATGAACCGAGTTGTTTCAAAAGCTCGCGGACGGCGGCGTCGAGTTGAGAGTCGCGGTCGGTCAGGGTTTCGCCGATTGGACGCGTGACTTCGATGTCGACCGGGCGCGGGTTGCGCTCCATGTTAGTGCCGTCGTTTGCCGTGACCTTCATGCGCGGCAGGCGAAGCGTGGTGCCGTCAATTAACGCTTGGTTCCAGGTGTAGATGATCCAGCCTGCAGTGGGCTCGCCGACGACCTGGCCCAGGCGCAAGGTGCGATAGCCTTCAGTGAAGTCTTCAGCGTCAGACAACGAGTGCTGGTTCGTGACGAGTATGGTTGGGCGATTGAGTGCGCGTTGGCCCAGCACGGTGCGCGCCGGGGTGGCGCTCGTGCCGCGTAGGGTCATCGTTAGATAACCACGACGCGCGAGCACGTCGATCGCGTAAACGTTGACGAAGCCACCGCTGTTGTTGCGAATATCGATCACAACGCCGTCTTTCGCATAGTTCTCAGCATCGAGATCGATGTGTAGCTGGTTGAGCGAGTTTTGCGACATGTCGAACATGTGCGCGTAGCCCAGCCGGCCGTTACTCGCTTTCGCGACGTACTGGCGATTTCGTTCGACCCACTGCCGGTACATCAAACCGCGCTCAGTCGCACCATTCACCGGACGCACAACGACTTCACGCTTGCCCGCACCGTCAGCACTCGAAGCCACAGTCAAAGTAACTCGACGGTTGATCTTGTAGTTCAGAATCTCGTCGAGGTTCGTCGTCTGATCGATCGCACGACCATCGACCGCGAGCAGGTAATCACCAGCTTTAACGTTCCCCGCGATCGCGACCGGACTCAGCGCAATCACTTCCGTCACACGCAAACGCCCACTCGTCTCATACTCCATACGATCAAAACGCAGCCCCGTGCGACCAGTCGTGGTCGGATTTCCACCCGGAGGCGCGCCGGCGCCGAGATGCGACGCATTGAGCTCACCAACCATCAACTGCAGCAAACGGCGCATCTCGTCAGGCGTGCGCGAGCCCGCGATGAGCGGCTCATACTCCGCGCGCACGGCTTCCCAGTTCGCGCCGTGATAATCAGGGTCGTAGAAAAAGTCGCGCAGGTAGGACCAACCCTGCCGGAACACTTCCATCTTCTCGCGCGAGAAGTCGACGTCCATCTCCGCCGTCACTGAAAGCGAACGATTGCGGCCCTCGAGATTCACGACGCCGATGCGACCGTTCTCGATAAAGAAGATCTCCTTGTTGTCAGGCGAGAACTGCGCCCAGTTTTTGAAACCCGGAGTGGAAGTCAGCTGCTTCGCCACCGCAGGCTCGCGCGATAGCTCGTCGAGCGAGTAAACATAAATGTTCGCCTGGTTCGCGGCATTCGCGACGAGCGCGACCCACTTCCCATCAGGACTGATCGTTTGATAACTGACGTCGAGACCAACAGGCACAAAGCTCAGACGGCGGCGAATGCCATCGAACACGACCTGAACCGGTTTTGGTCCGGGACGCTTCTCTTCCGCCGGCGATGCGGACGGCAAAGGCGAGGGCGCGGGAGTTTCAGTCGGACGCGGCTCAGGACGATTCGCAGGACTCACATTTCGTGGCGGCTCTTCGCGGAACAGATCGCGAAACTGATCTTCGCGAAAGCGCGGCGTGCGCGGAATGAGATCGATACGAGCGAGCTGCGTGCTCTCGGTGCGCTGGCCCGAATCGAAGAGGATGTAAGCGCCGTCGGGACTCCACGAAATCGTGTTGCTGAAAACGTTGGCGAGATAGCTCGCCGGTCCATTCGCGCTGCCATCGACGGCAACAACGTTGACGTTCTTAAACTGGTTCTCCGCGACCGGAACGAACGCTATCCATTTTCCATCCGGCGACCAGACAAACGGACGATCCGCGCCGAGCGGTGGACGTTCGAAGGTCGCAGTCTTCACGACGCGATCGGTTTTCGCGGCCATATCCATCACGCGCAGCTCTTTGGCGCCTCTGATAAACGCGAGCGACTTGCCGTCCGGCGAGAAGCGCGGCGTCGAATCATCCGCGGCATCGCGAGTGAGTTGCGTCTCGGAGTTGCTGGTGAAGTCGTACAGATAAGGTGTGGCACGCTGTCACGATCAGAAACGTAGACGAGGCGACGACTGTCCGGAGCCCAGGCGATTTGATATTCCTCGGCAACACTGTTCGAGACACGCGCCGCATCGCCACCGTCGCTTGCCGAAGCAGCAAAGACTTCGCCGCGAACTATGAACGCCACTTTCTTGCCATCAGGTGACAACTGCAACTCGCTGATCTGATCGTTGAGTCGCTGACGCTCCACCGCTGGTCCAGCCGATGCGCCGCGACGAGTGATCGTAACCTCGCTGGTTTTGCCATTGCTCGTATCGAGCTTCCAGATCGCGAAGTTGTGCTCAAACACAATCTCGCGACCATCGTAGGAGATGCTGGGCCACAGCACGCGCCCGTCAGTAAAATTCGAGAGCCGACGAGCCAGGGAGCCGCCGGGCGTCGTGGTCCAGATATTCTGCGCCCCGTTTTTATTGCCCGGATCGTTTCGATCGGAGACGTAGAACAAGCTACGTCCATCAGCGCTCCACATCGGCCACAGCTCTTTCGCACCGCCGGCTGCGGTCACGCGCTCGTAAGTTCCCGTGCCACCTTCGAACGATCGCAACAACCAGATTTCCGATTCGTCGATGTGACTGTGGCCCTTGCGCCACCACTGTCCCGACGCGATACCGCGCGCGGAAAAAGCGAGCGTCTTGCCGTCAGGCGAAGGCGCGCAGAAAAACTCGTTCGTGTAACGATCCGCGCTCACGGTCATCGGCGTGCCGCCGTTCACACTGACGCGATACAGATCGTTGAGACCGCCGATATCGCGGCTTGTTGAGGAGAAGTAGATCCAACGGCCGTCACGCGACCAGCCGTCGAGCTGATCGAGACCATCGTCGAAAGTAAGGCGTTTCAGATCGCCAGTGGCGAGTGTCAGCAGGTATATATCCCCATTGCCCGTGCGCGACGAGATGAACGCGAGCTGCTGGCCGTCGGGCGAATACATCGGACGCGCTTCGTTTGCCGCATGCGACACGAGCAGCGACGCAACACCGCCAGCCGCCGGCACAGTCCAGATATCACCACCGGAAACAAACGCGATCTCTTTGCGATCAGGCGAGAGCGACGGCTCGGTAAAGTAAGCACGCGGCTGGGCAAGAGCGACGATCCCACTGCTTATGAAAACGCTCACCAACAACAACTTCAACATATTGGGCGCCTCCGAAAGAAAATCCGTGTCTTCATTCCGCGTTAATCCGTGATCCCGAATGCACGCACTGGAAACGTGCCAAACTCTCTCACCTTCACCGGTACAGCAAAGAACTTGAAACCACGATCCGGCAGCTCTCCCAGACCGCAGAGATGCTCGACGATCGGGATATCGTGTCCGAGCAGGACCGAATGCGCCGGACGATTACCATCACGAGTCGCATCGATGTTGAATGAGTCGATGCCAACGAGGATTGCGCCATTCTTCGCGAGATAAGTCGCCGCGCCTTCGTTGAGAAACGGATGATTGCCGCTCGAGTATTCATCCGTGCGCCAGTGCCTGTCCCAACCCGTGTGGACCAACACCGCTTTATCTTTCACATCAATGCCGCTGAAAGCCTGCTCAGTGATCTCCGTCTGCTCGGTACAACGCACAACAATCCCATCAAGATTTGCGATCGAATTCAGATCGAGCCCGGCGAGATCCTTCCCGTGCGCGTACCGGTGGAACGGACTGTCGAGAGAAGTGCCGGTGTTCGCAACCATCTCGATCTTACCGATGTGGAACTCGGTCCCTGGCGCGTAGCGTGTTTTAGAATCCTCGCGACTCAGATAATCGCTGATCACGGGCGCGGGCAAACCTTTGTACGTGATCATCCCATGTTCGACGGTATGAGACAGATCAATCAGTTTCGACATTACGAACTCCGTTTCTGTACCAGGACCTGAAAACTGGAAGCCATGCCACCGGGCAGAATCATCTCGCGCGCGCTTGTCGTCAAAGACACTCTCTCAGACTCAGTCTCAGCCCGATCGAGTCGATACTGTAATTGATCAAGCAGTCCCGCGTTCAAGAGAAACTTGTCCTGAGAAGCAAAATCGATCGTCTTCCATCCGAGCTTCTCGCCAACCGTCTTGACCTGAGTCCAATTAACGCTCGTCGTTAGGTCGTACTCGCCTGGCTCGGCCAGCAGATCGTCGACAAACCCGTGTCGTGAGAAACCGCGCAGTGTTCCTTCCGGTCGCAGCGCCGCATCGTAAAGCTCAGCCGCCTCAGCGCCGTAATCGACAGTGATCAGAAACCCTCGCTCGAGTTTCTCACTAACTGCGCTAAACCAATCGTCGATCGCGAGATTGATCTCGTTGATCTGTCCCGGCGCCAGCTCGAGCGAAAATTCAGTGAGCCGGGGAGTGGATAGTGGCCCTGTGGACCAAACGAAATCGTCGTTCGAATCGAGAGCGACGTAAAGCTCCGACAGCCCCGCATCGCTCTTCACCACGCGATGGACCGGAAATGCATCAAGCAACTCGTTTGAAAAGTAGATTCCGGCCCGAACTGCGACCTGATCCCACTCAGAACAAAACTGCACACGCTCGCCAAACTCACTCAACCGTTCCTGCGCACGTCGTCGCGCGTCATCACTCAACTCATAAACAATGTATCGTGTGTGAGCAAAGCGCGATGGAAACTGATCCCGCAACGTCCGCAGCACGCCAGCCGCGAAGCTCCCATTACCGACTCCGCCCTCAACAATCGTCAACTCTGCTTCAGCGAGCCCCACGAAGTAGCGCGCGAACGTTGCCGCAAACAACTCGCTACGCTCCGGACTGGTGCGATAGTCGCCTTCCCTGCCCCAACGTTTGCGATCAGCGCGCTGATAGTAGCCGCCTTCAGGATCGTACAGCGCCGCCTTCATCCAATCGTGAAAAGTAATACTGCCTTCACGTCGAATTAATTCCTTTAAGCGTTCGGCTAACGAAAACGACAAGCAGAGAGATTCCTGCAAGAACTAGTGCTCGGTGCGATCTTCCTTATCGAGCAAGCGGGTCGTATTTTCAGTGACGCTCGGCGGATTCACCAACTCCGCCGTGTTAGGACGCGCGCGCCAACTGGGCTGCTGTGGACGGGTAGGCGGCGGCGGTAACGCAGGGCTTGGCACATGTGGAACAAACTGTTGCGGCACGTGCAGCGGCGGCGGTCCATACATGCGTACCGGCTTCGGCGCGCCTTCTTCAAACACCGCCGCATAGAACATTCGTAGCGGACCGCCAACAAAGCAGATGATGGCCGCCAGGATCGTCAGCATCTGCGGCAAAACGAATTTCGAGAAACTCGCGAACATCCCCAGAATCGGGACGAGAAGAATGCCCAAAAGGAATAACACCAACCCTTGTTTGACGCCCTTGCGACGAGGTGAAATCGGTACCGGCTCATCGGGCGATCGATAGACAGGCAAGTTTCCGCCGTTGCTTAACAACTGCAAGACGCCATCGAGGGGAAAACCGCAACGAGAGCAGAAGCGGATCACTCCGGCAACTTGTTGCTGGCCGCATTGCGGACAAAACATGGGGACTGTTCCTCGCCAGACCGGGCTGTTACGTCGCGCTAGATAATAACAGGATTAGACGGAAATTCACGATTCATCATGTAAATCCTGTTCATCCTGCAATCCTGTGTAAATGTTTTTTTGACTTAACAAGCGTCTCGACCAACACGCTAATCAGCACCCGCTCCTCACCTGATGGAACTGCAATGTATTTGCTCAACGCTGCATCATCGATCGAATGGAACGCACGCTGCCGCGCGACATCAACCTCATCTAAATACTCAATTACCCGATCCACATTCGAAAGAGTTTCCGGCAACGTCCACTCGAACGGATCGTCCCACAGATTGGCCGTGAGCCCGCCGCACATTTGCTCGATGATTGCAGCGCTACGAAGAATCTTTTCCGGTGGGACCGAGGGAGCGAGATCTTTCAGGCTCTTGATCAGAGACGCAAACTCCGCATCAATATGCTGAACGATCTCGCGGCCGGTTTTATTAACCACAGATTACACGGATTGATTACGGATTTATCGTGATCGCCGATCGGTTTCTTCCAACACAGTCCCAAAACTGCGACCGGCAAAATTGAACCCGTTATGCACATAACCCTTCGCGCCCACACGCGACCCGCGTGACGGCACACCGAGCCTCGTGGCCACCCAGATCCTTCCGGTGCCATCGTCGATCTCGTAAGCACCGACACCCATCGCGCCGTAACTATCCGTAACTCGCCCCGCAATGCCGACTTCCTTGTTGCGATAACGATCCGGATTAGCGTTGATTTTCCTGATGTTGGTCTGGCTGGGGCAGGCAGTGAACAGCAGCGTCGCGCCGAGCAGAACGAAGAAAACAGCAGCCTTTTTCAATACCATCATGGCTTCTCCTTAAATGTTTGAACTCATCGCGGGAGAGGCCATGATGATAGCAAACCCATCCACAGATTACACAGACGTAAAATACAATCTGCGTAATCTGTGGATTGATTTACTTCCCGAACCACCCGATTGGTCGTCCAGACAAATCAACCCAAACGCTTTTCACCTGCGTGTACAGGTCAAGCGCGTGGCGGCCCATCTCGCGCCCGTAGCCCGATTGCTTGTAACCACCGAAGGGAGACGCTGCATTGAACATGTTGTAAGTATTGATCCAGACAACACCGGCCTTGATCTCTTTCGCAAACCGGTGCGCGCGCGTGATGTCCCTGGTCCAGATACCAGCCGAGAGACCGTAGATCGTGTCGTTTGCCTGCTTGATCAGATCGTCTTCGTCTTTAAAGCTGATCACTGACACGACTGGACCAAAGATCTCTTCCTGCGCCACACGCATACTGTTCTTCACTTCCGAGAAGATCGTCGGACTGAAGAAGTAGCCCTTCTGAAACGCGCCTTCGAGCTGCGGCGACTGGCCACCAGCCAGCACGGTCGCGCCTTCTTCACGCGCGACGTCAACGTAACCCTTGATGCGGTTGAGCTGCTCTTCGGAAACCTGCGGGCCCATCTGCGTCGTTTTTTCCATCGGATCGCCGACCGCGATCTTGCCCGCCTTGTCTGAAAGCTTTTCGAGAAACTGATCTTTCACTGACTCTTCCACAAACAGACGCGAGCCCGCGCAACACACCTGACCCTGGTTGTAGAAGATTCCCATCATCGCGCCGGCGACTGCCTGCTCGATATCGGAATCAGCAAACACGATGTTCGGCGCTTTGCCGCCGAGCTCAAGTGAGACTTTCGTCAGGTTGTCTGCCGCAGATTTCGCGATCAGCTTCCCGACTTCAGTCGAACCGGTGAACGCGATTTTATCGATGCCGGGATGAGCGGCGAGCGCCGCACCCGCAGTCTCACCATAACCGGGAACGATGTTGACGACGCCTTCGGGAAATCCGGCTTCCTGGATCAGCTTCGCAAGCTCCATCGCACCGACCGGCGTCTGCTCAGCCGGTTTCAAAACAATCGTGTTGCCGGCCGCTAATGCAGGCGCGAGTTTCCAGGCGGCCATCAAGAGCGGGAAGTTCCACGGAATGATTTGTCCGCAAACACCGATCGGCTCGCGCAAGGTGTAGTTGAACATCTTGCCCGGCACGGGAATCGTCTCGCCTTCGATCTTCGTGGCCCAACCGGCGAAGTACTCAAAGTTCTCCACCACCTGCGGTATATCGACGTAGAGCGACTCTTTAATCGGCTTACCGTTATCAGCGGTCTCCACCGCTGCAAGCTCGGCTGCATGTTGCTCGATAAGCTGTGAAAGCTTGTAAAGCAAGCGTCCGCGATCGCGCGCGCTTATCTTCGACCACTTACCTTCAAACGCCCGGCGCGCAGCCGTAACAGCTTTGTCAATGTCGGCCTTGTCGGCTTCTGCGACTTCAGCGAGCGTCTCACCGGTCGCCGGATTCGGCGTCTTGAACGTCTTTCCCGACTCCGAATCAACCCACTGTCCATCAATAAACAACTGGTATTTCTTTGGAGCTAATGAAGCTGATGACATACTTCTCCTTCTTGATGATTAAAACTCTGTCGTACCCATAAGCAGTTGCCGCAACACGTACGGCAAAATCCCACCGTGCTTAAAATAGTCGACCTCGATCGGCGTGTCGATCCTGAGCGTGATCGGAATCTCTTCCTTCTCACCACTCGCACGATGAATCACAAGCGTTACGTCCTGTCGCGGCTGTATGCCGGATTCGACTCCGACCAGGTCAAACGTCTCAGTGCCGTCCAGTTTCAATGAAGCCGCACTCATGTCGTCTTTGAACTGACACGGCAGCACACCCATGCCCACGAGGTTGCTGCGATGAATACGTTCAAAGCTCTGCGCAATCACCGCCTTCACGCCCAGCAAACGAGTTCCCTTCGCGGCCCAGTCGCGCGAGCTTCCCGTTCCATACTCCTGACCAGCGATGATCACGAGCGGCACGTTTTCTGACTGGTAACGCATCGCCGCGTCGTAGATGCTCATGCGCTCGCCGTCAGGTTGGTAGATTGTCACGCCGCCTTCAACCCCCGGCACCATCAGGTTTTTGATACGCACATTTGCAAACGTGCCGCGCACCATCACTTCGTGATTGCCACGTCGCGCGCCGTAACTGTTGAAGTCTCGGATCTCGACGCCACGCTCCTGCAAATACAGACCCGCCGGCGACGAAGGCTTGATCGCCCCCGCCGGACTGATGTGATCGGTCGTGACTGAATCACCAAAGATCGCGAGTGCTCTGGCGCCTTTCACGTCACACACAGGCAACAACGTGCTATGGAAGTCGTCGAAATAAGGAGGCTCGCGAATGTAAGTCGATTCCGGCTCCCAGTCATAAACATTGCCGCTAGTACTCGGAATCTCGTTCCACATCGGGTTCTGCTCGGCGAAGTTGCCGTAAAGCGTGCGATAAGTCTCGGGATCAAAAGCCGCGCTCATCAGCGACCTGATCTCTTCCATCGTCGGCCAGATGTCGCGCAGATAAACCTCCTGACCATCTTTATCAATGCCGATTGGATCGCTCGAAAGGTCGAGGTCAACACGGCCCGCAATCGCAAACGCAACGACGAGCGGCGGGCTCATTAAGAAGTTTGCTTTGATACTCTGATGCACGCGCGCTTCGAAGTTTCGATTACCTGACAAGACCGACGCGCCAATCACATCGCGCTCATTCACGATCTGCTCGATCGCCGGATCGAGCGGGCCCGAGTTTCCGATACACGTCGTACAGCCATAACCGACGAGATTGAATCCCAGCTCATTCAGATAAGGCTGCAAACCCGTTCGTTCGAGATACTCGGTTACGACTCGCGATCCGGGCGCGAGTGAGTTCTTCACCTTCGGACTGACACTCAATCCTTTTTCAACAGCTTTCTTCGCAAGCAGTCCCGCGGCCAGCATCACACTCGGATTCGATGTGTTTGTACACGATGTAATCGCAGCGATCAGCACATCACCATGGCCCACGAGCTCATCGCCTGTCGGGAACTCGTCTTCGGGAATCTCAGCGACGATGTCCGGAGTGGGACGGTTGTTGACCATTTCCGTCTCTGTCCAAACGTTAGTGTTTGCCTGTGACTGGTGATTGACAGCGACAGCGGGAACAGTTTCCGATCGTTGCTCACCGCCGCCAGCCATCGCTCGTTGGCGATCCGCGCCGATCTTCACGTGATAGCGCGTCCAAAGATCGTCTTCAGTCTTGCCGTAACCACCTTCGCTGACGGGCCGCACCATCATTTCATTGAACTGCAACTTCAGCGCCGACAGCTCGATGCGATCCTGCGGCCGCTTCGGACCAGCAACACTCGGCACAATCGACTCGAGATCGAGATCGAGTACGACGCTGTAGTCGCACTCGCCTTTTCGCGGCATGCCAAACATGCCCTGCGCCTTGTAATAGTGCCTGACGAGATCAACGTGTTCTTTCGAACGACCCGTCGCGAGCAGATACGTGCACGTCTCTTCATCAACCGGGAAGAAACCCATCGTCGCGCCGTACTCAGGCGCCATGTTCGCGATCGTCGCACGATCCGTGACAGACAAACTCGCCGCACCCTCGCCGTGAAACTCCACAAACTTTCCGACGACCTTCGCCTTGCGCATCATCTCCGTGACTCGCAACACGAGGTCAGTCGCCGTCACACCTTCACGCAGACTGCCGCTCAGGTGAACGCCAACAACATCCGGCGTTAAGAAGTAAACCGGCTGGCCCAGCATCGCCGCCTCTGCTTCAATACCACCGACGCCCCAACCGACAACGCCAAGCCCGTTGACCATCGTCGTGTGCGAGTCAGTGCCGACGAGCGAATCGGGAAAGTAAACATTCTTCTCCCAAACGTTCTTCGCGAGATATTCGAGATTGACCTGGTGACAAATGCCGATGCCCGGTGGAATCACGCGGAAGCCGTCGAAAGCCTGTGTGCCCCATTTCAAAAACTGGTAACGCGAACGATTGCGTCTGAACTCCATCTCCATGTTCTTTTCAAACGCGTCGCGAGTGCTGGAGAAGTCGACCTGGACCGAGTGGTCGATCACCAGATCCACCGGCACGAGCGGTTCGATCACGCCCGTGTTCTTTCCCAAACGCGCAACCGCAGAACGCATCGCCGCGAGATCGACGAGCAGCGGCACGCCCGTGAAGTCCTGTAGCAACACGCGCGCAACGACGAACGGGATCTCCTCGACGCGACTGCCGTTCGGTTGCCAGTTGGCAATCTCGCGAACGTCGTCTTCGGTGATCTTCTCGCCGTCGCAGTTTCGCAGCACTGACTCGAGCACGACACGCAGACTGTGCGGCAGACGCGAAACAGGACCGACGCCGTTTTTCTCGAGTTGTGGTAGTGAAAAGAATTGTCCAACAGGACCGGAATCAGAATTGAAAGCTTGCAAAGAATCAAACGGCGTAGCTGGCATAGTGGTGCTCAAACTCTTTCCTTAAAAAGTCAGAATTTGCGGGGTTTGCGGTTCAAGTTGAAGTGTAGCATTTGCCGCAAAGAGGCACAAAAGTGTCCGCAGATTACGCAGATTACACAGATTCTTGATTTGTTCAATCTGTGTAATCTGTGTAATCTGTGGATAAACGAGCTGAGGAGAGCTGCATGGCTAAGAAACATGGCGAATATTTGGCTAACGATCCTGACTACGTCCCTGATCCGGAGATCGAAGAGTTTATGGAGCTCGAGATCTCGCGCGCGCCGAAGGATCCGGAGCTGCTCGCGCATCGATTGCGCAATAACACTGCCGCCTCGCCGCGCGATGCCGGTGGCGATCTCGACGCAGCGTGGGAAGACGTGAACGACAGCGGTTCGGAAACTGTTGCAGGCGACAACCCGACTCCCGATCAATCGCTCGTCGAAGAGAACGCTCAGGCGATGGGCGTCAGTTATGAGGACAACGAAGAGCTGGAGTTTATCGACAAGATCGAAAGACGCGATCGCGAGCGGTACGAGCTGGATGAGAACTCGAAAGCGTCGGAGGACATGATTTAAAAGTTCTTGCGGCTGTCGAGCAGAATCGTCACTGGACCATCGTTAACCAGTTCCACCTGCATCGTCTTGCGAAAGCTGCCAGTTTCAACTCGCCCGAGCAGCTTTCGACTACTCTCCACGAAGTAATCGTATAAAGGTTCTGCAATCTCCGGAGCGGCAGCGTCGCTCCATGAAGGCCGCAGACCGCGTCGCACATCGCCATACAAAGTAAACTGAGAAACGATCAGCAGGCCGCCGTCGATGTCTTTGAGTGACACGTTCATGCGCCCGTCAGCGTCATCGAAGATCCGCAACGCGATGATCTTCGGGACGAGGTAGTCAGCGTCGTCTTTAGTATCGTCGCGCGCGATACCCAACAAAACGACGAGACCAGGTTTGATCTCGCCGACAATCTCTCCATCGATCGTGACGCTCGCACGCGTCACACGTTGCACTACTGCCCTCATGAGATTCACCGGGCGACGAAGTTGTACTGGATCACGCCCGTGACCTTCACTGGCATTCCCGAAAGCATCGTTGGCGAGAAGCGAGCTTTAAGTGCAGCCTTCATGGCAGATTCAGTTAGGTATGGCGGTCCCTGGCACAAGTCTTTCGCCTCGATTACTTTCCCCTCCTGGTCAATGGTCACCATAACGACCACTCTTCCCTGAATGCGCTGCTCTCTGGCTATGCGCGGATACTCAGGTCTCGGCAGACTCACAGCACGGCCGTTCAGGATTGATGAGAGTGGCGCGAATGGCATTGCAGGCGCAAACTGTTTATAAATCGCTTCGAGCTCTTTTTGGATTGCGGGGTTCATAGTCTCGTAACCAACACACGAAAAGCCGGCGCTGGCGCGTTTATATTCAGCGCTCGTGACTCCGCTCGCGCGCCCATAGATCAGGAGGCTACGCTTGTAGCTCGTGAAAGCGCGATCATATTCCCCGCGACTGCGATAGAACTGGCCCAACGCATACAGGCTGTCAGCCACTTGAACGTTTTCAGGCCCATACGCTTGTTCACGGAGAGCGAGTGCGCGCTCGTACATCTCCTCAGCCCTTGCCGGCCTTCCTTCTCGATTCGAAAGCACGGCCAGCCGATCAAGGGTGAACGCTAGTTTCACGTCTTTTGGACCAAAATGCTCTTCCTGAATGACGAGCAAACGCTCGAATGTTCTTCTCGCGTTGTCAAACTCTTGTTTCGCGATGTACAGATCGCCGACGTGACCCAGCGAAGTTGATACGCGCGGATCGGTGCGCGGCAGCAACCGTTCTCTGATCTCGAGGGCACGCTTTGCAGCGACGAGCGCCTCATCAAACTTCTGTTCGTTGAACAGCTTCACCACCGATTTACTCAGCTCGGTCGCTTCCTTGAGCTCCGGTGACTCTTCTGTCGATTGTTGAATGAAAGCGTGGCTTACGAAGAGACTGGCGAGAAGAATGAAAATAAACGTCTTCATCTTTTTGGTGGGCGACTCGGTCTAATCTCGATGCGGCTTGGGAGAGCGCGATCTGGAAATTCCAGTAAATCCATAACGATTTGAGCGATATCGGCGGGCTGAAGCTGCCAGCTTTTTTCATCACTCGGCTCATCGCCACCGAATTCAGTGTTGACCGAACCAGGCATGATGTAACTCACCTTGATACCGTCCTGCCTGACTTCCTGCATGAGTGCCTCACTGAAGCCGTTCAAACCAAATTTTGAAGCGTTGTAAGCGGCCATCTCCGGATGCGGGTTCGCGCCGGCGAGTGATGAGATGTTGATGATATAACCGCCACCACGTTGCTTCATAAGCGGAATAGCTTCATGGCAGCAATAGAAGACACCAAAGACATTTGTTTCGAGCACCGCGCGGAAGTCTTCGACACTCATCGATTCGACGGTCGAGAAGATGCCGACGCCGGCGTTGTTGATGAGGATATCTACGCCGTCGACGTTGGCGAACAGAGCTTTGACCTGGTTGTAATCACGGACATCACAGACATGTGAGACTGCGCCGGGGATCTCCTCTTCGTGACGAGCCGTTATGATGACACGCGCCCCCGCCTTGATCAGAGATTCCGCGATCGCGCGGCCGATGCCCTTCGTTCCACCGGTGATAACGGCGATTTTGTTTGTGAGATTCATCGTCTTGTTAGACAGGATTTACAAGATTCTTTCAGGATTAACATGTAAATCTTGTCTAAATCTTGTGAATCCTGTCTAAGGATTTATCCTTGCAATTTAGCGCGCAGGCGCTCATTCACAACTTTGGGATTAGCCTTCCCCTTCGACGCCTTAATCACCTGCCCGACGAAGAACCCAAACAACGTCTCTTTCCCCGCCCGATAATTTGCCAACGCATCAGGATTCGCCGCAATCACGCCATCAATCAGCGCATCAATCTCCCCGGTATCACTCACCTGGACCAGCCCCTGCTCCTCGATAATCGCCTGCGCAGGCTTGCCGCTCTTGAACATCTCGACCAGCACGTCTTTCCCCTGCTTGCCGCTGATCTTCCCTTCATCAATCAACCGCACCAACGCCCCCAGCTCCTTCGGCGCCAACGGCGAATCAGCGGCCGACACACCTATGTCTTCTAACTCGCGCAACAACTCCGATCTGATCCAATTAGCGGTCGCGCGCGGATTGCCGGACGCCTCTGCCGCCGTTTCGTAATAATCAGCCAGCGACCGATCCGAAACGAGCTGCGACGCATCCGCATAACTCAACCCATACTGTTCACTAAAACGCTGTCGCCGCTGCTCAGGCAACTCCGGCATCGCCCGTCGCACTTCCTCTACAAACTGCTCGGACACAACTAATGGCTGCAAATCGGGCTCCGGAAAATATCGATAGTCATGCGCTTCCTCTTTCGATCGCATCACACGCGTTTCGAGCGCACGATCGTCCCAAAGCCGCGTCTCCTGTGTTAACTTCCCACCCGATTCCAGCACCTGAATGTGCCGCGCAACCTCGAACTCGATCGCGCGCTGCATGAACCGCACCGAGTTCAAATTCTTCAACTCAACTTTAGTTCCATACTTTTCCTCACCGGCGCGCCTGACCGAAACGTTCGCTTCACAACGCAGGTTGCCTTTCTCCATGTCCGCTTCAGACGCGCCCACCCACTGCAACGCACGCCGCACATGATTCGCATAGTCATAAGCTTCCCATGACGAACGAAAGTCAGGCTCCGTTACGATCTCGGCGAGCGGCACACCCGCGCGGTTCAGATCAATATACGAATAACGATCTACATCGGGTAGTCCTTCATGGACGTTCTTGCCCGCGTCCTCTTCGAGATGTAGCCGCGTGATCCTAATCTTCTTTGGACGCCACTCGATCGGATGGCCAGCCTCGTCGCGCTCGGCAGTCATGATCTCGAGCTCGCCGTTCGCTGAGAAGGGCTGATCGTATTGCGAGATCTGATAGCCCTTCGGCAGGTCCGGGTAAAAGTAATTCTTGCGCGCGAAGATCGACTGGCGATTGATGTGTAAGCCGAGCGCGAGCGCCGCACGCGCGCCAAGCTCGACTACACGCTCATTCAACACAGGCAACGCGCCCGGTAAACCAAGACACGTCGGACACGTGTTCGCGTTTGGCTCATCACCGAAACGTGTCGCACAGCCACAGAAGATCTTCGACTCAGTGCTCAGTTGCGCATGAATCTCAAGTCCGATGATTGTTTCCCAGGTCATCTATGTGATCGACGTCCTCCGTGAACGGGCCGTGGATTGATATGCACTCCCGGTGCTCTAAACACAGGCCTGCGGCTGAACCCCGGAAATCTCGGAAACGGAGTTATCGGTGTCGCCAGAAACCCGTCAAACGGTGAAGACGAAAACCGCCCGAACCGGTTGAATCGACCGCCCGTAATTCCAAAACCATCAAAACCGCCAAACGCAGGGAAGCTACTCCACGAATAGGACCACGGCATCTCCTGACGCGATCCAGACTGCGCCTCGCTCGCGGCCATCTCAGCGCGCAATGCCTCCGCGCGACTGCGCCAGTAAGCTTCTTCCTGCGCGCGCATGCTGCGCACCTGCTCAATCGTGCGGTCGTCGATCAATGCGACCTCGCGGCGCCGGTCTTCCAACGAAGGCAGACCCAACTCTTTGGCCCGGTCTTCGTACTCCTTTTCACCCTCAACACGGGCGCGGCGATATTTCTCGAGATCCGCATTCGTGATCGAGCGACCCGCAGCCGGCCGTCGCGTCTGTGGCGCAGGCTCAACCGCAGCGGTGGCTTTCGTCAGAAACGATCCTTGCACCTGGCCGTTTGCACGCTCAGTGGCAGCAATATCGACGGTGTTCAGTTGGATTGTTACCTGAAAGCCGTTGCTCACCTGGTAGGTGAGCGTTGAGTCTGTGACGGTGAACTCGTTCGGGATTTCGACACGGCGTCCGTCACGCATGACCACCGTGTAGGCGTTAACCGCGGAGACAACCAGGACCAGCAACAGCCCGGCGAAGAAAACTCTACTTACACCCATGTCGCAAACCTCGTACTTTCTAAAGCTTTGACGGGTAGTATATCCGTGAAATCCGTGGTTAAAAAGTCTTTGCAACCAGGCGTTCTCTCTGGTATACATGCGGCGCACCAAATCGAAAACACCCTGGTCATTGAAAGGCGGTCCCCCGGCTCAGCCTGGAGCGGAGCGCCGCTCGGTTCCAAACCTTCAAAAGAGGAGCGAGTGAAGAATGGCAAAGACGGTTTGTAAGATTTTGGGAGTCGTGTTGTTGCTGGTCGGCTTGATTGGGTTTGCGTCTGACAATTTGCTTGGCGCACACCTTACCACGCCACACAACGTAGTCCATCTTTTGTCGGGTGCTCTGGCACTGTATTTCGGCTTTGCCGGGACCTTATCGGCAGCAAAGATCTTCTCACTTGTTTTCGGCGTGGTTTATCTCGCGCTTGGTATTCTGGGAATGGCGCTCGGCGCCGGGGAACAACGCATGTGGGACCTAGGTCCACTGCATTTGGGCACGGCCGACCACGGCATTCACATCCTGCTAGGCGTCATCTTTCTCGCAGGCGGGCTGTTTACAAAAAGAGTCGATTAGTCTCGTTTTCAGGTTGCAAGGGCGAGCTCCGTAAGTGGCGCACTCGCGTCCGCGATCTCCAAACCCTTGCAACCTGAGCCACAGATTACGCGGATCTTAGGCACTGATTTACACGGATTGATCCGTGTGAACTGGTGTGACGCGTGGTCCACCTGTCACCGGATGGGCATCCACTAGAACTCTAATCTCAAATACATCCTGAAGTATTTCTGGTCTGAGCACTTCTGCCGGGCTGCCGGAGTGGATCACCCTTCCCTGCTTCATCAACAGAATGTTGTCGGCAAACGCTGCGGCGAGATTGATGTCGTGTGTGACGACGAGGGCGGCTGAGCGCTGCTGGTTGCAACGATTTCTGACGACGCTCAACAACGTCGCTTGATGTGATAGATCGAGGTTCGCAGTTGGCTCGTCGAGCAGGAGGATTGCGGCTTCGGTGGCGAGAGCGCGAGCCATGAGCGCGCGCTGTCTTTCACCACCGCTTAGTTCGTTCATCAATCGCGAGCTCAGATCGCTCAGCTCCGTTTCGCGCAGGACGGATTCAGCGACGTGGAGATCGCGTTCCGTTTCCCAGCCCCAACCTGAGTGTGTGGCCCAGGCGAAGCGTCCGCCGAGCACGAACTCGAGCACAGTGACGGGAAAGCGTAGCTCTGCTTCCTGTGCGACGACAGCGATATGTCGCGAGATGTTGCGGCGGTTGAGACGCTCGATGGGTTCGCCGTCGAGCAATACGTTGCCTGATGTGCGTGGAAGCTGGCCGTTCAGAGTGCGTAGCAAAGTCGACTTGCCCGCGCCATTCGGGCCGATGATGGCCGTGATCTCACCTTGTTTGAGAGACAACGTCACGTTCGCCACCGCAACGCGGTGATCGTAACTGACACTAAGATCACGTGCTTCCAGCATCAGACTCGTCTCAACAAGTAGATAAACAACGGTGCGCCGATCAATGCAGTGATAGCACCGACCGGCAATTCTCTCGGTGCGATGACCGTGCGCGCGACCGTATCCGCAACGATCACGAACAACGCGCCCCCAAGCGCAGCAGCGGGAATGCTAATGCGATTATCGCTGCCGAGTGAGAGCCGCGCGAGATGCGGTATGACGAGCCCGACGTATCCCACCGATCCACTCGCCGCCACCGAACTCCCCACCAGCAAACTCGCTACTACAAAAACAACAATCCGCACGCGCCCTACTTCAACCCCGAGATCGAAAGCATCTCGCTCTCCAAGCATCAATAAGTTCAATGAGCGCGCGTTGAGCGTCAACGCGAGGGCGCCTGCAATCGCGATCGTTATCGCCACCGGCAAGAGGGCTTTACTCGTTCCCGACAGATCTCCGAGTAGCCAGAAAGTAAACGACCGGATCCGCGTCGCATCCATCAAAACAGTCACAAACACAATTACCGAAGAAAGAAACGTCGTGACGATGACGCCCGCCAGTATCAATCGTTCTGGTGTCGCGCCCGCACGCCCACGCGCCAGACGGTAGACGGCGAGTGTGGCCGCGAGTGCTCCGGTGAATGCGAGGATCGGCCGTGTCCATTCCATTGCGCCGAAGAAGACGAGTGCGATCATCGTTCCTACTGCGGCGCCATTCGAGATACCGAGCAGGTACGGCTCAGCGAGCGGGTTTCGCAGCAACGCCTGGTAACCCGCGCCCGCAGTTGCCAACGATCCACCGACTGCCGCAGCCAAAAGGATCCGCGGCAGACGAATCTGAAACAGAATGTCGAACTGATCCTGTGTGAGACCGCACGTGCTCGTACCGAACGACGCAAGGGCACACAACGAAGCGCGAACGGGCAGTTGTTCACTGCCAAGCAACGACATCAGGACGATTGCGAGGAGCAACGCCGCTGCCATCACCGCACACGTAACGATAGTCTTGCGCAGCGTGACTCGCTTACGTCGCGCGGGCGAAGCAACAGCTTCTGATGCGGTCGTGATCATTTTGGGAAGGCGTCAGGATGCAGGGCGCGCGCCATCTCTTCGAGTCCGTCAACTGATCTCGGTCCCGGTCGAGCGAGGTGATCGTCGTTGATCTTATAGACGCGGCCTTGCAGCGCTGCCGGCGATTGTCGCAGCGCGTCGGCGACGTTTGCATTTGCTGAGCCCATCGAGCCGCCGGTCGGCAAGATGATGGCTTCTGGCCGCGCCGCGAGTGCGGATTCGTTGCTGTACTTGGGCCACGCACCCGGAACATCTGCCGTGACGGAGGCTCCGCCCGCGCGACGCATCAGATCGGTGATAAACGACTCGCGCCCGATCGTGTAAAGCGGCTCACCAGAAACCTGGTAAAAAACTCTTACCGGCTGCTTTTGCTTTACCGCCGCCTCGACCGCAGCCGTTCGCTCACGCAGTTTCTGCACGAGCAGGCCCGCCTTGTCTTTCTCGCCGACAATCTCGCCGATCTGTCCAATCGATCGAAACACGCCTTCGAGATCGTGCGGGTCAGTGACGTAGACCGCGATGTTTTGTCCCTGGAGTTGCTGTGTGAACACTTCGAGCTGCGATGCAGTCGAGACGAGGACCACCTGCGGCTTCAATGCGATGATTCGCTCGAGACTCGGATGAAGCGTGTCGCCGACTTCAGCAACCGCTTTCGCCTCAGGCGGAAAGTCGCAATAACTCGTGCGCCCCACGAGACGGTCACCGGCGCCCACCGCAAAAACGATCTCAGTAAGGTTTGGCGCAAGTGAGACTACACGATCAACATTGGCCGGAATGCTGACCCGTCTTCCCGCATCGTCCCTAATCTCGCGAGCCGCACCATTGTTCGCAGTCCCTCTGGTGGTGCAGGCAGAGAACAGCGCGAGGCAGGCAACCGCCAGCCATACGAATCCACGCAAAAAATGATCAGGAACAGTAAACACAAACCGAGTAGCGGAGTCCGATCGGGCGGCCACGGAGGGCCGCCCCTACAGTTGTAGTCAATCATGCAACTTCGTCGAACGCACCCTTTGAGCGACAACTGTAGGGCGGCCCTCCGTGGCCGCCCGTGGGATTGTCGTCCTACGATCAATCCTCATATTAAATCATTTGTGCTTTTTGTGCCTTTTTGTGGCTAACACTTTTTTCCAGTAAGATGCGAGGGCGATGATCAAAACAGTCGAGTGGACAAAAGACGGCGTGCGCATGCTGGACCAGCGCCTGCTGCCCTCCGAAGAAACTTACCTGATGCTGCGTTCTTATGACGAAGTGGCGGAAGCCATTCGCAAGATGGTGATTCGCGGCGCGCCGGCCATCGGTGTCGCGGCGGCAATGGGAATCGCGCTCGGTGCGAGCCAGTCAGTGGGAACTTCGGTCGCCGATCTCGAAGACGACCTGCTCTATATCTGCGACGTGATGGGCAAGACGCGCCCCACCGCGGTCAATCTCTTCTGGGCCATCGAGCGCATGCGCGCGACGTTTCAACGAAACAAGCAACTGAACGACGTCGAACAGGTGAAGAAAACACTCGTCGCGGAAGCACTCGCGATCTTCGAAGAAGACATCGCCGCGAATCGCGCGATCGGCCGTCATGGTGGTCCACTCATTCCCGATAACTCCACCGTGCTCACACACTGCAACGCCGGCGCACTCGCAACTGCCGGTGACTACGGCACCGCGCTCGGAGTGATCCGCGGCGCGCGTGACGCTGGTAAGAAGGTGGCTGTGATCGCCGACGAGACGCGGCCGTTTCTCCAGGGTCTCAGGCTCACGGCGTGGGAGCTCGCGAAGGACGACATTCCCGTCACAGTAATCACCGACAACATGGCCGGACACGTGATGAAGAGTGGCAAGGTCGATGCAGTTGTCGTTGGCGCCGACCGCATCGCCGCGAATGGCGACACGGCAAACAAGATCGGAACTTACATGGTCGCAGTCCTCGCGCGAGAACACGGCGTGCCGTTCTACGTCGCAGCCCCCTTGACTACGCTCGACCTGTCGCTTGCTTCAGGCGATGAGATTCCGATTGAGGAAAGAGATTCGATGGAGGTGACTCACATCCGTGAACACCAACTCGCGCCTGACGGCGTGAATGTTCACAACCCGGCGTTCGACGTGACGCCGCATCAATTCATCACGGCAATTATCACTGACAAAGGCGTCGCCCGACCACCGTATTTAAAGAGCCTGAAGAATTTAACCGCGGATGAACGCGGATGAACGCAGATCTGCGTTAATTCGCGTTCATCCGCGGCTAAATCGACTGTTCTTCCACCAGTCGATCGTGCGCTGCAATCCCTCACGCAGCCCGACCTTCGACTCGTAACCAAGAAATTCACGCGCGAGCGTGATATCCGCGAGACTGTGCCTCACGTCACCAACGCGCGGCTCGCGATACTCCGCCGTCACATCCTGCTTACCAGTGAGATCCTTCACTTCAGCAAGCAACTCATTCAACGTGATCCGCTGTCCATTCGCGACGTTGATGACTTTCCCCGATGCTTGCTGAGAAGTCGCAGCACTCAGGTTCGCCGCCACCACGTTGTCGATGTACGTGAAATCGCGAGACTGCTCGCCATCTCCGTAGATCACGGGTCGCTCACCTGATAACAGCACACTGATAAACCGCGAAACGACTCCCGAATACTGCGAACCCGGATCCTGTCTTGGCCCAAACACATTGAAGTAACGCAGCGACACGGTTTCCAAACCATAAACGCGTGTAAACACCTGGCAGTAATACTCACCAACCAGCTTCGCCACTGCGTAAGGCGAAAGCGGATCCGGCAGCATCTGCTCAGCCTTCGGCAAAGTCGGTTGATCGCCGTAAGCAGAACTCGAAGCCGCGTAAACAACACGCCTGACCCGATTGTCTCGAGCAGCCATCAAGAGGGAAAACGTCCCGTCAACAGACGCGATGTGCGTTTGTTTCGGCGCTTCAACCGAACGCGGCACAGACGGAATCGCTGCTTCGTGAAAAACCACTTCGACGCCATCGAGTACCTTATTCAGCAGCGCCTCATCAGCCACGCTGCCCTCGATGAAATCAAGATCGCCACCGATCTCTTCGATGTTCTCGCGATGACCGGTCGACAAATCATCGAGCACTCGCACCCGCGCGCCGCTCGCCATGAGCGCCGCAGCGATGTGTGAACCGATAAAACCCGCCCCTCCAGTTACCAGTGCTGTTCCCGTCAATGGCATGTGTTAACGTTTACCTGCCCACCCCAACATATTCGAATCCAAACTCTCGCATGTCTTCCGGCTCGTAGATGTTTCGCAAGTCGGCAATCTTCGGCGTTGTCATCAGGTCGCGTATACGAATCATGTCGAGCGCGCGAAACTGGTTCCACTCGGTCACGAAGACGAGGGCGTCTGCGCCTTTCACCGCTGCGTATTCATCGTCGGCATAAGCAATCTCGGGCAGCACCTTCATCGCTTCCTGCTTTGCCACCGGATCGTACGCGCGAATCTTCGCGCCCTCTTCGAGCAGGTTGCGAATGATCCCGACCGCGGGCGCTTCGCGCATGTCGTCTGTCTCCGGTTTGAAAGCGAGTCCGAGCACGGCGATCGTCTTGCCGTGCAGTGAACCAACAAGCTTTTTGATCTTCGTCAGCATTAAAGGGCCTTGCCGCTCGTTCACTTCGATCACCGCGTCGACGATCCTTGAATCAGAATCGTATTGTCGAGCTACTGAGGAGAGCGCGCGCGTGTCTTTCGGAAAACAGGAACCACCAAAACCAGGTCCTGGATGCAGAAACTTACTGCCGATACGTTTATCCATGCCGATCGCGCGTGCGACATCATGCACGTCGCAACCGATCTTGTCGCAGAGGTTCGCGATCTCGTTGATGAACGACACCTTCATCGCCAGGAATGCATTAGCCGCATACTTCGTGAGCTCTGCCGCTTCGAGCGAAGTGATCACAAACGGCGCTTCGATCAGGTAAAGCGGTCGATACAGGTCCTTCATGATCGCGATTGCTTCTTCGTCGCGGCTGCCAATCACCACGCGATCCGGGCGCATGAAGTCGTTAATCGCGGCGCCTTCTCTTAAAAACTCAGGATTCGAAACGACGCCGAAGTTTGCGCGTGTTTTCTTGCGCTCGCTGATCAGCGTGCGAATGTGCTCGCCAGTGCCGATAGGCACCGTCGACTTCGTCACGACAACCTTGTAGCCGTTCATGTAATCGGCGATAGACGATGCAGCCTGTTCTACAAAACTCAGGTCAGGAGAACCATCGGGCTTTGGTGGTGTGCCAACGGCGAGAAAGATAACGAGGGCCTGTTCTACTGCTTGTTTGACGTCTGTGGTGAATCTGAGGCGACCGGCGTGTGTGTTCTTTAAGACGAGCTGCTCGAGTCCCGGCTCGTAGATCGGCATCACTCCGTCGAGCAGCCGCGCGATCTTCTCTTTATCTACATCGACGCAGGTGACGTCGACACCAAACTCTGCAAAGCATGCCCCGGTAACAAGACCTACATAACCGGTACCAATAACTGCAATATGCATTTAGCTACTTCTTCCGTGACCTTTGGCTTAACGCCGTCAGCGTTTGCATTCACCCCGAGGCGTTCGCTTTACGCCGAAGGCGTTCGCTAATGTCAGCCCAGGGTTGGAGCGTAGCGACAACCCTGGGGATCAACCCCATACATCGTTAACAACCCTGAAAGGTTCGCCGCCACCGAACCCTTTCAGGGTTCCTTCAAATTTTCTGATTCGATCCCAGGGTTCTCGCTACGCTCGAACCCTGGGCTGAAATTAGCCAACGCCTGCGGCGTTACTTGCATGGTCATCAATCGCCCACGCCTGCGGCGTACTTCTGACATTCAAAACCTTGCGGGTCACGCGTGTGAATTCGCGTGACCCGCAAGGTGAATTTGGCTGACCGCAGCCCTGTTACCAGTGCCACAGTGTTTTTACTCAAGCCGACGAGCTGCGAGCTTACTTGGTCGGGCTGACTACGGTAACGCTGCCGCCGAAGTTAAGGTCGTTGTTATGGAACGCGGCGTAAAGCACGCCTGCCACTGCACCACCGACGGCCAGCAGCAACACGGCCAACGCTCCGCCGCTCAAACCATCATCATCGTCGGTCTGTGGATTCGGTGTTCCGTTGGTTGCGCTCTCACCGGCCGCAATCTGCTTGATGGCGCCACCGGCTTTGAACTGCGCCACGCCCGCGAGGGTCGCAACCGAAGTTCGTCCGCGCGTAGCACTGACAGTGAACGTCGTTGGCTGGGTTCCATCGACAACAACCGTACCATCTTTAGTCGTCAAGTTAACGGTAGTTCCGGTTAACGTTGCGACTTGAGCACTACCAGTCTCGAGCATTGCCGTGATGCTGTTCTCCGCAAAACTGAGGCGAAGATTGCTGTTGGGTGCGAGTTCAACCCGGCCGACCTTGCTGATGTTGACTGAAGCGCTGCTTTGAGCCGCGGTGCTGATTGTTGAGTCTGAGAAAACCGTGCCACCGGAAATCACTTTTTGGCCGTTCACAGTGACTTGTCCGGAAACCGATAGCTCGCCTGACGCCTTGGCTCCCGGCGCGGCCAATACCACCATTGAGTAAACACTCAAAACGGCAACCGCCACAGCAGTCGCGATGGACTTGCGGCTCCAAGATTTGCTGATCATTAACTTTCCTCCCGTATAGTGAAACACAAAGGTCTTAATTGCGTACCGCGACGGCCGAACAGTCGTGGGAATTACAATGAGTTGTTAGCAACCCGGCTGAAGCCCGTTAATGCTTGGGATTTATGGCCTCAAGGCCACCAACATGGTTTTTATTACACTAATACAAGCCCTCTGTCAACAATCATTTGGCTTAACATTGCCACAAAACTGTGTCGGGCCATGTGGGCCACACGGGCACAAATTAAAAAGTTTAAACAGACACTCACGGGCGGCGGGCGGCGGAGGATTTCTCGTTCAGCTCGGCCTGCTCATACGGGTCGAGCCGGGCAAAGAGGTAAAAAGCCTCACCGGCACGAACCACGCCGAGGAACCGGAACGTGTTTCGCAGCACTTCTCCCGGCTTTAACAGCGCCGCCGGGGGCGGGTTGGACCCGAAAAGCAGGCTCATCTCCCCCGCGGAGACGGCCTCCAGCTCAGGCAGGTAATCGTTGTGGGTCTCGCGTGCAAGCTTGATCGCCATCTGGCGTAAAGCTTTAATGCGGTTGGAATTATGTCGATAGTAACTGGCACTGACTTCCCGGCGGCTGGCCCTATCGTCTACGACTTCCTGCTCGTTTTTGAGGTATCCGAGGTAAGCACGGACCACTGGACCAAATTCGTCATCCGAGGCGCGAGGTCCCTGAACGGCATGGACAGGCGTGAGCGCGCAGAAAGCAAGCAACAGAAAAGCGGAGATTCTTCCCTTGATAGTTGCCATCGTTTTGCTCCTGGCGGGAGGCAATCCTGATTTTTTATTGTGACCGCCAGATTATACCAACCTCTAAGTTAACTAAATTGCGCGCGTCTTTCGGCAATGTTACATTGATCTTCGATTTCCGTTAAGTCACATGTCTTCTTCAGATCCTCAAGCTCCTTTCGCCGGTAAGAGCGTTGCGCTTGGTGTCTGCGGCGGTATCGCTGCCTATAAGGCGGTGGAAGTGTTACGCGGACTGCAGCGAGCGGGGTGCACGGTGCGAGTGGCGATGACGAAGCGGGCGTGCGAGTTTGTGCAGCCGCTCACGTTTCGCGCGCTTTCCGGCAGTCACGTCATTGTTGACGATTACGCGCCTGATAATCCTGATCCAATCGCGCATATCACGTTTTCTCAGACTGTCGATCTGCTGGTTGTCGCGCCCGCGACAGCGAATATCATCGCGAAGTTTGCGAACGGAGTTGCGGACGACTTTCTCAGCTCGACTTACCTTGCGTGTACCGCGCCTGTGTTGATTGCACCGGCAATGAACACGACGATGTGGGAACATCCGGCGACGCAACGCAACCTGCAACAGCTTCGAGCGGATGGCGTTCGGTTTGTTGAGCCTGATGCGGGCGAGATGGCGTGTGGGACGATTGGACCAGGGCGGCTGAGTGAGCCCGAGCGTATCGTGCGTGCTGCGCTCGAGATACTCGCGGGTGCGCCGAAGGATTTGGCGGGTGAGCGATTTTTGATAACCGCTGGTGCGACGCGTGAAGAGATCGATCCGGTGCGGTTTATTTCCAATCGATCGTCGGGGAAGATGGGGTTTGCGCTAGCCGAAGCGGCGTTGAAGCGTGGTGCGGCAGTGACTGTGGTTGCAGGCGTAACGACTGTCGAGCCACCGGTTGGTGTGCGGGTGGTGAAGGCGTTGTCGGCGGAGGAGATGTTGAAGGCCGTTGCGAGTGAGGCGGGTCGCGCGTCGGTTTTCATCGGTGCGGCGGCGATCGCGGACTATCGTCCGGTTGAGCGGGCGGAGCAGAAGATTAAGAAATCAAATGAGTCGATAACGTTGACGCTGGAGCGCACGCCGGATGTGTTGTCGCAAGTGGCGGCATCGCGTGCGAATGGGATGCTCGTGGTTGGATTTGCGGCGGAGACGGAAAACGTTTTGGACAATGCGAAGGAGAAGTTGCGGAGTAAGAAGCTCGATGCGATTGTGGCGAATGATGTGAGTCGTGCGGATTCGGGGTTTGATACAGAGACGAATGCGATAACGATCATTACAGATAATGATTCGGTTGAGTTGCCGGTGATGACGAAGGGCGAGGCGGCGGATCGAATTCTGGATGCTATAGTGGGGATTAGACGAAGTCATTAGACAGGATTTCAGGATTTTGCAGGATTGGCAGGATAGGTGAGCAAAGAACTGCGCGACATTATTGCCGAGACGAAGAAACAGCTCGAGCACTTGCGGGTGCTGGGTGTGGATGGGATTCAGGTGACAGCGGCGCCGGTGGTTGAACGACCGAAGCCGGTGGTTCCACCGCGTCCGGAACCGATAATAAAACCAATCGAGAACGTTGCGCCCGCGGCGCCAATGACGTCGTTGTTTGGTGAGATGGCGCCGGCGCCAGTCAAACTCACTCCATCAACCGAGACGTTCGAACAAATCCACGCTGAAATCGGCGACTGCACGCGCTGCCCGCTACATCTCGAGCGTAAGCACGTGGTCCATACTGAAGGAAATCGAACAGCGCGTCTGATGTTTGTCGGTGAAGCGCCAGGAGCCGATGAAGATATCCAGGCACGTCCATTTGTCGGGCGCGCGGGGCAGCTACTCACCAAGATCATCGAAGCGATCGGTTTGAAGCGTGAAGAAGTTTTGATCGGAAACGTCAACCGCTGCCGGCCACCAGGCAATCGCCCGCCAACACCTGAAGAAGCAACGACGTGCAAACCGTTTCTCCTTCGCGAGATCGCGATCGTGCAGCCCAAAGTAATCGTCGTGCTCGGCAACACCGCGATGAAGAACCTGCTCGACACGCGCGAAGGCATCACGCGACTGCGCGGGCGCTTCCAGGATTACAAAGGAATCAAAGTAATGCCCACCTTCCACCCCGCGTACCTGCTGCGCGACCCATCGAAGAAGCGCGAGACGTGGGAAGACTTAAAGCAAGTCCGCGATTATCTTGATAGCCATCCGTGAAATCCGTGGCTACTACTTCATACGCTGAAGTCGCAGTTCCGCTGCATGTCTTTCAAACGTTTACCTATCGCCTGAGCCCCGAACAGAGCGTTCAGGCAGAGGTCGGCGCGCGCCTCGTCGTGCCACTCGGCCGCAATCTCGTCACGGGTTATGTTGTCAGTCTTCACAATGAACTGCCTGCCGAGCTTGGCGAAGTCGATGTGAAAGATGCACACACGCTCGTCGACTCCGAACCCGTTTGTAATCCCGAGATCCTGCAACTTGCGCGCTGGGTGGCAGATTATTATGCGTGCCCGCTGGGCGAAGTGATCAAAGCCGCGCTTCCGCCGGGCATGACGCCGAAGAGTCGCTCGGGATCGAAGTTCGTAAAACCAAAGCTACGTCGGTTTGTTCGGTTGCTGCCAAACTCGACCGAACAAAAGCTCACCGAGACGCAACAGCGCGTGCTCTCAACACTCGAGAGCAGTGGTCCAACGTCTTTGCAATCACTGATAAAGACGGCAGACGTCGGTGCATCGACCATTACATCGCTGCAAAAGAAGGCCCTTGTCGAGATCTACGACGACGCGATCCGCCGCGATCCGCTTGCCGAGACTTTCGGCGTCACAGACGCAGAACACACCCTCACTGCAGCGCAGTCATCGGTGCTGACACAGATCGAACAGCAGATGAACTCCGGCGCGTATTCTGCTTTTCTGCTACACGGCGTGACGGGAAGCGGCAAGACCGAGATCTACATGCGCGCAATGAACAAAGCGTTGAGCCTGGGCCGTTCGTCGATGATGCTCGTGCCGGAGATCGCGCTCACGCCTGTCTTCTCGCGACGCTTGCGGGCTCGTTTTGGTGATCAGGTTGCGATCTTTCACTCGTCGCTTCAGAAGGGCGAGAGGTTCGACGAGTGGACGCGTGTCAGAAACGGTGAAGCACGCGTCGTGATCGGGACGCGCTCGGCTGTGTTCGCGCCCGTGAAGAACCTTGGATTGATCGTTGTCGATGAAGAACACGAAGCGTCGTACCGGCAACAGGAGTCGCCTTACTACAACGCTCGCGACGTCGCGATCGTGCGGGCACAAAAAGAATCAGCCACGGTCGTACTCGGCTCCGCCACTCCCTCGCTCGAATCTTTTCACAACGCGCGCAAAGGCAAGTATCACTTTGTCGCTCTGCCGGAACGCATTGGCGCGCGACCAATGGCTGAAGCGAAAATTGTCGACATGCGCAACGTGTTTGTGCGACATGGCAAGCCACGTGTCTTTTCCGATGAGCTGCTCGAAGCGATTCGCGAGACGCGCGAACGTGGCGAGCAGTCGATCATCCTGCTCAACCGGCGTGGGTATTCGAGCTTCATACTTTGTCGCTCGTGTGGCGAGACGATTCAGTGTCCGAACTGCGACGTCACGTTAACTTACCATCGCAGCGAGCGCGTGATCGTCTGTCACTACTGTAATCACCGCGAAGCCGTGCCGCGCGCTTGCCCATCGTGCAGGAAAAAATACATCTACTATGTTGGCGAAGGCACCGAGCAACTCGAGGAGATGCTCAAGCTGCTCTTCCCTGCCCTGCGCGTCGCGCGAATCGATCGTGACACGACTGCACGACGAAAAGTTTTTGAGCAATCACTCGCAGACTTCAGCGCCGGCCGCATCGACACGCTCGTCGGCACACAGATGCTCGCGAAAGGACACGACTTTCCGAATGTAACGCTCGTTGGCGTGGTTTCGGTCGACGCGGGTTTGGCGTTACCGGATTTCCGATCCGCGGAACGAACATTTCAACTCATCACGCAGGTTGCTGGGCGTGCAGGCCGTGGTGATCGGCCGGGAAGAGTTTTGATCCAGACGTATCATCCGTACCACTATGCGTTGAAACATGCTTGTGCGCAGGATTACGAAGCGTTCTACGAAGAAGAGCTTCGTTACCGGCAGAACCATTCATATCCGCCGTTCGTCGCGTTGGCGAGTCTGCTGGTCCATGGTCCGGATCTGGGGAAGGTGCGGAATGATAGTCTTGAGCTTCGCAAGCAGCTTGATCTGGTGAATCAGGAGCGAAAGTGTCGTGTGCTCGGACCGGCACCGGCGCCGTTGTCGCGGTTGAAGGGCGAGCATCGATTTCAGTTGTTAATTAAGTCGCGCAGCCGGAAAGACCTGAGGGAGATTGCGGATGCGGCATTAAGAAAAGTTGCGGAGAGTGGGGTCAATCTGCGTTCAATCAATTTGGAGATCGATCCCGTGTCGATCATGTAGACAGGATTAATAAGATTTTTACAGGATGAACAAGATATGAAGATTTCAGAGTTGGCGGAGAGGACGGGGGCGCGTGTTGAGGGCGCGACTGAGGATTTAGAGATTACCGGAGCGGCGGGGATGGATGATGCGGCGCCGGGGCACGTGACGTTTCTCGCGAACCCGCGCTACACGCCGCGTGTGAACACCACTCGTGCATCGGCGATCTACCTCAGTGAAGACGCACAGACCGATCGAGAGATCGCGATACTGCGTGTGAAGGATCCGTATCTTGCCTACACGCGTGCGCTCAGAATCTTCAATCCCGAGGCTGAGCTCGAGCCGTTTGTTCACCCGTCCGCTGTCATCGATCCGACGGCGCGTGTGGCGAAGCGTGTCGCGATCGGCGCGTGTGTCGTGATTGGTCGCAATGCGTTCATCGGCGATGACGTTCGCATTTATCCAAACGTCACGATCTACGACGATGTCACGGTCGGTCGTGGCTCGGTTATACATTCAGGTGTCGCGATTCGTGAACGAACGGTCATCGGCGAGCGAGTCGTGATCCATAACAACTCCGTGATCGGCTGCGACGGTTTCGGTTACGCGAAAGACGAGGAGAAGCACTGGCTGAAGATCCCACAGGCTGGACGAGTCGTGATTGAAGACGACGTCGAGATCGGCGCCGCGACGACGATCGATCGTGCGTCGGTTGGTGAGAGCCGGATCGGGCGTGGATCGAAACTCGACAATCTCGTGCAAGTCGGTCACTCGTGCACGATTGGTGAGGATACATTGCTGTGCGCGCAGGTCGGGCTGGCGGGCAGCTCACACATTGGCAGCCGCGTGATTCTCGCGGGCCAGGCCGGCGTTGCTGGGCATCTGACGATTGGCGATGACGTCGTGTTGACGGCGAAGAGCGCAACGAGTCACGACATTCCGGCAGGGAAAGTGATCTCGGGAATTCCGGCGTTTGATAATAAAGATTGGTTGAGGTCGACGGCGGCGTTCAGGCGTTTAGGTGAGATGCAACGTACGCTTCGTGACTTGGAAAGAAGAATTAAAGCCGCAGATGAACGCGGATGAACGCAGATCTGCGTTTATCTGCGTTCATCCGCGGCTTAGGTAATAGCTCCGCCGTCAACGATCACGATCTCGCCGTTCATAAAACTATTTCGCTCGCTCACCATGAACGCGGCGTACTCCGCAAGCTCTTCCGGACGTCCGAGTCGACCTGCGGAGGTCCAGAAGTCGTGCATCTGTAGCCATCGTTCCGGCAGCGCCTGTGCGAGATCCGTATCGAAGATTCCCGCCGCGATCGCATTTACTCTGACCCCGAATGTCGCCGCCTCACGCGACAAACATTTCGTAAACCCAATCATCGCCGCTTTCGATGTCGCGTAGTGCACGGCTGTCGGCAGCGCCCGCAACGCGCCGATCGAAGTGATGTTGAGGATGGATCCGCTTCGTTGCCGGATCATCTGCCTGTAGATCGGTTTCGTCACCGCAAACAGGCTATCGACATTCGTATGAATCACTTCATCCCACGCGCGATCGGTGGTCGTGGCGAAGTTGTCGCCCCGATTGATGGCCGCGTTATTGACGAGAATGTCGATCCCGCCCCACTTCTCGACGAGCTCGCGTATCAGTTTCTTCATGCCCACGCGATCGACCACCGAGACTTTGGCATTGAACGCCTTGCGACCATGGGTCTCGATCTTCTGGCTCATGTCGGCAGCGAGGTCGTCACGCGAGTTGTAACTGAACGCCACGTCGGCGCCCTCGCGCGCGAACACGTCGCAGATTGCCGCACCTATGCCACGCGTTCCGCCGGTTATGAACGCGCGCTTTCCCTCAAGCAACAGACTCACTTAGCTATATTTCTCCTGGAAACAGATAGGGGATTTAGTTTATACGCCGCGGCAGATTAAACCGTGAAAGCCTTAGCGCAGTCAATTCGAGCGCATGAATCCGCGGCAAAACTTAAAATTGCCGAGAGGGAATGTTGGACGAAATCTGTGCGAATTTCGCTGTAATGGATGCCCTGCCGCAGACCGCCGAGTGCGTAGTCGATGTTGGGAAGTATTGCGGCGTCTCGCTGCTGGATGATGAGTCGATCGATGAAGCCAAAGCCGCGTGTGAGCGAGTCGAAATAAATGTCACAACAGGTTTTATCTGCAATAGTTAAAGCTGCGGCGATGCCTTCGAGGTAGACGGCGGTTGTGTAGCCAGGCGTGTCTGATTGATGGTCGTTGATGAAGGCGCCGGTCTTGTCCTGTTGATAGCCAAGGAGCCAGTCGGCAATCTCGAAGACCATGTTCGCGAATTCATCATCGCGCGTGGCCTGATACCACTTGCTGAAGGCTTGCAGCAGCCACGTGACCTGGCCGAAGTGTCGCTTGTAACGAAAGCGATGACGGTAGTATTGAAAACTACGACGTAGGCGTACTTCATCGATCTCGCAGACGTTTTGCTCGCAGGCGACGGCGAGAGCGAGAAGGACTTGTCCCGGAAAGTAATCCTGAAAAATCTCGGGTGACGGATTATCGGGATCGTTGTGAGTTGAAATTCTTCCGTGCGGCAACTGGATGCAGCTCCAGAGTTTCTCAGCGAGATCTTTAATCAACTCACGACGCGGATCGTTATCAGGTAGATTGCTGAGCGCGAGCAACAGAAACGACGTTTCCGCAACCGTCTCAAACACCTGCGGTAACAGACTATCAATCACTCTATCTGCTGCGGCTTTTACCTCATCACCACCAAACGCTTTGTAAGCACGCGCAAGCATCCACGCACCGTGCGCCTGTCGCGCCACGTCGACTGCTTCAAACAGTCGATTCTGAAACGGTTGATAACCGGAAAAGAACGAACCATCATCTCGCAGATGCTTGAGCAGGTAGTCCAAATGCAACTTCCCATGCCGCTCGATCAGCTCATTGATCGGAGGCAGTTTATCCCGTGGTGCTGAGAAACCACCGACAGTGGGCCAAGTACCATCACTTCCCGCAAACCACGTCGCGGCGTCATAACGACACCAGTTGTACGGCGGCTCAGCCAGCCCTGCCTTCTGAATCACCGACTTCGCAAAACTGATCGCATCGAGGTTCCAGAAACTCGCGACGAACGGCAGTAGCAATCCGACTTTCTCGCCCTGCCACACCATCAGCGTCTGCTCACCATGACGATAGTAATTAACAACTTCTTCCGGTGGCGCCTGGCCTATGACAAGCGGATCGAAAAGAAACGAAACAGTGACCGCGACGGCGTCAGCATTGATCGCAGATCTCTCCGTGAAGCGCTCGTCCTGAAGCGCGGAAGGAACGATCTTCTTCAGATCGTCGTCGAGACTGTGTAACCGCTGTCCCATGCAGCCACGCAAGTGTCCATCGATGTAAATCGTCAGGTAGATCGACTCAACATTCTGCGGCAGAAGATCATTCGCGACCGGCGACGTCGTTTCCGCACGACCGAGCAACTGCGCGAGCACGAGATCGCGTGCACGCTCCGCGATCTGCCCGCAAATCTTTTTGTCCTTGTCCCATGGAATGTCTTCCGGCGCGGGCACGCCCGTTGGCTGCCACTTCGCTCCCGGCTCAACCACCTTCAGCACTTCGTGACGAAACAACTCGTACGGCTCAAACGAGATCAGCTTCCCATTCTTGATGCGCGCGTGCTGAAACTGTCTCCATTCGCCGACGATCCCCGGCATGCGCGGCAGCGCGCCGCCCATTCGCTCACGTCGCTCCAGACTCCGCACGACAATCCCGTAGCGATCGTTGTCGAGCTGGCCCGGCGTGCATAGCTCGAGCGCACTGAAGAACGTGACCGCAAACGCGCTCTCCTCGACGATCGTCAATCCCTCTTCGCCGGCCGGTAGACCAGCCGCCGTGCTCAACGAAGCCATCACGACATCATCCGCCGCTGAGCGCGAGATCTCGCCCGGAAAATGCCAGAACCCACCGCGCGCGTGGCGTTTATAAACGCTCTCTTTCGAGCGAATGCTCACCCACGCGCCACCCGCTGAATCGTATTTTTTGTCTAGCGAATCTGGCGGCCGCAGGAGCTTCTTGGAAGACAAGTATTCCAAAACGACAACACGCGCGAGCTCCGCCGGATGGAGACGCTCAGGCGCTTTTTCTGTAGACCATTCGAACGCGGGAAACCATTTCGACGGATTCGCGAGCGGTTTTTCTTCGTCGTCCATGTGGGCGATGAAGTCGGTCCAAATGTCGTAGACGGCTTCCATGTGATAGCCACGCTCCTGCATGAGCGCGTAGCCGTTGTGCCAGCCGAAACGCACGAGACAAATCCCACCTTCGACACGTAGTCCTGCTGCTTCGAGTCGCTCGGTGGCCTCGGTCATGCACGTCCCGGAGCTCACTGAGTCGTCGATCAGGATCACAGGCTCGTTCGGATCGATCACGCCTTCGATCAGTTTCAACGACCCGTGCTGCTTGCGCTCCTTGCGAACCAGGAGACCGCGATAGTTATTATTCTGAAGAAGGCACGATTGGAGAATGGGAACGCCGGTTAGACCGTAGGTGGCGAGCTGGCGACCGTCGAAGCGTTTGAGTAGTTCGAGGATGCAGCGGCCGGCGAGCTCAGCGCCGCGTGGAGAGAGCGTGACGGCGAGTGAGTCGAGCATCCAGCGCCCGGAGGTGCCGTCGCGCGAAAGAATCGGTTGCGTCTCGGAGCGATAGAGAATCGCGCCACGCTGCAGCAGTGCGAGCAACTCCGCGCGCGCTGATTGGAAGCTTTCCGGTAACGATGCGAGCGTCGTCGAATGTGCTTCGCGTAGCATGATCGTAAGAACGTTAGACAGGATTACAGGATTTACAGAATTAGCACGATAAATCTTGTCAATTCTATAAATCCTATAATCCTGTCCAACACACCCTCAGATATACGGATTTTCGGGGAGAGCCAGGCTGAGATACCGGTTATCCAAATGGATCATCAGGTTTTGATCGACGAACTCCTCCAACGCGCCCTCGACCCACGGCGCATCGTCAAACCGCGCCGCGATGTCTTTACGACTGCGCGCATCCGCACAATACTCGTAAAGCGTCGCGTAATTATCCGAATACGTAGCCCTGCGCGGTGAGCCATTTCGTCCATCGTCGATATGGATTGTCGCCCACGCTTTCCGATATCGCAGGTACGGGCGCGGGCGCTGCTTCCAGCGATACTGCCAAACATCGACCGCCTCGAAGATCTCATCGTACTCACGATCTGCGAGCGCATCATCCATCTGGTGCTCGAAGTAGTACGAAACACGCTTCAGATCGAATCGATCCTTCGGATACAGATAGTCATAACAAGGCGACGGCACGAGCCGGCTGATCGACTGCGACTCAGGATCGGTATACATCGGCGACCCGCGATCAGCGCGCGCCTTGGCAATCGCCCACGGCGCCTGAAAGTGATGAATCTTCGCGATCACCTCACACTGCGCGCGGTAATCCTCGGCAGTCTCACCCGGAAAGCGCAGCAGGATGTTGTAGAGATTGTTGATGCCGTAGTACGTGGACCACTTGATCAACTCGAGATTCCGCACACCCGTCGTGTGCTTCTTCATCAGCTTGAGAATGTGCGTCGAGAAGCTCTCTACGCCCGGCTGAATCGAAAACAGACCACCCTTGCGCATGTGTTTGAGCTGCACACGCGAGAGGCTCGGTCGCACTTCGTAATGCAGACGAATGTCTGTGTTCGCTTCGCTGAGCTGGCCAAACAGCTTGTCGATATACTCAGGCTCGATGATGTTGTCGATGGCGTTGAAATCGAGGATGCCGTAGCGGCGTGACAGCTCGTCGAGTTGCTCGATCACGTTCTCGACACGCTTCGACCGGAACTCCATTCCTGCCCGATTCAGACCACAGAACGTGCAGTGGTTCTTTACTCCCCACCAGCAGCCACGCGCCGTCTCAATCGGCAGCAGCACGCCCTGCGCCTTCTCGTAATACTCGTAATGGCCCTGTTTGCGTGCGTAGAAGTACTCGTCAAAATCGGGCACCGGCGTCTTGTTCATGTCGGCGAGATTGGGCGCGCGGCCGTTGTAGACCATGCGGCCGTTCTCACGCCACATGATCCCCGGCATTCCCTTCATCGACTCGCCGCTGTACACGCGCCGGATCACTTTCGGAAGTGTTTCGTCAGCATCGCCGCAATGGATGTAGTCCACTTGCGGGCAGCCCTTCATGATCTCTTCGGCAATATCGTCTTCGAAAGTGGCGCCGCCCATCATGATCGGGATGTGCGGGTAGCGTTTCTTCAACGCACTCGCGAGGGCGATGCTTGCGAGCGTCTGTTGAAACACAACCGAAAAGCCGATGAGACCAAACCGACTCCAGTCGACGCTGTTCATACAAAAGTCGATAAACGCAGGCGCCGCCGTTTCGCGCAAACGTCGCAGATCGTCGAGCGTGCAACCGGCCTTTTCACAGATGCCTTCGAGGTTTCTGCGATAGATCTCGAAGTAGCCGTCGTCATCGGCAAAGTCGCCAAACGCACACTTGGTCCAGAGCCACTCGCCGACCATGCACGCATAGACGTCGGAGAGCGTTTCATTGATGCGCCAGCCGACGAACGTTCCGAAGTACATGAAGAGCGAAAACGTCTGCACGGGAATGCCGGCCTTTTCGAGCGTCGGCTTCAGGAGCGCAAGCTGAAACGACGGAAAGCGCGCCGAGAGCGTCGGCATGCTGATCAGTGCTACCGGTTTTAAATCTTGCTGCATGTCAGTTAAGCCACGGATTACACAGAATCCGTGTAATCCGTGGCTCTCTTTTTATTTAGTACTTCTTTTTCTCGGGACTGTCCGGCGCGATTTCCGGCCTTGGTCCTGAAGACTTTTCCGGTGCGATCTCGGGATGAGGCCGCGATGTTCTTTCGGGCGAGATCTCTGGCGAGATCTCCGGACGCACTTCAGGAACTGGTCGTGCTTTTGAAGGCGCGACTTCCGGAATCGGACGAGCGTACCGATCAGGTGCGATCTCGGGCTGAATCTCCGACTTTATCTCCGGCGCAACTTCCGGCACTACCTCCGGCGCAATCTCCGGCTGTACTTCTGGTTTAATTTCCGGAGCGACTTCCGGGATTGGTCTAATCTCCGGTCGAATCTCTGGTTTAATTTCCGGTGCAACTTCAGGGATTGGTCTGATCTCCGGTCGTATCTCTGGGATTGGTTTTATCTCCGGAGCTATTTCCGGCTGAACTTCAGGTTTGCCACTTCTTGATTTATCTGTCATGGATATTCTCCCAAACGTTATGCCCTTGATTGCGCATAAGTTGAAATGTAGGCACGGGTATCGTTGAGCTTATTCAAGTGAGAGTCGACAACGGGGCAGAGCCGTTGCGACAGGAAAAAGGTTTCGGTTAACGAGGGAACGCGCGCAGCGTAATGCTAAACGATGGTCCTGTCAACGGAAATGTTTATCGGAACCAACTGATGATCGTGAAACGCTCGCCACTCGTCACCGGCAAAACTTCGTGAAACGTTTCGGCCGTGAACGCGACCAGCAATCCCGTTTCACCGTGCAAGGCGAAGGTTTCATTTTGATCGTAGAAAGTGAGTGTCCCGCCACTGAAGCAATCGGGCCGCGGCTCGGTTGAATAGTCGTTCAGAAACACGACGATCGAGATTCGCCTGATGCGCAGGTGATCGAAATCGAGTTGTTGCGTGTTGCCGTCCTGGTGACGCACAAAGAAGTCGCCCTGCTTGTAACGAAGAAACTGCGGCCGCTCGCAATCCTGGAGAGTCTTTCCGAAATGCTGCTCGAGTGCTGACTTCTGCTGGAGCAGGCGCGTGTGGATGTCCGTAAACGTCTCGGGTGCAGGGTGAACGCTCGTCGTCTTGCGAACGTCTTCGTGGACCAGTCCTTCGCTACCCTGAATGTAAACCGGCGCTTGGGTGGTCGGCGCTTCAGTCAGTTCCGCGCGTAATTGCGCGCACATCTCCCGGTCCAGGAAGTTCCGGAGCAAAAACAGATTGAAATGGGCCGCTGGAGCCGTTTGCGACATCTCGGGTCTCACTTTTTAAAAACAATTCTATCCTCGAAGACGCAACAATCAAGGCCCGTGTCGAGCAAACACGCAACCGCGTCAGCGGGCGTTTCGATGATCGGCTGGCCCATACGATTGAATGACGTGTTGAGCAGAACGGGAACGCCTGTTTTCGCGTGAAACTTTTGCACCAGCTCGTAAAACCTGCCGTTGTTCTCGCGGGTCAGCGTTTGCAGCCGGCCAGTGCCGTCGACGTGAACGATCGCGGGTATCTCGTCTCGCTTTTCAGGCTTCACGTCGACGACGCGCAGCATGAACGGGCTGTCGGACGCGGTGCCGTCGAAGTCAAACCAGGTTGGCGCTTGTTCGAGCACCACTGCCGGCGCGAACGGGCGAAAAGGCTCGCGCATCTTCACGCGCCGGTTGAGCGTGTCTTTCGCGTCAGGCTGGCGTGGATCGCAGAGAATACTGCGTTGGCCGAGCGCTCGCGGGCCGAGTTCTGAGCCGCCGTCAAACCAGCCGATGATCTTTCCATCGCATAAGAGGTCGACCGCGTCGGAGATCACTTTGCTAGAGTTAACGACGTGGATGTTCTGCGCGGCGTTTACAGCAGCGGAGATGTCGGCGGTCGTGTAAGTGCGTCCGGGAGCGTCGTGCAGGATTGGCCGTTGTGAATTGTGTCCGGTGAGTTGCCAGAGCCCGTGATAAGCAGCGCCGATCGCGGTGCCGCTGTCCTCTGCGGCGGCCATGATGTAGACGTTCTTGAAGCCTGATTCGCGAATGATCCGCTCGTTGGCCACGCTATTCAGCGCGACCCCGCCCGCGTAAGAGAGATTCTCGCTGCTGCACAGCTCGCGCAGATGTTGGACGAGGTAGAGCAACGCGTCCTCAAGTGCCGACTGGACAGACGCCGCGAGTGCTTCGTATTCGGCGGTATGGCTGGGCCACCGTTCGTTGTGACGAAACCGGAGTGGCACCGTATCTTTGAAGTGAAACTGTTTGTTCGCCACATCGAAAAACTCGCTTGTCGGAAACTCCGGCTTCCCGTAAGGCGCGAGGCCCATCACTTTCCCGGCTTCCGTAACTTCGCCGAAGATCTGCTGGGCTGTCGCCGAGAACATACCGCCGAGGCTACCGAACGAAGGCATCTCGCCGTCGCGCGTGATGAGCCACGCGCCATGATCCACAGCGTGCTTTTCCAGCGGCACGACGCTCGTGCCTGAGGCGTGATAGAGCGAAATAGTTTCCCAGCTATCCTGAGAATTCCCGTTAAGAACGTTTAGCTCGTCAGAAGTGAAGTCAGTTGCAGGCGAGCCTGCACCATCGACGATGAGCACTGCCGATTCGGCAAAGCCTGAAGTCGCGAAGACGCTGACGGCGTGGCCGTAATGATGCGGAATCGTGATCGTCGGAGTTCCGTGTGTGAGGATGTTTAGGAACGGATCGAGTGTGATGTCGTGGACCTTGTCGCTCTTACGCCCTTGAATGCAGAGTACTACGAGGCTGAGATCAGACGGCGTGATGCCAGCGTAGTTCAGACAGTAAGCAGCGGCCTTCGACGGTCCGGCTCCGTAAATGCGATGGCGTTTGAAGCGTGAAAGTCTCTCTTCCTGAATCGCGACGACGATCTCATCGCCTCTGAGCAAACACGCCGAACCGTTGTGTGACGCGCTGATCCCTAAAATCCATGGACGGTCGTTCACCGGTAAGTCTCGAGGTGAGGCGGGAGCAGTTCGACGAGTCGTTGATAAGCCTTTTTCGCTTCACGCAGGTTTTTGGCGTGACGGTTCGCGAGCGCGCGTATGTTTCCGTCGCAGAACGGACAGATCTTCGTTTCCGGCATGACGTGCCGGTGGCAACCGCGACAAAGAACTAGATCTTTCCTCTCCACAGTCCGTCTCGTCTTCCTGCGCGACGAACCTATCTGCACCAGATTGTTCGCCATCGGCAACTTATCAACAACAGAAGGGTGTGTCCGTGACGGTTCAACTGTAGGGGTGGCCCTCTGTGGCCACCCGTGCGTGGTTTCCAGTATCAATTCAAACCGCCCATGATCAAACGACGTCCCAGGCGCTCGCTCCACCTGCGCGATCCGCTCGCGCATTCCCTGCTTCGACAACTCGAGCGCGCGATGGTGGCAATACGGATTGTTACCCGCGCGTCCGAACAGAACACTCGTGGTCCACGTGCAACCCGCCTTGCACGAGTCAGCGTAATAACAACTGCCACAGAAACCCCACAACTCTTCGCTTGTTCTGCCGCGGTTGATGTTCAGCTCGTCAGTCGTCCACCAGATGTCTTCAAGACTGAGATCGCGAATGTTGCCGCCGGCATAAGTCGTAGTCGCGAGCGACGGACAACCCTTAATCGTCCCGTCAGCCTCGATGCCGAGCGTGTTCTGTCCGGCGTTACAACTAGTCCAGTAAACACGATCGTCGCCATTACCACGCCAGACCGACTCGTACGGCCCGAAGTAACCGATGTTGTTCCCGGGCTGAAGCAGGAATCCCCTGTCGGCGCCTTCCTCATACAATTCGGCCAGCAAAGGCATCAGCTCGAGCAGCTCGTACGGCTGCAGCAACAGCTCCGGATGGTCCGCGGCCCGGCCCATTGCCACCGTGAGCTGGACCTGCCAGTTCTTCGCGCCCGCCTCGATGAAGAGGTTCATTAGCTCGCGCAACTGCGGGATCACAAGCGAAGTGATCTGCGTATTGACGCTGGAAGTGAGGCCGTGTTTTTTGATCGACTGGAGCGCTTTGAAAGCAGCGTCAAACGAGCCTTTGACGCCTCGTAACCTGTCGTGAACGTCTCGCAAGCCGTCGATCGAGATGCCGAGGCCTTGCAGACCCGCGTCCGCGGCGGCTTTGATCCGCTTGTCCGTGAGATTAAGCCCGCCCGACTGCATCGTGCAGTCCATTCCCTGCGCTCGGACTTCGCGGATGATCTCGAGCCAGTCGCGACGGAGATACGCTTCGCCACCAATCAACGTGACCTCGCGTGTTCCCATGCGAGCGAGCTGACGCACGAGATCCAGAGCTTCCGCGGTCGTCAACTCGTCCGGACGGCGTTTCCCTGCACGCGAGCCACAGTGATCACACTTCAGATCACAAGCGAGCGTGATCTCCCAGACCGCATGCACGGGTGTATACGCGGCGCGGTCGCGCGAAGACAGATAACGCGATGGGCGGGCCATTGAAACAACTCCCGGGCAATGGCGACGCTATCTTTTCTTGGATGATTTGTTGAGAGCGCTATCAAGCTCATCGAGTGCTGACTGAACGTCTGCCATCCATTTGCGCGCTGAGGATGCCACGTTCTTCATCTCGCGCGCGTCGCCGCGTGCAATCGCCTTGCGAATGGGATCTCCGTATGGTGGAACTGGTCCACTTTCGGCTCGCGAAGCAGCGCTCGTTTTCTTGCTGGATTTCTTACCGCCTGATTTCTTTCCAGAGGTCTTACGTGCTGGCATGATGGTCCTCCCGTGAGTATCTTTTCTCGATGTGACTGAGACAGGAGGTTCTTAGTTTATTGAGCAGGGCTTGTCAAGACTTTCTTGCGTGAATGTAATGCGAATGGAAATACGCCGAAGGCGTTCGCTAATTTCAGCCCAGGGTTGGAGCGCGCGACAACCCTGGGATCGAAATCATTAATTAGCGAATGAACCCTGAAGGGGTTCGCCAACCGCCGAACCCTTTCAGGGTTTGATATGTAATTTTGGTATTTACCCAGGGTTATCGCTACCCTCGAACCCTGGGCTGAAAATAGCGAACGCCTTCGGCGTAATTTCGAACCTTGTTCAGGCGGAGATGACTTCGCTGAGTGTGGGAGTCTCTGGCTTTGGAATGAGCGCGGCGATCTCTTCCACGATGTAGCGAGTTGAATTCGGAATCGCGAGGCCGACTGTCGCGGCGCGCATGCGTGAGTAGTGCACTTCGTCTTCCATCATGCGACGCACGACCGGCACGACATCACTCGATTTCTTGAGCATCACGCCTGCGCCACACTCCGCGATGAGGTTCGCAGTGCCCGCTTCCTGTGGCATCGGTTCCGTGATCACGTCGGCGATGATCGGCACACGACAAGCAAGCGCTTCAAACGTCGTGAGGCCGCCGAGCTTCGAAATCATCACGTTCGCCGCACTCATCAGCTTCTCGATCTCGTCTGAGTATCCGATCACCTTGATCGGAAACGGCGCTTCGAGTGCAATTGACTCAGCGGCTACGCGAAGATCTTCGTTCTTGCCGGCGAGGAAGATCGCCTGCACGTCCAACTCGCCACGCACGAGCTCGCGGAAGATCTGCGGGATGTTGCCGCCGCCGATCCAACCTGCGTTGACGAACACAGTGAACTTTTCCGGATCGAGACCGAGTGCGCTGCGTGCAGCCTGGGCCGCTTCTTCGCCCGGATAAGCAAACTTCGGATGCACCGGCAGACCCGAAATCTTGATCCGCTCCGGTGCGACGCCGTAGTCGATCAACTGGCGACGCGCGTCTTCACTTGCGACGAGATAAAGCGTCACGTCGTCACACGCCCAGCCTTTCCAAAAGCCGTAACACGGATCCGTGACGACGGAAACAAGCGGAATACGTCCCGCGAGATTCAACTCCTTCAACACACGCGCAAAGAGATGCTGTGTCAGCGGGTGCACGCTGACGACGATGTGCGGGCACCAGTGCTCAAACAGGCCCTTGACGTAACCGATGCAGCGTTTACGAAAAAACTCGCTCGTCTCAGGACGCAGCCGATTCATGCACCAGTAAAAATACTTCATCCAGTGCTGCCGGTTGCGCAGTATCCAGTTGTACAAGCGCACCAGCTTCGCACTCAGATGGTGCGACTCTTCAACCGCGCGCACGACGCGGATCGCGTACGACTCACCTTCGAAAAACTTCTGCACACCCGCGACGATCGCGGCCGCGGCAGAGCGGTGCCCGCCGCCGGTGTCAGACGAGATGATCAGGATCTTCGGGATGCGTTGCTGCATTTCTGTTATGTGCTTTTTGTGCCTTTTTGTGGCTAATTTAAATCCGCGACCGGCACTCCGGCGTGTTCTGCTTTCTCGACGGCCTTGCGCGCCTTCTTCATCTCGCGCTCGAGCTTCTTGATCTGGATCAAGTGTCGGGGATTAAAAGCCAGCGACGGGTAGTAACTGTTCGACTCGTGTGTGCAGAAGCAGCCGTCGTGTGCCTTCTTACGACGCGCTTGCATCGCGGGCGAGAGCCAGAGCTTCTGGAAGTTCCAGTCGAAATCGCGCAGGTTGCCGACCGGCTCGAGGTTCTCGCATGACGAGACTGTGCCTTCGTCGTAGATCACGCCGCCCGCAGTGCCTGCGTAACACGTCATCTGCGCCTTCTGTGTCTCCATCGTCTTGGCGATCAGACCGTGCATGTAGATGTCGATCGCGGCTTTGAAGAAGCCGGCCTTGCCGCCGTAGTTGTTCTTGATCGCGGCATGACGCGAGTCGTCGTCGATCATCTGCGCGAGCTTCGCGTAACGAGAGTGATCGATGTCGAGCTCCTTCGGATCGGCTGAAGGTGGACGGATGTAGTTGAAGTTTACCTTGTCAGGCTTCAGATCGTATTTGAGGAAATCATACCACTCGAAGATCGTGTCCTGGTTCGAGTTCATGAAGCAGGTACACGTCTGGATGTCGAGACGCGGGTATTCCTTCTTGATTGCCTGAAGCTGGCGCGCGGTATCGATCGCGATGTCCCAAGAGCCGGGCTTTTGACGAATCTTTTCGTGCTCGTGCTTCGGACCGTCTATGCCGAGCGCGATCGTGACGTTCAGGTTCGGACACTCCTGCAAAACACGCGTGACGTCTGGGAAGATCCGTTTTTGAATCTGCCCGTTCGACATGATGTAGATCGATTCGAGCTTGTTGTTGGTGTAGAAAGCGCGTGCGATTTCCGGAAGATCCTTGCGCGTGAACGGCTCGCCGCCCGCGAGGATCAGCACGCCGAGATTGCCGCCGAGTGTCTGCGAGATCCGCTCAATCTCGTGGGTCTTCATCTGGAGCTTCTTGCGCGGCCGATCGTCGAGCTCGTCCGTAAAGAAGCAGTGCGTGCAGCGCATATCGCAGACCGACGTCACCAGAATGTTGAGCAAAACTGGTGCGAACGGCTGTCCAATCGCCAGTTTTGCATAACGTTTCAGTAATTCTTTAGTCGTAAAATCCATCAGAACCTCGATCGTGTAACTTGCCACAAAAGGCACAAAAAGCACAAGAGACGATTTCCCCACGCTAAGATGCACACAAGACGAGTTTTGCTTTGTGTTTTTTTGTGCCTTTTTGTCGCTACTTTCTGCGCAGTAGCCAGAGCTGAACGACACTGTTCGTCAAATAGTAACTGCTTATGCTTACAGCCAGCCCAAGCAGTCCGAACTTAATAAACGCGAGAATCTTAATCGGAATGTACAAGGTATAAAGCACCGTGGAAATCTTGGTCGGCGTTTTCGTGTTTCCCATGCCGTAAAATGCGCCGGCCGTCGCCTGTACCACAGCCCCGCCTACGAGTGTGCCGCCCAGTGCGACCATCGTCAGCCACAGTGTCCGCAGATTGCCTGATCCAATACTGAGTTCAGCTACGAACAAACGCAGCGACGGCGCGACGGCGATTACGAGCAGAACGCCGGCGATGGTTATGGCGAGCAGTAACAAAAGGCGGCTCTGATAATGCCGGCGGTAAGCAGACCAGCGTTCTTCACGCGCGTACACGGCGAGCTTCGGCGCCATCGGCGCAACGACAGCTTTGCCCAGCAGGAGAACGATGCTCCCGTAAATCTGTTGGGCAACGTGGAGTAGCGACAATGTTCCGGCACCCGTCATCGAAGTGAGAAAACGATCCAACGCCGGATCGGTCCGTAAATAAACTTGTCCGGGCAATAGTGGTTTCAGTCGTTGCAAAGCTTCGGTAACGATGGGTGAGCGCCAAGCCGGCAGACGAAATCGTCCGAGTATCGGAACCAGGAACGCGAGCTTGAGACTGTTATAAAAGATCGTATTTACAGCCGCGGCCCAGATGCCCCAATGCGAAATCGTCAAAACAAGAAACGATAAACCAGCGCAGTTCGCGACGATGGCTGAGAGCTCGACCCAAACAAACCTGTGTCGCGCGTGATGTGCCGCCCAGAGCGTCACGATCAGTGCGTTGAGGACCATGCTCACTAACTGAATTCTCGTGAGACTCGCCGTCAGATTTTTTGCCTGCGCCGAGAAGCCTGGAACAAGCCACGGCACCCAGGCATTTGCCGAGAAATACAACAACACCGCAAGCAGAACGAAGACCGCGCCTGTCAGTGAGAAAAACGACCAGACATCGTGACTAAACTCCGGCTCAGATCGCGTCGCCAACAAAGGCACGAGGACCGGCAGCAAGGTTGTCGTGAGAAGAATGAAAGCAAACTGGGGAATGACTGCCGACGCGAAGAAAGCATCGGTTTGCGCACCCACGCCGACGTGGGCAACGACGTACCACGTCATCAAAAGCGCCAGCAACGCATTTATCGCTGCCAGGGTTGCAAGCCAGGCACTCTGAGTGAATAACGATCGGTTTGTGGCACCGGCAACCGGCTCAACACGCTTCGCCGGGATAGCACGTCTCACGTCGTGATAAACGCGTGTGTAGAGTTGCGCTACTTGCTCAACTCTCCATTCCGGCGCGTTTGCCAGTGCAGCCTTTGCGCGACTGCGTGCGCCGTTTCCATTCTTCAGCAGAGCTTTGATCGTTCGTCCGGCTTCCTCCGCGTTGTCGGGATCAACAAACGAAGCGCCGTAACCGTTGAGTACCTCTCGATGCGCGGGGATATCAGACACGACCAGTGGACAGCCACAAGCCATCGCTTCGATCACCACGTTTGGACAACCTTCGAACCTGCTGAGCGAGACAACCGCGTCGGCGTCTTTCATCAGCGTCCAGATGTTTGAGACGTAGCCGGTGAAGACGACGCGGTGAGCGATGCCCGCTTCCAGGGCCAACCCTTCCAGTTTCTGTCGCAATGGACCGTCACCGCAAACGAGGGCCGTAAACGGCACGTCGTCCGCGATCTGGGCGAAAGCGCGAATGAGGTTCTGTACGTTCTTACCTGAATCGAGCCGGCCCGCGAAAAGTACGACCTTCTCTCCATTTCGGCGAATGGCTCCAGGTCCAGCAGCGGCCTCGTCAATCTCGCTGAACGGAATAGCATTGCGAATGACGTAGCGCGAAACTGCGCTGCGCACCGATTGCCAGTAGGCGTCGCCGCCGGCAGAGTTTGAAATGATGCCGTCAGCATGACGGCCCAGCGCGGAGCGAACCTTAGGTCGCAAGCCCCTGGCGTACAAAGGCGCGGAGCTCGACTCCTTCAGAATCCACGGCGTGCGTGTGAGCAAAGCCGCGGCGCCCCCGATAATGTCCATCGGCGCAAGGATTGTTTGCACTACGTCCGGGCGCAGTCTACGCATCAACCGCACGAGCCGCAGAAAAATTATCGGATCACGGTTCGAAGTGCCGCCGACACAATGCCAGTGAACACCGGCTGACTTGAGCCTGTCGAGATTTGGCCCACCACGAGACGAAGCCACATGCACCTCGTGACCTGTTCTTTGCAGCTCGACTGCGAGATACGACAACTGTCTCTCCGCGCCACCGTTTCCAAGTGTAGGAATGCAGTAGAGAATTTTCATGCTAAAGACAACGAATCGAAGCTTTGCCCAAAAGTGCGAACGGAGCGCCAACGGCGCGATATGACAGCCAGGAACGATGCAATGTGCTTCGCGCCAAAGGCGCGAAATATGACAGCCAGGAACGACGCAATCTGCTTCGCGCCAAAGGCGCGAAATATGACAGCCAGGAACGACGCAATCTGCTTAGCGCCAACGGCGCGAGATATGACAGCCAGGAACGACGCAATCTGCTTCGCGCCAACGGCGCGATATGACAGCCAGGAACGATGCAATGTGCTTCGCGCCAAAGGCGCGAAATATGACAGCCAGGGGCAAGCGCGAAGCGAAGCGGAGCGCGTCGCCCCTGGTGACAGACAATCAAAATGTTCCAGCCCTGAAAGGGCGTAATACCTTGCCTGCGTATTTCGGCCTTTCAGGCCTTAACCTCACGTGCTCGTGGTTAACCCAGGGCAACGCGCTTCGCGCTTGCCCTGGGCTTTCATATATCGCGCCGTTGGCGCTCCCTTCCGACCTCTTGAGGTAAAGCCGCTAAGCAAAATCGTTCATGGAAACCTGAGGGACCTATTCAACCTCCGCTACTACCACCGGGGTTGTTGACAGCTTTAACACAAGTGTGATTTCCGAAACCCCATCAAAGTTCAGGTTTTTCCATTCAGCGTAGTGGCCGTCAACGCCCCGCACTTTCAGATCCCATTGGACGTTCTTTCCATTTGGCACGAACTGAATATCGAGCGTGTCTCCATCCCTGAATCTCGAGTTACTGAGTAAATTCTCCTGCCAGTCGGATGCAGACGCCGGGGATAGATAGATGGCGGAAAACTCAGTACCGGTAAAGTTCGTGAGTGGAAGGACGAGGTTCGGCGGCTTAACGGCTTGCGAGTGCGAAGAACAGCCGTGCGCGGCCGCAAGCATGCCTGCGATCAAAATCGCCGTCAACACTCGTTTGCCTTCACGTTGCTTTGCAAACGAGATGATCGGCCCGCTTATGGCGGCGACAACCAATAGTATCCAGAAGACGTAGCGAAACCGGTAAATCGCACCTGCGTTTGGAATCACAAACGCAAGTGCCGTGACACCGCAGAGGACGATCGCGACTACAAACCAGAGCACGAGTCGCCGTGGTTCACGAACAAGCGCGAGCGCCACCAGTACCTGCAGCAGGTATATCGCCAACATTTCGAGTCCCGAGACCAGCTTTCCCACGTTGCCTACACGCTTGCCCGCGGAAAACCAGGTGGACGGAAATGGCGCCCACATGCCGATCTCCAGCGCGCGCGGAACGTACCTGAGTAAGTCGCGGGCGTTCTGAAATTCTGACTGGGTATCGAGATGGGAACCGGCATCGGAATAGGAAGCGGCGAACCGCGATCGCATGCTGCTGATGCGGCGCGCGAGTCTGTCTCCAACAGAGTGTCGTGTTTCTGGCTCGCGCGCGGTAATCCATCTGACAAGAGTCGGCACTTGCTCGCTAGGATCAACGGCCGTCTTGAGTGGACCAGCTTGATCAGAAGGATAGTTTTTAGTGCAGCGAATGTTCTGACCTGAGATGAATGGCAGCATTAAAAGTCCGGTCAGCAAGATCGCAATGGCAGGCGTCATGTTCCAAACCAACAGGCGTCGCTCCCTCACCTGGCGTACGATGAGAAGGCTCAGGATCAGAATAGCCATAGCAATCAGCAGCAGCACGACACTGAACCGCACCGAAGCGAGTAGCAGTAAAAGCAGAACAGACAAAACGGAAACACCTGCGCTCGGAGGCGGTCGATAGGTCCGGACCAACAGCGTGATGGCGCACCAGAGAAATGCAAGTGCGGCGGTTATGAAGATCGGATCCTTCAATAGTTGCAGTGTGTGCAATAGAAACGTCGGCCACAATCCCACGAGGACAGCAGACAAAACGCCGGCGCGCCTGCCGCCCACTTCGCAACCCAGCGCGAACACGAGCGCGATTATCGCCACATAACAAACGACGTTGTAAGGTTCGGCACTGAGAGTGCTGTAGCCAAACAGCGGATTCAGCAGCGCGAACGGAACTGCGATGAGCTTAACGTGTAGCGGCTGTGCGGCAGTGGCCCAGGCGCGGAGATTGCCGCCGCGAAGTAGTTCGGACGTTTCGATTGCGCCATGCTGGTAGTTGTAGCTATCAAACGCAAACGAGCCCATGATGCCGTCGCGATCGATCAGTCCTGGCGCAACTCCTGCGCGTCCTGTGGCGAACAAAGCTATCGCGAGAAGAACATGTAAGACTGCGGCGATGATAATGAGTCGAGGGCCGGTGAGGTTCATCTGAGACAAGGGTTATCTTCGATCTGCCGGCAGGGATACGTAGTCAAAACGATTTGTGTTGGTTTGTGAGCTTGAGGCAGCGGCGGCAGCCGGCGCAGTGCGTTCCCTCACAAACGATATGAAATCTGTGACGATCGCTGAAGCGTCATCCGCGCTCGACGCCGCCGGGGCGGCGATCGTTGAAACGAGTTGATGCCCTGCGACGCGTACCTCTGTAAACAGGACCGCGGCGCCACAACGCGCGGCAACTTCAATTATCGCGGGCGCCATAATCACCGGACCCGCGGGCGTCTCGAACTCAATCGTCCTTCGGCCGTGATGCTTCGCACGATCCGGCATCGCACAGATGAGCTTGCCCTCCCTCAGTTTGCTGCGCAGATGGAGCAGGAACATGCGCGACGGTTGAATCGTGTCGGTCCGAACGGAAGTTCCCGGCGCTCTCAAATTGTCGTCGGGCGTAAGCACTACCGGACGGAGCTTTTTGTCGTGAAAGAACCGCACCATCAGCAGCGTTAAGGCCGCATGGTGGCCGGTTACCAGTACGCCTTTTCCTTTCGCATACGCCCGCTCAACGTGCTGATATCCTTCGACGACGATTTCGAGATCGAAATGCGTCCCATTCTTGGTGAGTGCGTTCAAAAGCAGAAAGAGCACGATCTCATCCGGCCGGTGAAAGTTTTTGATCGACTGTTCCTGGTAGGCGGCGGTGTGAACGAAGAGTGGTACTGTTGCGCGTGCCAGCAGCAACGTAGTTTGAAAACGATGGTGCCGCGGCACGATCTGCATCGCCAGGGCGAAACAACGTTCAGCCGCACGAATGAGATGAGTCACGGTCGCGTAGTTTATTAAAAAAACGACGCGGACGAAATAGGGTAAACTGGCACCGCTTCAACATGTCACGTCACCTGGCAATCTGTCTGATCAATCCTCGCAGCCGGCCTTCATACTGGACTGCCGACTTCGCGATGCCGTTCTACGGTCTTGGCCGTAGGCTCAAGTATTCGATGGCCAATGGCGCCCTCGTATCTGTGGCTGCACTCGTTCCGCCCGAACACGAGGTCGTTCTCATCGACGAGAACATAGAAAGCATTGATTTCGATCGCCTGCAACGCTTTGACGTGATTGGCGTGACGGGAATGGTCGTGCAGGCCGAACGGATGTTAGAGATTTTGCGAACGTTGCAGGAGCTGCCGGCGATAGTAGCGGTTGGCGGACCCCTCGTCACGGTTAGTGAAGCAACGTTCGAAGGTTTGTGCGACGTTCGCTTTATTGGCGAAGCCGAAGAAACCTGGCCGTTGTTTCTCAACGCACTCGCCGCGGACATGCCGACCGCGACGCGGTACGAGCAAGAGCAAAAGACAGACATGACGCGCGTGCCCGTGCCCCGCTTCGATCTGTTGCAGCGCGGCCGTTACGGCACGGCGCCAGTGCAGTTCTCCCGCGGTTGTCCGTTTCTGTGTGAGTTCTGCGACATCATCACGATCTTCGGTAGGCGGCCGCGAGTTAAAACCCCGGAACAGATTCTGGCGGAACTCGACGCCGTACTGGCACAGGGTTTCAGGGGCTGCTTCCTGGTTGACGACAACTTTATCGGCAACAAGATCGAAGCCAAGCGACTGCTGCCGCGCATTATCGAGTGGCAACAGCAGCACGGCTTTCCGCTCGAGTTTGTCACGGAAGCCAGCATCAATCTTTCCAACGATCGAGAGTTGATCGATTTAATGGTGCAAGCGAACTTTCGCAGTGTTTTCATCGGCATCGAGACACCGCGGGAGGCGTCGCTGACCGAAACGCGCAAACATCAAAACGTGCACGGCGATTCTTTGCTGGCGAAGCTCGAGCGAATCCGGGCGAGCGGCCTTGCGATCAGCGGCGGGTTCATCGTCGGCTTCGACAATGACGACGAGCGCATTTTCGACGAGCAGTTTGAGTTTATTCAATCGAGCGGAATTGCAACCCTGTCGATCAGCCTCTTGACGCCTTTGCCCACCACGCCGCTTTACGATCGCCTGCGCGCTGAAGGCCGTCTCGATTTCTCCGATCCAGAATTGATCTACATACCCAAGCAGATGACGCGTGAACAGCTCAAGACTGGTTTTCGCGGACTGTTGCAGCGAGTATTCGACGTTGACGCATTCTTCGATCGCGTCTTCGAGGCCGAGACGATTCCCGGCTCGCGCCAGGCAGTTCGCCGCGCCCGAACTCCCACCTTCAAACAGCGGCTTCTGTTTTCGAGTGCCTGGACTGCACGCGCGATCATGCTCGCGTTTGTGATGGCTGGTAACGGTGAACTAACGCGTCACTTGCGCGCCTGCCGGCGCGTCCTGCGCCGCAACGCCACGCTTGGCGCGAACGCATTCAGCTTCGGCGAGCTCGTCGCCTTATGGATCACTTACTGGCACTTCGCCAGCGTCACTCGGCAAATAAGCGGAACGCAATTCGGCAACGTACCCGCGAACCGCACTTTCGTTTAGCCACAAAAGGCACAAACCACCTTTCTACTCAACGTGCAAAATTCAAAGAGAGCTTTTGTGCTTTTTGTGCCTTTTGTGGCTAGGATCGGTTTTGGATGCCGAGGGCGCGCATGCGACGGTAGAGGTGGCTGCGGTCGACGCCCATCAGCTCGGCCGCGCGTGAGACGTTGCCGTCGGCTTCTTCAAGCTTGCGCTGGATAAATTCACGGTGATAGGCCTCAGTCGCTTCTTTAAAGGACGGGAAACGAAACGACGCCGCGGGTGGCTCTTCCTTGCCCTGTGGCGGCAGATCGTTGGCGGAGACTTTCGTACCCGGGTACATGATCACGACGCGCTCGATCGTGTTGCGCAGCTCGCGCACATTGCCCGGCCACAAGTACGACTGCATCAGTTCTACAGCCTCAGGCAAAAACTGTTTCGGCTTCTTGCCGTATGCCTTCGAGAACTGTTGATTGAAGTAATCGACGAGCAGCGGCACGTCTTCAAGTCGCTCCCGCAGCGGCGGTAGCTCAAAAGGGATCACGTTCAAACGATAGAAAAGATCCGCGCGGAAGTTTCCCTGCTCGATCTCGACGTCGAGTCGTTTGTTCGTCGCAGCGATGAGTCGCACGTCAACCGTGATCGATGTGCCGCTACCAACCGGTTCGAAGCGCTGTTCCTCCAGAACACGCAGCACCTTCGCCTGAACCTTCGGACTCATGTCGCCGACTTCGTCGAGAAAGATTGTGGCGCCGTCGGCGAGCTCAAACTTCCCTTTCTTCGCGGCAGTCGCCCCTGTGAATGCGCCTTTCACGTGTCCGAACAGTTCCGATTCGATTAGCTCTTCCGGAATCGCTGCTGAATTGACTTCGATAAACGGCGCGGCAGCGCGACGCGACTCCGCGTGGATTGCGTGAGCGACGAGCTCTTTCCCGGTTCCCGATTCGCCGTAGATCAGAACGCGGCCGTCAGTCGGAGCGACGACGGAGATCTGTTTTCGCAACGCGCGCATCGCGACAGACTCGCCGACCATCGTGTACTCCTTCGCGAGTGCGGCGGCCATGTCGGCGTTGATCAGCTCGAGTTTTTGCTGGCGCAGCGCGTTGCGGACCGTGAGGACGGTCTTCTCGATCGAAAGTGGCTTTTCGATGAAGTCGAACGCGCCGAGTTTCGTAGCGCGGACGGCGGTCTCGATGTTGCCGTGACCGGAGATGATCACGACAGCGGCGTCGGAGCCTGCTTCGCGCAGTTGTTTCAGAGTTTCGAGACCGTCAATGCCGGGAAGCCAGACGTCGAGCAGAATGCAGCCGTAAGCGCGTCGACCGAGCGCTTTCAGACAGTCTTCACCGGTGGCGACGGCCTCGGCGACGAAGCCCTCGTCTTCCATCACGGCGCGCAGCGTGTCGCGAATGCCGCGCTCGTCATCAACGATGAGAATCGAATCCATTATTCGCCACAAAAAGGCACAGAAGTCACAAAATTAATCATGTGAATTCGCGCCGTGTTCATCCTGCAGGTAATTCAATCACGAAACGTGCGCCGCGCGGCTCGTTGCGCTCGGCGCGAATGTGGCCGCCGTGCTCCATGATGATTCGCTGCACGATCGCGAGGCCGAGACCGGTGCCGCTGTCGCGCCGTGAAAAGTAGGGCTCAAACAAGCGACGGAAATCGCCGGGCTCGATTCCGTGTCCTGTGTCCGCAACCTCCGCACGCAACAGACTTCGGTCCGCATCATGACTCGTCACGATCACTATCTGTCGTTCATCATTCGCCGAAGCAAGCGCCTGCACCGCGTTGTCGATCAGATTCACGAACACACGCTTGATCTGTTCCACGTCAAGCATCGACGACGGTAAGTCCTGATCGAGCTGAAGCGTCATCGCGACACCGTCCAGTCGGTCGACATACAAACCCGCAGCCTGCGTCACCACATCGTTGAGGTTCGCAAGCTCGAGTCGTGTCGCAGGCAGACGTGCGAAACGCGAAAACTCATCGACCATCGCCTTCAAGCCCGCGACTTCGCGCGTGATCGTTTCAGTGCACTCCGTGATCACTGCCGCCACACGCTTCTCATCAGCATGATCACCGGCTCCGTTACCGTTGGAAACAGAGCGACCATAACTCTTCGCGATCCGTTCCGCTGAAAGCTGGATCGGCGTCAAAGGGTTTTTGATCTCGTGGGCCATGCGTCGCGCCACTTCGCTCCACGCTGCCGCGCGTTGTGCGGACAGCAACTCGGAAAGATCTTCGATCACCAGGACCACGCCACGTCGCGGACCTTTCGAATCACGCAAAGCCGTGGCCGTCATCGAGACCGGCAATGGTCCATTGCCACTCCCGCTTTCGAGCTGTGTCTGCTCAGTCGCGTGACCGGTCCGGCGCGCGCGTCGTAACAAGCGCTCGACGACCAGCCAGTCTTCGCTACCAATCAGTCCACTCAGCTTCGGATTTCCTTCGACGCGCTCCAGCAACGCGAGCATCCGCGCCGCTGAAGCATTCAACGTCGTAACACAATCGTTTTCGTCAATCGAAACAACACCGGTCGATAACGACTGGAGCACCGTCTCGATGTAGTTACGCCGCTCGCGCAAGGCCATGTTCGTGTCACGTAACTCCGCCGCGCCCGCTTCGATGCGACTGCGGTTCTCCTCCAGTTGCGCCGTCATCTGATTGAAAGACTCAGCGAGTAGCGCCAACTCGTCGTCAGCGATCGTCGTTGTCACGCGATGCGCTAGATTGCCGCGTGCGACTTCTTTCGATGCTTCGGCGAGTGCCTTGATCGGCGTTGCGATACCACGCGCGAGATAAATCGCCACCCAGCTCGAGACGAAGAGCAGGATCAGCGTCATCAATCCGAGCGTCGAAAGACCTAAGAGACGCACGCGCCGCTGTTGACCGACGAGGTTCTGATAGCCGCGCTCTGACTCTGTGACGAGATCCGTTAAATCATTCGACGCGCGTTTTTGCGGCGCGATGATGAGGGTCTCCGACTCGTTCAAAGGCATGGCGAGGGCGTCAAATTCTTTACCATCAACGAGGCTGTTCCCGCCCGATCCGCGAGCCAGTCGCGCTTCGCTGAACAGTCGTTCGAGTTGTTCCTCGTCTGTCGGAGACAAGTGCGCGCGACTCTCAGTCACGACCGCACCATCCGTGCCCACGATCTGAATTCCGACGAGCTGTCCTGAAGTGACGATCTGGTTCATCGTCGCGCGCCGCTCTTCAGGCGTTTGCGGTCCGAGCAACATGACGAGGAGCGAAGCGGTGTCGCGCAGTGTTTTATCCTGGCTCGATAACGTCAGGCGTTTGACTTCAGTCGCTTGCTGGACGATCTCATCCGGAAACGGATTGAACCACTTTTCGAGCGAGCGATTGAGAAACAAGTACGAGAAGAACGCCATCGCCGTGATCGGCAGGAAGCTGATCGAGATGAAGTAAACCAGCAGGCGTGTTTTTACTTTCGAGCCGAGCTGACGTTCCCGGCGCTCGCGACGGAGCTTGAGCAGGTTGCGGACGAAGATGAAGAGGAAGACGACAAACGCGACGAAGTTGAGTGTCGATAACGCGTACAGGACGAGCGCATCCGCGGGTGTGTCGGGCCGCACAACAGTCCACAGCCAGAGCTGCTGCGACACGATAATCGCGAGTAACAACAGCACCGTCGCGCCCAAAACCCACAGCAACATGCGGCGCCGCCGGCGAATGCGTTCCCGGCGTTCCAGGCTCAGATTGTCACGATTATCACTCACGAAGTTGGGCAAAAGTTTAGCATACGCGGGACGGAGAGCCGGTTAGACAGGATCACAGGATTAGACAGGATTTACATGTAAATCATGGAAAATCCAGTAATCCTGTCAAAAATGACCTCGCAAAACGGCGTCGTCTGCTAGAATTCACGACCCCGGATGCGCAAAATCTTCATCAACGACTTTGGCCGGCTCAGGAGTGGTTGGCGCGTAGTGCTCTTCCTTGGAGCATTTATCGCGCTCGCGTTTCTCATAGCGACAATGCTGCGCGTCGTTCTTGTTTTCACTGGTCTGGAAAGAGCGTCAGGAATATCGCAGCTCATTGCAGACTTGATTCGCCGAGTAGGCATCTTAGCTGCCGCCCTCGGCGCCGGATACATCTGCGCGCACTTCCTCGAAGGATTGCCGTGGCGCTCCCTCGGCCTGACTTTTCATTGCGGGTGGTTACGCGACCTCGCGCTCGGGTTTGTGATCGGATTTGCTTCGCTTGTGGTGGCTGTCGGAATCGCGAGCAGAAGTTTCAGTTTTTCGTTAGGCGGCGGCGGCTGGTCAGCAATCGTGAGATCCATGATTGGCTCGGGAGTGTTGCTGTTTGTTGCCGCACTGGCCGAAGAGGCGATGTTTCGCGGTTACGTGTTGCAAACTTTTTCGCGCGCGAAGCTCGCGTGGCTGGGCGTGTTACTGACGTCCGTGCCGTTCGGACTCGCCCACCTTTCCAATCCAAACGTCGTTGCAGGCCTGACATTCGCGAACACGGCACTCGCCGGAATCTGGCTGGCCGCGGCTTACCTGCGAACGCGCAGTCTCTGGCTGCCTCTCGGTGTGCACTGGTCGTGGAATTGGGCACTCGGTTGGTTCTTCGGCCTGCCGATCAGCGGCTTCAAGCTCGTCACCGACTCTCTCCTCAATGCTCAAGACAACGGACCTGCGTGGTTAACGGGCGGCAGTTATGGCATCGAGGGCGGTGTCGCGTGCACGATCGCGCTGATTTTATTCACAGTCTTCCTGTGGAAAACTCACTGGCTCTCGGCAACGCCCGAGCTCAAGCAGATGACGTCCGAGGAGAACCCTGCGACACCCGAGCCCGTATTAAGCATCCGATCCGCTGACGCGTAACCACGGGTGGCCACGGAGGGCCACCCCTACAATTACGTCCCTGCGTCTGTTAACAGTCTTCAATTCTCTCCCGTCTTAATCGTGTCCTTGAACTTCGGTTCCGATCGAGACGCCGATGTACGCCACCGCCGACATGCTTCTGACAAGCGCCCAAGCACACGCCGCCGAGCAATCGCAAGAGCCGGCGCTCGAAGTGGTGCTGGTCAGAGCGGTTTTGGAAGGTGACCGCGACGGGTTCGCGCGGCTTTACGATCTCTACGCGCCACTCGTCCACGGCATTCTGCTGGCTCGCGTGCCACGCGCGGAAGTCGACGATCTCGTCCAGGACATCTTTCTGCACGCTTACAAAAAGCTGCACACATTACGCGATGCGGGAGCATTCGGTCCGTGGATCGCGATGATTGCTCGCAACCGTGCGGTGGATTTCCATCGCCGCTCGAAAGAGACAGTGGAAATAAACGACGACATGCGCGGCAGCGACGCGCATGACTCGAGAGCGAAAGAGATCCTGGAGCTAATCCGCGGCCTGCCGGAAGCGTATCGCGAGACCCTCGTGTTGCGACTGGTCGAAGGCATGACGGGACCGGAGATCGCGGCACGCACGGGGCTCACAGCCGCGTCCGTGCGAGTGAACCTGCATCGCGGCATGAAGCTGTTACGCGAGCAGCTCGGTTTTATGGAGGGGTTATGAACGACGATTACTTGTGGGACAAGACTGGTCAGCCCGATCCAGAGATTCAGCGACTGGAAGAGATCCTGGGCACATTGCGTTACCAGCCCAAACCACTCGTGATTCCGCGAAGGAATTACTTCCCATTGCTGGCAATTGCCGCATCGTTATTACTGGCGCTACTCGCCGGAGGCATCTGGCTACGCGTGCGTTCCCATGACGACGTGCCGCCGCAACAGGCCACCATGGAAACACCAGGGCCAGTTCCCCCAGTAAATAAATCCGCGGTTAATCCAACCCCGCTCGTCGCACACAATAGGCGCCGGCACAAATCTGTGTCATCCGCGGCTGAACACCAGGAAGCGCTCATGGCGAAAGAACAATTAATGCTTGCCCTGCGACTGACAACTCAAAAGCTGCACCTGGTCCACATAAAGACCCAACACAAAGTCGGATGAATGGAGCAATTATGAAACCACTATTTCACATCAATATCAGAACGCCACTGCTCGCGCTTCTGCTGGTCTTCGCACCGGCTGTCATGGCCCAGGTCCAGGACTCGCGAATTCAAATGGCCGGCCTCGATCATCTCACCGCGAAAGCAAGCCAGACTGTCGAAGTCAACCTGGATGAGCGATTGATGCGCATCGCCGCAAAGGTCCTCTCCGATAAAGACGAAGACGAACGACAGGTCAAAAAATTGGTGGAAGGAATCAAAGGCGTTTACGTCAAGAGCTTCCAGTTTGAAACTGACGGGCAATACGTCGCCGCCGACGTCGAGACGATTCGCACGCAACTCCGCGGACGAGGCTGGACGCGACTCGTAAACGTCACCAGCAAGAAAGAAGGAATGCTGGAGGTTTACCTGCTTTTCAATGCCGATCAGGTTGGCGGGCTGGCCGTGCTGCACACAGATGATCGAGAGCTCACGGTCGTCAACATCGTCGGTCCGGTTGATCTCGACAAGCTTGCCAAACTCGAAGGGCAGCTCGGCATCCCGGAACTGGGCATCGAGTCGCCAAAGAAATCGAAGAAAGACGACGAGAAATGAGGTGTGCGATGAAAGTGATTGCTACCACGATCCTCGTCCTTGCGATGACGTTAACGACTGCGAATGTCGCCCGTGCAAATGGTGACGACTTCAATTCAGTCGTGAAGATGATCGAGCAGTTCTACCGCGTGAAGCACGTGGGAATGCCCTTCCTCGCAAAGGCGGGAATGAAAGTGGCCACCACCGCCGCGCGCATCAAGGGTGGCGAAGCAAAACGCATTGCGGAAGCGGGCAGCGTCAAGCTCGCAGTGTTTGAAGACCAGAACTTCAACGGCGACTTTATCAAGTTTCGCAACTCGCTGAATGAAGCGCTGAATGTCACCTGGATGCCCCTCGTCCAAACACTTTCCGGCCGCGGTGAAGAGCAGGTTTATATCTATCTCAAAGACGCGGGCGAGAAGTTCAACGTGCTTGTGATCACGATCGAGCAACGCGACGCGACCGTGGTCCAGGTGACGCTCTCGCCCAAAAACCTCGCGCTCTTGCTCAAAGATCCCGAGGGCACCGGCAAAGCCATCACACAGGAAGCAACGATTAACGATCAGGAGTAGATCATGTACAGATACCGTTTCACACTCTTGCTACTTTTCATCCTTGCAACGTTTGCTTCTCTCCCAGTCCACGCACAGGAAGTCGAAGACATCATCAAGATTAAAACGCGCGTCGTGTTTCTGGATGCGCTCGTGAAAGACAAGAAGACGAGTCTGCCGATCTCGAACCTGACGACTGAAAACTTTCAGGTGCTCGACGACGGCAAGCCGCGCAACATCTCTTACTTCACGCGCGAAGGCCAGGCACGCAAGCCACTCGCTCTGATCCTGATTCTCGATTTAAGAGAAGATGGCGCGGGTCGTTTTCTCAAGGAGCCTGAGATTCTCAAGGCCATGGAAAACGAGCTCGCCAAACTGCCGCCGGGCGATGAAGTCGCGATCCTCGCGATGGACATGAATAATGAAGACGAGGAGCGGCTTTGGCTGACTGAGTTCACGAATGATCGTGCAAAGCTCGCGGCAGCACTCGCGCGCGTGCCGGCGATGTGTGTGCCGGACGAAAGCCGGCCACCTAAAACAGATGCAACCGCCGCCGCTAAAACTGACACTACCGCAGGCAAGCCGGACGACATTGTTGAGACTGAAAAAATAGTCGGTCGCAATGGGGGGACGGTGATCCGTGAGACGCGGCGTGACGGCAGCGTCAACGTAAAACGTACGAATAAAAAGGGCAACGTAACGGTGGACCTGGGCGACGTTTACGACATGGCGGCGGCGGTTAAGGATGCCACGCGTAAAGCCGAAGACACGCGGCCAAACTCGCAGGTGTCGATCGTGTGGGTATCAGATGGCATCGCGCCAATCTTCTTCGAGGATCGTGATGCGACGGAACAGATCCTCATCCGCAACAATGTAATCTTCAACTCGCTGACGGTGGAGTTACGCACGTTATTTAAGTTTCTGCTCCCCGTGGCAAAACCGATTGGTGGCTGGCTGGGGATGAGTCTATACGGCAGCGCCAAGCACCTCGCGCAACAGTCAGGTGGCGAAGCAGTGAAGGTCGGGCGCGCGAAAGACTACGGCGCGGGATTGTCGAAGATCATCGGCAACCTGACAGCGCGATACAGCCTCGGCTTCGCGCTCGCTGAAGACGAGATCGACGACGGCCGCATGCATTCTCTTGAAGTACGAGTTAAAGCGCAGGATGAAAAAGGCAAGACCCGTAAATTGCAAGTGAGCTCACGGCAGGGCTACTACATGTCCTCAACTCTACCGAAGGACGTAGCCACGAAAGCGCAATAGGCAGGATGACAGGATTTGCAGGATTGACAGGATTATCTTCTTAATCTTGTAAATCCTGTAATCATGTGAGACTAACCTCAGAACCGCGGCTCGCACCGAGTACTCTCGCCGCTGAGCCACCATTCACGGAAATCTCCAGGAAGCCCGCACTCCCCCAAATCGCAAACAGCGACTGATCATCGCCATCACCATAGAACTGTCGAAACTCGCTGATCGTTCTTCCATTCACAACGATCTCTCGCGGTGAAAGAGCGCGTGTGATGTTTGTGACGCAGTTACCAAAGCGATCGATGTGAAGGATTCGCAGCGGAGTCTCGAGTGAAGGCAGTCGAACCGCATCGTTTATCTCGGGCCCGAATTCTTCCGGCGCCACACCATTCGAGAGTGCTGCGGCTACAGGGGCGAAGATGTCGCGGCCGTGGAAGGTTGAGCTGACAGAAGAACGGAAGAAACGATCGGCAGTGACGTGGAAAGTCTTATGCGAGGTTTCGCGATCGTAGATGTAAGTGAAGAGACCGTTATCCGGTCCAACAAAGAACTGCTCGTTTGCACTCACGATGATCGGCCGTCGCGTCGATCCGACTCCCGGATCGACGACCGCAACATGGATTGTTCCGGCGGGAAAGGTTTTATACGCGGCGAGCAGCGTGAACGCACCGGCCGCGATGTCCTGCGGCGGTATCTCGTGTGTGATGTCCACGATTACCGCCGCTGGATTGACTGAGAGAATCGCGCCTTTGACTGCACCAACGAAGTAATCAGCCGTGCCGAAATCCGTGAGCAACGTGATCACAGAACGCCTATGTCAGTCGAGGTGCGAATCTTCAGATGCTGCCCGTGCTCAAGGCGAATGTCTTTACCGCGTTGCGTCATCACACCGGCCGTGCCGGCGCCGCCACCGATGATCGCACCGATCGCTGCGCCTTTACCGCCGCCCGCAATCGCGCCGATGATCGCGCCGATGCCGGACGCTGCGCCGACCTTGGCCGCGTCGTCCTTCGTCGAGTCCTTACCTTTCACACCACCTTCTGAATCGACGTCCGTGTTCTCGTTACCAATGGGACTGATCTCGATCAGCTCAGCGTGTAGCGTCGCAGCGCGATTGTCAGGTGAACGAATCTGATCAAACGCTAGCTGAAGCTCGGCAACACCCTTCACTTTCCCAGGTCGCTTAACCTGCGTGACTCTACCTTCGACTATGTAACCCGCGTACTGCGCGGGCTCAAACACTCTTGCCTGAAGTCGATCGCCACGCTGGCTCGCGTCAGTCGAGATCGGCGTTAAGAGCTCGAGTGCGAGAATCGTATTACGTGGAATAGCTAGCGAGCCGTTTGCTCCCGTTGTTGCATTGACGTCGACAGTATCGTTGTTCGGCTGCGGGTTCACGTCTGGCGGAGCAGCGCCAGTGTTGGCGCCGCGGCGTCGCAGCCCTGACGGCAAGGTCGAATTGAACTGCTGGCGCTCGTAGCCTGCGATGTAGCCGGCTTCGAAACCCTGCTGGTAACCGTCGCGATAATCCTCGATCGGTCCCCAGACGTCGTTGTAAGAACGATCGGCCTTTTGATAATCCGCTTTATCTTGATAGTTACGAGGAGCGTGGTTGGAGACGTCGCTGTATCCGGCTGTGTAGCCGTCAGAATAACCGGTGCGGTAACCGCGCTCGAGCGCCGTTGTCTGCGCCTGCGCGCCCGCGGGAACGATGGCAAGCAAGCCGCTGACGCAGATGCTCAACAAAACCAGCAGGGGAAGTTTGAGATAATTCATATTATGTCCTTCCGAAGAATTACGGCCATGGAAAGGTCGTAGCGTCTTGGGAGAGCCAACCTCGTAGCGCGTGAAATGTATCATCAATTACTGCAAAACGGGGCACTTTTTGTGCTTTTTGCGCGCCTTTATGGCAAACTGCGGTTCAGATGCCAGCGGAGTTGAATTTGATGCCAGCACGCCGAGTTTACCTGGATAACAGCGCCACGACGCCGGTCGACCCGCGCGTCGCGGCGGCGATGGCCCGCGCCGTGGTCGAGAATTTCGGCAACGCGTCGAGTGTTCACGGTTACGGGCAACAGGCACGCGCGGCGGTTGATCGTGCGCGTCGCGAAGTCGCGGCGCTTCTGGGCGCGAAGCAGAATGAGATCGTGTTCACTTCAGGTGGGACTGAAGCAAACAACCTCGCCATTCGCGGGCTCTGTGAAGCGGCATTGGCTCACGGTCGACACATCATCACGTCGTCGATTGAGCATCCTTCAGTCGCAGGTGTTTGTGCTGAGATGGAGAAGCGCGGCTGGGAAGTCACGCGGCTGCCGGTTTATCAAAATGGGATCGTGCGAGTTGAAGATGTCGCGGCAGCGCTGCGTCCCGAGACAGTTCTGATCACGATCATGATGGCGAATAACGAGATCGGAACGATTCAACCTACAGCCGAGATTAGCGCCCTCGTGCGTGAGCGACGGGCGACAGGCCAGCACCAACTCTGGTTTCACACGGATGCGGTGCAGGCTGCGGGACGGTTGCGTTTGCATGTGGATGAGCTTGGCTGCGATCTGCTGACGATGTCGGCGCACAAGTTGTACGCACCGAAAGGCACTGGGGCGCTTTACGTTCGTCGTGGTGTGCGTCTTCAGGGTCAGAATGTTGGTGGGCATCAGGAGCGCGAGCGTCGCGCGGGCACGGAGAACGTTCCCGGAATCGTTGCGTTTGGCGAGGCGGCGAAACTCGCGCGTGAAGAGTTTGAGCAGCGCGCGGTTCACAATCGAGCGTTGCGCGACAAGTTTGAAGCGGCGGTGAGTCGACACATTCGCGATGTCGTGATGAATGGAGATCGTGAGCAACGGTTGGGCCATCTTTCGAACATCTCGTTTCGTTTTATCGAAGGTGAAGGGTTGCTGATCAATCTCGATCTCGAGGGTGTTGCGGTGTCGACTGGCTCGGCTTGTTCGTCAGGAACACTCGAGCCGTCGCCGGTGATTCGCGCGCTCGGTGTTGATGATGAGACGGCGCGTGGATCGATACGGTTTAGTTTTGGAAAAGATAATACTGAGGATGAGGTGGAGTACGTGGTTGCGGTGCTCGCCAGCGCCGTGGAGCGACTACGGGCGCTCTCGCCGTTACTGTTAAGCCGTTAGACAGGATTACAGGATTTTGCAAGATCGACAAGATTAGTGGCCTATTCTTCAGTCTTTAAAGATCACATCGCGCATCCGCGTAACGCGGGTGAGTTGGCGGACGCGAATGCCATCGCAGACGAGACGAACCCGATTTGTGGCGATCGTTTGCGGCTGTCGTTGATTGTTAAGAATGATCGGATTGAAGCAGCGCGGTATCTTGCCTACGGCTGTCCGCCGACACTCGTTTGTGGATCGGTTTTGACGGAGCTGATTAGCGGGAAGACCACGGAGGAAGCGAAGCGGTTGACGCGCGCGGATCTGCTGGATGCTATCGGCGGTCTGCCCTCACGAAAGCATCACGCCGCCGCACTCGCGATTGAAACTCTGAACGCTGCTCTGTCCTAACGATGCTGTGGCGTCCCGACGACGCGCGGCCGCGCGGCCGGCTCGATCGTGTTGCGCTGGTGATACTGCGGGCCACAATACTTCTTCGGTTCTGTTCCCAACACAAACGTCTTCGTGCGAATCACCGGACAAGTCTCGACTGCGATCAACCCGGTCTGCGGATCGATGTCCAACGTGATCGTTCCTTCCAACCCGCTGTCCGGCAGTGTCGGCGCACGACGCGGCGAAGGTAACGGCGACGCCAACGGTATCGGCGCTTCCTGATAAGGCTGCTCGAACGGCGACGGCGACGGCAGCTCGACTGGCGTCGCTTCTTCAGCCGGTAGCTCAGACTCTTCGTTTGGACCAGTGCCGTTGATGAAATATTCGACGCGCTTCTCAAGATCGCCGGGCGCAGTTGCTCTACCAGTCTTCGGATTGATCTCGACCTGCTCGACGCCCGGCGGCCTGTCCCAATCACCTTCCCACTCCGGATGCTCCGCGAGCGCAACTTGCATGAAGTCGGCCCAGATCGGGAGGGCGGAGTTCGCGCCCGTCAAACCGAGTTGCGAGCCGTCGTCAAAACCAACCCACACGGCGCAAACAAGGTTCGGCGTGTAACCGGCAAACCAACCATCGCGCGACGTTCCGGTCTTGCCGGCCAGGACCTGTTTCAAACCGCGCCCACGCACCTTCGCCGCCGTACCGCGATTGACCACGTCTTTCATAAACGACGTCGTCACGAAAGCGACTTCCGGACGAAGCACTTCACTCCTTTGCGATGTCGGCGCTGCGATCGTGACGCCTTCACCAGTCGTGACGCGATTGATCGCGATCGGTGTCGTTCGACTGCCGAGATTCGCGAATGCCGTGTAAGCGGAAGCGATCTGAAGCGGTGTTGCTTCACTCGTGCCGAGCGCCATTGCCGGATACGAGCGCGGCGGTTTCGGCAGGCCGGCCTTGCTCGCGAGATTCATCACACGTCCAATCGTCACTTCCATCGCCACTTCAACCGTGACAACGTTCAGACTGTGGACTAACCCATCACGCAACGTGACGGGCTCGTGCGTGTAACTCTCGCCGAAGTTTCCGGGCGAGTATTCCTGGTTGTCGAACGTGAACGTCTTCGGCTCGTCCATGTACGTCGTCGCCGGAGTGATCACGCGCGGAACCGGATCGTAAGCTGTATTCAACGCGGTCGCGTAGACGAAAGGCTTGAAGACCGAGCCCGGCTGGCGAAAAGCGTCAGTGGCGCGATTCAACTGGCTCTTCGAATAATCACGACCGCCAACCATCGCCACGATCTCGCCCGTCTTCGCATTCATCGCGACGAGCGCCGCCTGCAACGTGCCCGGCTCGAAACGCTTTGACTGGATCTTGTCGAGCGCGTTCATCTGCTTCGTCAAAGCAGCGTACGCGGCGCGCTGTAGATCCATGTCGATCGTCGTGTAGATCCGCAGATGTTCCGCGCTGCCAGTACCCGCGATCATGTCGCCGAGTTGGTTTTGCACGTAGTCAGCGAAATAAGGCGCGTCAGAGACGTCGATGCGGCCACGCGCGGGCACGACCTGAAGCGGTGTGGCCTTCGCGTTCTGTGCTTCTTCGGTCGTGATAACGCCTGCTTCGGCCATCGAGTCGAGCACCTGGTTGCGGCGCGCAGTCGCAGTCTCGACCTTCGTGTACGGGTTGTAGCGATTTGGGCTGCGAATCAATCCGGCGAGAAAAGCCGCTTCCGGAAGCGTGAGATTCGTGACGTCCTTGTTGAAGTAAGCACTCGACGCCTCACCAAAACCGTTGACTGAAAAGCCTGCCTGCTGGCCCATGTAAACCTGATTGCAGTAGAGCTCGAAGATCTTTTCCTTACTCAGCCGCGTCTCGAGGATGATCGACATGTAAGCTTCGCTGATCTTGCGCTGCCACGTCTGCTCAGGCGAGAGCAAAAGGTTTTTAACGAGCTGCTGCGTAATGCTCGAACCACCCTGACGTGCAATCGGCGAGTTCGGATCGGAATCGTAGCGGCGGATAAAGGCGCGAATGATGCCGCGAATGTTTACGCCGTAGTGCTCGAAGAAGGAACGATCTTCCGTGACCGTGATCGCCTTGACGAGATGTGGCGGCAGATCGCCGTAACCGATGACTTTTCTTTTCGCGCGCTCCGTGCCGGTCACTGAGCTGATCAACTCCGGTTCGAGCCAGACGCGTTGCAGTGGGCCGCGGCGCTCGAGATCCGTCAGCGAGCTAATCGACTTTCCCGACCCACTAAACTGAATACGCACGCTTTGAAACTGCTTCACACCGTCAACACTCGAAGCGCTGCTCGGCTCGATATCGAGCGCCGTTCCGTTAACTGAATAACGCCCGCGAGATTCGTCTGCCTGTTGCGTTTTCTCGACGTAGCTGGCGCGCTTCAGAAACGTGATCACATCCGCTTGCGAGATCGTCTCGTTGACGCGGAGTTGTTTCGGTGCCGCGTAGATGCCGGCCGTGCGTGTGTAAACTTCGCCGGCGAGCAGGTTGTCGATACGACCTGAGAAGACTGTCCAGTAGTAGATTAAAATGCCGAGTACGATCGCGGTGACAAAGACCAGCGGGATCAAGACCGGCGCGCTCAACAACCGTCGCAGCACACGTCGCGGAAAGCTCGGCCGGGATGCTACGTAAGATACGACGCGTGGCTTTTTCAGATCACGATTTGTTGTGCGGGGATTAATGTCTGGCGGATAGCGCACTGGCATAAATTATCGCTGTTGGACACAGTCAGTACCACCCGCGGTAGCGGGTGGGTGCGGAGCCATGCGGCGAATCAAGTTGCTGCGCACCCACCCGCTACCGCGGGTGGTACTGACTGTATCCAAATCGGTCTCACACATACGACCCAATTATACGTAACATCCCTCCGGCGGTTCTGTCGATATTAAGTTTGACAGGGTTAGCCGCATTCGTTAACGTGGCTGCCCTCGCTGGTGACTTTGATGCCACTCGGCCTGTATGAGTTTAACACCCCTGCCGCGTTTCCTTCTCCCCGCTCGTGCTCGCATCCGCATCGTTTTGATGGCGGTTCTGGCCGCGATTGCCCTCGGCACCATCGTGTTTCACCTGCTCGAAGGCTGGTCTATACTTGACAGTCTTTACGTTACCGCGCAGACGGTCACTACCGTCGGCTTCGGTGATATCACGCCGCGAACAGCACTGGGACGCGCTTTCGCCACG